>OIEQ01000259.1_pt1 | contig 35649 bp, 30 predicted proteins | sample 1581841 | NCBI WGS metagenome assembly OIEQ01 (sample SAMN03281020, study PRJEB24777) | human gut metagenome | isolation source: fecal sample PR170 from 1 month old male Malay infant, vaginal delivered... | place: Singapore | collected 2005-12-29
GCGAAATCGGTAGACGCAGTTGATTCAAAATCAACCGTAGAAATACGTGCCGGTTCGAGTCCGGCCTTCGGCACCATTAGTACTTCCAAGATCATCCGAGAAAGTCCAATTATCCCTTAAAAATCAATGCTTTCAGCGATTTTTACGTCCTGAGTCGTCCGAGGTTGTCCGTTGAAATCCGGATGTCATTGGGGGCATAATTGGGGGCATCTTAACTTCGATTAGAAATGTGCCCCCAAATGAAGCTCAACGCCAGACAGGTCGAGACCGCAAAGCCAAAAGACAAAACCTACAAAATGGCCGATGGCGGCGGTTTGTATCTCGAGGTTTCGGCCAAGGGTTCTAAATACTGGCGCATGAAATACAGACGCCCCTCAGACAAAAAAGAGGATCGACTCGCTTTTGGTGTTTGGCCTACTGTGACGCTTGCTCAGGCAAGAGCAAAGCGCGACGAAGCTAAAAAGCTGTTAGTGCAGGGCATTGACCCAAAAGCCGAACTGAAAGAAGCTCAGGCCGAGAATTCGGGGGCATATACTTTCGAAACCATTGGCCGTGAATGGCATGCTAGTAACAAGCGCTGGAGTGAAGACCATCGATCACGCGTTCTTCGCTATCTTGAGCTTTATATCTTCCCTCATATCGGTTCATCCGACATTCGCCAGCTCAAAACCAGCCACCTGTTAGCCCCGATTAAAAAAGTTGATGCCAGTGGTAAGCATGACGTTGCGCAGCGTCTTCAGCAGCGTGTCACGGCTATTATGCGTTATGCCGTACAGAACGATTACATCGACTCAAATCCAGCCAGTGATATGGCCGGTGCGCTATCGACAACAAAAGCGCGGCACTATCCTGCTTTGCCCTCTAGCCGCTTCCCAGAGTTTCTTGCTCGTCTTGCTGCATATCGTGGCCGTGTAATGACACGGATCGCGGTCGAGCTTTCCTTACTCACTTTTGTACGTTCCAGTGAGTTACGTTTCGCGCGTTGGGATGAATTCGACTTCGATAAATCTCTTTGGCGTATACCGGCAAAACGAGAAGAAATTAAAGGCGTGCGTTACTCGTATCGTGGCATGAAAATGAAAGAGGAGCATATTGTTCCTCTCAGTCGGCAGGCGATGGTTTTATTAGAGCAGCTCAAGCAAATTAGTGGTGATAAAGAGCTGCTGTTCCCGGGAGATCATGACGCAACTAAGGTTATGAGTGAAAACACGGTAAACAGTGCATTGCGTGCAATGGGATATGACACGAAAACTGAGGTCTGTGGGCATGGGTTCAGAACGATGGCGCGTGGTGCGTTGGGGGAGTCAGGGCTATGGAGCGATGATGCGATCGAGCGCCAGTTGAGCCACTCGGAGCGTAATAATGTGCGTGCTGCTTATATTCATACTTCTGAGCATTTGGATGAGCGTCGTTTGATGGTGCAGTGGTGGGCAGATTTTCTATATTCCAATAAATCACGTTCTATATCTCCTTATGATTTTGCTAGAGAAGCATCATAAAATATGATACTTCTCTATGAGATATTTTGCGACTAATGTAAATGGAGTATAAACCCGCATTTATCGATTAAATTATCCCTTAATTTTGAAGTGATTTCTTGACTGGTTTTTTTTCTGCCACCAGATATAAAATCTCTATGATCTGATTGTGTTATTAATATCTCTTCTTTAGCTCTAGTAAACGCCACATACAGAACACACCGCTCTTCGAAGTTATCATCAGAATAATTCCAAAAAGCCTCGTCCTCGAAACCAATTAGTATCACGGTTTTATATTCAAGTCCTTTGCATTTATGTATGTTCATTATTTTTAGTGATTGCTTTCCACAGAAATTCATCACAATTGTTTCTCTGTCAATATTATTTGAATATATTTTTTGAAGTTGTTTGGCTAACTCTGTCCAAATGTATTTTGTATGTTCAACTGATTTATGTTGTGGCCATTTGCTCTTTATTAAATTGAGGCCTATGTGATCAATTATATTTGTTATAAAATCTAAAATAATCTGATAGTCGTTGAAAATTGTAGCTTTTTTAGTGGTTGAAAAATAATCAATAAACATTATTAACTTATTATTATCTGAGTCATTGTTCTCATCTATTATGTTCAGTTCTATATATAGATTTAACAACTCAGACCAAGCCTTAGGTGATTTTATCAATGCACATTCGAGGATTAAACTAAAGATAATTCCTAATGGATCTGCTATTGCATCCTGAAAAGTGTCATAAACAATATTACTGATGCCTTTGTTATTTAATCGATCACATAATTTAGCACTGTAGTTGCTTGATTTTTGTCGGGTGAGTATACATATGTCTTCAGGTGAAAATCCAGATGCAATTTTATTTAATACATAGTCAGTTATGAAGTTCGACTCAGTGATATCATCATTAAAATGATGAATTGTGCAGTTATTATTCTTCTGTGGGGTTGTCTGATTAAATACTCCTTTTTCGACAAAAGGTTGAAAGTGGCTTAGGAATTCTTTTATTTCAACGCCGGCTCTAAAATTACTAATTAGTAATTTTCTTTTAGGTTTGAAATCTGCCTCTACTTGTCGATATATTTCTGGATAAGCTTGAGCAAAAAGCATAATGCTTTGATTTAGATCTCCTACACAAATAATTTTTATTTGACTATTCAAGAATAATGATGAAATAAGCTCATACTGCTGCAATGTGGTATCTTGGAATTCATCAAGAAAAACATGAGTAAAACATTCCTGATATAAAATAGGAATTGTTCTATTGTTTTTTATTATTGCTAACGCATATTTAATTACATCACTAATATGAACTTTGTTTTTATCACTCTTACCTTTGAATATAATATCATATCCTGCATTAGGTCTTAAATTTTCATCAAGTGATAATCTGAATCTATCGACTATAGATTTTGCAAAGGAATGATAAGTTTTAGATAGAAATCTGTCATTTGCCTCAGGTGAGCGCTTTAATACTCTATCTTTGACATTTTTACTAGCTTCGTTTTTGAATGTTAGGAAAAGAATTTTCTTAGGCCAAGGGCAAATATCATGCTCTAAAAGATAAATGGTTTTTTGAGCAAGCATCTCAGTTTTACCAGCCCCAGGCCCTGCTAGTATTGATAATGAGTCTTGTTCATAAATAATACCTTCTAACTCATTAGTTTTAACAATGAATTCTTCTGGATTCCATTGTGGTAAAGAATTATCTACCATGGCTAATCTCTCCCACTCTTTCGACTAATTCTTTAAGAACGCTTGGCATCCTTTCGACAAGTGATCCCGTTATTTTATTAATAAGCCGTATGTGAGAGGCTGGTTTGCTTTTACTGCCAAGGAATCTATAATTATACCAAACAAATTTTGTTAAATAACCATTATCATGTTTATAGTTTTTATTTCCTTTGTTTCCGTCCTTAAGGACTTGTTTTATTATGTCATTTTCAATTATTTTTTCTTGCTTCAAAACCTCTGGCCCCCTTTCATTGTTTTCTGAATCTATTACACAATAAATTTCAGGAAATGAATTAATCATCATGTAGTCTATATCTAAAGGAGCAGAGAAAAATATATTATGTTTTTTTAATTCATCGACAATATTTACTTTTTTTCCATCATTGTAATCTATTGTAAAAGTTAATGGATCTTGCTCCGAGTCCCAATTCGGTAATAGGTCAAGAATCTCAGAATGTAAATAAGTTACTTTCCTATGAGATGATAATTGCTTTATGGCATATTTGATTCTTTCAAATCCTCCACCATTCCTTCCTAGATCGAGATCTAATAACGTTATGTAAGGTATTTTTAAAGACTCAAGTAAGCGCCAGAAATGATTTACATGCCTACCACCTAAAGGAGCAATTGCAATATTTTTACTATCTGCGTCAAAGTTATAAGATTCAAATATTTTGGGTAGTATTACCTGCTCACTATCACCCTCCACTAGAATTACAAGACTAGCAAAATATATTTCAGGATATGATTTGACTGCTTCGTTTATAAATTTAAATTTCTCATCGGATTTCAAAGGTAGTTCTAATTTATTTATAATGCTACAAGTGTTTTTCAAGGAAAAATGTCGCACCTGTTCAGGTTCTATTCTTGACATTATAGAGGTTGAATGCGTAGACATTACCATTTGAAATGAATCTTTCTCGGCATAGTTGGAAAATAACTTTATTATCCTTCCGAGATATTGAGGTGATAAATGGTTTTCGGGTTCTTCTAATGAAATTAAGCTAAATATTGGGAGTCTTAATTTTGATTTATCAAAACTATATTCACCTTTAGCCGCGTGTTTTATTTTTATTTCCACGTTAAATAATGCGTTGATTATTGCAAGATACATCAGGGATCTTTGACCATCACTAAGTAATTCAGCCGATATAATTGCGCCTTGTTCATTTGGACTTAAGAATAAAGTAACTAACTTCATCAAGTCATCTATCGAGTTTAGTGGGAAGTCTAATTGGGCATTTGAAAGTACACTCTCTTTATAAAGTGTTGCCCATCCACTATTAATGGACTCTGATATTAAATTTATCTCTCTGTTTTTCTTCGCGATGGCAATCAGTTCTAATGCTTTCTCTTTATACTCGTCCCTGGCATTTTCATCCCAGTTAATCGCTTTCATTAACTTACCTAAAATCGCTGATGAGGAGTAAGTTAATTGTTTTAACGGATCTCTGGTCGCAGGTACGTAATGGATTTGAATTGAATTTCGAATCAATGGTGATAATTTTATTTTGCAATCATCGCTAGGAGTCTCTGAGATGTCTGTGATGATATAGATGTTTTCATCTATATCGCCAGCATCTGAAAATTCATAACTTAATGATGCTTCAAGCCGAACCCTAAAGATTACATCCTCTCCATCATCGAGTGTCATTTGTTCTATTAACGAGGGGATGCTTACATCATCTTTTATTTTGCTGAAACCAAATGTGACATCTATGAAGAGATTTTTAATTTGGGTTTGGTCATCTTCGTTTTCAACATGAAATTCAGAAGGAGATATGGTTCGGAATGAATTTGAAACACTGAATAATTTATTTAGTGCTTCAAGAATTGCACTCTTTCCGGTTCCATTGTTACCTATAAATACTGTTCTGTCTTTTTCAAATGAAATTTTTTGTGGTTCGTTATATGAAAAACTTTTAAAACCACCGATAGTCATACTTTTTAAATGCATGGATTAAATCCTTATAATGTATTTGCACCGTAAAATAACTGCTTGGCTAAATTAATTAAAAGAAGGTTATTCAATGCTGTATCAGAACTACATCGTAGATGAAGCTATGTTAAACCTACTTTTGGTAGAAACTCAATATCAAACTACATAATTACAAAATCACTAACGTGCACTGCCCCGCCCGCCTGCCCGCTCCACTTAACAGGGTGGTTTTCATGCACCTCGTAAATCGCTTCAGGAGCCGCCACACAAGGGCTTTTGCGTCAAAAATAACGCATGACTGTCATGCGTTTTCATGCAGCATAGACATGCACTCAGGCTACAGACATCAAAAACCCGGCACAGGCCGGGCTTAAGTGAGCGGTTCTGTTCAGATCAAAACAGTTTTCTTTTTTTCATGTCATCATTTGAGCCTGATACCGGCGCTGAACCGGCCAGGCTCATCACGTCGTCCCGGAATCTCAGCGGCAATATTTCACTCGTCCATTTCAGCATGAAATTCAGGATAAATTCACGATACAGTGTATCTGCATCATTTGTTCCTTCAATAATCCCCGGGATATGTGCTGAGCTATCCCGTTCAAATTGTCTGTACTTCATCCTGAGCAGGCTACTCAATTCAGCACCGTTGAAAATAAAGAAGTCACGCAGAAGCTCATCAATACGCTCTTCCGTGATGCCATGATGGCAGTTTACGTAGGCGTTTGCCTTACGACCGGTCGCGTCAGCCAGTACCGGCAACTGCTCTTCTTTTTCAGCAATCAGACCGGCCAGCTCGGCGGCTGTTTCCTGTTGTTCCAGATACTCAGCCCGAAGAGCTTTCATCTCTGGAGTCACGATACCGCCGTTCTGGCTAAGCAATTCCCTGAACTGCATCCGATTGTCTTTGCTCGCCTGTTCAGTTTCGGCCTGATGCTGACGCAGAGCCCTGAGGTTCTCAATAGCTGCATCTTCGGCCTGTCTGGCCTCCACCCAGGCCTGCATTTTTTGGTAAAGATCAATTATCCTGGACTGCCAGTCAGAGGAAAGGCCTTTTGTCAGTGTTTCCGTCTGGCGGGCGATTTCATTTGCAGGCAACCGCATGAGCCAATCCGCATCCTGAAGTGGTTTCTTTGCCCTGGCGAGGAGTGTCAATACATGTCCGGTTGCGGCCTGAATCTGGTTTTCCGTCAATTGTTGTTCTGTCATATTATGGTTCCTCCCCATTTTATTGTGCATGACGGTCTTTAAGGGTACAGGCCGAACCATAGCGGCCCAGCGTCTGCGGCTTACGTGCGGGGGAATCATCCTGCGACTCAGGTTCAGGTGGCACGGATTTATGCGGCTTCATAATTATCGTGTCAACGCTTTCCAGCGCTGTAAATGTGCAGGAACATTCAAGATTCTGGCACTGATACCATGAGCGTTTAACCGAAGGTGCTTCATAGGAACTGGTTCTGGCATGGGCCATAGTGCCGCATTCAGGACATTTCAGCGCCATTACAAACCCTCCGATACACTGTTGTTTTTTTGCAGCAACATATGTTCCTGACGGATCTTCATCTTATGCAGGGATGCAGGGGTAGATATGTCAGGAGTTTGGTTATTGTTTTGTTCTGGGATAGTCATGTCAGCACCTTGTTGTTTGTCTTGGTGTCAATTGTGCTGTCATGGATACAAAGCTGCCATTGAACATCATTGTGCGAGCGATAAGACAAAGACTTCTTTTGGCTAGCCAGGAAAGGCCTCATTTAACTGAATCTGTTTCAGTTTTACTTTAACTATTCACTACTATTCACTTGAGTAAAAAAATAGATAATACAGTAAGTTAAAAGATGAAGGGTTGACAGGATAGTATTCATTGACTGTTCATAACTGTTCACATAAGTATGAAATTATTTATGGTATTTTTTCATAATGGATGTTTTTTTTATTCCTCATGACTATTTGTTTTTTGCTCCTCACCACTATTCATCCTTATTCAGGAGTATTCGACAGGCGGTGAAATATACTGCCTGTTATTGCCGGCAAATAACAGTTTCGCATCTGGGTATGGTGTTGCATTTCATACTTATTTTTATAAAACTAGAGCTACCCGGTTCTTTATGGATTCATTCGTATATGTTTTTAGAGTTAAGGTGAGGTTATTTAACATCAAGGTTTTTATGCAGGGCCAATGTTTATAAGTTGGATGCGAATCATAAATATGTCCGGAATTGTGGCCTGCAATGCAAGGCCTCGTGTAGAAGTTGTACAGCCTTGCTGTATTGGCGTTGGGGGCCAGCACGATCAGGTGCAATGACCCATAGGGTAGTAAACCCTAGATGAATGGTAGTTCCTATTAATGCTCCTGTATTCATAGCTCGCAGGTAAGATTTTTATTATGTCGTTTTATATGGTTTAACCGAGTTTTAAGTTCCATAAAATCAACATGTGACGCTAAATAAATAATACGTGCGTAAGCGAAATATATACACATAATAAGGAACTACCTGAATCCAGATGAATTCATCCGGACTGTTGTGGAAATTAAAGAGGGTAGATAAATGCGTAATATTTCTGTGTCTGCGTCAGCTCCTGCTGCGCCATTATTTCCTGTTCCGAATCAGCATGAGCGATTTTTACGCCTGCCTGAGGTGATGCACTTATGCGGGTTGTCCCGTTCGACCGTTTACGACCTGATAAGCCGCGATGCGTTTCCGAAGCAGATCCCGCTTGGCGGTAAAAATGTCGCCTGGGCTCAGTCTGAGGTCTGCGCATGGATGGCGGAGCGTATCAACGCCCGTGGACAAGGATGTGATGCATGATGATACCTGAACACATTAAATACCTTTTTTCTGGCTTGCTTACTGCCGTCATTTCCAGGTATAGTTTTTCCGCTGTCGCAAAATCGGCAGCCGGAATTGGCGTTCCGCGAAACTCAATGGCGACACCAGACGCGCCAAGCGTCTTTTTTTTCGTCGTAGCTCAGGCACACCCATTTTCCGGGCTGTGGTGTTTATGCGTACACCGTGGTTCTTTCGAGATAATGGCAGTCCGGGCGGGGCAGCCTTCGGGCTGGCCGGTATCCATTGAGGCCGGTTACGCCAACCCCGTTCGGGCTGCCACCAGTGAAATTGGCGTTTCCGGTGGTAGCAATAACCGCTACTCAATGGAGGCTGCCATCATGGCTACAATCCTCAACCCGTCATACCCGCAATATGTCTTTGTGTTTGCAGCAATCCGCCGTGCTGACACTCAACCCCGCATCTGTATGCTTCGCACTGTCGCCTGCGATGAGCGTTCCGCACGTCTTTCGTTGGTCCGCGATTATGTACTCTCCCTTTCTGCACGCCTGCCTGCCGGGGAGGTGACACTATGAACCAGTTTGAGATCTCCTACGACGATGTTGTAAGGCTGAAACATTTACGCAATGTGGGTGAGTATGTAACTGGCATGGCAGCCCTGCAGGACTGTTATGAAAAGCCAGCAGGCCCCCAATGTGAACAACTAGTTTCCCTTATCTATCTGATGACAGAGCAACTGAATGGAGTAGTACAACGCTGCCATGACGACCTGATGAATGCGGAGGTGGTCTGATGAAATGCTGTGAATCTCATCTGGCACTTCGTGCCGCTATGTATCGCCGTGCCGTTGCCTGCGCCTGGCTGACTCTAAGCAGTCAGGAGGAACGTTATTCCGGCCTGACGCTCGCTGAACTTGAAGATGCCATAGCCCGCGAGCTGGAAGGATTCTATCTGCGCCAGCATGGGCAGCAAAGGGGACTGGAAATTGCCTGCGCGTTGCTTTCGGATCTGATGGAGTCGGGGCCGCTAAAGGCCTGTCCCGTTCTCTCATTACTCGGAATGACGGTAATGGATGAACTTTGCTCCCGCCACCTCAATAAACCAGCGTTGCATTAAGGAGGGCTGCACAATGTCAGGAATGAAAGTTAGCCATGCTGAGAAAGCAGCTCGTGGTCACTGGTCAAGAATTTTACCAGCGCTGGGCGTAAACGTACTGAAAAATCGACACCAGCCCTGTCCGGTCTGTGCCGGGAAAGACCGCTTTCGATTTGATGACCAGGAAGGGCGGGGAACGTGGTTCTGTAACCAGTGCGGTGCAGGTGATGGCCTGGCGCTTGTAAGTAAAGTACTGAATGTAGGCATCAGTGAAGCGGCAGAGAGAATAAATGGCATTACCGGAAATCTGACACCCGTACCTCAGGAAATGCTTGAGTCTAATTCTCTTGAAAAAGAGGCCGGGAAACAATCCGCAGCCGTGCTGGCTGCCCGTTTGTTTGAGAAATCTCGCCAGGCCACTGGCAATGCCTATCTGAAGGGTAAAGGGCTTTCTGCACTGCCTTGCCGGGAATTAACCGCCATGCAAAAAGTCGGTGGTATGACATTTCGCGCGGGAGATCTTATCGTTCCATTGTACGCAGATGGAGAGCTGGTAAATCTGCAGTTAATCAACGCTGATGGGGGTAAATGCTTCCTTAAAGGCGGTCAGGTTAAGAATGCCTTTTACCTGGTTGAAGGTACTGGCAAAGCGGCGAAACGGCTCTGGATAGCAGAAGGATATGCCACCGCACTCACTATCAACCAACTGACTGGCGATGCTGTCATGGTGGCCTTTTCGTCCGTCAATTTCCTTTCCCTGGCAAGCATTGCCTGCAGTCAGTACCCAACGCACCAGATAATTATTGCTGCTGATCGCGATCTCAACGGTGCGGGGCAAACAAGGGGCGTAGCTGCTGCCAAAGCCTGCAATTGCACAATGGCGCTCCCACCTGTGTTTGGTGACTGGAACGATGCATTCACGCAGGACGGCGAAGAAGCCACCCGGCAGGCAATTTATGAGGCCATAAAACCAGCCGTTGCCAGCCCGTTCGACACAATGAGCGAAGCTGAATTTAGCGCGCTGAGCGTCAGTGAAAAAGCGCAGAGGGTAGTGGATCACTATAAAAATGCACTGGCAGTAGACCCGAATGGGCAGCTCCTTTCACGCTATGAGGCGGGGGCCTGGAAAGTTATCTCTTACGCCGATTTTGCCCGTGATGTGGCTGCGCTGTTTCAGCGCCTTGGCGCACCTTTTTCATCCGGGAAAATTGCCTCTATCGTGGAAACCCTCAAACTGATTGTTCCGCAACAGCAGAATCCAGCGCGGCAGCTGATCGGGTTTCGCAACGGTGTGCTCGATACCCGGACAGGATTGTTCAGCCTGCACGATAAGAAGCACTGGTTACGTACGCTGTGCGAGGTGGATTACACGCAGCCTGTAGAGGGCGAGGCACTGGAAACTCATGCCCCGGCATTCTGGCGCTGGCTGGATCGCGCCGCAGGTTTCAAACCAGAAAAGCGGGACATTATCTTGGCGGCACTGTTTATGGTGCTGGCTAACCGTTATGACTGGCAGCTGTTTTTGGAGGTCACTGGCCCTGGCGGAAGCGGAAAGAGTATTCTGGCTGAAATAGCAACAATGCTGGCAGGTGAGGATAATGCTACCTCTGCAACCATTGAAATGCTTGAGTCACCACGAGAGCGAGCCGCATTAATTGGTTTTTCACTGATTCGACTTCCCGACCAGGAAAAGTGGAGCGGTGACGGGGCCGGACTAAAAGCCATCACTGGCGGCGATGCGGTATCCGTTGATCCCAAATACCAGAACGCCTATTCAACCCACATTCCTGCAGTTATTCTGGCTGTGAACAATAACCCGATGCGTTTCACTGATCGTAGTGGTGGAGTTTCACGCCGAAGGGTGATCCTGCATTTCCCCGACCAGATAGCCCCGGAGGAACGCGATACCCAGCTCAAAGAGAAAATCGCCAGCGAGCTGTCGGTGATTGTTCGCCAGCTTATGCAACGTTTCAGCGACCCAATGAGTGCCAGGACATTACTTCAGTCGCAGCAGAACTCCGATGAAGCGCTCACCATCAAGCGTGATGCTGATTCAGCGTTTGATTTTTGCGGATACCTTGAAGTCTTACCTGACACCACGGGAATGTTTATGGGGAACGCTAACATTGTCCCACGTCAGCCTCGTACATACCTTTACCATGCCTATCTGGTCTACATGGAAGCCAACGGCTATAAAAATACGCTCAGTCTGACCATGTTTGGCAAGGGGCTACCGTTAATGCTGAAAGAGTATGGGCTGCAGTACGAGAAGCGGCGGACCAATCAGGGAATGCAGACCAATCTGGCACTCAGAGAGGAAAGCAATGCTGACTGGCTGCCTAAGTGCGATGGCCCAGCAACCAATTAACGTATAACTGACCCGGCATACGCCGGGTTTTTTTTCTTTTCAATGAATGTAGAGTTTACTGTTCACTCTACACCATATTGTTAACTTCTATTTTATTGATATTAAAGTTAATTATGTCGCAGTGAACAGTGTGCACGCTTTTCTAAAGAAAAAGTAATTTTGGGTGTTGAGGACTTTTGGTTTGGATCCGTTGTACGGAACCTAACCGGGGATATAAAAATTGTGCTTTGGTTACAAATGGCTAAAAACTCGTCTTTTTTACCGATGGTAATAAAAAAAAAGTGGGGGCACAAATGGGGGCATAAATCTGTTTTAATTTTGAAAAATCTTTATTTAACATTGCGTTATGTATGTATTTGAGTCCGGCCTTCGCACCAAAAGATGCAAATCAAAGTCGCTTAAGGGCGGCTTTTTTTGTTTCTTTTCTCGTAAAAAAACGGAAGTGATTGCTGTAAAATCTTTTGTATTTAGTCTGTTGTAAAAAAATTGAGTTTTTGAGCATGAAGAAATGGCCGAATCTCAGTTTTTATATTAAGTTTAGCTTTTTTCAATCATTCTTTTTGTCAATCCCTTACATAAAAGACCTGAATGCTATATGCATTCACTAGAAAAAGGTTTTCTAAGTCAGATCAAGAGATGAGTTTTGAATACCACAAATATATTATACATTTATACTTATTTTTAATAAGGAACTATAGTATGGTTATGATGGAACTAGTAAATGAATGGTTTAAAGAGGCCGTATCAAAGGGAAGTCTTGAGTTAATTCATGTTATTATATTCATTATTATCGCAGGGCCGTTGGCGCTACTGGTATGGAAGTTAAAAGAAATAATTTCTTTTTTTCAGGATGTGAAAAACTCTAAACTAAATGAACTGCAACGTATCTTAGTGGATAATAATCTGCCTAAGGAGATCCGAACTGGAGTTAATAACGAGATTAAAAGAATAATCACTTTTAGACTTACAGGAATATCTGATGTTGCCAGACAGGGAATAATATGGAAACTTCTCATGCAAGATCAAAAAAACATTCAATTGGATTTTTTTAAAAAATTCAGATCATTTTTAGTTATAGAAGAACAACAACTTGTTTTTAAAAAGGGAGTGTCATATATAATTGAAAATTTATTATATGGCTTTTTTTCTTTGCAGTTTTTATTTTTAGCTAGCATGTCAGTTTTTCTTTCTATATATAGGAAGAATCAAATCCCAATTTGGGGACATTGTTCCCTCTATTTTTGTGCTATTTTTATGTTTCTGTTCTGTATATATTTTGCAAAAATGATCCCTTTACCAAAAGAATGTGGAAAATTAGAAGAAATACTTCAAAGACAAAAGAAAAATGGTCAGAATTAAATTGGTCGAATGGGCTGAAGTATCAATGGATGTTTCAAAGAAACATCCATTTTTATTATTTTATATTTTTTAGATAGTTATAAAAATCTGGCTGTGTTTTATAAACATGATCGGGATTGTGGGCGTAATCTCTTGCCTCTATCCAGCTTTTAATTTTGTTTTCACGGAACTTAATATACTCATTTAGAAGTTCTGTTTTTTTATTCTCAGATAGGGTTAGCCCAATTATATTGATTTGTTCATCTGCTGGGAAAAAATAGCGAAGGGATAAAGCAAACTCAAGATTGCCTCCATCAGAGGAAGAAATGTATCTACATAAATTAGTATCAACATCTGTCATTATTTTCATAAAAACACGAGTTTCATCATAATGTCTTTGGGTAATCCATTCCTTAGCGTTTTTCGCAGCATAAGCAGCACAACCAGCCATGATAATATTGGCAGCCGCACTAACCCAATCACTTACTGATCCTATTTCCATACAAATGCCTCATAATAAATTTTTAAATTACGCGATTGATCGTATAGCTTGAATGAGCCAAATTACAGGAGTGACATGATGTTTTCTTTATAATCGATATCTGATAGTGGTTTATTCTAATCTGGTATCCCTCCACCATAGCCGTTCACCCCTAATCAATGTGTTGCGAATCTGTAATTGCTTGATAATTTGGCTTTTTTATAAGTTCTATTGACCGGCCCCTAGGATTAGATACTACCTCCAGTTAGTAATGTCGGTTGTGACCCGCTCCCCGTATGTGATCCATTCATAATCAGGAATATCTGGCTTCAGTCAGGCTGCATATTCTGGCAACCGGCAGATTTCTCAGCAAATTCTGACGGCGTCATCCAGCCCAGGGCAGAATGGGGACGTCTCTGGTTATAGTGTATGCGCCAGGTCTCGTTTTCGCACCGGACATCTTCCAGCGACATGAACCAGTTTTCATTCAGGCACTCCTGCCGCAGCCTGCCGTTGAACGACTCCACCGTCGCATTGTCCGTTGGGGGGGCCCGGGAGCGAGAAGTCTATACGGATCCCTCATTCATACACCCACATGTCCAGCATTTTTCCTGAAAAATCAGAGCCGTTATCGGTTTTTAGCAACTGTGGTAAAGGACGTCTGTACGAATACTGTTAAGCATCTCCGCAACCTCAGTTGAGAGCAGATTCTGGCCTACGCAGATCCCCAGACATTCACGCGTGTAGAGATCAATTACCGTCAGCAGGCATAACCGACGCCCGTCAAATAATGCGTCAGATACAAAATCCATGTCCCAGTTATTATTCGGATAAAACCCCTAAGGCTGGGGTTGTCAGCGCTGTGCCGATTTGTTACGACGTGGACGTTTGAGACGCATAGACAAGGTAAAGATACGATGTTGAAAGCACAAGTAAAGATTGTGTCTAAGAGCCTATAGATATCATGGGTTAGCTTTTATACAATAGGTGAATTCTTACTTTAGAGAACATGAACTCATGAGCGCAATCACATTACGTAAAGCGTTGGGTGTACTTGCGAAGTCATCTTCGTTTTCCGTCACCACCGTGACACACCGTCAGAAGGATGAGTTCGATCAGTTAAAGGAACAACTCTTTGTTAAACAAAAGATTGAAACCGAATTACAACGCTATCTGGATGTTGCTAAACCCGGTGAAATCATTTTTTTGTGTGGTAGTAGCGGGGACGGAAAGTCCGAAATTTTAACCCGTTGTCAGTCAGATCCTCGTTATCAGCGGCGATTTATTTTCCATCTGGATGCCACTCATAGCTTTGCTCCTCGACAATCAGCCATTGATGCTTTGAATGAGTTATTTGCTAAGCATCATCAGCAGTCATCTCCATTACTCATTGGCATCAACACCGGAATGCTTGCTAACTTTGCCCGAGAAGGCGCTGAATGCCATAAGGTGATCCGATCTGCAATTGACTCATTTTTATCAGGGCAGCAGGATGCAAGCCGTCCTTACCATAACGAGAATTGTTCTTTTTTTGATTTTGAACACTATCCTAAATTCCAGTTTAACGAAAATAAAAACTATTCATCATTTATTAAAACTTTATTAGATAACTTAACTCGTGACGATGATAATAATTTATTTCAGTTTATCTTTCGGCGCGATGAGTCAATTAATCCAGATCTAAAAGAGGTCGCAAACTTTAAATTGCTTTGCATGCCTGGCGTGCAGAATGTATTAATTACGCAGCTCTTTAAAGCGCGGTTGATTAAAGACCAGTTTGTTACGACCCGAACGCTGCTGGACTTTCTGCATCATCTGTTGATGGGGCCTGGCTACTTATTTGATAACCTCTTCATCGGTGCAGAAAATGATCTGATTAAAAAAGTTTCTGATTTTGATCCCGCCAGATTGCACACCTATGAACTTGATCAGTTTGTTTTGCGCTATGAGCTGGGATTGGGTGACGCTGATCTCGATAATTTTTTAGCCGCACTTGAGCCGTTGCACATTAAGTTTGATCGCCAGAACGTTAAGCCCGGTGATGCAACCTCCTTGATCCGGCTTTTCTGGCTGTTGCAGCACGAGTCGTTGGGAAATGATTATCATAGGAAATTTTCCTCGTTCTTTAACGAATCGTTATTTGAACGTTACTCAGAAATCTGGCATTTGCATAGAAATTACACAGCAGATCCGGAGCAAAAAAGATCACTGAATCGCTTCTATGCTTTTGAGCTTATCGCGGGTATCCAGCGCTATGCTAACCGCAAAGCACCTGAATTAAGTATGCAAAAAGAAGAGTTCTTCTTGGGAGAGTTTGGTGGGGTAAAAATAACCGCACCGGTTGAGGTGAAGCCTGATTGGGATGCTATCCGTAATAAACATACGGCTCATCCAACTGGCTTCGATGTCTATTTAAAGGTGGGGCGAAATCCACTGCCGCATATCCATATCGGACTTAATTTGTTCGAGTTATTGGACAAGTTGAATAATGGCTATCGTCCGAATAAATACGATAAAAATGCCATCGTGTTACTGGATGAAATTGTTGAGTTGATCGCGGAGCAGGCAAAATCCAGCAGCGAAATCAAATTTTATGATGGCAGACAACGGGTTTATCGTGCAAAGGCGGATGACGATATGATCACTATTAGTGGTATGGAGGGTTAGCAGAATGTACCCTATCGCAAACGAGTTAAAAGTGGGTAACAATCAACTGGATAGTTACCTGCCTGTGCGCAATAAAAATAACGATATTAGCTGGCAATTCGTCACCGGTCTGGTCCTTAGCTACGCCCTGAAACGCAAAATCGAAGCTTACGATCCCGAACAATTCCGTGAAGATTGTAAAATACATCTCCAAGAATTGCTTGATGAGCCTGCATTCTGGTCCGTGCTGGAACGGATGTATTTTTCCAGTCAGGATATTTTCCGTGTCTCCCCACTTTTTTTACTGTTCCACGCCCAGTTTAATGGTGAAAAAATAAGTGCGGGTTCAACGGCAGATAAACGACTTGGTACGCTGTTTGCCCATTTGATGGGAGATTTCAGCCTTCGTTATCCCATACAGGACAGACTGAACTTCATCGAGCAGCAAATGCTGAATAAGCTCAATGAAAAAATAAAGCTGTTGGGGAAAGGACCGTTTGCTGAAGAGCAACCGTATCTTCCGTATATGGTAACGTGTTTTCAGTCCGATCTGGCGTTTTTGGCGGAGCACCCACAATACCTTTTACAGGAATTGACCAACACCCTACGTTTGTACGCCTTTAGCTGGTGCGCTCAACTGGCGCTCAACCTGGACAACTGGCAGGACGGCGAACCACAAAGCAAATCACTTTTTTTTATTCTTGATAGCGAAAAAGCCAGCTCCGAACGTGAAAAGGTGAAACGTTATGGCTATAAGCTGTTCGCCAGCCAGAGCGAAAAACTGTTTCCGATACTTTCCGCGCTGGAGGTGTTGCAGGTAAAAGGAGAGAAAAAACGCCCTCTCTGGCAGGTATATCAGGATTGTTTGAATTATTCAGGTCACCCAAATCAGGTGTTAGATGAGATTAATGATTACATACAGAAATTTATTAGTAAGGAAGAACGAGATCTTCCTGCTCGTGACCGCGCAACAAACCTGGAAAGTGCTTTCAAACAGCTATTATCCGTTGCCATAGAGCAATTCCAGGATAAAAAAACTAACCGCGCGGATATAAATAAGAACTACATTAAGGAGCTGGAAAGCCAGATTTGCACTGACTTCATTCAGGTCCGTGGTCGGGCAGGGAAAGTGCTGGTGCTGAATCAGGATCGTCTTCTGTTACTGACTAATCTCACTGTGGGCATAAATGACAAACTCCGCTTGCATGAACTGCTGCGTGGTTTTGAACAGCGCGGTTTTTATTTGGACAACCAGTCGGCGCAAACGCTGGTGGCGTTTTATGAACGCATGGGAAATGTAGAGCGAATGAGTGATAGTGGAGACGCCGTATATGTCCGTAAAACAGTATGAAACCTATCTGGCAGAAACCTTTATTGAATGGGTAGGTGGCATCATTCAGCCCGGGGAGCGCTACCAGTTCAAATCTCCCGATCCCGATAATGCCCTAAAACTCTGGGAAGCATTCGTCTCTCTGGCGGACGGCAATCAGTTGGAAATTGCGCCGGGGCAATATATTGATTGCCTCCCCTGCAATGGTGTTCAGCTTATTCCTGTACTGCACGGAGCCGAGGCCCCAGCATTCACAGAAAACTACATTTCTCATTTGCGCGATGAAGTTGCAGGGCGCAGCGGCATTTTTGCCCAAACAGCGCTGTTGATTATTCACAACAGTATGCTCGATACCCTGATTAACAGCACAAAAGACGTAGCTGCACCGGATGCTATTTGGTACCCACAAACTTTCAGTCATCAACTGGAAAAGCTTATTACCACTGGTAGTAACCGTTCGGAATTGTCCCGTTGTTTGCTGGAGGATCAACTGGCGACGGTACTGGATGAAGGGGCGACCGTATTTGGTTTCTCTTCGCTGTATCGCTTGCTGGATGATGGCAATCTGGATTTCTCCGAGCTTCATCTGTTTAAAGATGATGAACTACTGAACTATAGCCAGAAGCAGCTACGCACCCGACTGAATGAAAACCGGAAATTATATCGCCAGATAGAAGATAGTGTTGAACGCTACAGTGGACAGCTGGAGAATGTGCTGCCTGAATTTAGTTCAAAATTCATTCAGGAGCATTTTTACGATAAAGATGACTGGCGTGAGCTCGATTTCTCCGACTACAGGAAGGAGAAAGAACAGAATAGCGAACAAAAACTGGTGCTGGAGAACGTCTCCGTCGAAAACGGCGAGGTTTGGCAACGGGCGAAAAGCGCCAGTAAGGCAGGCAAACGAGACATCAGCCTGCTGGTGCAGGTGCAGCCAGGGCAATCAAAGGCTGAGCTGGAGTTCAGTTTTCAGGGTAATGATCTTCAGGATAACCAGATAAAGATTGCCCATAATCGGCAGTTAAAGAATGCACCTTTCTGGCGCACTAGCCGAGCGGGAGGCAAGACTTCCCGCATTATGGCATCGGTGCCTTTTGGCGGGCATCCTTGCTTCTTTAGTCTCGAGCTGACCAACCGCAATAATTCAGCTGAAGAGTATAAATTTCGCCTGTTGTTGGTCGAGCAGGGACAATTCTGGCTTAACGATATCCAGCACTGTTACCGCATTGAGCCAGGTAAAGACCAAATAACCCTGCAACTGGAAGATAACACTCTGCGTATTGCCGAGTCTGGCAACTTGATCTGTACGTTGGATGACGAGAGTGAAGATATCGACTGCCAGCATTATGCTCATGTGAATTTTGAGACGCTGGCAAATAAAAGTGACCTGGTTCAGTTTGCGCTCGTTTCCGGTGATTCCCGTCTGTCGTTTAATATCGAGGGGCCGGGAGCAGAAGAAGGGCTAACGTTGCCGTTGCTTTTTGACCAAAGTCGTTTCAATAAATTGTTCAAAGAAGAGGGCAATGCAACCTGGAACCGACTAAAAGGGCGCATCATACTCGATAATACTGAACACAAGGTCGTCGGTGTACGCCAGCAGTTGCTGATACTGGAAGCCTCATTAATTGAACAACGTCTGCTGGGTAAGGGAAGTGACGATAGTGAGTTTGCGCTGGATGAACTTCTTACTAGTTACCCCGATCTCCATAACGCCTATGAGCAGTTATTTGCCTACTATCATCGTCGTAACACCCTACCGAGTCTGGTGTCGTGGTCAGCGGAATATCGCACACTGGTCAGCTACATTGTTACTACGTTTGAACGGTCACTCCAGCAAATTGGCCTGAGCAGAGCGCTGACAGCGCACGAGAAACGTCTTCTGCATCTGGGGATTTGCCGCAATGATAGTCATGAGCGTCTCTCACCACAGCACCCATTAGTGCTGGCCTACCATCTACAACTGGCAGAAACAATCGTTGCGGAGTCGGAACAGAACGATTCGGCTTCATTTGCCACACTACCGCCGATCACTCTTGATCGCTTGATGGTTTCCGGGTTAATGCCGTTTGTTTACCACAGTGAGCATGAATATGCGCAACTACAGCCGGTGGAGGAAAACCGCTTCTGGATTGATGCGGTTCCTCAGCGGCAGGTCAGCCATGACTACGTTAAACGTTTGGTAAAAGACAAACTCAATGAGTTCACAGACGCTTATGCCCGGTTGTTCCAGAGCGCTGAAAACAGTGCGTTGATTATCAATGCCATTAATCAAGGGAACGCCAAAGAACTGTTTCTGGGATTAGTAGAATATTTTAAGCAAGAAAAAGAGCATGCTATTTCGGTTCATGTGAACTGCTACGATGAACGTTTGCTGCCCAATATGTTCGATCACTTTGCTGAAAGTGGCAGCTATGAGCAGCTTAAAAACGATCTCGATCTGAACAGCGGCGTATGGCGGGCGGAAGCTGATATGCTGATTGACCTGCTGCGTAGCAGGTTAACGTTCAGCAAGTTTGTCCTGCCGTCAGAAAGCGACAAGCTGTCCTATGCACATCTGGCATTTTTCACCAATACAGCACCTGTGGATTGCCGCCAGATCCGCATTGAAGATGCGTCTAGCGGGGTATTGTGTCATGGGTTGATCGCTGGGGAAGGAGCCGAAACGCAGGGGGATGCTTACTTTACCGCGTTTGGACTGCGTGATGTGGATACTGAGTCCTACAGCGCCCTGCGTCTTGCCCGACTAATCGGCTGCCTGTGGCAACCCGCACGTCAAAGCAACAGCCAGTATCATGGACAAGGGATCGGACTGGCCGTGAGTGGCAATTTTAAACAGCTACTCAATTACTCATACAATAGCGCGCTCTGGACCACCATCATTGATCCTAAAGTCACCCTCGACTTTTTTACCAGTCAGAAAGATGTGGTGCTTATCCACTATTCTGACCAGTACACCAGTTGCGCGGGCTACGATGCCGTCACTGTCACGAAGCAGGTTGATTTGTTCCTGCGGTTGCTCCAGACCGGAAGCCAGTCAGGGCAACCTGCTGTTGATAGTCAGCATCTATTGGCTGAATTTAATGCCTTTAACGGTGAATGGCTGCTGAAAATGCTGCGTTCCAGTGAAAGAGAGCGTAAAGAGAAGCATGGCATTATAGGTGCGTACAAATTTGTGCAATCTATGTTGCACCAGTCCGATATTTGCTGGATTCCGTTATCAGTAGCCGAAATGATCCGCGTGTCCGGCAATGTCGGGCTGAAAATGAAAGAGAGTGATTTATCAAGAAATTTACAGGGTTATCGTAAAGGTGCGATCTCTGATGATGTGCTCTTTGTGGGATTCAAAGAAGACCGCCTCTATCTGTTGCCTCTGGAAGTTAAAACCGGGGCGCGACCTGACTACAGCTATGCGGGTCAACAGGCTCGTGAGCTGAAACGTTATTTACAGCAGGATATTCTGGAACCACAAACGCTGGCATCACAGCTGTATCGGGCGCTCTTTATACGTCAGGTGTTGATGCAGGTGGAGAAACTACGTCTGTACGGGGTGCTGGACAGCAACAAACTGTCTCCCTTGCTGGATCGACGCGAATGGTGGTTAACGGGCGACTATCAGTTAGGTGAGTTGACCGACTATGCGGACGGCTTCGTCGTGGCGCATGTGGATAGCGCAACCTGCTTCGATCTCTCCTATAAAGAGACAGCGGATAATATCTTACAGATTGAAATCCCTTATTCACTGCTGCCTTCGCTAATTTCTGCGCAGGGGAATGAACCACCGCTGGCAGAACGTTATCGGGTGCCGGAAAAATATCGTCTTAAGCCAGAGAGTGATGCCACTCCGTCACAATCCAAAGTCGTGGTAGAAGTCACAACGCCGGCTACTGCATGGCCCATTTCGGAACCGGAGTCGTTACAGCCTACTGTACCGGTGGCGACTTCTGATATTAGCGATGCTCCATTACAGATCCTGTTTGGTCATGATGCTGCGCGTCAGAGCCCGTTACATTGGGAGCCAACCAACACCGCGAAGTTCATGAATACCAATACCGGCATTATTGGAACGATGGGCACCGGTAAAACCCAGTTTACTAAATCGCTGGTCACACAGTTGATGCGTAATCAGTCCTGTAACGTTGATGGCAAACCTATTGGTTTGCTGATCTTCGACTACAAATCAGACTATGTGGATGAGGCTTTTCTTGGTGCAACGGGTGCCAAAAAGTACAAGTTATTTAAACTGCCTTACAACCCCTTATCACTGTTTGGCGATACGCCAATGCTACCAATCCATACTGCAGGTGGACTATCGGAAACGATGGCGAAAGCTTATGGGCTGGGACATAAGCAGCAGCTCAAATTAGAAAATCTAATTTTAGAATGCTACGAAGCGGCAGGTATTTCGCCGGAAGATCCGACAACATGGTCAAGAACTGCGCCGACGATTGAAGATGTATGGCAGCGCTTCCTCGATCAGGAGAAGGTTGAAGAAGATTCGCTTTACGCAGCACTTTCTAAACTGGCGCGTTACAAGATATTCGAGACTATCCCGGAGAAGATGACCAGCTTGTACGAATTGATTGACGGCGTCACCGTGATCGAACTGGCTGGTTACCCGCCAGAAGTACAAAACCTGGTAGTCGCACTTACGCTGGATCTGTTTTACGCTCAGATGCAAAAGCGCGGTAAACCGGTGGTGCGGGGGGATTATCGTCAGCTCACCAAAATGATTCTGGTGGACGAAGCCGATAACTTTATGCGTCAGGATTTTTCCAGCCTGCGTAAGATCCTTAAAGAAGGCCGTGAGTATGGTGTTGGTGCGATCCTGTCAACGCAGGAGATCACTCACTTTAAGACCGGAGAAAATAATTATGCCTCCTATATTTTAACGTGGGTAATCCACCGTGTTTCTGAAATTAGAAATACGGATATCAAGGCGGTATTTAACGTTGATGATAAAGGTGAGCAGGAGTCTTTGATGGGTCAGATTCGACAGCTTGAGAAGCATTTTAGTTTGTATGTGGATGGGGACAAGAACGTTAAAAAAATGCGAGATAAAGCATTTTGGGAATTGGTCTAAATTATGGGAGGGGATTTGGATACTCAAAATAAAGTAACTATTGCAAGTGAGTCTTATTGCTATAATTTCAAAGCTAGAGCCAAGCGTGCCGTCAAGAAATTTGAATTTTGGAGAGAATTATTTCTCTACTTTTTTATCGGCAGCATGGGCCTTTGGGTCCCTTATGCTCTTGAATTATCTGATAATGCTCTTCTTTTTGACCCAATAAACGCATTGACTTTCGGAATAGCAACCTTATGCGTCATTTTAGAGGCTAGGATTTTTATGTCTGACTCTGATGATAGAAAAATGCCAGAAATTACTAAGCTAATTGTCTTAGGCCTTACAATAGTATTGGTCTTGACGTATATTAAGGGAGTGAAAAGTCATGGTGGAAACATATTTTTATTCCTAAATTGGGTGAATATCTCCTTAGGGGCTACGATAATTTTATGGTTCATTCATCATGTCAATTCGTCGAGATATGATTCTGAAAGTACAAATGGGATGTTAGGGGGTGACTTTGAGTAACCAAATTAGATTGCCAGCAATTAAAATTGAGCAGCCCATTGGTATTTTTTATGCCGTTTCTATAAGCTCGGAAGTTTTATCAAAGGTTTCATTTAGTTCAAGAGCACAATATAGTGTAAAAAATGGGTCAGATGGTTTATTTTCTTTTATGAAAGGAAACCAAAGAGAGTTAGATGAGAAAAGAAGTAGATTAATTGGTAAGTATATTGATAGCGTAGAGTCTACTTTTCCAAATTCAATCATATTAGGTGCAAATTTTGACCAGAATGGTAACTTAATAGAGGATCCCAATATTCGTTGGCGAGTCGAGGAAGAAAATGGACATTATACTCTAGTGATGCCATCTGATGAGTTAAAAATAGCTACCATCATTGATGGTCAACATCGATTATCTGGCTTTGAGTTTTCAGAAAGAAAGAGTATGGATTTATTATGCTCGGTATTCATAGATTTACCGGCGCCATATCAAGCATATATATTTGCAACAATTAATATAAATCAAAAGAAAGTTGACAAAAGTTTAGCATATGATCTTTTTGGTTTTCGAGTGGATGATGAACCGAAGGAACTTTGGTCTCCTGAGAAGTTAGCGGTATTTATTACTCGGAAGTTAAATAAGTTTTCGAAACCTTTAGAGAATAAAATACGTCTAGGCGCACCCAGCGATATTGATACAGAAAGTACAGGTAGACCGTTGGTATCACTGTCAACAATTGTCGATGGTATAATGAAGTTAATTACAGGGAATCCAAAACTTGATCGAGATGAGCTATTAAATTATAAAAATAAAGATGGGCGAAAGGCCTTGGTAAGTAATGGTACAACTAGACCTCTCAGACCATTTTATATTTCATCACAAGATGAGTTTATTGAAAATGTGATTTTTATGTTTTTTGATATTATGGATTCTGCAGTATGGACTAAACAGAGTAAAAATAGCTATCTATTAAAGACAGTAGGTTTCCAGGCCCAGTTTGATTTTTTAAGAGAGTACTTATCTGTTACTAATGATTTTGAATTAAAAGAATTAAAAAATAGAGTCTCATCTATATTGGATGTTGATTTCTCTGATGTGTTTTTTACCGCGTCGGGAATAGGTGCGACAAGAATTAAAAATATTATTCTTATTAAAACTGGATTTAAATCAATTGAGGTTTTTTCTGAGCATAAAGATTTTGAAGATTATAAAAAGGTATTAATGATGTAATATGCCAAAATATTTGATTTAATAATGCATAATTATTGTGATAATCTCCATATAAACGGAGATTATCACTGTAATTTGTATGTTTAATAGTAGGGCTTACGCTTTCCTTGAGGTTGCTTCCTTTTCAGCACTTTAAGGTTACAGTAGATTCATTGTAAACTGATTTAAGTTCCGATAGTTCCTTAATGCCGCAACTCCGTCCTCGACATGCGCCGCCCACGCCTTAATCATCGCTTTGTGTTCTAGTTGAGGATAAAGCATCTTCAACACCAGTTCTGTAGCTTGCAGCGTTTCCCCCAGCCACGTAATTTTATCCAATACCAGCGAACCATCCAGCTTCTTACTATCGCGCTCAGGCGAATAGCGAAACTCACTCTCCACCGAGCGGAAAAATGCCAGTCGAGCCGCGACATTGGGTGTAATTCCCGTATATCCCTTTAGCTTTTTAAGCTGATCTTCAGTCTGACGACTAAGCATCATTCGATTCGGGAGCATCAGATCGCCTCCTTAGTTAATTCCCAGAAATAGCCAGGTTTCAGTGCAGATGATTTGGTATGCGCATTAAATACAATCTCATAAGCATGAGAAATATCATCACGCAGTCGATCGACGAAATAACGCTCGTCCACTTCAGTATCGGTGGATAGCAGAACAACCTGATGGCTGGCCTCTGGGAAATAATGATTAATCAACTTATCCCGGTGCTGAGAATCCAGACGTCCTAATGGAGTATCAATAATCACCGGGAAGTCACGCCCAGAGGTTTTTGCCAGCGCCTCAAGAATAGCGATCGCATAAATCTGCTTTTCACCCGCAGAGAGCAGCTTACGATTAATCACCGAACCCTTTTCATCCACCAGTTCAACATCGAATGTCTGTGGGTTTATATGCGCATTAAGCTGTAAATCCTCTTTACGAGCCAGCTTGTGGTAGGCAATTTCAAAGTTAGTAGATAACTTTTTCACTCGCGCCTGCGTTAACACATCGCTGTAGTAATCGAGCAGGTTAATGGTTTCCTGCGCATTTTTAAACGCACTGCTAAGACCATGTTGGCTACGGGTGATGTCATGTGCTTTCTGTACCTGACGAACACAGTCCAGTTGCTGCTGTTTCGTCCGTTTAGCCTCTTCCAGCAACGAGCGATATTTTTGCCGCTGTTTTTCACGCTTATGATCGAGATCGCGTAATGCTGCAAAGAGATCCATTAACTGCTCGTCTTCTGGGGCGCGAGCAATGTTAGCAGCGGCCTGCTCCAGTTGTTGTTCAATATCCGCTAATTGATGGCGGTACATATCAAAACGTTGCCAAGCTTTTTTGCTGTCCTGCTCAATTGATTGCTGGAGCATACCGGCTTCACGTTCAGAAATATCAAACAGCAAATCACCTTTTGGTTTGGCTGCCATATATGCGTCCAAATTATTAGTTATCGCTTCGGTAGCAATGGCTCTGGTACTACTCTCGCTGCTGGAACGGAACGCGATATCATTTTTGAGTTGCGTTAAAAATTGATTTAATTCCGTCTCAAAAATTCTCGCCTGCTTGATCTGTGCTTCATTGGCAATTTTTTCCAGCAACCGCGACAACATATTAGGCGCTAAGGCATAGGGCAACGATCCATCGCATTCCTGTCGTAACGCTTTTTCCAGACGCTCTTTTTCTTTTAACAGCGTTTCAACTTTCTGTTTTTCCTGTGCTTTGGTCTGGGCAAATGCGCCGCCCTGTGCATTTAACAATCCCTCATGGCGAATAATGTCTTGGGATAAAAATTCAATCCGCGAGTTGACGAAATCGGCCTCTTCCAGCAATTTCTCTGCCTGACTGGCGAGCGTTTTAATCTTTGTCTCAAGCGCTTCGACCTGCTGTTGCTGGGAGCCACCCAACTGCGCGGTTTGCTGACGTTTGACAAAAATCATCAGATCATTTTGCAGTCGGGCGATCAGATCCAGTCCCAACAAACGACGCACCGCTGTACGCAGAATATTGCCGGATTCATCTTCCGCCAACTCTGCTATCTTCTCTCCATCAAAAAAGAAAAGATCGGCAACACCGTGAGGAATTAATTCATTCAAAAACCCTTGGCACTGGTCATAACTGAGTTCACTACGCGGTTGTCCATCCTGCTGCAAAGAGAGACGATCTTTCTTTCCTTTCTTCCAGCTACGCGTGACGGTGAATTCAGTCTCATGGCCGTTTTGGTTGTAGGTAAAGGTCAGTTCTACTGCGGCCTCATCAGGACGCTCTGCTGTATACGTCCCGTTGTGCACCAGCGCTCCGAGTTGTTCAACATACTCCTGCTGCTGCATTGCCGAGCCAAACGCTAAACGCCCATACAGTGCCAGTCGAATTGCCGACAAAATAGATGTTTTCCCTGCACCATTTAAACCACCAAATAGAACAATCGGGCGAGGGTTTACTTCATGCGGACGCTTTCTGGGAGCCAGATCGATAGTGTGAGTGCCGCAAAATACGCGAAAATTATGTAATACTAGTTGCTTAATGAGCACGTTCATTTTCCTCATCGATAAGCACAGACGATTCGCCTGCATCGATAATTCTGCGGTGTAAAGTCTGGAGTTCAGCTTCTAGCTTATCCACCTCGTCCTGATGAATATCCCGATCGTTGCGTTTTTGCAGCGTTGCCTGTTGCTGCTGGATCTCTTCCAGGCTACCCCAGTCCTGCTTCAAAATTGTGCCAAGCTTGTCAAAAATACCCTGACGACGACTTAACCCTTCCATCGAGGTTTCCAGCTCAATCAGTTTCATTACCATTTCAGGTACTACGTCAAACCCTTGCGTTATCTGTATCAGCAAATCAGCATCGCTGGCATCAAAGCGCGATTGATCGTCAACCACCCAGTTCAGATCCTGCTGATATACTTCGCGGTAAATACCCGGCAACGTGTCGTGCCAGTCTGGCTCATTAGGATCTTTTAACCACTCCTGGCGGATAGCGTGTAGCTCTGGCTGGGTAATTAACGTAATCGTGTGGCCTTGGGCGTTTAAATCACGCTCAATTTCCAGTAAGTCTTTTAACCACTGCTGGCGGTATTTGAGCCAGTAGGGGCCAGGAACATGCTTGCGCTCTGCACTGCGATCTTCGCCGTCTTTAGCGTACTGATAGCTCACCTTACCGGTGCGGCGTTTATAGTTGCGATAGGTGTCTTTATTCACAGGATCGGTGGTAAACGCCAGCAGATCACGATATTTCAGCAATGGCGACATCCACTCTTCGCCATTTTTGATCAGACTTTCCATCGCTTTATCTTTGGTTACTACGGTACAGGTCCAGCAGCCAAAGCGAGAGTTTCCACAAGAAGGGGTACTTTCGTCGATCACCAGAGGACACTCACCCTGTGCGGAAGAGTCCATATACAGCGTCCACAGAGGACGGTTATTTCCACCCCACGGGCTTTCCCATTCGTCGATATCCTCAGGAGCATAGCGGAACGCGCCGCGCAGCAGTTTCCAGACGTCTTCTACATCCCAGGTATCAATAGGGGTATAGATAAACGCATTTGCCAGCGTGGTATGCCGGGCCAGGCGCGAGCCATCAATTTTGTGCTTTGCGATGACTTGCGCACGGGAGGCACTCTCGCTACTACGTGAGCCGAGGACAACTATCACTTCATCAAACTGGCTGACTTTATCTTTGATAAAGTCACTTACCGGGTTGATTTTCATGCGTTCTGTACACCAGCGGAAACTACGGGTAGGCGCTGGATAGCCTTTACCAAGCAGATTTACCCAGAATGTCTCGTTGGTTTTTGGGGTTACAGCATGTTGTGTGATCGGTAAGCCGTCGCGCTTAGCGCCAGCTTCAATCTGGAGCATCGTTTTTTTGATGAGATCTACGACAACCGGCGTCTCTACGAGCGTGTCAGAGGAAACAACAAACACATCCTTCGTACGCATTTCCGGCGGAAGACCCATCAACGCCAGATAAACAAGAGTAATGACTGCTGACGAGTCTTTACCGCCACTGTAGCCAATCACCCAAGGGCGTTTATCTGCGCAGTAGACGCGCTGAACTTCAGAGACAAAATCAGCGAGAGTACGCCCAGCAAATTGCTCTTCGTTTATGAAATCTTCATAGTCGGCCAGATCATAGGCCTGAGTTAATGTACTCATGATACAACCATCTGAGCTTCAAGCTCTTGTTCTTCAGGAGAAAGGGGAAGAGACAGCGCAATTTTTAAAGCGTTGCACGTTAGCTGAATGGCGGTGCCGGTTTTGCTCAATTTGCCATGCTGCATTGCGCGCTTAATCATCTCGGGATTGCTTTTACGCCAGTCAAAGGTTTTTAGCTTCGTCAGTTTTTCCTGCCAGTGCTCAGGTTCTTCAACCAGTAGTGAACGGCCCAGAAGACCCAAAGCCTGCAAACCGATACCGTGGGCATGCACATAATCCTGGCGGAGCTGCGCTGGAGATACTTCTTTGCGAGCAGCAAGTTGCCAGTCAGGCATGACTTTGAAAATAGCCTGCCAGTATAACGTAGCGATATGCGTATTGTCCTCTACGCTACCTACTTTAGGGTCTTTACCAAGCAGGGCACGTGTTGCCTGTTTAATGCTGCTTAGCGTGAACAGTTTATTGGAAAGCAAACTGATACTGGATTTCTCAAGTTCAGTAAGACCAATAAAGGGCTCGATAGACATGGCCAGATAGCGTGCAAGGTTTGAGCTTACGTCGCGATGATCATAAAGCGCGGATAGTGATGGGCTGGGACGGATGGCGTATTTATTCAGGTCTGCAAACATCTGCTGACTACGCCTTAAGCCTTCATCAACAAAGAACAATACGGGGATGTTGTCCTGTCCTAATTCAGGACGCTCAGAAAGGGCATCCTCGATAGCCTTACGGCGATGTTGTCCGTCATTGATAAGAATTTGAGCATCCATTGGTACGCGAAGCGTGCCAAGATTGTTCGAGTTTTCGAACTCGTCAAACTGTACATCGACCGCAATGGATGCCGTCAATGCAGAGAAAACATAATCTTTTGGGTTTTCGAGCAAATAACGAACCATTTCGGGAATGCGCGATTTGTTCAAAATACGCTGAGCGCGCAGCTCAGGTGGTACGTCTGACTCATCAAAGCTAAAGATCTTAGGGATGATGCGCATAGGGCAAGTGGCAATGTAAAATGGTCGTCCAGCCTGGACACCCCTTACAGCGGGGAAAGAGTAGCAATAGTCTGCATCGAAGTTAGCCATGATCTAGTCCCTGTTTTAAAGACGCTATTACGTTACATTTTACGTAAAAAATTTCTGAGAACGAAATTTTTATGATGTTAAAACACGAATTGTTAAAGATTTACGTATGATTTAACGTAACTCTTTGCTGTGCTTGAATCTTATTGAATGTAAATCTTGAGCCAAAGATTTGGAGTAACAACGTGGCCGTATGAGCTCTGGATTGATACCAATTGTCCTGGCATGGAAGAAGTTTACTTTGTGCCACGCTCTCCCCAGAGGGGTAATCGTTGTGTAGGACCTGACACCTAAGGTGGCGAGCGAAACCTCCTTCCTTTTGAGAGCCGCTAAAACACATGCTTTGTACCAAACCATTCTTCATATCCCCCTTGGGAAAAGATGACTGTACCAGACACTACGTTATTCGTAGCTTCTTTGAAATCAAAAAACTACGTTTTACGTAGTTTTGCGATAGCGCTCGAGAAATTGTGAAATCCTTACGTAAAAATCATTTTAGTGTTTGCACTACGTAAAACGTAGTATCTTCCTTGGGCATTAACTACGATTATCGTAGTTATGAAAACATCTAGTTCCCACAATCAGCTCTTCAGTCGACGCCTCAAAGAGGTGCGCTTAGACATGGCGTTATCGCAAAAAAACTTGGGTATTTTGGCTGGCATAGATGAGTTTGCAGCGAGCGCGCGTATCAACCGCTACGAGAAAGGGGTTCATCAGGCAAGCATTGAAGTCGTCCGGCATCTCGCTAAAGTTCTCGAAGTGCCTGTAGCATACTTCTACACAGAAGATGATGAACTGGCCTCTTTAGTCCGTCTTTGGCCGAAGTTGGACTCGGAGAAGAAAAAAAATATCCTTCAGCAGCTCTAAACAAAAAAAGTGCTTCGGTGTACTTTCTCTTCTCAAAAGGCTTTCCAGTGATTTAGAACCAAAACTCTGCATTAGTGTCTTGCTCTAATTTGTCTGATTTCATTTCCTGAATCTCCCTCGCAAATTCCAAATTTCCCCCACCCAAAACCGCTGTGTTTATATTCAGCCCTGTATAATGACCACCAGAAATTACGCCGAACGGCAAAGGAAGTATCAAAGAATATTTAACGAGGAATTCGCGATATGAAGGTGCTGCAACACCCCCATACCGCTAACCACAAACAACTTACAAGGAGTTGAAAATGGCTGCGAAGAATTTTAAGCCAGAGTTTATCGTTTGCAAAACAGAATCAGACGCTTTCACGGGCATGATTGAAAACCGCGAGCTGGTCCGCAAAAACAGCCGCCGCCGTCTGCATGGCAACCAGCCCAACGCGGCGCCCGTCCATCCCCGCGCAGAAACGCCGCAAGACAGCGCCGCCTGCTGCGAACTCTATGCACGTATAGACATGAAATATCTTCTGTTGGGTGGCGACTGGCTAACCCGTGCAGGTTTTATCGACGGCATGCCAGTGAAAATCCGCGCCATGAAAGACTGCATTGTGATTACGCCCCAGCATACGAGAGAATTATGGGGATGCCTGGAAGGGATGAGTGTGGTGAATATAAATAAACAGAAAGTCGCGCAGTGGTTGAAGACGTTTCCGGGAGCGCTGAATGATACAGGTGATGTTCCGGTGATTAAGCGTGGGAGTGGGCAGGCTGTTTAAACTTAAGACTACCTGCACGGGCATGTAAGCACATGCCCGCACTACGCTAAGAATAACTCAATCATGATGTATTTGTTCTTTCACTGCCTTAAGCAGCACAGCATGGAGTTCGCCAACGGTTAAATCGCGTATCACCGGTTCCGGAATACCACGTATCCTGCGAATCAAACGGCAGATACCGAAGTAATCTATGCCCTCGGTGCTAAAAAGAAACTCATTTTCAGCGAGAGAAAACGTTGTCTCATAGCCATCTTCTTCAGTGACAAGCGTAACGCCAAACGCTGCCTCGCAGTCTTCAATCAGGGCGTCGCCATCCATGCCGCAGATATCAAGGTCGGCTTCGATTAGGGTGTTCGCATCAATGTGCTTGCGATGATGTCCAGAGGACTGACGCACTACTTCAATGACCTGCGAAAGAGTGGGGTACATTATGTTGGATTCCGTGGGTGAAGAAATGACGTAGACATTCATTAATAGACCGAGTTAACGCCTGGGACTTATTATTGAAGGTACAAAGAAAATCAAAACAATCCACGCAACCATCCCAATGATTTTTAACGGCCAGGGTTCGAATACATCAAAGCACACAATTGCGCCTATAACTAATAGTGGTCCACCCAATAATTCCAGTATTCCTTCTAAGATAGATAATTTATGAGGCAATACACGATTCAGTAAAACGGCCATTAAATGTGCGCATCCTAAAGTAATGATTATAGCTATAGTGCATTCTTTCCAGTTATCAGTGATGCCCACGCATAGGAGGCATAGCACAATCAAAAAAACACAAAGTAACGTATTCAGCATGGAAATAATAAACTTGCTCATAACATTTGCTACGACGTTCGAAAAATATAAAGAGTCTATGAATATAGCGCTCTCAAAAGAATGACAAACGACATTGGCTAATAATGCATTTCAGAATTTATTGCGCCTCGCTGGGTTCCGTAATTATCAAGTTAGCGGCTTCATGCTAATCTCCCGCACTCCACCGCTATATCGACTTTAACTAAACACCGGCACCCCCAGCCCAACCTTCACCTCCCTCAACGTCCCTTGCGTCACCCCCTGCGCCCGTTCGGTCCCGCGCTTCAGCATCGCCATCAGTTCCCCCTTATCCCGCATATACCTCGCCCTCCGCTCCCGCATCGGCGCAATCAGCTCCTGCAAACCCCCCTCCAGCTCGTTCTTGCACGCCCGGTCACCCAGCCCGCCCGCCTGATAGTGCGCCTTCATCGCCGCCACTTTGTCCTTGTCCGGATGAAACGCGTCGAGGTACGTAAACACCACGTTCCCCTCAATCTGCCCGGGGTCGCTCACCTTCAGGTGGTTCGGGTCGGTGTACATCGCGCTCACCGCACGGTGGATCGTCTCTTCGCTGGCCGAAAGGTGCAGCGTGTTGCCCAGCGATTTCGACATCTTGGCGCTGCCGTCGATGCCGGGCAGGCGGCTGGTGTCGCTCAGCATCGCCTTGCAGTGGCGCAGCACCGGGGCAGGCAGCAGGCTGTTCATCTTGTGCACAATCTCGTTGGTCTGCTCAATCATCGGCAGCTGGTCGTCGCCGACGGGCACGCACTCGGCCTTAAACGCGGTGATGTCCGCCGCCTGGCTGATGGGGTAGGCCATAAACCCGACCGGCAGCGAGCGGGCAAAGCCTTTCTGGGCAATCTCGTTTTTCACCGTCGGGTTACGCTCCACGCGGGCGACGGTGACGATGTTCATATACAGCATCGTCAGCTCGGCGAGGGCGGGCAGGGCGGACTGCAGGCAGATCGTGGTCAGGCTCGGGTCGATGCCGGCGGCGAGATAGTCGGCCAGCACTTCGGGGATGTTGTCGCGGATCTTCTGCGGGTTACTGCCGTTGTCGGTCAGGCCCTGCAGGTCGGCAATCAGCACAAACTGGTTGTGCGTCTGCTGCAGCGCCACGCGCTGGCGCAGCGATCCGACGAAGTGGCCAAGGTGCAGCGGGCCGGTTGGACGGTCGCCGGTGAGGATGGTTGGTGCGTTCATAAAGACTCCTTAATGTGCAATTGCCGAAAGGGGTCTGAGATGTGAGAAAGCCGCCTTTCGGCGGCTATCTGAAAATGGGGAAAACTACTCCGTGCCGCCTTTAAGAAGGCTGCCACCAGCGGTTTACGGTGAGCACGGCGTGGTTTATGTTCATGCTTTTACCGTATCACGTCCGGCGCAAAAAACAAAAGGGCACGTCATGCTGCAATCACTCAACCACCTGACCCTCGCGGTCAGCGACCTGCAAAAAAGCGTCACCTTCTGGCACGAGCTGCTGGGGCTAGCGCTGCATGCCCGCTGGAATACCGGGGCCTATCTCACCTGCGGCGATCTGTGGGTCTGCCTGTCGTACGACGAGGCGCGCCAGTATGTGCCGCCGCAGGAGAGCGACTACACCCACTACGCGTTTACCGTGGCGGAAGAGGATTTTGAACCGTTCTCGCACAGGCTGGATCAGGCGGGCGTCACCGTCTGGAAGCAGAACAAAAGCGAGGGGGCGTCGTTCTATTTTCTCGACCCGGACGGGCACAAGCTGGAGCTGCACGTGGGCAGCCTCGCCGCGCGGCTGGCGGCGTGTCGCGAGAAGCCCTATGCGGGCATGGTGTTTACCTCAGACGGGGCTTGAGGCGCGTACCTTCAGCCTGCCCGCCAGCGTCACGTGCGTGGCGGCATCTTCCTGATTACACAGGTACTCCACCGCCAGCCGTCCCAGCTCGCTGTAGGGCAGCTGGATACTGGTCAGCGGCGGGGTGAGCTGCTCGGAGATCTTCTGGTCGTCGTAGCCCGCCAGCAGCATGTCCTGGGGGATGCGCACGCCGTTCACCGCCAGCGCCTGATAGCAGCCAATCGCCAGCCAGTCGCTGGCGCAGAAGATGGCATCCGGGCGCTCGGCCAGTTCCAGCAGGGAAGCCGTCGCGGTAAAAGACTCGCTGAACTGCCAGTTGGTCTGGCGCACCAGGCCGTCGTCGCACGCGAGTCCGGCCTGCTGTAGCGCCGCCTGGTAGCCCGCCAGACGCTGGCGGGAGGCCTCCATCCAGCTCTCGCCGGTGATGTGGGCGATGCGCGTGGCCCCGCAGGCGATAAGGTGTTTAGTCACCTGGAAGGCGTTGGCGTAGTCGTCCGGGATAAACGACGGCAGCAGCGGCGAGCCGGGGTCGCGCTGGTTAAGCAGCACCAGCGGGATGCGGGTGCAGTCCTGGAATGCCGTCATGTCCACCAGCGTGGTGACCGGAGAGGCGAGAATAATCCCGATGCAGTTGCGCTTCTCCAGCTGGCGGATGATGTTCAGCGCCAGCTCGATGTCGTCGCCGTAGTCGTAGACGGTGAGCAGGGTCTCGTTGCGCCACGCCGCTTCCCGCGCCTGGCTGATGGCGTCGATAAACGGGTCGAAGCTCTGCATGGAGCTCACCAGCAGGGCTATCTCTTCCTGGTTGCGCGGGGCGTGAACGGCGGGGAGTCGGTCGTAGCCGAGCTCAGTGGCCACGTTAATCACCCGCTGGCGGGTGTCGTCGCTGAGCTTGATGTTGCGGGACTGGTTAAGCACCAGCGATACCGTCGCCTGCGATACCCCTGCCGCCCGCGCAATATCGTTCATCGTCACTTTCGTTTTTCGCTTCATCCGTCCTCTCCCTTTCGCGATTTCGCATCATACCCTAACCGCACGCTTTAGCGCCGTCGATCACGTTTCTCATTCATCGAAGCGTGAACTTTGTGAGGGCCGTCGCTTTTCTAAACGCCGTGATTTGCGCATTTATCCCGCAACTAATATTTATTAGCTAAATATTATCAGTAAGAGGACGCGTAATGAAAGAGCAGTGGAGCAGGGAGCAGGCACAGGCGTGGTATCAGCAAAAAGGCTGGCTGTGCGGGTTTAATTACCTGCCGTCGACGGCGGTGAACTGGACCGATATCTGGCAGGAAGAGACCTTCGATGCCGCCACCATCGATCGCGAGCTGGGCTGGGCGGCGGAGGCGGGTTATAACACCCTGCGCATCAACCTGCCGTTTATCGTCTGGGAGCACGACCGCGACGGGCTGATGGCGCGCATCGACCGCTTTTTGACGATTGCCGACGGTCATGGCTTCAGCACCATGCTGACCCTGATGGACGACTGCGGTTTCTCCGGCGACGAGCCGTACCTCGGCCCGCAAAAGCCGCCGGTACCCGGCAAGCACAACAGTCAGGCGGCGGCGAGTCCGGGGCGCGACAAGGTGTGCGATCCTGACTGCTGGGCAAACATTGAGCGCTATATCCGCGACGTTGTCCGCCAGTTCCGCGACGATAAGCGCGTGCTGCTGTGGGATCTCTATAACGAGCCGGGCAACCGCGGCATTTTCGCGACCGGCACGCAGGAGGTGCAGTACGACGCGAAGCTGGAGACCTGCGCGCACGAGTTGATGAAGCTGGCGTTCCAGTGGGTGCGTGAAGAAGACCCGACCCAGCCGCTCACCGTCTGCGCGTGGCGTCTGCCACCGGAAGAGGAGGGCGAGACGTTCTTCCAGCATCCGCTGGACCAGACCGCACTGGCACTCTCGGACGTGGTGAGCTTCCACGCCTACACCCACACTGGCCGTATGACGGCGATTATTCAGCAGCTGCAACAGCTTGGTCGGCCGCTGTTCTGCACCGAATGGCTGGCGCGCCACGTGGGCAGCACGATGGAAGAGCAGCTTCCGCTGATGTACGCGGCGAAGGTCGCGCCGTATCAGTGGGGGCTGGTACGCGGCAAAACCCAGACGTGGCTGCCGTGGCCGGTGGTGATGAAGGAGTCCACGGACTACTGCCGCCTCTGGTTCCA
>OIEQ01000264.1_pt1 | contig 35295 bp, 30 predicted proteins | sample 1581841 | NCBI WGS metagenome assembly OIEQ01 (sample SAMN03281020, study PRJEB24777) | human gut metagenome | isolation source: fecal sample PR170 from 1 month old male Malay infant, vaginal delivered... | place: Singapore | collected 2005-12-29
GCCCCACCGCCCTCGCCCGAATTGCAAGATCGCGCCAGGATTCTCTTGCCGGTGAAATCTCGCCATTGTTCCTTCAACCGCACGGTTGGAGGAACGCCGCCATGCATTAATTTGCCCTGATCCGATCAGTGTCGGCATTTGCGATGCTCCCGACGGACCGGTGTCCGTGTGCGGGCTGTGCCGCAATACCTGCCAATCCGTCTACAATCATCCAAATGCCATTAACCGTAAATCACCTTGCGGATCAGTAACATTGAAACAAAGCATTTTCATTCTGCAGATTAGAGTGTAGAAACGCATTCTTATTTCTGAGGTTTCGCATCTATCAATACAAATCTCAACTTGAATACAACTGATCCTCCCCTGAGTGTTGTTACGAGTAGGTATGCGTCGATGAAATTCATTAGCCGGAATATTCTCGGACTAGCTCTGCTCTTGTCTTCCAGCCTCTTTCTTCATGCAAATGCCGTGGCTGAACCAAGCATTTGCATTCGGCTTCGCCAGCAGCTCAAACTGCCAATCCGGGACGAACCGCAGGCCAATAGAGCTGTCCAAGAGCAGGCGATGAAGCTGCAGCAAGCACGCGCACGCGCCAATCAGGCGGGTTGCGCCAACACGCTCTTTTCCAGGGGAGACCCGAAGCAATGCGCGCGTTTTCAACAGAATATTGAAAGCATTGCGACAGAGCTTGAGAGGCGCAAGCGTGCGGAAACCCGTTCCAAAGGCTCCCCTTCCTCCAAAGCGCGCATTCTTGCGGCACTGAAAGCAAATGGGTGCGCTGAAGAGCGGCGGCAGGGGCTGCTTGAGGCGCTTTTCGGCAATTCAGCGTCCGGGCCGGAAGTAACGAAAGTCGCAACGCTTCCCAGGCAGGCGATCGAACGGAAACGGCCGCGGCAACCAACGCAACCCCCTGATGCATCCAGTACGAAACTCTATCGAACACTATGTGTGCGAACGTGCGATGGGTATTATTTTCCGATCTCTTTCGCCGTCCAGACCAAATATTTCGATCGCGACCAGAATACCTGCAGTGAAATGTGTCCCGCGTCACCGGTAAAATTGTATTCCCATGCCATACCGGAGCAGTCTTCCGAGGATATGACCTCCGTCGAAACCAAGATTCCCTATAAGGACCTGCCCACCGCGTTCAACTATCGTCTTACCGGCGCTCCGCCAGTGGCCAATTGCACGTGCCACAATGCGCAGCAATCATTAAAAACATCGGTCAGTGCGGCGCCCCCCGCAGGTCAAGGAGCTTCAACAGCCCTTGGTCCTGCACTGCCAATCGCACAACACCCTTCCGAGGGGGAGACAGCAGCGGACACGGACGCCGCATCCAAAGGCAGCGGAAACCCCTTTGGCACCGTCTTGGCAGAACCCACCCAGGAGAATGATCGGCGAAATGTACGCGTCGTCGGTTCGGCTTATCTTCCCGATGAAGAACGGAAAATTGATTTCAAGGCGCCACGGCCAGCCGAGCCGCTTTTTACGCAAGACCCCGATCGAGCAAACAGGTTCACATTCGGCATGGCCATCGAAACAGTTGCGACCGATATACTGAAGCGGCTTGGAGATTAAGAATCAGCACTCGAAGCTCGTGCCAATTGACCTTCGATTCAAACCAGCGACGCCACATATTGCGCAATGGGCAGGCAGGACGTCAGCCCCGGGCTTTCAATACCAAACAGATTGACCAGTCCTTTTACACCGTGCGACGACGGGCCCTCGATAAGGAAATCTGTCACCGTTTCGCCCGCAACACTCAGTTTTGGCCTGATGCCGCAATAGGCAGGCTGGAGAACCCCATCGGGCAACGCGGGCCAATATGTCCGTATTGCCTGGTAGAAACGCTCGGCCCGCGCCGGATCGACCGAATAGTCAATGGTATCCACCCACTCGACATCCGGACCAAACCGCATGCTGCCTCCCAGATCGAGCGTCAGGTGGATACCCAGGCCTCCAGGCTCGGGCACGGGATAAATCAGATGCTGAAACGGCGCGGCACCCGGCACCGAGAAATAATTTCCCTTTGCATATCGGCGCTCCGGCACATGATGCTTCGGCAATGCCGCAATTTTCGTCGCCAGTTCAGGCGCGTTGAGCCCGCAGGCATTGATGAACACGTCCGTGCGAAATTCATACGGCCGGTCAGTTTCCGTCTCGATGGTATGAACGACAAATCCATCGCTGTCAGCGTCCACGGACACCACCTTGGTGTGGAATGCGATCATTGCATCGTGCGCCTGCGCATCGCCAAGCAGCGCCAGCATCAGATCATGGCAATCAACGATTCCGGTAGACGGGGACATAATCGCGGCCGTGCAGTTCAATTCCGGCTCGACGCGACGGGCTTGCGCTCCGGAAAGGAATTGCAGATCACCCACACCGCACCTGCGGGCGCGCCCGGCAATTTCGGTCAAGGTCTCAACCTGCTGGTTATCAGTCGCAACGATCAGTTTGCCGCAGCGCTTATGCGCCACGCCGTATGCATTCGCAAACCGGTAAAGCGCGGCGTTACCTTCCACACAGAACTGCGCCTTCAAACTGGCTTCGGCGTAATAGAGGCCGGCGTGAATGACACCGGAATTGCGGGAACTTATTCCACTCCCCACCGCACCGCTCTCTTCGGCGATGAGCGTTTCAATGCCTCGTCTTGCAAATTCCCGCGCTATGGCAATCCCGATAACGCCACCACCCGCAACAACGCAGCCTATGCGATCCACTCTTCACCCCATTGTAGATTCATGATGTCAGTTTTTTCTCCAGACTCTGCAGCGTCTCTATAATCTTGCTGCCGACCCGCTCATAGCTGGGATAGTGCAAAAGGTGTTCCTTATCCCAGTCAGCCGGCGAGAGATCATTGGCACCATCCTGCGGCGCAAAATTCTTCAGCTCATTGAGAAACTCCTGAACCGAGCGCGCCGTTGGCGGGGTTCCTGTCGCCGCATACAGAAAAAGGGCACGGAGCCAGAACTGGATCGCCATCATTTCTGTCCGTATCTGCTCGTCCTCGATCATGGAAATCCTGGCTCACACGCAACGCCCTCAGAACCATTTCTTTACCACTTTTGTGAGCCGGATTGGTAATTGGTCTGACGGATATCAGGTACATCCTTAAGCGTTCGGCCGAACTGTGAAGACAATAAAAACGATGATCTGCCGATATCTTTCAATGGACACGGCAGGGCCAATTGTCACCATTCGATTCCTGCCCGCGTCGTATTGAGGACGCAGGTACGTCGAACGGCTTAGCCGCCTTTCAACTGAATAGACAGCTTAAACCGGCTTCTGCAAAGCGCTAGAGTTAATGTTGCCTGCGTGCCGCCATGACGTAAAAATCCGGCTGGCAAACAAGCGCTCGAAAAACGGTCGACAATCATAAGAGAGGTCAGAGGGTGAGCGCTGTACGCCGGGCATTTTTCATGGCGATACTGGAACAGTATTCGCAAGTGATCGTCAGCGTGGCGATGATCACGGTCCTGTCGCGCATGTTGAGCAGCAGCGAGATCGGGATAGCCGTCATCGGCTTGGGAATTGGCACGATTGCGCTCACCGTCAGGGAGTTCGTCACGTCAGAATACCTCATTCAGCGCGACACACTCACACGCGAGGACATAAGAACCAGCTTCACGCTGACCTTCGGCTTCTCCGCCGTGATAGGCTGCGCCCTGTTTTTCTCGGCCCCCTTCCTTTCCCGATTTTACGCTGCGCCTGAACTGCTCGCATTCATCAAAATACTGGCCTTTGCGGGCGTTATCGACGCTGCTGTCTGTCCGATCATCGCCCTGTTGCGCCGGGATCTGACTTTTGGTGCGGTAACCCGCATCAACGCGATCGGAAGCATAACCAATGCTGTTGCGACAATCGCATTTGTTGCCTTGCATTTTGGCTTCATGAGCTTTGCCTGGGGAACACTCGCCTCGGCTATCGTACGGATGCTTCTCGCTTTTCACACCAGGCCAATCTTCTGGATGTTGAACCCCTGCCTGAAGAGCTGGCGGGCGGCTTTTGCCTTCGGTTCCTATAAAGGCGCATCGACGCTCCTTGATCGGTCCTATGAGGCACTTCCCCAGCTTGTCCTGGGCCGGATCATGCCGCTCACGGCGGTCGGTCTCTACAATCGTGCAAATCTCGTTTGCGGCTTACCCGACAAGATCCTGCTGTCGGCGATATTTTCCGTCGCCTTTCCCGCATTTGCATCGGAAGTCAGAGCGGAACGCGACGTCAAAGCCGCTTATCTGCGCATCATAAGCTACATCACGGCCCTGTACTGGCCAGCAACCCTGGCAATGGCCATTCTGGCCTATCCGATTGTTCGCATCGCACTGGGTCCCCAATGGTCCGAGACTGCACCTCTTGTCCAGATTTTTGCGCTGGCCGCGCTCTTCTGGTTTCCCAATATCCTGACCTTTCCCGTTCTCGTCGCAATGGGCGCAAATAGACAGGCATTTGAAGCCAATTTCATTGGCCGGGGACTGTCGATGCTCGTGATCTGCACAGCCAGCTTTTTCGGGCTCTACGCCCTGGCACTAAGCCAGTTCATAGTCCTGCCCTTTCAGATGTACCTTTCGCTGGTCTATGTCCGCCGGCAGGTTCCCTTTGCGTGGGACGAACTGTTTCACGTTTTATACCGAAGCGGCCTCGTGACGATATGGGCCATTGCAGGTCCGCTGCTCGTTCTTGCGGCGAACCGCTTTCAGTTTGACCTGTCGATTGCCCAAGCCTGCATTGCCGGTCTGTTATCGGCGATAGGATGGTTGGCAGCCTTGGCTTACTTCAGGCATCCTTTTCTCGACGAAGTGGAAAACATTGCAAGAATCGCAATGCCGACACTGCTGGCAAGGATAAACGCCGCGGCCGTCAAATGAGCGGCCCCGTGCTTCGACTCAAGGATTGGATTTTCGACGATGAAATCCATTGACGTGGTCATACCGAACTACAATTACGCGCACTATCTGAAAAACTGCGTCGACAGCGTGCGCAACCAGCCCGCCGAAAGACTGCGCATTCTGATCATAGACAATGCCTCTACCGACGACAGCGCGGCTGTTGCCAGGATGCTGGCCAGTGCCGATCCCAGAATAGAACTGATGCTGCGCCCCAAAAACCTCGGTGCACATACGTCATTCAATGACGGTATCGATTGGGCACAATCGGATTATTTTCTGATCCTTTGTTCCGACGATTACCTGGCACCGGGAGCTCTTGCCCGGGCAATGGCCTTCATGGAGGACAATCGGGATGTTCACCTGGTGCATGGCAAGACCCATTTTCGCGCAAACAACACGGAAGGCGATGGACTGCCGGACAATCCATTGCCTTCGGACTGGTCAAAGCAGGACGGCATGTCCTTTCTGAAATCCCTCTGTCAAAGCGGAAGGAATTTTGTGAGCGGCCCCACCGCGATCGTACGTACGGCAATTCAGAAGAAAGTCGGGTATTACAAGCCCGCCCTGATCCACACGGATGATCTTGAGATGTGGCTGCGTTTTGCCCTTCACGGTGCAGTGGGCCGAACGGAAAATATCCAGGCGGTCGCAAGGGTTCATGATTTCAATCAATCCGCGACCGTTCGCACCCTGGAGCAGTGGAGTATTGAATTCGAAGCGGCGTTCCAGTCGTTCTTCGAGAATGACGGGGCAATCCTGACGGATGCTGACGTCCTTTTACGGCAAGCGCGGAATGCACTGAGTGAAAGGGCCTACTGGTCGGCGGTCGCCCAATTGTGCCGGGGTGAACCCGAGGCTATGGCGTTGATGCGTCATGCCATCAAGCTCCGGCCGTCCGCAGCCTGGCTGCCGCCTCTCCGCTACCTCTTGCGCAGATCAGATGCCTCGGCATTGATTGGCCGCAGCGTCAAGGCTCTTGGGCGGCGACTTGGTACATCCACGACACCAGACGGCCGGCTATGATGACATGACGGGCTGCGCGGTGAACAGCGGGCCGATAACCCTCTCTTCCAGCAGTTTTTCCTGAATGGAAAGCTGCCGTTGAACGCGCGCATTCACTCTGGCCAGTTCCAGATGCACCTCATTGAGGTTCGCAAGCATGCGCCGCGTCTGATCTTTCAGGATATCAACATCGAAGGTTTCAATATGCTGGCATGCGTGCTGATCATATTGCGCCAGCAATTCATCATTCTTTTGGGCATATCCGAGCGAGATCGTGGGACGCGCGAGCTTCAAGGCGCAGACAACATTGTGATAACGCGTCACAACCACAATATCGGTCTTGCCTATCTCCCGCATCAGATCATGGAGAGTGGCACCATGCTCCACGGTTACGCGTTCTTCGGGCTTGTCTTGGGCAGGAACCGAGACTCTTTCGACAATGTCACCCACCGCCCGCCAGTCGCGCTCATCGCCGGTCAACAAGCGGACATTGTGCCCCTCATCGAGCAGCCATTGAATGAAGGAGGCCAACTTACCGATGTAAGACCGGTAGATTGCTTCGCCAAACACCGCATCCTTTGACCATCCGCGATAGTCCATAACGCCTACGCCGACGGTTACGGGACTGTCGTGTTTGGGAGGCGAGGAAGATGGGACCGGAAGCCGAAACGCAATATCGGGGAATAGGCCATCATGCTCGACGGAAAGGCCTATCCTTTTCATATAGGCCAAGGAGTAAGCGTCGCGATAGGATCGGTACTGCGCCATTCTGGCCGCCGAGCGCAGAAACCAGCGGCTGAGGGGATGCTCGATCGGACCCGCACCAATGCTGACGAATGCGATGTCCGCCCCACGCAACCGGGCTGCCAGGCACCAGCGGAAGAGCACGAACGGCCAGCCAAAGGGCGTCTCCTGAAAATCATCCAATATTCCAGTGCCTGGGATGATCAACAGATCCACCCCGCTCAGGCTTGCAAACAGCATATAGATACTGGCGATGCGGCGCGGGATGTCGGCAAGAAACGCGTTCATTCGAATGAACCACTGGTCTTGCAGAACCAGACCGCTGATCCCGATCGATTTGATCTTGTATTCCTTCTCGACCAGTTCCGGATTGGAACAGATGCACATGAGTTCGGCTTCGGACGGCAACGCACGCAGGAAATTCACCATAGCTTCAAGTGAGCCGTCGTTCCCGGTATTACCGCTGCCAAACTGCCCCAGTAAGCATATTTTCATCCACGCATCCTCAGCGTCGCGCGCGATCAATGGGATATTTTGTCCACGGAAGTTTGCTGCTACCGCCGGACAAAAAACACATGGTCTTTGGAACACCGCACCCAGCCTAATGAGCAAGGGGCTTCCCCCAAAGGGTTATAGGCCTCACCCGCCGCGACGCATTCAATTCCCGCGTTTCCCGGTTCATGCTGTTTTCCGGATGAAGCCGAAAAACCCAAGGACAGGACTTCATGAAGTTCGCTTATTTCGTCCGCCCCCATATTGGTGGCACATATACAGTGTTCAGACAGTTGCGCGCCGCGCTGGCTGAAAAGGGAATTGACGTCCATTGGCTGGGGATGGCCACCTACGGCACTCCTTACGATGCTCAATGGCGTCCTGAATTCTCTTACGGTTCCCTGGTGGAAACGCCCAACGGAGCAAGCGAACGGGATCAGGCCGAGGCCCTTGTGGAAGCCCTGGAAGAGGGCGAATTTGACGGAATATTCATCAACGTCCTCAGCGATCGAATTCAAACGAATATTGCGCGTTATCTGCCCGACAAATTCCTGCGCATCATGATCGTACACAACATCACTGCCGGGACTTACAGCGCGGCAAACGCCATCAAGAACCACGTGCATGCGACCGTCGGCGTTTCCGATCGCATTCGCAGTGACCTGGTCAGGAAACTGGGCTTCCCCGCGGACCGAACCTTCGCGATTCCTCATGCCGCGAGCGCGCCAACCATGCGGCAGTTCCGAAGGGAACCCAACCCCGCCGACACATTGCGGGTTATTTTCCTTGGCCGCATTGAGGACGCATCGAAAGGGGTGTTCTGGTTGCCGGAAATTTTCGCCCATTTGCCGCAGTCCATTCATCTGACTGTTGCCGGCGATGGGCCGGATCTCGAAAGCTTGAAGTCAAAGATGGCAACCCGCCAACGGCAGACCACCTTTCTCGGCGCGGTTCATCCCGAAGCTGTTTTCGATCTTCTGCTTCGGCATGACATACTCGTCATGCCCTCGCGTTTCGAAGGATTTGGGCTGACCATCACCGAAGCAATGTCAGCCGGCTGCATACCGGTTGTTTCGCGTATCCGGGGAGTGACCGACACCATCGTCGATGATGGCACCAACGGCTTCCTCTTCACCATCGGAAATGTCAGGGAAGCGGCGCAGATCATCGGCCAGATCCATTCCAGCCGGGAAACCGCGCAATGGATGTCTGACGCGGCACGACACAAGGCCAATAGCACATTCACCATCGGGAATATGGCTGAACGGTATGGCGACGTTATCCGGCACGTCACGACGCACAGACCTGCCATCGCACCACCGCTCAAAATGCGGGATTGGTCCATGCCGAAAGGCTTGCGTTCGGGTTTGCGAACATTTGTGCCGCGCCCGGTGAAGAATTGGCTGCGCATGATGCGGGAGCGCATTTGAAGAGATATCGGCAGATCAGGTAAAAGGGGTTTGGCACATGACTGCATCGATCCGCAATTTTGAAAATTCAGATCACCTGCGCGAACTCGCGCATGATCTGATTCCGGGTGGCGCACATACCTATGCAAAAGGCGATGATCAATATCCCCTGCTGTCGCCTGGCTTCATCGCCAGGGGCTACGGCAGTCATGTCTGGGACATCGATGGCAATGAGTATATTGAGTACGGCATGGGCAACCGTGCCGTCGGATTGGGCCACGCTTATCCTCCCGTCCTAGAGGCGGTCATGCGCCAGCTCCAGCTCGGCTGCAACTTCACCCGCCCTGCCGAAATCGAGGTCGAATGTGCAGCGACCTTCCTTGAGACGGTTCAGTCAGCTGAAATGGTCAAATTCTGCAAGGACGGCTCCGATGCCACATCTGCGGCCGTTCGACTGGCCCGGGCCGTCACAGGGCGGGATATGATTGGTATTTGTGCGGATCATCCATTCTTCTCGACAGACGATTGGTTCATTGGTTCAACGGAAATGAATGCCGGCATTCCAACCGCCATTCAGGCACTGACCGTTGGATTCAAGTATAATGATCTTGAGAGTGCGCGCGCGCTCTTTGAACGATATCCCCACAGGATCGCCGCGCTCATACTCGAGCCTTCGCGCAGTGATGGCCCGGCCCAGCCGTTTCTGAACGATCTGATGGAGCTATGTCATGAAAATGGGGCTCTGCTCATTCTCGATGAAATGATTACGGGTTTCCGCTGGCATGCCGGAGGGGCACAGAAGCTCTTTGGTATAGAACCCGACCTGTCGTGCTTTGGCAAAGCGCTCGGCAATGGCTTCTCTGTCTCGGCGCTCGCCGGCAAACGTGAGTTCATGAATCTCGGCGGCATTACGCAAGTATTCAAACCAAGGGTTTTCCTGCTGTCGACCACACATGGTGCGGAAACCCACGCTCTCGCCGCGGCGATTGCCACCATGCGGATTTATCAGAATGAACCGGTGATAGAGCATCTTTACGCACAAGGACAGCGGCTGAGGAGTGGTGTTCAACAGTCGATTGCCCGGCATGACCTCACCGGTTACGTCAGCGTCACCGGCGCCAATTGCTGTCTTGCCTATGCCACGCTGGATACGGAGCGCTTGCCTTCGCAAGCCTTCAGAACGCTGTTTCTACAGGAAACGATACGCCGCGGTATTCTGATGCCATCGCTTGTCGTGAGTTATGCGCATACGGATGAAGACGTTGACCGCACGATAGACGCGATTGATGGAGCGCTCGGCGTGTACAAGAAGGCGCTGCAGCACGGGGTGGACAAGTATCTGGTTGGCCGCGCTTCGCAGCCGGTTTTCCGTCGTTTCAACAGTCCCGACACGCCCGCTCCCGTTTTAAAACGCGCCAGCAATGCTTGACGCAATTCCGAGGCGGGTTCTGCTATGGGCATTTTTGTTGCTTCTTGCACTGTGCACATCGATTAATGCAAAAGAAGCTGCGTTTCCCCTGCGCATCTCAGCCAATCAACGCCATTTGGAAGATACTGCGGGGCGGCCATTCCTGATGACAGCGGACACGGCGTGGTCCCTCATAGGGGATCTGTCCCGCGAAGAAGCCGATCACTACCTGGAGGATCGCAAGAAGCGCGGTTTCAACACTATCTTGGTTTCGCTCATCGAGCACCGCTTCAGCCGCAACGCACCGGGCAATTTCTACAAGCAAAAGCCATTTGCGGCAGGCGGCTTTGTCACCCCCAACGATGCCTATTTTGACGATGCGGAGTGGATTCTGCGCCGGGCGCAGGATCGGGGATTTCTTGTACTGCTCGTCCCGGCCTATCTCGGCGTGAATGGCGGAGATCAGGGGTGGTATAGTGAGATGCGCAATGCCGGTACCGAAGCAATGAAGGCCTATGGAACCTACATCGGCAAAAGGTTTGGAAAATTCAACAATATAATCTGGATACAGGGCGGCGACTACGATCCGCCGGATATGAGCCTGGTCGAGGCGTTGGCCGGATCGATTGCACGCGCTGCCCCGGATGCACTACAAAGTGTGCATGGCGGGAGGGACGCAAGAACGGACCTTGTCTGGAAAGCAGCCTGGAAAAGGCTCGATACACTCTACACCTATGGCAATGTTGCCCAGGCTGCACTCGTTCAATATCTCGTCTCACCGGCAAGACCCTTTTTTCTCATCGAGGGAATGTATGAGGGGGAGAACGGTGCAACGGAGGAAACGGTTCGGGTAGCAGCTTATTCCGCCCTTCTGTCCGGTGCCGGCGGCCAGGTATTCGGCAACAATCCCGTATGGCATTTTTCGGGTCCCGGCGTGCATGAGGAAACCATGCCCTGGCAAAAAGCGCTCGCAAGCCGCGGTGCCCAAAGCATGACCTATCTCAAACAATTCTTCGAAACCATTCCCTGGTGGGATCTTGAACCCGATCAGGGCAAATTGCTGACGACACAAGGCCAGCCGGCAGCGGGAATCACGGTGGCCGCGCGTTCGCCCGGCGAAAGACTTGTCGTGGTCTATCTCTCGGGTATGAACAACGTCGTTCTCAATGCACAGGCAGACTGGCAGTCCACCAGAGATATCCGCTGGTTCGATCCATCCTCCGGACAATACATGGCTGCCAAAGAGCCAATAAAGAGCGTCGCCGGCACATTGGAATACCGTGTTCCTGCAACCCGGAATGCGTCGGGTTACCGGGACTGGCTTCTCGTTGTGAAACAGCGCGATTAACACAGATCAGGCAAAAGAAGTAGGCGCTTCGCCGAAGGTTCAGCCAATTGCATTTGCGATCCTCCAAACTCCTCTCTCGTCCCGGCCCGCCCACTGGAAGTACCGTGGCATCAAAGACGGCTTCTTTGAAAGGGTTGGAACAATGAAGGTACTTGTGACAGGACATCGCGGCTATATCGGTTCAGTCATGGTTCCTTTCCTGCAAAAGGCAGGCCATGAGATTCACGGCTTCGACAGCGAACTCTACCGGAATTGCCATTATGCGCCCGGTGGAGCCCTGCCTGACATACCGGGATTATGCAAAGACATACGCGATGTCACCGCGGACGAACTGGTAGGCTATGATGCTATTGTTCATCTCGCAGCACTCTCCAACGACCCGCTGGGGAACCTCAACCCGGAGGTCACCTACGACATCAATCATCGCGCAAGCGTTCACTTTGCGACGACCGCGAAGGAGGCTGGCGTTCCGCGTTTCCTTTACGCCTCTTCGTGCAGCAATTACGGTCAATCCGGCAGCGACATAATCGATGAAACCGGCGCATTGAACCCGGTCACGGCCTATGGATGTTCGAAAGTATTGGCCGAACGCGACATCGCGGAACTTGCCGACGAGACGTTCAGCCCAACCTATCTGCGACCGGCAACGGCCTATGGTCTTTCGCCCATGCTGCGTTTCGATATCGTCTTGAATAATCTCGTGGCATGGGCCGTGACGGAAGGTGTCATCCTTTTGAAATCCGACGGAACCCCGTGGAGGCCAATCGTCCACATCGAGGATATTTCACGGGCTTTCCTGGCGGTATTGCAGGCACCCCGGCAAGCCGTACACAACGAAGCATTCAATGTCGGGCAGTCCGAACACAATTATCGTATCCGCGATATCGCTGAAATCGTCGCGGATATCGTTCCGGGCTGCCGGCTGGAATTTGCACCCGGCGCCGGCCCCGATACACGTTCGTATCGGGTCAGCTTTGACAAGATCAGGCGGGTTCTTCCCGATTTCAAGCCACGCTGGGATGCAAGAGCCGGGGCCGAGCAATTGCATGCGGCCTATGTAACCGCGAATTTGACACTGGCGGAATTCGAGGGGCCCCGCTATCAGCGGATCAGCCATATCCGTCAGTTGCTCGACGATCGGAAACTCACCTCCAGCCTGCGCCGTATTTCAGCAGTGGAGCGCCATCCAGCGCTGTCCGATGCCGTCATATGATCATCCCGCGCCAGTTGTTAACAACATGGTAAATGCGCCCGACCGGACAAAGTCCTCCGTTGGAACAGCGACAGACATCGGTCTTTCCATTCACACCCTGGCTGCCCGCCTGTTTCCTATATGTCGCAGCATCACGGGCGATGGCGTCCGTGACACCTTGGCCATTCTGGGCCAGCAAATCGATATGGTTGTGCACGAAGTCCCCACGGGAACCCCGGTGTTCGACTGGGTGGTACCGTCCGAATGGAACATCCGCGACGCCTACATCAAGGATGGCTCCGGCCGCAAGCGCATCGATCTCGCCAAATCCAATCTGCATGTGGTTAGCTACAGCAATCCCATTCACCGTATCATGCAACTGAGCGAACTCAGACCCCACATCCACACACTACCCGATCAGCCCGACCTGATCCCGTATCGAACCTCATACTACAGCGAGCAATGGGGTCTTTGTACAAGCCATAATGCCCTTCTTGCGCTCGCGGACGGCGAATACGAAGTCCTGATTGACGCTGAAAAGACTGACGGTCATCTCACCTATGGTGAATACCTGCACAAAGGCACCACCGACAGAGATGTGCTGTTTTCCGCCCATATCTGTCATCCCTCGCTTGCCAATGACAATTGTTCCGGCCTCGCCCTCTTGACCCTGCTCGGCAAGAGTTTGCAGTCCCGCAAGACACGTTACAACTATCGCTTCCTCTTTGCGCCGGGAACAATCGGCGCGTTGACCTGGCTTGCCCGCAACGAAGACAAGGTTGCACGCATCGATCACGGCCTGGTGGTGTCGTGTGTCGGAGACGGCGGCGGCCCTACCTACAAGCGCAGCCGTCAAGGCAACGCCATTATCGACCGGGCGATGGAAAGCGTCCTGTGCTGCGGCAATCGACAGGCAATCATGCAGGACTTCAGTCCCTACGGATATGACGAGCGGCAATATTGCTCCCCGGGATTCAACCTTCCCGTCGGTCTGTTCCAGCGCAGCGGTTTTGGAACCTTCCCTGAATATCACACCTCAGCGGACAACATGGCGCTCATTACACCCGAAAACCTTGCGCTTTCCTACCAGATGATCAGCGAAGTCATCGATATCATTGAAACGAACTGGACCCCGGTCAACCTTTTTCCCAAGGGCGAACCGCAACTGGGCAGGCGCGGCCTTTACGCCTCGCTGGGCGGTGACAAATCGGCCGTGCAAACGTCGATGGCCTTTCTCTGGGTTCTCAATCTCGCAGACGGAAATCACAGCCTTCTCGACATGTCGCTGCGTTCCCGCCTGCCCTATCCGGATATTTTCCGCGCCGCGCAATTATTGCTGGAAAAGGGCCTGCTCGGCGGGGAGCTGCCGCAGGCGTGATGGGATGAGCGTGGTTGGGGGCAGGACAGGCTCCTATATCCCTTGCCGCATCAAGGTTGGGGTTTTAACTGCAAAGCTGCTCGCCCAGGAGCGGCCAGGACCGGTCCTTGTCAGAAAGAACCGCGGGGGGCGCCGGCCAATCGATCGCAAAGGCCGGGTCATCAAAACGCACGCCGTCAGCAGCGGCTGGATGGTAAAATTCTGAAATCAGATAGGACACCACGGCATCATCGCTCAGGGTTTGGAATCCGTGCGCAAAGCCCTTGGGTATATAGAGCTGGCAATGGTTGCCCTCCGACAGTTCAAATCCGGCGTGACGCCGGTAGCTCCGCGAATCCTGTCGCAAATCGATGATCACATCCCATATTGCGCCTCTTATGCATGAAACCAGCTTGACCTCCGCATGGGGTGCCTTCTGGAAATGCATGCCGCGCACTGTGTGCATTGTCAGTGAATGCGAGGCGCTATGCTGAACGAACTCGGTGGCAAGCCCATGTTCGCGGAACTCCTGCGCGCAGAAGGTCCGCGCAAACGATCCCCGCGTGTCATGGTGGGGAAGCGTCTCGATAAGCCATGCTCCGCTCAGTTCTGTCTCGGTGAACCGCATCTGATCCCGCCTCGTCCCCGACCTGCCAATGACAGGCACAATCTTGTCAGAGCCCCGGCAGGAATGAAACTCTCCAATAGAGGTAACGAAAGCTGTACTTGAGGTTGTCTGCGGCACCATCCCGCCCGTTTCGCTGCAGTGCCGTTTCAAAGCACACCGTTTGACGGAACGCCGCTTTCGCGGGTCATCCGTTCGGATGATCCGTTTGATCGCATTGGCAGGTCGCCTACCATCCCGTGAGGCCATAGATTCAGATCGGGGAAAACAATCATCCCCCGCATCCAGGACACCGACAATTCATCGGGAGCGAAGGTATGAATCTACTGGCGAATACGTTTTCCCTGGCGAACCAATCAGGCAGCAGAACCCATTTCTGCCGCCTTTGCAGCGCGCCGCTCAGGCATACATTCGTTGATCTGGGTATGTCGCCGCCGTGCGAGAGTTTCGTTGCCCGCGACCGGCTGGATGATATGGAACCCTATTATCCGTTGCACGCCTTCGTTTGTGAGGAATGCCTGCTTGTGCAACTGAACGAATATGTCACGCCGCAGGCCATCTTCGAGGAATATGCTTATTTCTCCTCCTATTCGACCAGTTGGGTCGAACATGCGAAAACCTACTGCCATCAGATAGCAAAGCGTTTGCAACTCGATACGCAAAGCCTTGTTGTCGAGCTCGCCAGCAATGACGGATATCTCCTACAGCATTTCATCCCAATGAAAATTCCGGCGCTCGGCATAGAACCGGCGGCAAACGTCGCCAAGGTTGCGATCGAAAAAGGCGTATCCACGCGCATGGAATTCTTTGGAGAAGCCTATGCCCACCAGTTGGTCACGGAAGGCCTCCAGGCTGACCTTATCGTTGGGAACAATGTTTTAGCGCAAGTACCTGATCTCAATGATTTCGTTGCTGGCATGGTTGCGTTGTTGAAACCGCAAGGCGTTATAACCCTCGAATTTCCGCACCTTGAGAAATTGATATCGCAAGGCCAGTTCGACACGATCTATCACGAGCATTTCTCCTATTTCTCGCTGCTCGCCATCGAACATCTGGCGAAACGGCATCACCTCAAAATCATCGATGTGGAAGAGTTGTCGACCCATGGCGGATCGCTGCGGGTGTACCTTACCCACGCCGCCAGCACATGGCTCGTGCGGGAAAGCGTCGCCCGCATCAGGCAGGATGAGATAAACGCGCATCTTGATCAGCTTGCCACCTACACCGCCTTCGCCAGCCGCGCCCGCAAGGTCAAGCGCGATCTCCTGACATTTCTCATAGCGGCCAAAACTGAAGGCAAGACGATTTGCGGATATGGCGCGCCCGGCAAGGGCAACACACTGCTCAACTATTGCGGCATCGGGCCTGACTTCCTCGATTTCACCGTGGACCGCAACCCCTACAAGCACGGCCGTTATACACCCGGGATGCATATCCCTATTGAGCCTGTGGAGGCGATTGACCGGCTCAAGCCTGACTACATCCTCATTCTTCCCTGGAACCTCAAGGACGAAATCGTGAAGCAAATGCATCATGTTCGCGAATGGGGTGCCAAATTCGTCGTACCCATTCCGGGTGTCGATATTGTTGATCCGAGAGGTGACGAGCTATGAAAGTGGTTCTGTTCTGCGGCGGTATGGGTACCCGTATTCGCGAGTACTCGGAAAATGTACCCAAACCCATGATTCCACTCGGTTCCCAACCCATATTGCGCCACGTGATGCAGTATTATGCCGACTATGGACATGAGGACTTTATTCTTTGTCTGGGTTACAAGGCGAACGTCATCAAGGATTTCTTTCTCAACAGCAGACCGCAGACCTTTGCCGATTGCGTCGTCAGCGGCGACGGGACCGTCGAGGTTTTGGGTGAATCCCAGAAGGACTGGCGCATATCCCTGATTGATACCGGTATATGGCGTAACATCGGCGAGCGTCTTTGGGCAGTGCGCGATCAGTTGCGCGGCGAACGCGTCTTTCTCGCCAATTACAGCGATGGGCTTACCAATGTCGATCTTGACGATATGATCGAAAAATTCGAGGCGAGCGGCAAGATCGCCTGTTTTCTTGCCGTGCGCCCGCCCCTTACCTACCATCTTGCGGATATTGCCGATGACGGCCGCGTTTGCGAGTTTCGATCCTCCGACCGTTCGGACATCTGGATCAATGGCGGATATTTTCTCATGCGCAGTGAAATATTTGATTACATGCGCGAGTCCGAAGAATTGGTGCTTGAGCCTTTCAGCAGGCTTATCAAGGATAACATGCTCATGGCTTACAAGCATGAGGGGTTCTGGCGCTCCATGGATACGCTTCGCGACTGGCAGGCACTGCAGGAGATGGTGGAAAGAGGCGAAATGCCATGGATGACCCATGCACCCGCCCGCGGTAACTCCAGGGCGTCAAAGGTCAAAGTTTTATGAGGTCATTGCCCTTTGCCTACCACGGGCAACGGCTGTCGGTATTATGCCTCGGCGCCCATTCCGACGACATCGAGATTGGTGCGGGCGGTACAATCCTGCACATGATTTCGGGCGGCGCCTTGCTTGACGTTCACTGGTGCGTGATGAGCAGCCCGGGTGACCGGGCCATGGAAGCGCGCGCATCAGCCGATGCGTTTCTTGCCGGCGCATCATCAACGCATGTAGAGATCGCCCAGTTCGAAGACAGTTACTTTCCAAGTCAAACGCGCGAGTTGAAGACCTGGCTCAATGCGTTGCGCGACCGCGTCTCGCCTGACATTATTTTCACCCACGCACGCCATGATGCACATCAGGACCATCGCGCGATCAACCAGCTCACCACAAACGTATTCCGGGACCATCTGGTGCTGGAATATGAGATTCCCAAATGGGACGGGGACCTGACCGAACGCAATGTCTACGTTCCCCTGACCGAAGAGATCATGCAGCGCAAAACGGAACTCCTTCTGAAACACTTCGGAACGCAGCGATCCAAGGACTGGTTCGACGCGGATACATTCCGCGGTCTTGCGCGCATTAGAGGCATTGAGTGCCGGGCACCGGGCAGATTTGCAGAAGCTTTCACAGCACGGAAACTGGTGATCAGCATGGGCACCGGTCAATAGGGCAAACCGCCTTGCCTGGTTGCAGCCGAATTATCCGGCGATGGGGTGACCTGCTTCCAACCGCCGTACACATCGACTCAAGCGAAACAGAGCAAACGTCGCTCGCCCCGATTCGGAACCATCGTTTCACAACGTCTGCGCGGTCTAGAACGCAGGTCTAAATCCCGCGCTAAGGTCAGTAATACGCCCGTTCTATTTTGACCGGTTTACCCCTCTATTTTAGTTATACTAATGGATTAGTCATTTCATAATTGCCTGCTTGCTTCCCATCCAAAGGACTACGCGTGGGATTAAAGACTTTCCTCCATGGAAGGCGTAAATTGATATTGCCAAAAGAAGTGCAATTGAGCGGAACAATCCGTTCATGACAAACAAACATGCAACAAAGCATCAAACTTGGGGATAAATTATGGAAAACATGCATGTCAACCATACTCTAGACGAACTGGAAGATGAGGATATTCACAAAATTATAGAAATCACTGATAACTCATCTTACACAATAAGTGCCAACGAAAATAAATTCCAAAAGTATTCTACCAACGACTATTTGCTTATCATTGACCGCCGTGCCCTTGAGAGGGAGTGTCTGGCCCAGGCTTTAGCCGCCCATCACATGGGTTTGAAGGTCAAAACCTGCGGTTCGCTGCAGGAATGGCAAGCTTCCATTAACAGTCCTGCTGGGCTGCGTGCCGTACTCGTCAACACGGGAAACCGCAATCTGAGCGACGGCGATCTCTCCGCAGAAATATGCGAACTGGTCGAAGCGTTCCAGAAGGTGGCTGTCGTCATGGTTGCGGACAATGATGATCTGGCAACCATTCTCAAGGCCCTCGAACTGGGCGTGCAAGGTTATATTCCGACAACCGTTGGAATTGAGATCTGCATGCAGGCTATCGAACTGGCGATCGCCGGCGGGAAATTCGTTCCTGCAAGCTGCGTTCTGTCCCTCAGGAAACTCATGGGTGGCCGCAGCGATGAATTCCGGCACATAACGACCTCGTTTACGGCACGGCAATCGGCAGTCGCCGAGGGGCTGCGTCGGGGCAAGGCCAACAAGATCATCGCCTATGAGCTGAACCTGTGCGAGAGCACGGTGAAGGTTCACATACGCAACATCATGAAGAAGCTGGGTGCAACCAACCGGACAGAGGTGGCCTACAAGATCGGCGACATGATTCCGCACGAAACCAGGTTTTGACGCCGGCTGGACCCCAGTCGTTCGCCATCCGATTTTGCAGGAACTCACGCAATGATTTTCTCCGATAGCATTCCTCACGCATCAGGGCCGGCAATCCATCGCCTTGTTTCAGTTGTCCTCAAGCGGCGGAAGACAATGCTTGCAGCGTTGTCGGCATGCCTCTTGCTGACCACTGCCGCCTATATGACGACGCCGGCCCAATACGTGTCTGAGGCAATCCTTGCTCTGGACGTTCGCAAGTTGCAGGCCCTGCCAACCGAGTCTGTTGTCTCGCCTTTGCCGCAGGAAAGCCCGGTGCTGCGCACTGAGCTCGATATCATCAGCTCACGCATGATGGCCGGGAAAGTGCTGACCCGGCTCGATAGCCTGAACTTTGATGCCGATGGACGCATCAATCCCGCCGATCAGCAACCGCCCGCAAATACAGCTGGCCCCGATCAGATCAGCCCTTTGCCGGCGCAATCGGACGAGGATCGCAATCGCAGCCGCATTGACAAATTGCTCTCCAACGTCAGCGTCGTGAATGACGGCAGGTCATACACCATCTACATCAGTTACAGGGCAGACAACCCCCAATACTCCGCTGCGGTGGCCAATGCCTTTGGCGAAGCCTACCTCGACTATCAGGTCGATCTGCAAACATCCGCAACCCGGCGTGTGAGCGACTGGCTTGGCGGTAAACTTGTCAGCCTGCGCGCGACACTTGAACAATCGGAGCGGGCAGCCGCGGACTTCCGCGAAAAATCGGGCCTTGTCAAAGCCAACGGCATGACCCTCCAATCGCAGCAGATCGCTGCCCTCAACACGGAACTTGCCAATTTGCGGGCGAAGCTCGCGGGCGCAGAGGCGCGCCTTTCCACCGCAATCGACGCGTCGAACAACAAAGCCGGCGTTGCATTGTCTGAAATTCTCGGCTCGCCGGCCATACAGCAGTTGCGTGCCGAGCAGTCGCGCGTCGAGCGATCGCTCCAGGAAATCAGCCAGAGCGGCGCCATACAAAGTGTGCAGCTACCTCAGTTGAACTCGCAACTTGCTTCGTTGAAGAGCCAGATTGCCGGCGAAGTACAGCAGGTTATCGACAGTTTGAGGAACGAGATCAACGTCACGCATCGCCAGCAGGCGGCGGTGGAAGCGAATCTTCGGGAAATGCAGGAAGGCATGTCCGCAGCGAACCAGGCACTGGTGCATGCTGACCAACTTGACCGCGAGGCGAGCGCAAACCGCGCAATCTACGAGAGCTACCTGACCAGATATAAACAAACCATAGAGCAGGACGGCATAGCAACGGCTGAAGCCCGCATGATCTCACGTGCCGTACCGGCACGGTCAAGAGCAAGCCCCCACCTTTCAACGTGGATGGCGCTTGGCATCATTGGTGGCACATTCCTGGGCATATGCGCGTCCTTCCTTCTTGAAATAAGGGACAAGTCAATCCGGTCGGCGCAAGCGCTCGAGAATGCGACCAGAACCCCCATCATTGGCCGGATCCCCAAATTGTCCAGCCGCGAGCGCAAAAATGCCGCGCTGATTGTCAGCGAAGGGCGCTACGGCTTTGCGCGTGCGATTGCGGATTTGCAGGCCCACCTCCTTCTGTCTTCGCCACAAAAAATGGCCCATGCCATCGCTGTCACATCAGCCGGGACCCAGGAGGGCAAAACGCTCATCATCGCCGGACTGGCCCGGTCATTGGCCGCGACAGGTGTTCGTGCCATCATCATCGACGCCAATTTCACCGCCCCCATGGTTGGGCAGGAATTCGGCGATCAGTTTGGGCCTTATCTGGAGGATGTGATCAGAGGCAGGCACACGCTTGAGGCCGTGATTCAGCACGATGTATTCTCATCGATCGACTTTGTGGCAACGCAACCCTGTTCCGTTCCCGCTGAATTCCTGCTGGGACACGAGCAATTTGCCAAGGTGATCAATGCCCTGAAGCATCAATATGACATCGTGCTCATCGATACTCCGGCGGTTTGCCTGGGTGCGGACGCGATCCGTGTGGCCTCGCTTGCCGATACCACAATCCTTGTCGCACAATGCGAACGGGCCAACATGGATGACATTCTCAACGCCGTGAAGGTGCTCAGTTCCGACGGGCGAAGACTGAGCGGCATCGTCATCAACAGCGATCCAAGCATAAAGGATGCCTCGCCCCCCGATCACCAGCCGCCGGCACCCGCCACAGCGAAGCGCTTCGTGCTGGAAGTCGCCAGCCACAAGAAACTCCGCTCTTCAGCGGCCAAGGTATGAGGGCGAAAATGCTCAAAGGACAAAGGAAAAGCCCGGCATCTCTGCTATCGCGGATAAGCAATCTCCTCATAGCGGGAACCGTATCGTCAACGCTCTTGTTTTCCCTGGCGGCTGCCCCTGCCCAAGCAAATCAGGAGCCGTACAAGATCGCTTCGGGAGATGTTCTGCTCATAACGGTCTATGGAGATGCCGGATTGACGGGTATCTTTCCTGTCAGTGTCGACGGAACAATTGCCTATCCCATTCTTGGCAATATAGCCGTTGCCAATCATACGATCACCGAAATCGGGCAAACCATCACACAATCGCTTCTGCAGCATATACCCGGTCTTTCCGTTTCCGTCGCCGTGAAGGAATACGCACCCGTTTTTGTCATCGGGGATGTCCAGAAACCCGGAAAATATGAATATCGGCCGGGAATGATTGCCTTGGAATTGTTTGCGTTGAGCGGAGGTTTGCGGCAGGCCGCCGACAAGCTCGACACCGCGGGTATCCAGCTGGTTGCGGCACGGCAGGAATATACCGACACATCGCTGCAACTCTTTGCACAGGATGTGAAGCGCGTGCGTCTCGAAGCCGAATTGAATGGAAAGCAGTTTGACTATGATCTGACAGCGAGCCTCGATACGATCGATGACAAGGCCGAGCGGCAGCGGATCGTCGATTCCGAGCGAAAGCTTTTCGATCTTCGTCTTTCCGCCCTGCAAAGCGAAGCAACCGCGCTTGAGGCTCAGAAACAGAACTATGCCGAAGAAATCACCACGCTGGAAGAAAGCACAAAGTTGCGCAACGAGGAAATTTCGCTTCTTGAGCAAAATGTGAAGGCGTCCCAGAGCCTGGTGGACAAAGGCCTTACGGCGCAATCAACATTGCGCGATACCCAACGCCAGCTTTCGGCGATGCGCCGGGATGCGCTCGAATTCGGCTCGTTCCTGGCACGCGCAAAGCAGAATGAGAATGCGATCCAGCAGCGCCTGCTCGCCCTGCACGATTCGCGCTCCAATGATGCGGCCAAAGACTTGCGGGACATTGATCTCGATATCCTGAGATTGCGCAAGAAAATGGCATTCATCGCACAAACCATGGGTGAAATCGGTGCCGCGGCCCAGCGCGTGTCGTCGCGTGAGGAAACAGTCAAGCTGACCTTCACGGTGGTTCGGGTGGTGGACGGAAACTATCAGGAAACGGCCTTGTCGGAACATGATGAGATCAGGGCCGGGGATATTCTGCGTGCGCAACTTGAACTGCCCAACGCAGCCGCACCCAAGGCGATCGTGCCCAAGGCCGTCAACTGACTGTGCGTGTCTTGTAGTCAGAGGCCTTCCGCCAGGGCGTATTCCAACGCCCCGGGTTGATCAGGATTCCGTCTGCGCCAACCCGTTTGAAGGCGCCAACGACGCCTGCCAGCGGCTGTAGAGATCGCGAATACCGGCCTCCAGCTCGATACGGGGATGCCATCCCATAGCCTCCATCTGCGAAGAATCCAGCAGCTTTCGCGGCGCCCCGTCCGGCTTCGACGTATCGAAATCCACGGAACCGCGATAGCCCACGATCCTGGCGACCAGGAGCGCTAGGTCGTGGATGGAAATCTCCGCACCGGAACCGATATTGATGTGACTGGCCGAGGCATAGTTTTTCATCAGAAAGACACAGGCATCCGCAAGATCATCCACGTGGAGAAATTCGCGCCTGGGCGTTCCAGTGCCCCATACGACGGCTCTGGGGCTGCCCATCTCCTTGGCCTCATGCATCTTGCGTATCAACGCCGGCAGAACATGAGCCTGTTGCAGATCGAAATTATCATTCTGCCCGTAGAGATTTGTTGGCATGGCTGTAATGAAGCATTGTCCGTATTGACGCGCATAAGCCTCCGCCAGTTTCAGCCCCGCGATCTTGGCAATCGCATAAGCCTCATTCGTCGGCTCAAGGCTTCCTGTCAGCAATGCCTGCTCTTCGATGGGCTGGTCAGCATATTTCGGGTAAATGCAGCTTGACCCAAGCCATAGGAGTTTCTCCACGTCAAGCCGGTGCGCTGCATGCATGATATTCATGGCGATCATGGTATTCTCGTAGAGGAAATCTGCGGGATGATGGGCGTTCGCCAGGATTCCGCCCACGCGTGCCGCAGCGATGAAAATGACGTCCGGCCGCGCAACCGCCATCCATTCCTCTGTCTCGCGCTGACGCGTCAAATCGAGCTCAGTGTGATCGATCGTGATGAGGCGGCATTCTTCCCGTCTCAGCCTTCGCACCAGAGCGGATCCGACCATGCCGGTATGTCCGGCAACCCAGACTCGTTTACCGCCAAGCTCGAAATTGTGCCGGGACACCTTAACCATAGAAGTCATTGCGGCTTTCTTCCCGCATGATGGTCCGCATATCCGATTCAACCATTTCCGATACGAGATCTTCAAAAGCGGTCGTGTGGCTCCAGCCCAGCTTGATGCGGGCCTTTTCAGGATTACCCAACAGTAGATCAACTTCCGCCGGCCTGAAATAGCGCGGATCGATCTCGATGATCTCCTTGCCGCTCTTGCGGTCGTACCCGATTTCATCAACGCCGGTACCGCTCCATTCAATGGATTTTCCGACGGTTGAAAATGCTCGTTCGACGAATTCGCGCACCGTGTGGGTTTCACCCGTTGCCAGCACATAATCGTCGGGATCATCCTGCTGGAGAATACGCCACATCCCATCGACATAATCGCGTGCATGGCCCCAATCGCGCTTGGCCTCAAGGTTTCCCAGACGAAGCTTGTCCTGCAATCCACGCTCAATCGCGGCGACGGCGCGCGTGATTTTCCTGGTTACGAATGTCTCACCGCGGATCGGGCTTTCATGGTTGAACAGGATGCCGTTTGAGGCGTGAAAGCCATAGGCTTCCCGATAATTGACCGTTATCCAGTAGGCATAGAGCTTGGCCACCGCATAGGGGCTGCGCGGATGAAACGGCGTGCCTTCATGCTGAGGCGCCTCAATGCTTTTGCCGAAGAGTTCCGATGTCGAGGCCTGATAAAAACGGCAGGTCTTTTCGATCTTCATGATGCGCATCGCCTCCAGCAGGCGCAAAGTACCCATCGCGTCCGCATTGGCCGTGTATTCCGGCGTTTCGAAGCTGACCTGCACATGGCTTTGCGCTCCGAGATTGTAAATCTCGTCAGGCTGGATTTCCTGAACCACCCGGCAAAGGTTGGTGGCGTCCGTCAAATCACCGAAATGCAGATGAAACCGGACATCGTCATCGTGCGGATCCTGATAGAGATGGTCGATACGGGCCGTATTGAACGACGACGATCGACGCTTCAGTCCGTGCACGATATAGCCCTTTTTTAGGAGAAACTCGCTGAGATAGGCTCCATCCTGTCCCGTAACCCCAATGATCAATGCCGTTTTCCCAGTCATTCGCAGTTCCCGTCCGTGTGTCCTTGAAGTGTGGTGACAAACACATTGCCGTGCCGAATTCCATCATGGAGAAACCCGCCCATCGGCAATGGATGGAAGCCAAGTATAGGCGGCGACATCGAATAGACACTTCGGGAATAGGGATAGGAATGCTGATCGAAAACAGCGATTCCGCCATGTGACGACCGATAATGGCAAGACGGCATGCACATCTGTCCGCCTCACCCTCTCCAGAAGGCGTAGGGGCTTAAGCCCCGCCAGGACCGCCTGTAGTGCGTTTGTTGATCTTGCTTGCGCGCGCCGCCACCTGCGAAACTTCATTCCTAGCTTTGCCTGCGGCCATACAAACGGCCCGGGCATAGGAAGGATCCGGAATGAGAATCGTTTTCGCAAACCGCTATTTCCTGCCCGATCAATCGGCCACAAGCCGCATGGTATCCAGCCTGGCGTCCGCGCTTGCGCACCACGGCTTCGACGTCACGGCAATTGCAAGCCGCACACTTCACGACCATTCGGGTGTCGTTCTTCCGGCGGAAGAGATGATCGCCGGCGTTGCAGTGAAACGGCTTTGGGCCACCCGGTTCGGACGCCATCACCTGGCAGGAAGGATCGTTGATTATCTGACATTCCACCTATCGGTTTTCATATGGTGCCTGAGGTATCTTCGCTCCGGCGACTTGTTTGTCGTTTGCACGGATCCTCCCTTGCTGTCGGTGACGACCGCCCTGCCGGCCTTGTGGCGCAACGCCAGGATAATAAACTGGGTTATGGATCTTTTTCCCGAAGTCGCCATGGAACTGGAGATGCTTTCGAGCAAAGGCATTCCGGGGAAAATCAGCAAGATGCTGCGCAACTGGTCTATGCGCAGGTCGACCATGATTGTCTGCCCGACCGAGATGATGGCGTCCTATTTGCAAGGCAGCGGCATTCCCGGCGATCGGATTCGTGTTATGCACCATTGGTCGGATGGCAGCGAAATCTATCCGGTTCCGCGATCAGACAATGGCCTGAGACGTCACTGGGGACTTCAGGATAAATTCGTCGTTGGCTATTCCGGCAACTTTGGGCGGGCACATGACTTTACCACCCTGATTGAAGCGGCAACCCTGTTGAAAGACGACAGCGGTATACAGTTCCTCCTGGTCGGGGGCGGGCAACAGCGGGCACGTATCGAGGAAATTGCCCAGAAGCGTCAGTTGAAGAACATCCTGTTCAAGCCATTGCAGCCTCCGGAAAATATTTCGGAAAGCCTGAGCGCCGCCGACGCCCACATTGTCTCGCTCATTCCCAGGCTTGAGCATTGCATCGTCCCGAGCAAGTTTTACGGCATTCTGGCAGCTGGCCGCCCCACGCTCTTCGTTGGAGCGCCCGATGGGGAAGTGGCAAATGTGATTGCATCAACCCGGTGCGGAGAGGCCGTTGAAATCGGCGAAAGTCAAAAGCTTGCGACCCTGATCGTCCAACTGAAAAACTCCCCCCAGCAATGCACCCAGATGGGGTGCAACGCCCGGGACCTGCTGGAAACGGTCTATTCGCGGGACAACGCAGTGCAGTCATGGTCCGACGTCATGTCTGCGTTTGAGCAACCGGGTACGGATCCGTTGAGGTCCACCATTTTTAGGTCAGCATGATGGGTGGAACAGTTGTCGTCAGTCAGTTGGGCGCACGAATGCATTATGCCGTGCCCCGCATACTCGCCGCGCAAGGCCGGCTTGCTCATTTTTACACGGACATCTGCGCGACCGATAGCTGGCCCCGCGTGATCAACACCGTGCCCCGATCGATGCTCCTGCCATCCCTCAAGCGCTTGATCGGCCGCGTGCCCAAAGGTGTGGCACCAGACCTGACCTCTACCTTTCCCGCATTCGGCGTCATCTCGGCAATCCGCCGGCTCAGAGTTACAAATGTGATTGAACAGACAAAGCATGCCGTTTGGGCCGGCACCCATTTCTCACAACTGGTGGCATCCAGCGGATTTCATGGAGCAGCCGGCCTCTACGCTTTCAGCGGCGATGCTCTCGAGCAAATGCAAGCGGCCAAAGCACAGGGAATGTGGACGGCCGTGGAACAGATGATCGCGCCGCGCCAGGTCGTTGAAGAACTTGTTCAACAGGAACAACGCAGTTTTCCCGACTGGGCGGGGAAATATGAAGTGAACCGCTATGCGCAAACCTTCGCCGCGCGTGAGAAGGCCGAATGGGCGCTTGCGGACATCATCATCTGTCCGTCCGAATTTGTACGCCGCAACGTCGTCGCTTCCGGCGGCCCCTCTGATCGATGCGTCGTCGTTCCCTATGGCATCGACTCTGAATTCGAAGACCGCCAGACCATTCGAACGGATGGTCCCCTGCGTGTGCTGACCGTCGGCGAGGTGGGGTTGCGCAAGGGCTCGCCCTATGTGGCCGAAGCGGCAAGGCTGGTTGGACCATCCGCACAGTTCCGCATGGCCGGGCCAACGATACTGTCGGCTGACATCCGGCAGAAGCTGGCTGCTGTGGTGGAACTGCGCGGCATCATACCTCGGTCGGAGATGATAAAGGAATATCAATGGGCGGACGTCTTCCTTCTCCCTTCGATATGTGAAGGCTCCGCCACTGCGATCTACGAGGCGCTCGCCGCAGGTTTGCCGGTCATTTGTACCGAGAACGCCGGAAGCGTCGTCAGGGATGGAATAGACGGCTTCATCGTTCCTATCCGGGATAGCAGGGCGCTCGCAGACGCGCTCCTGCGGCTTGCAAAAAATCCGGCATTGCATGCCCGGATGTCGAGCCAGGCAAAGGAGCGGGCTTCCGAATTCACCGTCGAGCGCTACGGCCAGCGGCTTATGGACGTTCTGGCTCCCCGTCTTCAAAAACAATTCGCGGTGGAACGATAGGTATGGAAATTCACCCCATGCAGCCTTTGTCTGAATGGACACCAAGCAGGAGAGTTCCGATATGCGTATAGTTCATATCATTTCTTCCATTGATCCTGCACACGGCGGCCCACAGGGCGGGTGCATCCGTCTGGCAGCTGCACAGTCCAACCAGGGCCACGATGTTCATATCGTCAGTTATGGGGGCCCAGACATACAGAGGCGGGCTTTCAAAGCCGCAGATACTGTCCCGCATTTCGCTTCGATAAAGTGGCATTTGCTGGCAGATCCGGATATGAAAGAGCGCATTCTTTGCCTGCAGGGGCGTAAGCAATTGCAGGCAATTCTGGACACGGCATCCTTCGTCCATGTCCACGGTGTCTGGGAGCCGTTGCTCAAGGTGGCGGCAAAAATCGCGCATGGCAAAGGGATTCCATATTGCGTGCAACCGCACGGAATGCTCGACGTGTGGAGCTTGAAACAGAAAGCCTTCAAAAAGCGGATTGCCTTGCTTTTGGGTTATCGCGCAATGCTGAACAACGCCAAATTCATACTGGCGCTGAATGCAGACGAAGCGCAACTGCTGAAACCGCTCGAACTCGTATCGCCCAATCTCATCATTCCCAACGGGGTCTTTCTGGAAGAGTTCGAAGAGCTTCCCTCGCACGGGTTCTTCAAGGAGCGGTTTCCGTTAATCGGCAACAAACGCGTCATTTTATTTCTATCGCGGCTTCATACCAAGAAGGGGCTGGATGTCCTGGCAACGGCTTTCGCCCGCATCGCTAACTCCTATCCCGATGTCGATCTGGTTGTGGCAGGTCCGGATGGTGGCGCGCGCGAAGCGTTCATCAATCTGGTCGGCCAGTTGCACCTGAACGACCGCGTTCATTTGGTTGGCGGCCTTTATGGCAAGGACAAGCTGCGCGCCCTGGTTGATGCCACCTGTTTTTGCCTGCCAAGTCGCCAGGAAGGCTTCAGCGTCGCCATTCTCGAAGCGCTTGCGTGTGGATTGCCGGTGGTCATCAGCGACGCCTGTCATTTTCCGGAAGTCCGGTCAGCCCGCGCCGGCGCAGTTGTAACCCTTGCACCGGATGACGTCGCATCTGGTCTTTGCGATATTCTCAGCGATGCCGGAATGGCACATGCTATGGGTCGAAACGGCCGTCAGCTTGTTCGCGACCAATATACTTGGCCGCAGATCGCCGCATCGACGATCAATGGCTATCTGGGGAGCATTCGTCCAACGCTGCCGGCCTCGTAACGCAGCATATGGCGGGGTTCACACCGGACCGCCACGCCGTGGCCTGACCGGCTTCGCCGGATTGCCGACATAGATCGTCCACGGATCCAAGGCGCGCGCGGCCACGGCTCTCGCACCAAGGACAGCGCCCTCCCCGATGACCACACCGGGGCCGACAAAGGCCTCTGCAGCCACCCAGGCGTTCGCCTCGATGATGATGGATCGGCTGGTCAGCGGAAAATCACTGTCATCGACGTCATGGGTGCCGGTACACAAATGGGCACGCTGCGAGACGATCGCAAAATCCCCGAACGTTATTTCGGCGACATTGTAACAAAGCACGCCCGGCCCCATTGATGCGTGCTGTCCCATCACAAGATTGCCGGGCCACCAAATCCGCGCGCTGCCGCGAACAATCGCCGTGGGGTGAATCCGTGCCCCAAAGCGCCTCAGCAGCCAGATGCGCCAGCGGCTGCATGGAGAAGGGGTCCACGCGGCCAGCAGGGTCCAGCAGATCATCCAGCTCAATCGCATCAGCCGGAATCTCAGCGCGAAAGTCGCGCCACCGAAACGGGGCAATGGCTCTCCTGATGTATCCAAGGTTGTATCGGCAAAACGTGATCGCATCGCATTATCTCCCTTAAAACATTGCCTCAGCCGTTCAGCTGCCGATCCGACCATCCAGGCTTAGTGTGATACGACCGGGCGTAGATGCAGAGGCGCCGACATGACATGAGATTGCACAGGTGGCGCTTGGGATGCTGGACGCCGCGCCCATGCGAGGGCGGGCACCAGGAAAATCAGCATATGCACCCACACAATCAGCGCCCAATCCGTCTGATGGGAAATGGCATGCATGGCGGGGACGATCGACAGCATGTAGACAATCTGGGCCGTCGTCGCGCCGGCATTCGCAGAGACCCACAATCTTCGGACGATATAGGACAGAAGGAGAAATTTGAGGGCGCCAAAGTACCAGAAGGACTGAAAAGCGTCAGCCATTCCTGTTTCAGTAGTACCGGTCAAAGGATTGTACTCGCGCCCCAGAGAGGGAAGTGTTGCCATCAGCGCGGTTTTGAACTTGTCGCCAAAAATCTGCGCGGGAACATAGTTGAAGACAAGGCGATTCCAGTGGAACAAGCCATAGTCGAATTCCAGTGACATATCCGTGTTGTAAACGCGCAATATGGCATTGCGCATTTCCGGTCCGCCGTTCTTCAGCAGATTGTCGAAATTGGATGTGATGTCGATCCGGGAGATATCCCCCCAGATGGGTCCCGAGTTGGCGCGTGTTATGTCGCGATAATCGCTCATCGAGCTCATCAGCAACATTCCCATCACAATGCCGATGATAGCGAATGCCCGCGGCACAACCCATGATCTCTGGAACCAGTATGCCAGCACGAAGATCGCAATCAGTTCTACCGCTTCAGCCCGCTTGCCAGTCACCACTATCCGGTCGAGATAGAATACGAGATCCACGGCAATGATGATGGCAGCCATCCAGGAAACGCGGCGTGCGAAACACAGCGCAGCGATAGCAAGGCCATAGCTCATGAACCGGGCAAAGAACAGCCATGCCACCGGAGCGCCGCTCATCTGCACGCCGACAGAAACGTCTCCGGGCAATCGGCTCAGTTTGTAGTAGAAATATGCGCCCGTAACCGACAGAAGCAATGAAACAATCAGGAGCTTCCTCTCTTCAAAGGACTGTTGAAGGAAGCGAAGCGGTTGCGCATTCTCCGACCATCCGAGCCAGCACATGATGAGGCAAAGAATCGAGAATGCTATCGTCTTGACATAAGCCCCTTGCGGCAGGAACGGGTCAGCGGCGAGCGCTGGAATCTGCGGCAGGATAAAGCTGAATGTGATGACGCCGACCAGAAACGGAAACTGGTAAAGCCTTTCGCGCTGCAGGAGGCCCCAGCCGATCAGCCAGAGAACGGTAGCGAGCATCAGCCATGTGAAAAGCCAGTTCATGCCAGCATTCCCATGGCAAAGGTCCGGGCATCGCGTTCGCCGCGATCTTTCCACAACGAAGAACGCAACACATACCAGAGGCTCTTCGGGTACTCCTTGAAAATCTGAATACCGTCCTGCTCGACCGCGATCCGCCACATGGGAGCGTCCGGCTCAACCGGAACCGATTGCCATTGGATATTGAACGCGATCTGTTTGAAACTGTTTAGCGCGCGGCGGGAATGAAACCAGCTGGTGACAAGAATAGCTTTACGCACCTGCATGCGTTGCAAGATGGGATTGGAGAAAAGCGCGTTCTCCCACGTGTTTCTTGACTGGCACTCAACCGTGATTGATCCGGCATCCACGCCAAATTCCAACAGGGATTTGCGTATCCAGTAGCAATCCCCGTCGCCGGTTATCAGAATTTTCTGCGCCATGCCAGCCTGCCACAAGCGCGCGGCCTGCGCGGCGCGAGCGGGCCCGTCTCCACCCAGAACAACAATAATGTCCGCCTGGGTTGCCGGGTTGCGCACGCTCAGCAGCGTGTTGGCGAATACAATTGCCAGGGGATAGCTGCACAGGGCAAACAGTCCCAGGAAAAGGATGGCGGCGAACCTCCAGCGGCGAACCAGACCACCGCGTCGACGCTTCGAGATGGAAGCTGGCAACGGCGTCATATCGAAAGACCATGTTCGCGGCGGCGCTGCTCCTGAATCTTGATCACAATCATATACTCGTAAGCGGCGATAAGCCGGCAATAATGGTAGCCTTGCCAGCCATCCAGGAATCCGCCTCGCAACAGATACATATAGACAAAGCGGGCCGCTGGACGGAACGGCACCCGATAGGACAGTTCCTTGAGCGCTCTGCGGCGAGCTTCAGGAGCCGGGCTGAAAAAATCCTTCCATGGGATGCCTCTGTCGCGCAGGATCTGCAGCGATTCCTTCGCCTCAAACCCGGAATACCTGTTGTGTTTGTCAAACCAGGCAGTCAGGCCCTTGCTGAAACTGTAGTGGATGAAATGGGAGTTCAGCCGTCCTGTCGGACCGTCACCCACGCAACGCGAATGGCACTCGCGCTCATATCTCACCCGCTCCGGGCGGCACAACCGCGTTATCCATGTCGGATAAAGACTGCTGTGCTTGACCCAGCGTCCCATGAACATGTTCTTGTAGCGGACGCGGAACAGCGCCTCCGGCCGGTCTGGATCACGCGCTATCGCCAGCATTTCGTCGCGTAAATCGTCAGGCGTAATTTCGTCCGCGTCCGGCATGTAGACCCACGGATGCTTGAACTCTATTTCCTTGAGACCGTACATGCGCTGCCTGGTTTCAGTTTCATATTTGTGCTGATAAATCCGCGCGCCCGCCTTTCGGGCTATTTCGAGCGTTTGATCGGTGCTGAAGGAATCCAGAATGACGATGTCGTCACACCAGGACAGTGATGCCAGACAGGCCGGAAGACTTGCTTCCTCATTTAGCGTCATGATCAGGACAGATACTGACACGTGAACACTCCATTCGTAGGTGCTAAACCGGATCCGACAGTATGCCGGGTTTCGGCTGCGCCGATTGATGATTTGTGCCGAAGTTCTTGCTCGCCTCCGCGCGGAGAAGAACTGGCGAAACAGGATTGAGCTGGCCCATTGTTACCGGACGCATACGGACGGTGTTGCTGGTGCCGTTCGACACGAAGACAAACGCCGAATGAATGATGACCGGTATGAACAGTCCAAATGTCATGAGGTAATTGGAGGCTCCCAACAGAATACCGACGGCCCCGACGCCACCGCAGATCGCAGACGATGCCACAATGATGTTTGTGGTCATCGCGTGGGAATGCGACCTGTCCAGCAGCAAGTGATGCAGATGCCAGCGATCAGCCGTTAGCGGATTACGCCCCGCATGCAGCCTTCTCACGATAAGACTGATGGTATCTGTGACCGGCACAATGACGATCCAGAGCAAGACAGGAAAGGCAATCTCGCTCTGCCGCGACAAAGTGATGATCAAATAGGCAATGGCTGCACCCAGCGCTGTACTGCCGGCATCGCCAAGAAATATTTTGGCCCGTGCTGACCAGGGGCTTCGCATGTTGAACAGGAGAAAACCGCAAACCGCGGCGAGAAGAACGAGGCCGGAAACGCCCAGTTCTCCAAGCCCCTTATAAAACGAAAGCAGACTTATCCAGAAAAGGGCAGCTGCAGCACAACCACCTGCAAGTCCATCCACGCCATCAATCATGTTCCATGAATTGACCAGCCCAATAACGAACAGAATAGCAATGATTGTGAGGACAGGCAGCGCTGAACCAATAAGGGCCAGCGGCAGCATGTTTGCTACATAGATACTCGGTGCCGCCAGCGGGATTATCAGAATGGCGCTTGCCAAGAATTGCACAACGAGCCGCGTTCGAGCCGAAAGTTCCGTTCGATCGTCCATCACGCCGATGCCCAGGATTATCAGAATCCCGATCCAGAAACTGACCGGAAAGGGCGCTACGCCTCGGGAGAAAAGACTGACCAGAAAAAATGCGGAAAAAATCGCGATCCCGCCGCACAACGGAACAACGTTTTCGTGTTGTTTTCGGCTATCCGGATAATCGACGAGCGCCAATGTATGGGAAGCCTTTTTGAGAAATCCTATAAGCAATACCGTCATTGACAGCGTTGCAAGACAGCTGGTGAACCAGAACAACAAGGTCTACCCCCACTTGGTCGTGCATTCACCAATGCCAAGTGTCATCACCTTCATTGTTGACGTGAATGCTTTTCCCGAAAAGGTAGCGCGACGCTCGAACCAATTCCATTTAGGAGAAATGACGAGAAGGTCCGCCTGAAGTATGAGGTGGCATGGACCTTTTGAGTACGGTCACAAACATGGGTGCCATCATTTCTGCCCGGCACCGCATTTCCTTCACATACTTCGCGAGCAAGGCCTACTAAAGCTTTGGTATAACAAGCCTATCAGACTATATTTTCCCTCCAGGTAAAAACTTTGAACTACCGGAACTATGACCTCGGCCTGAATAAGCAAACTATCTGGCCTATCTGAAACAGATCCAAATAATCAATCTTCGTAGTCAAGTCACGCCCGCGTCACTCTCAAATAACTAAGTTAATCTTTATTAATGCCATATGGGCATTTCCACGTAGATCAATCTTATTGATTACTTGGATAAAAAATAACAGAAAAAACAAAAAACTTGCAGGTCTATTCCTGCCAAAAATGGGGGCAAGTATGAACGGTAATGTACCTTTTAATTTAAGTGAATGCGTGAACTACGAACCCGGAAAGAACTTTGAAAGCAAATCTGAAAATGCCATCTTCATTTATGCTGAAACGGGGGTCGTCTTTCAAGGACTTGTGAAGTCATTGGAAAGAACATTCGCTGATATTCGGATAACACTGTCGAGTTTTCTGCCGGATTCCCAGGATCCCGACATGGGCGTTGGATTGGTCCTTTTGCAGACCGAGCTGATCACCGACCTCCCGGATTGCATTGAACGCTGCAGGACATGTTTTCCGAATGCATCGATCACGCTCATGATCAATGGCGACGGATTTGCATCGCAGGGGTTGAATAGGTTGTTCTGCGACCGAAGAATCCAGGGCTTGCTTCCGTTCACCTTGAAGCTCGACATCTGGCTGGCTGCCATATGGCTGCTGCTCAATGGCGGCGAATATTACCCATACGGTGCCATGCAATCGCTGGAAAAACTGGCGAAGGATGGCCACGCCCGCCATCAACAACCGTCACTCGTGGAGGGTAAAAGGGGACCGATGTCCGGCACCAAGCCAATCGATACATTGACGTTGCGCGAACATCAAATTCTCGAGCTTCTCTCCGAAGGGCTGCAAAACAAGACCATCGCTGACCGGCTCAGCCTTTCCGACCATACGGTCAAGGTCCATGTTCACAATCTCATTCGGAAGCTCAAGGTACACAACCGTACACAGGCCGCGGCAGTATACCGTAATCACCTTGATCATGAATCTCTGCAATCGGCTTTCAGCCGCAATACCGAGCGGGCCTTCAGCCGCAATACGGAGATAACGGAATTAATGATCAATATCTGAAGCAGAGCGCCGTGAAACGACCTGTCTCAGAATGACATGGCGCTCTTCGGATTGTTCGGCCCAACCGAACCCGTCCCCACGCAACGAATGTCGGATGTTGCCTTATGAACCTGCTTTCTCCGCCGGCGGCGGGCCGTCAAACGACCCCAACCATCGACATTGTGCATGCCCTGTGCCGCGGCCGGGCCATGCACAATGTCGATGCGAGTTGGATGCGCGGGCTTGGCGCGCACTCGTCAACGGCGATACGCACAGACGCGGAATACTCCACAACATTGCCGACATCACTCAATATAAATATATTTCACAGTATATTTGGTATATAAACACTATATTTGGTATTCACATATTTATGGAAAATCATAAATATGTGAATACCAAATAATGTAAAAATAAAATACAATGAATCAATAAAATTGACTCATTTATAATTGATTCGTTATATCACCCATTCGCGCCATGTTCGAAGCAATCCAAGGCCGAACGCATTTTATATCAAAATCAACCATTTCGGGGTAATTTTAAGCTCAGCATACATCATTGGGTGAAATGGCGACCGCCCTGCTTAATTCCAATTTATTACGACTTAGGTTGATAATTACTATAGAGAACTACTGCAACCTATAGTAGATTTGATTGTGAGGACAGGAAGTAAACAACAATAATACGCATCTCTAAGTGTCGGTCCGGAAAGAAGTTGCGTAATCTGAGTCGGTTATGATTCCCTGGCTTTGAGATGATTCTTTTCGGGCAA
>OIEQ01000267.1_pt1 | contig 35127 bp, 38 predicted proteins | sample 1581841 | NCBI WGS metagenome assembly OIEQ01 (sample SAMN03281020, study PRJEB24777) | human gut metagenome | isolation source: fecal sample PR170 from 1 month old male Malay infant, vaginal delivered... | place: Singapore | collected 2005-12-29
GGGAGGTGCAGGCCAATGAGCAGGTCATTGAAGTTTATCTGGGACGTTAAGGAGCGCCAATGTTACAGGTGAGTCAGTTACATCAATACTACGGCGGCAGCCATATTTTACGCGGGGTGGATTTTTCCGCCCGCCAGGGCGAAGTCACCTGCCTGCTGGGGCGCAATGGCGTCGGTAAGACCACACTGCTGAAATGCCTGATGGGGCTGATCCCGGCGCGCAGCGGTGAGGTACGCTGGCAGGATCAGAACATCACCCATCGCAAACCGCACCAGCGGGTGCAGGCCGGGGTCGCCTACGTCCCCCAGGGGCGCGAGATATTTCCGCGCCTGACGGTGGAAGAAAACCTGCTGATGGGGCTGTCGCGCTTTCCCGCCCGCGAAGCGCAGCAGGTGCCGGAGGAGATCTACCAGCTTTTCCCGGTGCTCAGGACCATGAAGCAGCGGCGAGGCGGTGACTTATCCGGCGGCCAGCAGCAGCAGCTGGCGATTGGCCGCGCGCTGGCCAGCCGCCCACAGCTGCTGATCCTTGATGAACCCACCGAGGGGATCCAGCCCTCGGTCATCAAAGAGATTGGCGAGGTGATCCGCCAGCTGGCGAGCCGCGGAGACATGGCGATCCTGCTGGTGGAGCAGTTCTATGACTTTGCCGCCGGGCTGGCGGACCACTACCTGGTGATGTCGCGCGGCGCCATCGTCCAGCAAGGCAAGGGTGGTGATATGGAGAGCGACGGCGTGCGCGCCATGGTGACCATCTGACCAGGCCGGCGGCGGTCGCGCCGCCGGTTTGCGGCCTATTTGCGCAGTAGCCGCTGCAGGCGCGCCTGGCGCCAGTTTTTAATCCATTCGCCGAACACGAACAGGCGTAATCCTCTCACCACCAGCAGGGCGCCCCAGATCAGGGCGACCCAGCCGGACCAGTAGTACTGTGGATTAGTGAAGCGGTTAAGCACCGCCAGCAGCACGCAAACCACCAGCGCCACCGACAGCGAACGGAAAAAGCGGCTCTCCTGATGCACCCGCGCTTTGGCTTCCTCTATGCGCAGATCCAGTGAGGCTTCCTGGCCCGGCGCGTCTTCCCGCCGGGCTTCGCCGCCGATCTCGGCCACCGTCACTTCAAAGACCGCGGCGAGGGCGCTGAGGGTCTCCAGCCCCGGGCGTTCGCCATTCTCAATGCGCTGGATCGTGCGGACGCTGAGACCCGCCATTTCGGCCAGCTGCTCCTGGGACCAGGCGCGCTGCAGCCGTAATTGTTTGACCTGATTGTTGCTGTTCATATTCGTATGCTCCATAACGTTCTGCGGATGTAAACCTGTGATGGAGTATGGTGAACCGGGCCGCCAGCCACCACGACAGCGACCCGACAACGGCCCGACAGCAACCTGACAGCCGCATGCCAGCTGGCGTCAGGCGTTGGCCAGCGGAGAATCCGGTTGCCAGGGGCGGGCATTGATCCCGCGGAAAATCATCAGCCAGGCGGCGACAATCGCCACGATAAGAATGACAAAAAGCGACCAGTGCGGCAGATGGGTGAGGATCAACCCCGTCAGCATCGGGTTGAATGCCGCCCCCAGCCACCCCAGCGACTGGGCGGAGAAGTAGCTTGCCTTCATCCCCGGCGGGGCAATATGGTCAATCAGCATATACTCCCCGGGGGCATAAATCACTTCCCCGAGGGTGAAGATCGCCGCCGAGATCCCCCACGCCCACAGGCTGGCGCCAGAGAACATAAAGCCCACAAGGCCGATCACAAAGCAGACGGTGCCGAAGGTCATCAGCGGGCGGATATTTCTCGCGCTCAGCCGCCGGCCAACCGCGTACTGCAGAGCAACCACCACCGCGGCGTTGACCGGCAGCACCACGGCCACCACTTTCTCGGCGAAATCGCTGCTGGCGACCACCAGCACATACTGCGAGAGACAGGAGGCGAAGGCGCCGCCGACGAAGGAGGCCAGCAGCCCGGAGCAGGTAAACCACAGCAGCGCCCGGTCGCGCAGCAACACCGAAGGCGACCAGGGAGCGGCGCCCGGCTGGGCCGCGGCGGCGCCATCCCGCTGAAGAAACAGCTGAATAAACACCAGCGGAAAGGCGGCGCAGGCGGCCGCCAGCCAGAACGGCAAATTGATACTGTGCATTACCAGCAGGGTGCCGATGGGCGGCCCAACGGTCCAGCCGATGTTGAGGATGGTGTAGTTCAGCGAGAAGATGCGCGCTTTTTTCTCTGCCGTCAGCCGGTCGGCGAACCAGGCTTTCAGGACGGTGGAAAAGACCGAGTAGGCGCAGTTGATCAGCGCAAAGAAGATCACCACCAGGGGGGCGTTATTGACCAGCGGTATTGCGCTGAAGCCGAGAATAAACACCAGCACTGACCACACCATATAGCGCTTTTTATCGAACCTGTCAGCGAGGATGCCAAAACCCATGCTGAACAACACCCCAACCACCAGCGCCAGCGACAGGGCATAGCCAATCACATCCACTTCCAGCTGAAAGCGTCGGGTGAGATAGATGGTCATAAACGGCAGTGTGGCCCCGCGGCCGATAGTCAACAGTAACGACGATGCCAGCAGCGCGATGGTGGAGCGCCGGAGAGTGGTGATCATGATTTCCTTGCCTGTCATGTTGTTATAATTTTATGTCTTCGATCACAAATAACACGGCCATTACGCCTTGTACAGGTCATCGCGGTCGACGGGCGCACTTCCGGGCCTGCCAAAAATAATGATCTATCCCGGCGGCCGCTTTTTCGCTACTTTGATTTTGTTCACAAAAATTCCAATAACGACAGAGGCAGGGGTATGACGAGGAAAGATGGACTACTGGCGCTGCTGGTAGTGGTGGTGTGGGGGCTTAACTTTGTGGTGATTAAGCTGGGGTTGCACAATATGCCGCCGCTGATGCTGGCGGGGCTGCGCTTTATGCTGGTCGCCTTCCCGGCGCTGCTGTTTGTCGCCCGGCCAGCTATTCCGCTGCGCCTGCTGCTGGGCTATGGCCTGACCATAAGTTTCGGTCAGTTCGCCTTTCTGTTCTGCGCTATCGGCCTGGGTATGCCGGCCGGGCTGGCCTCCCTTGTGCTGCAGGCGCAAGCCTTCTTCACCATCATCCTTGGCGCCTTCGTCTTTGGCGAACGTCTGCAGGGCAAGCAGCTGGCGGGGATCGCCCTGGCGATCTTTGGCGTGCTGGTGCTGGTGGAGGGCAGCCTTGGCGGGGAGCATGTGCCGCTGGTGGGCTTTATGCTGACCCTCGCGGCGGCGCTCAGCTGGGCCTGCGGCAATATTTTCAACAAGAAAATCATGTCCCAGGCGAGCCGGCCGCCAATCATGTCGCTGGTGGTCTGGAGCGCGCTGATCCCGGTGCTGCCGTTTATGCTGGCCTCATTGTTGATCGATGGCCCGCAGACCATGCTGGCGAGTCTGCAACACATCGATCTGCTAACGATACTGTCGCTGCTTTATCTGGCGTTTATCGCCACTATCGTCGGCTATGGCATCTGGGGATCGCTGCTGGGGCGGTATGAAACCTGGCGGGTGGCGCCGCTGTCGCTGCTGGTGCCGGTGGTGGGAATGGCCAGCGCTGCGCTGCTGCTCGGGGAGACGCTGAGCGGACTGCAGCTCACCGGGGCGGTGCTGATTATGGCCGGGCTCTACATTAATGTCTTTGGCTTACGTTTGGTGCGGCCTGGGATGGCGCGCGGATAAAAAAAAAGCCCCGGAGACGGGGCTATACACAATTATGCGTGTAATGGCATCACAGGTCGTGCTGCTGGTAGTACGGCACGCCAAGTTCGTCAGATTTATCATTACCAGCCGCCATATGATTGAAATCAAACGGCGAATCATTATGTTCGGAAGGGATAATCATTGTATCACGCTGGTTTTGACGCACCGGCGTGGTGTTTTGCTCCGCATAGCTGAGGCTGGAGGCCAGCGACAAGAGTACGATAGCTGCGGCAGCGAATAGTTTCATGATTTCCTCAATACGTCTTTTATAGTGCAGGCGATTAACATCAGTTATTTAGCGGATGTAGATAGCGGGATTCGCCAGGTACATTCGTTATGCGATACTTGTGGGGCGGAACATCGAAATAGTTCTTGAACGTTCGCGTCAGGGTCTGCTGCGACTCGAAACCATAGCGTTCCGCCAGGTACAGGATTGGCTCATTACTCTGCTTGAGCTTCTGCGCAATCTCCGTCAGCTTGCGGCTGCGGATGTACTGGCCGAGGGAATGGCCGGTCTCTTTCTTAAACATACGTTGCAGGTGCCACTTAGAGTAACCGGAGCGCTCAGACACTTTTTCCAGCGACAGGGGCGATTCCAGGTTATCCTCGATCCACGACAAAATACTATGGATAGTGATGGCGTCATTATTACGTCTGGACATCATCTTACCTCTTCTTATTTTTACGGCAGGACCTTCTTGAGCAGTTGCTCAAGCATGGCGACTTCGTCCGCCGACAGATTTTTCGTTAACTCCTGGTGTAACTTCTGACCCACAACCTGATGACACTGCTCGCAAAGGGCTGCGCCGTCCGGCGTCAACTGCACCAGCACGCCGCGCTTGTCAGCGGGGTTGGGTAACCGTTCAATCCAGCCTTTGCACGCCAGGCGGTCGAGCATGCGCGTCATCGCGCCCGGGTCGACGGAAAGCACGGTTTTCAGCTCAACGGGGGTAATACATACTTCGCAACGAATGGAGCAGAGCACGCGAAACTGGGTCGCGGTAATATCCATAGGTGAGAGGTAGTCATTGAGCAGGCGATCTTTTTTCTGGTTAACCATCTGGATCAAGCGGCCCAGCGGGATCATTTCATTAAACAGGTCGCTGGTACTTTTCATAATGGTTGCCCAGGCAAGTAATTAGTTGCAAGTGATACTATTGCCCAGGCAATCATAAGTCAACATTATGAATTGGCCGATGCCACGATTTGCTAAAATGGAAAAGTACGATGTGGGTCACTCTTTATGATTTTTCTAACGCTTGTTATTTTTTTGCAGAAGTGATTTATCAGCAGGCTGGCGTCAAATTTGTTGAAGCCGATATACTCACGGAATGAAACCATTCTTAAAAAATGAATATTAACGGGACTTTAATTAACTATGTTCGATTTGTTTAAAGCAATAGGGCTCGGCCTGGCGGTGCTTTTACCGCTGGCGAATCCACTCACAACCGTGGCGCTGTTCCTTGGCCTGGCCGGTAATATGAACAACGCCGAGCGTAATAAACAGGCGTTAATGGCATCGGTGTATGTCTTCGCCATCCTGATGGTGTCGTGGTATGCCGGTCAGGTGGTGATGAATACATTCGGCATATCAATACCTGGGCTACGTATCGCCGGCGGATTGATTGTGGCCTTTATCGGTTTCCGCATGCTGTTTCCCCAGCAAAAAGCCCACGATTCGATGGAAGCGAAGATCAAATCGGAAGAACTGCAGGATGAACCGACCGCCAATATCGCCTTTGTGCCGCTGGCGATGCCAAGCACCGCCGGTCCGGGCACCATCGCGATGATTATTAGCTCCGCCTCGACCGTTAAGCACGGCGTGGACTTCCCGGAGTGGGTGGTGCTGGCGGCGCCGCCGATCATCTTTTTGCTGTTAGGGGTGATTCTGTGGGCTTGTCTGCGCAGTTCCGGCGCGATTATGCGTCTGGTTGGCAAAGGCGGCATCGAGGCCATCTCGCGACTGATGGGCTTTCTGCTGGTCTGCATGGGCGTGCAGTTTATTATTAACGGCGTGCTGGAGATCATTTCGACCTGGCATCCCTGACCGCCCGCGATGCGCAGAGAAAAAAAGCCCGCCGGCGCGATACCGGCGGGCTTTTTTGTGCGACGGAATCAGGAGTGGTGCGGCTGATGGTCTTCCAGCGATACCGGCCAGCGACGGAATATCATCAGCGACCAGACCAGCGCGACCAGCGCCGGAATGGCGCCGACGTAGCCGACGGAGGCCATGGAAAGATGCAGACTCACCTGGCTGCCGACCAGCGCCCCGGCGCCTATGCCGATATTAAAGATACCCGAGAACAGAGACATGGCGACGTCGGTGGCATCCGGAGCGGAGGCCAGCACTTTCACCTGCATGCCGAGACCGATAATCATGATCGCCACCCCCCAGAAGATGCTGAGCAGCATCAGGTGCTGCGGGTTATGCGAGGCCGGCAGCAGCAGCAGCAGGCAGGCGAGCAGCAGGGCAATCGCCAGGCTTATCAGCCCCGACGCGTGCTGGTTACCGAGCTTACCGAACAGAATGCTGCCGATAATACCGGCCCCGCCAAGGATCAGCAGCAGTACGGTGGCAAAGTTGCCGCTCAGGCCCGCTACCGTCTGGACAAAGGGCTCGATATAGCTGTAGGCGGTATAATGAGCGGTCACCACCACCACGGTCAGAATGTACACGCTGACCAGCGCCGGGCGGCGGAACAGCACCGGCAGGCTTTTCAGCGAGCCAGAATGTTCGCTCGGCAGGGTCGGCAGCAGTTTTACGAGGCAGGCCAGGGTGGCTAACGCGCCGAGGCCGATCGCCAGGAAGGTCATCCGCCAGCCAAAGTACTGGCCGATAATGCGCCCGATCGGAATACCAAACACCATCGCCAGCGCGGTACCGGTGGCGATCAGGCTCAGCGCCTGCGCCCGTTTGCCCGGCGGGGCCATGCGGATGGCCAGTGCCGATGTTATCGACCAGAACACTGCATGCGCAAAGGCGATACCAATGCGGCTGATCACCAGCACGTCAAAATTCCAGGCAAAAAACGACAGGACGTGGCTGGCGATAAACAGAATAAACAGGCCGATAAGCAGGCGCCGGCGCTCCACTTTGCTGGTCAGCAGCATAAACGGCAGCGACATTAACGCCACCACCCATGCGTAGATGGTCAGCATCATGCCCACCTGGGCGGTTTCCATGCCGAAGCTGTCGGCAATATCCGACAACAGACCGACCGGGGCAAACTCTGTGGTGTTAAAAATAAACGCGGCGATGGCCAACGTCACGACACGTAGCCACGCTACCTTGCGTGAGACCGTATTCGTAGTCATAAGCTCTGGACTGGTGATTCAGGGAAAGATGTGACGCTGATCTTAAAACGATTGTTGGCGAAAAGACAATCATTTTGTGATCTGCGTCTCATTTCATCGCAAGGGGCTGGCCGCGGTTAAGCGATTAATTTTGCTATGGATAGTGTCAAGGGGGCGCTTTTATGTCATGTTGAAGGAAAGTAAAAAAAGTAAGGACAGGATATGCAGGAAATTCAATTTTATCTGGTCGATGCTTTCAGCGATAAAAACTATGGCGGCAATGCCGCGGCCATCTGCCCGCTCAGCGAGTGGTTAGCCGACGATGTGCTCCTGAAAATGGCCCAGCAGCATAATCAATCCGAAACGGCTTTCTTTGTCCGTACCGACGAGGGCTATGAGCTGCGCTGGTTTACCACACTCGCTGAGATCAATCTCTGCGGCCACGCGACCCTCGCCGCTGCGCACGTTATTTTCGAATATCTCGACCATCCTTCGGCGACGATTCTCTTTAGCACCCGTTTTGTTGGTGAGCTGCGGGTCACCCGTAATGGCGACTGGCTGACGCTCGATTTCCCTGCGTGGTCGACCTCCCCGGTGGAAAACCCGCCGGCGGATCTGCTGACCGGGCTAGGACTCGAGGCCGCCGTTGAAGTTCGGGAAGGGCGCGATTATCTGGTGGTGCTGGCGGATCGCCAGCAGGTTGAAGCGGTGCGACCGGATATGGCGCGGCTGCGAACGCTTGGCAAAATGATCTGCGTCAGCGCGCCGGATGAAGAGTATGACTTTGTCAGCCGCTTCTTCTGCCCGGGAGAAGGGGTGCCGGAAGATCCGGTCACCGGCTCCGCCCATAGCATGCTGATCCCCTGGTGGGGCGAAAAGCTGGGGAAAACCACCATGATGGCGCGCCAGATCTCCGCTCGCGGCGGCGACCTGCGCTGCCAGTGGCAGGGCGACCGTGTGCTGATTAGCGGCCAGGCCACCACCTATATGCGCGGAACGGTTTACCTGCGTTAATCATGGCCCCCGCGTCGCCCCGGAGAGCGGCAATCTACTTCCGCTCCCCGGGGCGACATAGCATTAGCCCAGCGATGCGCCGCCACACATCACCAGCTCCTGTCCGGTCATCGCCGATGCGCCCTCGCTCAGCAACCAGCTCACCAGAGAGACCACTTCCTGCGGAGTAATCAGTCGCCCAAGCGGCGGAAGCCGCGGCGGGGAACTTTCTCTGCCTGGCTGATGAAGCATCGGCGTATCGGTTGCGCCGGGGGCCACGACGTTGACCGTCACCCCGGCAGGCGCCAGCTCTGCCGCCCAGCTCCTGGCGAGAGCGACCAGCGCGGCTTTGGTGGCCGCATACTGCGAGCGACCAGCGGCGCCTCGTGACGTACGGCTTCCCAGCAGAACGATCCTCCCGCCTGGCCCCATGGTCGGGGCGAAGTGATTGACCAATGTCTGAGCAGCATCGACGTGTAAACGCCACAACGACTCGCTGCGCTGAGGGTCCAGATTACCCAGGGTGGCGGCCGCCATTGAACCCGCGGCGTGAATGATGGCCTGAGGGGGCTCAATCTGCTCCAGCGCCGCCAGCAGCGCGCTGCGTTGGCTGACGTCGACCATCAGATGGCGAAAGTTCGGCTGTGAGAAGGGCGGCAGCGAACGGCTCATGCCGATCACCTGCCAGCCGTCCGCCAGCAACTGCCTCACCACTGCGGCGCCGATCCCGGAGCTGGCCCCGGTTACCATTGCCCGCTTCATCGCGCCTCCAGCATCTCAGCGGGGATTTTGAATACTGCCTTTCTGACCGGCGCTGGCGTCGAAACCGCACACAGCGCCTGGTGCGGTTCGCCGGGGTAAAAGACCGCGAAGTCGCCGGGACGCAGCAGAATAGAGACACTCTCCGGGGCCGGCTGACATATATAGAGGTCGGGCTTAAGCTCATGATCTTCCGGGCGCATCGCGGGAGCCATGCCCGCCTGGATGCGCTCCTCGCCGGCCAGGATGACCTGAACATCCGCCCACTGGCGATGATATTCCGTATGCCGCTCGGCCGCAGGCTGGGTTTGCACCACGCTGAGGGTGCAGAACCACGGCGCATCGTCGGGCTGGAAGCGGCCATTCTCTCTGGCACTGAGGGCGGCCAGCGAACAGGCCTCGCTGCTCAATAGCTGCTTTAACGCCGGCGGCAGACCAGCCTGCTGCAGCGCCTGCAGATTACCGATAATCATGCGCTTTCTCCTTTTACCCACTGTGGCGAGACACGAACATACTTGATCGCCTGGCGATACCAGGTGTAGGCGATATGCAAATTACCGTCTGCTCCCTGTTTGATGCTGGGGTAGGAGAACTCCCGGTTCAGCTTCTGCTCCGAATTATTGGTCATGCAGTAGCCGTCACCCTCATCGAGATTGCGCAGCCACGGCCAGCTTTCACCACCATCGGCTGAAATAGCGACGGTCATCGGCGCGCGTGGTGCGCCCCAGAAGGCGCTTTTCCCGGTCGCTTCCGGCTCCCTACGGCCATCGTCGTCAGCAATTTCATCATACAGCGAGGCGCGGCGTTCCGTGGCGCCGGCGGCGCTCATATTATTGAACACCAGCGCCAGTTCACCATTGTCCAGGGGGGTCGCCTGAATGGACGAGTTGTTGTTCGGAAGCGTCGTCGGTACCGGCGCAGACCAGCTCTCTCCCTGGTCGCTGGACTGGCTGAACCAGATATGATCCGCCCAGCGGCTGCGGAAGAAGGCTGCCAGTCTGCCGTCCGGAAGCGGAGTGATACTCATATGGACACAACCCAGGCTCTCCGGGACCGCCACGTCACGCCAGCTTTTTCCGCAGTCTGAAGAGATCTTCACCGCGCTGACGTCATTGTTACCCACCCATTTCTCGCCGGGTTCGGTACGGCAGTAAAAGACCGGCAGCAGCCAGTTGCCGTCAGACATAACGCTTATTGGCTGGCGAATAAAGGTACCCGGCTGATCCAGCAGCGTATCGATGGCCCCCCAGCTTCGTCCGCCATCGTGGGAGAGGCGGTAGCGCACAATGGCGGTATCCTGGTTTCCGGCAAATTGCGCTGTCCACAACAGCCACAGCACGTTATCGGGCGCCTGAAACAGCACCGGGTTTTGTTCTGAGCGGTCTGGGTCATCAGATAGCTTGACCGCCTCACTCCAGCGGTCACTGCCGGGGGCTAACCGCGATCCCCAGATAGAAATATCGGCTTTTCCCTCCTGGGAGCCGCCAAACCAGACGCACATCAGGCTGCCGTCATCCAGCGGCAGCAGATTGGCGGCATGGTTCTGCGGGCAGGCGCAGGGAAGCATTGCCCATGCGATGTGTTCATCTTGCTGGTGTTGGCGAATGACGCCGTCAAAAGGCGGAATTACGGTCATGTTTTATACTCCACGTTGCTCAACTGGGGCGGGGGATGGTTGTGATTTATTTGGGATCAGGCGGTCAATCACCATGATGATGGCCGGGGTCGCCAGGGCGACATACATGTTATTGATGCCGAACGGGTCGCCGAGTAAATACCAGACGGACGTCACCACACAGGCGCCGATCAGGCCGGCATTCGCGCCCCGAGTGCTTCTGAAGAAGGGGGCATAGAAGGCGATGACCGCCACCACGGTAATGGAGAGGCGAATGGCGCGGGTAAAGAAGGAGAGTTTCAGCACCTCCGGTACCAGCAGCACAAAGATCAGCGGCAGGAAGCCGATAATTAGCGACGCCCAGCGTGTGGCTCTGAATTCCTGGTCCGGCGTTGGGTTGCGCCATGGTACGTAAAAATCCTTCACCACCAGCGAGGCAATGGCCAGGGCTACGGTACTTACGCTGACGAAAATCGATGCCACAAGTGACGTTGTCACCAGACCTGCCAGCCACGGGTTCATGTCCTGCAGAAAGACCGGGAGGGCATACAGGCTGTTGATCTCGGGATGCAGGTATTTCGCCGCGACGCCGATAATGGCGATGGCAAAGGCGATAGGCAGGCAGAAAAAGAAGGCGATCCAGGTGGAGCGTTTCGCTGACCGAACGTCTTTGGTTGAGCTAATGGCCTGAATGACAAACTGGGTGCAAAAAATGGAGCCGATAGTGCCGATGAGCCAGGCGAAGATCGTGCCAGCACCAATGTTGCCATCCCATGTCCAGTAATAATCCGGCATCTTCTCCATCATCGGCGAGAAGCCGCCGGTTTTGGACAGGGCAAAACCCAGAATGATCAGCAGACCGGCGTATTTCAACGCGCTGTGTAACATGGTGACCCAGGCGACGCCCTTCATGCCGCCGAACGCGAAATAAAAGGTACTCACAATGGCGGTAATAAAGGCGGCTACCGGTAAATTCACTTTTAATACGGTGGAGATGGCTGCGGCACCGCTGACGTAATTGCCCACGTTAACCAGCAGCAGCGCATAAATCATAATCAGGGAGATAATATTTTTGGTACTGTTGCCATATTTTTCAGCGATGGCGCCGGAAATGGTGATTTTTCCGGTGTTATAGATGCGTTTCACCAGGATTAAACCGAACAGCGGAAAGCCGATGGCTGCCCCCAGCACGGACCACGAGGCGGCAATTCCGCTCTCAAAGGCGGCCTGGGCAGTACCGATGGTCGATTTGGCGCCAATATATTCTGACATCAGTAATATACCGACAATAAAGGCCGGCATGGCGCGCGAGCCTTCCATAAAATCCCCGGAATTTTTACTACGAATACGGAATGTCAGCCAGGTGGTAAACAGAATATAGGCAATAACAATGCCGACAATAATAAAGGTATCTTCAGCGGTAAAATGATTCATCTTAGCCTCTCTCTGGGCGTACGAATCCTGGGCACGGCGGTACCCGGTCTGTTTTATTAAAAAAGCGCAGCAAGTATTACGCTAAATAACGAGCGATGATGTCGCGTATCTGCTGCAGCTGGTGGTCACTAAACTGCACCGCGTAGCGGCTGTCGCCCACCTCGTGACCCATTAGCTGCAGGGCTTTCTTCACCGCCGCAGGCGAGAACGCCACTTTATACAGATCGGTGCGCAGGCCCGTTACCTGCTCCTGGGCCTGGCGCGATCCGGCGATATCCCCGGCGTGAAAGCGCGACCAGATGGCGTTAATTTCAGCGGGGGCGACGTTAGCAAGCCCCGAGATGCAGGCCGAGCAGCCGTCGACAAATCCCTGATGGATAAGCGAGTCCGGTCCGTTCAGAACGTCGAAACCGTCGATATCGCGCACCGCGTCGAGAAAGCCTTTCAGGCTGTCGTAGCTGCCGGCGCTATCCTTAATGCCGACGATATTCTCGTGGCGGGCCAGCTGGCGCGCGGTCTCCGGGGCAATAGTGTTCCCGGTGCGGGCGGGAATGTTGTAAAGAAAGAGCGGGACGCTCAGCGCGTCGGCGATCGCCGTATAGTGGTTAATCAGCTCTTCCTGCTTCAAGGGCACGAACCACGGGGTAATGGCCGATACCGCGTCAACTCCGAGGCGGGCGATCTGCTGGCCCAGCCGGCGCGTCTCCCGGGTGGAAACCTCCCCAATATGGGCCACCACCGGCGCGCGACCGGCCGCCTCTTCCACGCAGGTTCTGGCGACGGCGATCTTCTCTTCCTCATTGAGGACAAAAAACTCGCCGTTGGTGCCGCCGCAGAAAATACCGTTGCCTGCGGCGAGCTGGCGCTGCACCTGCTGGCGTAGCGCCGGCAGGTTAAGCGCTCCCTCGGCGGTAAAGGGAGTGACAATGGCGGTGAGTACGCCGCTAATAGCTTTCCTCATTTAACTTTCTCCTGTTAGGCATGTTCTGGATACAGCGTTTGGTAGATGGCCGCGATCTCTTCGCGGCTGACGCTGCATGGGGCATTGTTCATCAGGCGTTTGACGTTTTGCGCCGCTGCGCTGAGGGCGGAAATACTCTCCTGAGGCACGCCTAGCGCGGCCAGGTTGTCCGGCAGCGGCAGTCGTTTGACCAGCGCCGCCAGCCATGCGACCAGCGCATGGGATTTCTCTTCCGCGCTGAGCGTGCGATCTGCATCGGGGATCAGGTCCCAGACTTGAGCGAACTTCGCCACCGCGTGAGGGCGGACCACCCGCATGCAGGGCGCCAGCAGAATGGCGTTGGCCACCCCGTGCGGCAGGTGCCAGGTACCGCCAAGCGGATAGGAGAGCGCATGCACCAGGTGAGTGCCGGAATAGTTGATCGCTGCGCCGCCGTACCACGAGGCCCAGAGCATCTCCAGCTTCGCCGTCAGATCCTGCGGCTGATTTACCGAACGCTCGATATGGCGTACCAGCTTGTGTAAACCGATTAACGCCGCGTTATCGCTCACCGGGTTGGCGACGGTGGAGGTAAAGCACTCCAGCAGATGACACAGAGCATCGATTCCGGTCGACGCCGCGATGCTGGGCGGCATGCTGGTGGTCAGCTCCGGCAGCAGGGCGACATAGTCCGGAAGCAGCACCGGGGAGATGATCCCCACCTTCGTCTGCTGCTCGGGGATCGCCAGAATGGCGTTCGGCGTCGCTTCGGATCCGGTGCCCGCGGTGGCCGGGATTAACAATGAGCAAATTCGTCGTTGCGGCTGCTCGCCTGCCAGCAGGGACGTCAGCGAGGGCGCCTCAGGGTGCAGAAGTACTGACAGCAGTTTTGCTACATCCAGTACGCTCCCCCCGCCGATACCAACGACCATCTGCGGCTGGCTGGCGCCCAGCTGGCTGACGATCTGCGTAACATCGTGATGGTTGGGCTCAGCTGGCACGCTGTCAATGACCTCAACTTCACGTCCTTCAGCCGCCAGCAGGCGATGAATCGCCTGGGTTGCCTCCAGCGCCCCGACGTTCTTGTCGGTCACCAGCAGGATTGAGGTTTTACCGGCCAGCAGCGGGAGCAGGGCCGATGAGGCGCCAGCCCCGCTGATGATTGTGCTGTGTATCGTCGCCACGCGTTTCTCCTTGGTAGTAATTGATTGAATTCAATCATTCATAAATCTTGCCACTCGTCTGATGGGGAAAAGTTATAATTTATACGGCAGCTTAATAACTTGAGCTTGCTCACATTTAATCAAATATGATTGAATATAATCAATTTAAGATTTTATCGACTACAAGGCAGGACAATGAACGACGGCAATAACAGAGTGCTGGTGCTGGCGGATGACTTTACCGGGGCCAATGACGCCGGGGTCAGCCTGGCGGAGGCGGGTATGTCGGTGGAAGTGGCCTTCACCGCCGGACAGCCATCAACCGCCCGGGCATTAATTCTCAACAGCGACAGCCGGGCGATGAGCGCCGCGGCGGCGGCGGACAAGGTCGCCGCTCTGCTGCGCGGCGCGGCGACATTCGTCCCGCACTGGCAGGTAAAGAAGATTGACTCCACGCTGCGCGGTAATCCCGGCGGCGAACTGGAGGCAATGATGGCGGCGCAAGGCTGCCGGATGACGGTGGTGGCCCCGGCTTATCCGGCAGCCGGGCGGCATACCCGGGACGGGCGCTGCTATGTGCATGGTGTGCCCCTCGATCAGACCGAATTTGCCAGCGATCCGAAAACGCCGGTGAGCCGGGCGGAGATTAGCGAAATTATCGCCATGCAGAGCCGTCTTCCCTGTCTGACCCTGAACGCTGGCCAGCTTCCGGCGGCATTAGCGACGGCGGGCGAGGAGAAGCGAGTGTTGATTGTCGACGCCTGGGAAGACAGCCATCTGGACCAGGTGATCGACGCCGTTGCGCCCCATGCGCGGGAGACCCTGCTGGTCGGCTCGGCGGGTCTCTGCGAGGCGCTGGCTCGCCGCCTGCGCCGCAGCGAGCAGGGCCCGCTGCTGGCGGTGGTCGGTTCGATGAGCGAGATGGCGCAGCGTCAGGTTGCTGCGCTGCAGGTCCATTCCCGAGTACGGGTGATTGAAATTGATGTCGAACAGACCTTTAGCGGATCGCCGAAGGAGGAAGCTTCACGGATCGCCGAGGTGCTGCGTGAGGGCCAGCACTGCGTGGTGACCACCCGCCCGAATCACGCCGCCCGGCACGGGATTGAAGCCCGGTGCCGTGAACGCGGTCTCAGCCGCGCCGCCTACGGGGAGCACATCTGCGCCTGGCTTGCCGACGTCACGGCGCAGGCGGTGGCGCAGTCTTCCCCTGGCGCGCTGTATCTTTCCGGCGGCGATGTGGCCATCGCCGTCGCACACGCGCTCGGCGCCACAGGGTTTCAGATCCGCGGCCGGGTGGCGGAGTGCGTTCCATACGGGCATTTTCTCGGCGGCCGCTGGTCGCGGCCGGTGATGACCAAAGCCGGAGGATTCGGCACCGACACCACGCTATTACATGTTGTGAATTTTATTGAGGAGAAACTGAGTGTCTAAGATGATTGCAGTGACAATGGGCGACCCTGCAGGGATTGGTCCGGAGATTATTATCAAATCCCTCGCCGAGGGGGCGCTGAGCGGCGCGCCGGTGGTGGTGGTGGGCTGCGCGCAGACGCTGCGGCGGATCCTGGCGCTAAATATCACGCCGCGGGCGGAGCTGCGCATCATTGACCATCCCGCCGAGGCGAGTTTTTCCCCAGCGACCATCAACGTCATTGATGAACCACTCAGCGACCCGCAGGGGCTGCGCCCTGGCGAAGTCCAGGCCCAGGCAGGGGATCTCGCGTTTCGCTGCATCAGGCGGGCGACCGCGCTGGCGCTGGAGGGCGCGGTCGCGGCCATCGCTACCGCGCCGCTGAATAAAGAGGCGCTGCATCTCGCCGGGCACGCTTATCCCGGCCATACCGAACTGCTGGCCCACCTGACGCAGACTACCGATTACGCCATGGTGCTCTATACCGAGAAGCTTAAGGTTATCCATATCACTACCCATATTTCCTTGCGCCAGTTCCTCGATACCCTAAACCAGCCGCGGATTGAGACGGTGATTGGCGTGGCGGATCGCTTTCTGCGCCGCGTCGGCTATCCGCGTCCGCGCATCGCGGTCGCCGGCGTTAACCCGCACGCCGGGGAGAACGGCCTGTTTGGCGATGAAGAGATCCGTATCGTCGCCCCGGCGGTCGCCGCCATGCGGGCGAAGGGAGTGGAGGTGACCGGCCCCTGTCCGCCGGACACGGTGTTTATGCAGTGTCACGAAGGCATGTACGACATGGTAGTGGCGATGTATCACGACCAGGGGCATATTCCGCTGAAGCTGCTGGGATTCTATGACGGGGTGAATATTACCGCCGGGCTGCCGTTTATCCGTACCTCCGCGGATCATGGCACTGCGTTTGATATTGCCTGGACAGGTAAAGCGAAGTCTGAGAGCATGGCAACCTCCATTGAGCTCGCCATGCACATCGCGCAGGAATAACATGAAGGGATATAACCGGTTAGAGCAGATTATGGACTTCCTGAAAAGCCATAATCTGGTGACAGTCGACCAGCTGGTGGCGGCGACCAACGCCTCGCCGGCCACCATTCGCCGCGACCTGATCAAACTCGATCAGGAAGGGGTGATCAGCCGAACGCACGGCGGGGTGACGCTGAACCGGTTTATTCCTTCCCAGCCGACGACGCTGGAGAAAGCCCAGCGTAGTCCGCTTGAGAAGCAGGCTATCGCCAGTGCGGCGGCCGCGCTGGTGAAAGCCGGCGACGCCATTGTGCTTGACGCCGGCACCACCATGATTGAGCTGGCGCGGCAGATCACCCATCTGCCGCTGCGGGTGATCACCAGCGATTTACATATCGCGCTGTTCCTATCGGAATTTAAGCAGATCGAAGTGACGATTATCGGCGGGCGCATCGATGACAGCAGCCAGTCGTGCATCGGCGATCACGGCCGCCGCCTGCTGCAGACCATCTGGCCCGATCTCGCCTTCGTCAGCTGCAACGGCTGGGACCTTGAGAAGGGGATCACCGCCCCGACGGAGGAAAAGGCCGCCCTGAAGCGCGATCTGATGGCCAATGCCCGGCGGCGTATCCTGCTGGCGGACAGCTCCAAATACGGCGCTTGGTCACTGTTCAACATCGCTCCGCTGGCGTCGTTGACCGATATCGTGACCGACGCCCACCTGCCGGATAAAACCCGCGAGGCGCTGGAGACCCTTTCCCCGCAGCTGATCATTGCCGACTGACTCGCAGGCTGCCGTCAGGGCAGACGGGCGATATTGGCCTTGATCACCGCGATCGACTGGCTGAACTTCGCCTGCTCTTCGCCGGCCAGCTGCAGTTCAATGATCTGCTTCACGCCACCCTGGGCCAGCACCGCCGGCACCCCAGCCGCCGCGCCGCTGACCCCGTACTCGCCGTCAAGAATGCAGGAGACCGCCAGCGCGCGGTGGCTGCCGGTGAAGATATTGCGGCAGATCTCGGCGATGGTCCCTGCCACGCCATATTCGGTGCAGCCTTTACCCGCGTAGATCTCAAATCCCAGCTTGCGCACTTTGTCAGCCATCGCCTCGCGATCGAGCGGCAGGCCGGTGCGCTGCTGGTAGAGGTCGGCGATTGGCGTGCCATATACCGAGGAGTGCGACCACACCGGAAACTGGGTATCGCCATGCTCGCCGAGGATAAAGGCGTCGCTGCTCTGGGCGCCAATCTCCAGTTCCTGCGCCAGCAGGCGACGCAGGCGGGTGGTATCCAGCCAGACGCCGGTGCCCAGCACCTGGCTGCGCGGCAGGCCGGAAAGCTGCCATACCTGCCAGGTGATGATGTCGCAGGGGTTGGTGGCCACCAGAAAGATGCCGTTAAATCCGTTGGCCATCATCGTCGGCACAATGCTCTTCACAATCTTCGCGGTGGAGGTCAGTTCATCCAGCCGGCTCTGGCCGGGGCGCAGCGCGCCGCCGGAGACGGTGATCACCGCGATATCGACATCGGCGCAGTCGCTGGCCTCGCGGGTGGAGATGGTCATCATCCCCGGCAGGTAGGCCGCGGCGTCGCTCAGGTCCTGAGCGTGGGCCTCAGCGCGCTGTTGGTTAAGGTCGACGAGGATCAGCTCCTCGCAAATGCTCTGGTTGAGCAGGGCGTAGGCCGCCGACGCGCCGACATTGCCGGCGCCAATAATCATCACTTTACGGGCTTTGGTGTGCATATTCAGATCTCAAGTACGAACGGCAGGGGATAAAATTACTGTGTTTCAGTGGGTTAGCGCAATAGGCGGGCGGCAATATAAGTTAATGCTATGTCGGGAAAAGCCGCCGGCCGCGCTACAGTGGGGTAAAAAAGGAGCTCACCTATGTACACCATCACCGACATCGCCCCTACCGACGCCGAATTTATCGCCCTGATTGCCGCCCTCGACGCCTGGCAGGAGACCCTCTACCCGGCGGAGAGCAACCACCTGCTGGACCTTAGCCAGCTGCCGCCGCAGACGGTCATCGCCCTGGCGATCCGCAGCCCGCAGGGCGAGGCCGTTGGCTGCGGGGCTATTGTCCTCAGTGAGGAAGGCTTTGGCGAGATGAAGCGGGTCTATATCGATCCCCAGCACCGCGGCCAGCAGCTGGGAGAAAAGCTGCTGGCGGCGCTGGAAGCGAAAGCGCGTCAGCGCGACTGCCATACCCTGCGCCTGGAGACCGGTATCCATCAGCATGCGGCCATCGCCCTCTACACGCGCAACGGCTACCAGACCCGCTGCGCGTTTGCGCCGTATCAACCCGATCCGCTCAGCGTGTTTATGGAGAAACCACTGTTTGCCGATCTTCGTTCAGCAGCGCTATAAACGCCTCCAGCTGGCGGGTTTTGGCGCCCCGGCGCCACACCAGCCAGGTGGTGAGCCAGCGCCATTCTTCGGCCAGCGGCCAGGCGGAAACCTGCTGATGGCCGGGCATACTCTCCAGCATGCTGCGCGGGATCAACGCCAGGCCGGCGCCGGCGATGACGCAGGCCAGCATCCCGTGGTAAGACTCCATCTCGTGGATCCTGCCCGGGGTCGCTCTGTCGGCATGAAACCAGCTCTCAAAATGCCGGCGATAGGAACAGTTGGCGCGAAAGGCGTAGACGTTGGCCCCGTTCACTTCGCTGGCGCGGGTGATGGGTGCGTGGCCGTAGGGGGCGACGATCATCATCTCTTCAGGGAACACCGGCAGCCCCTCCAGGCCCGGATGCACCAGCGGGCCGTCGACAAACGCGGCGCTCAGGGCGCCCTCCAGTACGCCGTCGATCATCGTCCCGGAAGGGCCGGTTGAGAGCGCCAGATGAATTTTCGGGTAGCGCTGATTAAAGTGGGCCAGAGTGCTGGGGATCCGTACCGCCGCGGTGCTCTCCAGCGAACCAAGAGAAAACAGCCCCTGGGGTTCGTCGCCCGCCACCACCATTCGCGCCTCGTCCACCAGGGCGAGGATCTGCTGGCTATAGCGCAAAAAGCTGTGTCCCGCAGGCGACAGGCGCAGGCGCTGGTTCTCGCGGATAAACAGCTCAACGCCGAGGTCGGCCTCCAGCTGGCGGATGCGGGTGGTGAGGTTGGACGGCACGCGATGCACTTTCTGCGCCGCCTGGGTAATGCTGCCGGTGCTGGCGACAGCGTTAAACATCTCTAGCTGAGTCAGGTCCATGATATTCTTCTTTTGTGAATGCATTGCTTAATATTATTCATTTTTAATGAATGGAAAGGTAAGCCAGAATACGGACACTTCGCAAGCAATGAGAGAGAATAATGATGAATTTATCTGCAACGCACGCCGTCTCCGTCAATCCGACTACCGGTGAGGTGGTCTCCTCGCTGCCGTGGGCCAGCGAACGCGAGGTCGACGCGGCGATCACGCTCGCCGCGGCGGGCTATCGCCAGTGGCGTCAGACGCCGCTTGCCGACCGCGCCGATGCCCTGCGCCGCATCGGGGCCGCGCTGCGCGCCCGTGGCGAAGAGGTGGCCCAGATGATCACCCTTGAGATGGGCAAGCCGATCGCTCAGGCGCGCGGCGAGGTGGCGAAATCGGCCAACCTCTGCGACTGGTACGCTGAACACGGCCCGGCGATGCTGGCGACGGAAGCTACCCTGGTGGAAAATAACCAGGCGGTAATTGAGTATCGTCCACTGGGCGCCATACTGGCGGTGATGCCGTGGAACTTCCCGGTCTGGCAGGTGATGCGCGGCGCGGTGCCGATCCTGCTGGCCGGCAACAGCTATCTGCTGAAGCATGCCCCGAACGTGATGGGCAGCGCCCGTCTGCTGGGCGAGATTTTTGCCGCCGCCGGCCTGCCGGATGGTGTATTTGGTTGGGTGAACGCCACTAATGACGGCGTTTCGCAGATTATCAATGACGACCGCATCGCGGCGGTGACCGTCACCGGCAGCGTCCGCGCCGGGAAGGCGATTGGCGCCCAGGCGGGCGCGGCGCTGAAGAAATGCGTGCTTGAGCTGGGGGGATCCGATCCCTTTATCGTGCTCAACGATGCCGATCTCGATGAAGCGGTAAAAGCCGCCGTCACCGGCCGCTATCAGAACAGCGGCCAGGTGTGTGCGGCGTCGAAACGCTTTATTCTCGAAGCCGGCATTGCCGAGGCCTTCACCCGCAAATTTGTCGACGCCGTGGCAGCGCTGAAGATGGGCGACCCGCGCGATGAGCAAAACTACGTCGGACCGATGGCGCGGTTCGATTTACGCGATGAACTGCACCAGCAGGTAACGGCGACCCTTGATGAAGGAGCGACTCTGCTGCTGGGCGCGGAAAAAATCGAAGGGGCGGGCAACTACTATGCGCCAACGGTGCTGGGCAACGTCACCGCCGGGATGACCGGCTTTCGTCAGGAGCTGTTTGGTCCGGTAGCAACCCTGACCACCGCTCGCGACGCTGACCATGCACTGGCCCTCGCCAACGACAGCGAGTTTGGCCTGTCCGCCACGGTCTATACCACCGACGAGGCGCAGGCCCAGCGCTTTGCCCGCGAGCTGGAGTGCGGCGGCGTCTTCCTCAATGGCTACTGCGCCAGCGACGCCCGCGTGGCCTTCGGCGGCGTGAAGAAGAGCGGTTTTGGCCGCGAGCTGTCGCATTTTGGCCTGCACGAGTTCTGTAATGCGCAGACCGTCTGGAAAGACCGTCGCTAATCAACGTTAGCCCCTGACGACCGTCGTCCACGTCTGCTATACTCGCCCACCGAATTTTGATGGTGGGCAAGGAGCCGCGTGTGGCGACGGTTATCAATAATGCAATGCTGGAAGCCATTCTGGCAGAAATCAGGCCGCTGATTGGCCGCGGAAAAGTGGCGGATTATATTCCGGCGCTGGCCAGCGTCAGCGGCGACAAGCTTGGTATCGCGATCAGTACGGTGGACGGTCAGCACTTTGCCGCTGGCGATGCCCATGAACGTTTTTCCATCCAGTCAATCTCCAAGGTATTGAGCCTGGTGGTGGCCATGAACCACTATCAGGAGGAGGAGATCTGGCAGCGGGTGGGGAAAGATCCTTCCGGCCAGCCCTTTAACTCGCTTCTGCAGCTGGAGATCGAGCAGGGCAAACCGCGCAACCCGTTTATCAACGCCGGGGCACTGGTGGTCTGCGACATGCTGCAGAGCCGGCTCAGCGCCCCGCGTCAGCGGATGCTGGAGATTGTCCGCCGTCTGAGCGGCGTGGCCGATATCGCCTACGATCCGGTGGTGGCTCGCTCAGAGTTTGAGCATTCGGCGCGCAACGCCGCCATCGCCTGGCTGATGAAATCCTTTGGTAACTTCCATAACGACGTCGCCACCGTGCTGCAGAACTATTTCCACTATTGTTCTCTGGAGATGAGCTGCGTTGAGCTGGCGCGAACCTTTCTGTTTCTCGCCGACCGCGGCATTGCCCCGCATCTCGACGCGCCGGTTATTGCGCCCATCCAGTCCCGCCAGGTGAATGCCCTGATGATGACCAGCGGCATGTACCAGAACGCCGGTGAATTCGCCTGGCGCGTTGGCCTGCCGGCGAAATCGGGCGTCGGCGGCGGGATCGTGGCGATTGTCCCGCAGGAGACGGCGATCGCCGTGTGGAGCCCGGAGCTTGACGACGCCGGGAACTCGCTGGCCGGCGTGGCGATGCTGGAAAAACTGACTCAGCGGATGGGGAGGTCGGTTTTCTGATGGTCGATCAGGATCGCTTGTTTGCGCGCCTGGCGCGCTCGACGTTTCGCTCACGCTTCCGTCTGGGGGGGAAAGAGCGGCAATATTGTCTCGATAAGGGACCGGAGGTCATTGATCGGCATGCCGCAGACTTTATTCGCCAGCGGCTGGCGCCCGCTGCGCCGATCAATGATGGCAAGCAGACGCCGATGCGCGGTCACCCGGTGTTTATCGCCCAGCACGCGACCGCTACCTGCTGTCGCGGCTGCCTGGAAAAATGGCATGCCATTCCCCACGGCCGCGCGCTGAGCGAGCCGGAACAGGACTATATCGTGCAGGTCATCCACCGCTGGCTGGTGCTACAAATGAATGCGCCGTCTGTGCGCTAATTTGCATTTGATCGGCGCCGGAGTATGCCTGATAAATATTCTCATGTTATGATAATCCGCTAACTAACTATTAACATAATAATTTCCTGAAACAATTAGACGGATAATTACTGAATGTCTTCACTGTCGATTCGGTCATTTACGCTGTTTCGTGAAGAACAACCCTTGCGCGATGCATTGGTCTTATTTACGTTAACGCTACTGCTGCATTTTCTTGGCGCTATGCTGCGTCTGGTGCAGGAGCTCTCTTTCTTCTGGCCGCTCAATGCAGTGATGGCCGGGATTTTTGCACGCTATGTATGGCTTAACCGCAGCTATTTTTATGCCGTCTGTTTTGCGGCAATGCTGGTCTATGACGGATTAACCTCGCGCTGGGGAATGGGCTTTGCCTCATTGCTGATTAACTTTTCCAATATTGTCTTTATTGTGACGCTGGCGCAGCTGGTGCTGTGGGATAAACGTCGCGCCGACTCCATGCCGGGCCCGATAAACGCGCTTAATTTATTCTGTTTCTGCCTGTTAGCCGCCTTACTGTGCGCAGCGGTCGGCGCGCTGGGGTCGGTGGATGTTGAACGCGCCACCTTCGTTCCCCAGCTGGCGGACTGGTTTAGCGAACAGTTCTCGACGGCGGTATTAATCCTGCCCTTTATTCTGACCCTGACGCTGCCTTCGGCATTAAGCGGTTTTCGCTTTCGCCAGCTGCTGCCGGTGCTGGCGCTGGTCCTGTCAATTGCGCTTGGCGTGGCGGTAGGCGGCGCGGGCAGCATTACCTTCCCGTTACCGGCTTTGATCTGGTGCGCTGTACGCTATCCGCTGCCGCTGACCTGTCTGCTGACTTTTCTCACTGGCATCGGCGAAATACTGCTGGTCGCTAATTCGTTAATTCACTTTTCGCCAGATGCGCGAATGCAGCCGTGGCAGCTGTTCTCCACCCGCCTCGGAATTGCCGCCATGCTGATTAGCCCGGTGATTGTCGCATCCAGTGTCGAAGCGATTAACACGCTGGTGAAGCAGCTGGCCCTGCGCGCCGATTTTGACTTTCAGACCCGCGTCTATTCCCGTTCCGGACTGAGCGAAGCGTTGAAGCGTCAGACGCTGCCGGCGGATAAGCTGCTGACGGTGATGGTGCTGGATATTGATGGCTTCAAACGGGTGAATGATGCTCTGGGCCATGAAGGCGGCGATTGCGTGCTGACCCAGTTTGCCCAGCAGGTTCGACAGCTGGTGGGTGAGCAGGGGATGGTGGCCCGTATCGGCGGCGAAGAGTTTGCGGTGGCCGCCGTCGTCGACAGCGCCCAGCAGGGCTATTTGCTGGCGGAAAAGATCCGTCACGGGGTGGAGTCGCAGCCTTTCGGCCTGGGCCAGAACCCGATCCACCTGACCATCAGTCTGGGACTGGAGACGCGCGAGGTAGGCCACGCCCGCATCACCGAGCTGTTTAACCAGCTGCTGTTGGCGGCGGACGATGAGATGGTGAAAGCCAAACAGAGCGGTCGTAACCAAATTTGTATGCCGACGCTGACCGAAAGCGCGCCATAAGAAAATCCTATCGGGATCCTACTTGTGCTAATTTTTGGTTAAAAACATAGTGATGTGGTCGATAACAGGGAGCTTTTATGACCACATCCTTTTCACTGCGCACGCTCTCGCGTGACGATATTCTCCATCACCTCCCGGCATTAAGCGAGATCCTGGCAAGCTGCGTCAACGGCGGCGCCTCGGTGAGCTTTATGCTGCCTTTCGCGCCGCAAACGGCGATAACGTTCTGGCAACGCACTGCCGACAGCGTGGCGGCCGGGGAGCGCATTGTGCTGGCCGCCTTCGACGCGGAGGAACGTCCCGTTGGCACCGTGCAACTTATCACCAGTCAACCGGAAAACCAGCCCCATCGAGCGGATGTCGCCAAATTATTGGTTCACCAAAATGTCCGCCGCCAGGGGATCGCCCAGGCATTGATGAGCGAGCTGGAGCGCATTGCCCGGCGGGAAAGGAAGACGGTGCTGGTGCTGGACACGGCGACCGGCAGCGGGGCGGAACAGTTCTATGCCCGCTGCGGCTGGGAAAAAGTGGGGGAAATTCCGCGCTATGCGCTGATGCCCGACGGCGAAATGACTGCCACCTCACTATTCTATAAGTTTCTGCCCTGACGGCCGCTATTGCAGATTGCTTTGATCAAAACAGGGTTTCACTGGTAGCAAAACCTGATAACTTATTGGACCAATTACTCAGGTTGTATGACTACTATTAGAGGGAACCCATTGTGAAAACTTTAAACCGTCGTGATTTCCCCGGCGCGCAGTACCCTGACCGTATCATCCAGTTTGGGGAAGGTAACTTCCTGCGCGCATTCGTTGACTGGCAGATCGATCTGCTCAACGAGCATACCGACCTGAATGCGGGCATCGTGGTCGTGCGGCCTATCGCCACAGATTTTCCGCCTTCGCTGAACACCCAGGATGGCCTGTACACGACTATTATTCGCGGCCTGAACGAGCAGGGCGAAGCGGTCAGCGATGCGCGTCTTATCCGCTCGGTCAACCGGGAGATCAGCGCTTACGCAGACTTCGACGCTTTTTTACGCCTGGCGCATAACCCGGAGATGCGGTTTGTCTTCTCCAACACCACCGAGGCGGGCATCAGCTACCATGCCGGGGATCGGTTTGACGACGCGCCGCCGGTCAGTTATCCGGCGAAACTGACCCGTCTGTTGTTTGAGCGTTACCAGCATTTCGCCGGTGCGGCCGACAAGGGATGGGTGATTATTCCCTGCGAGCTGATCGATTATAACGGCGAGGCGCTGCAGGCGCTGGTGCTGCGCTATGCTAGCGAATGGGAACTGCCGCAGGCATTTATCACCTGGCTGACCTCAGCGAATACCTTCTGTTCGACGCTGGTGGATCGCATTGTGACCGGCTATCCGCGTGATGAAGTGGCGGCTCTCGAGGCGCAGACCGGCTATAAAGATGCTTTCCTTGATACCGCTGAGCATTTCTACCTGTTCGTTATCCAGGGGCCTGCCTCGCTGGCGGCCGAGCTGCGTCTCGATAAACTGCCGCTGAATGTGCGCATTGTGGACGATATCAAGCCGTATAAAGAGCGCAAAGTGGCGATCCTCAACGGGGCGCACACCGCGCTGGTGCCGGTGGCCTTCCAGGCCGGGATCGACACCGTGGGTGAGGCGATGAACGATGCGGAGATTTGCGCGTTTGTCGAAAAAGCGATTTATGACGAGATTATTCCGGTGCTGGATCTGCCGCGCGATGAGCTGGTGTCATTCGCCAGCGCCGTGACAGGGCGCTTCCGTAATCCCTATATTAAACATCAGCTGCTCTCGATTGCGCTCAACGGCATGACCAAGTACCGCACCCGTATTCTGCCGCAGCTGCTGGCGGGGCAGAAAGCGCATGGCGCGCTGCCGCCGCGTCTGACCTTTGCCCTGGCGGCGCTGATCGCCTTTTACCGGGGAGAGCGGGATGGTGAGAGCTATCCAGTACAGGATGACGCCGACTGGATATCGCGCTATCAAACGCTGTGGGCCCGCCATCGCGATGGCCAGATGAGCACTCGCGAGCTGGTCACCGCCGTGCTCAGCGTGGCGGATCACTGGCAGCAGGATCTGAACCAGATCCCGGGGCTGGTGGAGCTGGTGACTGCCGACCTTGACGCTATCCTGACCTGCGGTATGCGCGACGCCGTCAAACCTCTTTGCTGATAGTCCATCTATACACCCGGCTGCGGCCGGGTTGTGCAGGATTTTTATTAGTTACAACATACTATTATACTAACCTGTAACAGCCGGTTAGTGGCTCCTCTGCATACGGCTTTTTAGTGCCAAATCGTTCCGAACAGCAGGAGAATTATGGCCGAAGCGCTTGAACAAATATCTGCGCAGGAAAATAATGACCTCAACTCATATCTCCTGCCAATATTCGCAGGCTAATGCATTCATCTGTAAGGAAACTCTCATGGTCATCGATATCCGGGAAGTACGGCCCCACGACAAAGCCGAATGGCTTCAGCTTTGGCAAGGCTACACTCGTTTTTACGGTAGCCCGCAGCCGGAAGAGGTGACCGAATGCACCTGGCAGCGGATGCTGGATGTAAACTCGTCTGTATTGGGTAGAGTCGCGGTGGTGGATGATGCGGTGGTCGGCTTCGCTATCTGTGTTCTTCATGAGGGAACCTGGGTTACCACGCCGATCTGCTATCTGGAGGATCTGTTTGTCGATCCCGCCTTCCGTGGACAGGGTATTGCCAGAACCATGATTAAGTCGCTGCAAAGCGAAGGGGCGGACAAAGGCTGGTCGCGGCTGTACTGGCATACGCGCCGTGATAATCCCGCCCGTCATCTGTATGATGAGTTTACCCCGGCTGACGATTACGTACGCTACAGGATCACGCTTGAGTCCTGAAGCGGTAAGAGGTTGTTAAGCTTTTCCCGCTATAACAGGGGAAACAGGCTCAGGAGAAGCAACGATGGAAAAACGTCTTGAAACAGTGGTCAATGTGATTATGTTTCTTTCGCTATTGGCAACGGCCTGGGATCTCTCGCTGGTGCATCATCTCGCGTGGTAGTAAATTATATCATCTGAAACGCGGCGCCTCTTGCGGCGCCGCCTGTCTCATTCATCCGCCATCTTCCCTGCGCTAAAACTCCAGTCCTCCAGTTGGTTAAACTGGATAACCACCATCACGTCCTGCGGGCTGACCGCCATCTCGTCGTCTAACCGCGCGCAGAGCCGACGATAGAGTCCCTGTTTCTGCGCCCGGCAGCGCGGTTTTCCGGCGAAAATATGAAACAATACGAAGTAATAGCTAACCGAGATATTTTAAACCGGGCAGGGGGCGAGGGAATATAAACAAAAGAGTAGCGTCAATATTACTATCAAGGCCATCGTTTTATAAGTATATTGAAAGGCCAGATGATCATAAGAAATATGTGCCGGAACAATGAATGATCTAATCTGTCATCACAGGAGTTCCTTATTTAAATCCGATGATTATTTCTGATGATGAACTTGCTGAATTACTTATTAAATTAATGAGGTGAATGGATGGATTTCTTGAAAAGATGGTTAAAAGAAGAATTCATTCTTTTTTTATGGGGATGGGGTATTGTATTATTAATCATTATATTTAGCATGATTGCAGTCTCTCTTTTTCCTGATATTGCCATTAACTTAATAGGACTTTTTGTTTTATTAATCATTGGGTTTCACGTTGTCGTTTGGTTTAAAGTTAAAAACTGATATGAAAGAGGAGGGGTAATGTCAAATCCAGCATATTTATGGTTAACTGATGAGAATGATTCGCCTATTATTGGTTCTTGCCTGATGCCCACACGCACGGGTTCCATCGAATTGCGCGCAGTGAATCATCATGTTTGATTACCTACCGATAATAATACAGGAAAGCTGACGGGAACCCGTCTTCATACACCGGTTAAAATTCAAAAAGAGTTTGACAGAACAACACCTTTGTTATTTAGGGCTCTTTGTGAAGGTCGAACATTAAGATCGGCAACGCTAAAAATGTACAGAATAAATGAGGCGGGACTGGAGGTTGAATATTTTAACATAGCGATGGCGAATATTAAGATTACGGCAATCACACCAAATTTACATCCGGCCGGAATGACAAGTACTCACCTTGAAGACATTGATTTCCGTTATGAGACGATCACCTGGATATACACAGAAGGGAACATCATGTATCGTGATTCATGGAACGATCGCTGTTGTGCATGGTAGCAAATGATATAGTGCTGAAACGCGGCGCCTCTTGCGGCGCCGCCTGTCTCATTCATCCGCCATCTTCCCTGCGCTAAAACTCCAGTCCTCCAGTTGGTTAAACTGGATAACCACCATCACGTCCTGCGGGCTGACCGCCATCTCGTCGTCTAACCGCGCGCAGAGCCGGCGATAGAGTCCCTGTTTCTGCGCCCGGCTGCGCGGTTTTCCGGCGAAAATATGAAACAGCACGAAGCGGGCGCTGCGTCCTTCGCTGAGGTAGTGCGGGTCGTAAATGCGCTGCTCATCGGCGGCCCGTTCGATAAACTGAAATCTATCTGCTGACGGAACGTCGAACTCCGCCACCAGACACTCATGAAAGAGCGCCGACAATTGAGCAAACTCCGCGGGACGCCAGGCGGTGCCAAGCGAAATTCGGGTCAGGGGCATGACGCCTCCTGCGCGTTCAGGCAGGTCAGGGCGCTGGCCGCCGCCGGCCAACCGGCATAGAACGCCAGATGGGTAAACAATTCGACAATTTCTTCCCGGCTCAGGCCATTCTGATAGCCGAACGCGATGTGCCACGGCAGCTGTTCAGTTTTGCCCTGCGCCGTCAGGGCGGAAAGGGTGATCAGGCTGCGTTCGCGGGGCGACAGCTCGCTCCGCGCCCAGATATCGCCAAACAGCACCGTTTCGGTCAGCTCGGCTAGCTTTGGGGCGATAGCAGCCAGCGTTCGGCGATCGACAGGAGGAGTACTCATAGTGATTCTCTTTGCAGGTTAAAGGAGTCATCACTGTCGCACGCTGACTAAGATATTGAATATCGCAACGTTCGGGATTATCAATCCTGAAAATCAGGATGGTATAGCCGATCCTTTACATCTTTCATCACTCCGCTTTTCTGCCCACCTATCCCAACGGTCAGGCGGCGATCTTTCGCGCCACGATAAACAGCCGTGGGAAACGCAGGAGCACCTTCCCGTTACACTGTAACGGATAGTGTGCGGCCAGCAATGCGAGATAGCGTGTGAGAAACGCGCTTCCGGCCTGCTCGTCCAGGCCTGCCAGATAGGGGCGTAACCCGGTGCCCTGCAGCCAGTCGACAATCGCCTGATGAGAAGCAAGGGGATGAAAATAGGTGGTGCGCCAGATATCAACTTCGCAACCCTGGCGGCTGAGCAGATCGTACCAGGCGGCGGGCGGGAGTAACGGCTGGCGTCCACGGTCCGGCAACCCCATCTCGCTGGCAACCTGACGCATCAGGGTATGGGAAGGTTCCTGCCAGTTATCCGGCATCTGCACTGCCAGCGTTCCGTTGTCCGCCAGCTGGTTTACCAGGTGGGGGAAAAGCGTCTCATGATCCGTCAGCCACTGCAGAGAGGCGTTGGCATAGATCACATCTGGCGGTTGCGCAGGCCGCCAGCGGGCAATATCGGCATCAATGAATTCGCAGTCGGGTAAGGCCTGCGCCGCCTGGACCAGCATGGCCGGGGAGTTATCGATACCGACGATCGTCGCCAACGGCCAGGCGGCGCGTAGCAGGCGGGTGCTGTTTCCCGGCCCGCAGCCGAGGTCGACGGCGTGCTCGACCTGCAGATGGGCAATACGTGAGAGCAGGTCGGCCGCGGGGCGGGTACGTTCAGCGTCAAATTGCAGATACAACGAAGGATTCCAGTCGGCCATCGGGTGCAGTTCCTGTGTGAGGAGGGAGACAGGGTAAAGCATAGAACGCGTCAGGCGGCATGTCAGCGGTTAATGAACCTCAGCGGTCACCTTTATGCGTGACAGTGTCACAAAATAGAACGTGGCTGGATTGCGCCTGCGCTGTTGGCCGAACCTGGGATTGAGATATGGCAGGGAACGTCTCTGCGCCCGTGGCGGGCGCAGGAGCCTATTCGGCGTTTTTGAGCGCCTCGGCGCGGCTGGCGGTGGCGTAGACAAAATCCAGCATCGGCTCGAGATCGGTGTCATAGCCAGCCTGAATAATTTTTCCTCGCAGCCATTCGATTTCACTGGTGATATCGGGAGGAAAAATGTTGTTATCCTGCGCCCGGCGCAGCCATTTCAGCAGAAAGTTATTCTTTCCCCTGATACCACCCGCTTTTTTCGATTTTCCGTGCATCTTCAGCGCGACCAGGACGCAGTAATAGAAATGAACGCGCTGATTAAAACTTTGGTGCATGTCTGTGTTTCCCGCCAGAATCAGGAATTCACCGTGTGGGTCAGTGATTCGGATTGGACTACGGTACCGGGCTGGATCGTTGCGCGAACTCTGTTGTCTACCAGTACCGTCCATGCATCTGTTGCCAGACGCTGACGGGATGTTGGCACGGAAGCCGAATCGTCGTCAATTGCCGATTCATTTTTTGCCGGCGTCATCGGACCGCGGCGGCCCGCGAGCCGGGCCACACTACTCTCTGGCGACAAGCCGCTGTTGCCGATGTACGCGGAAAATCAGCAGGAATGCGAGCGCCACCACGATCGCCGCCAGCAGATACAGCGTGGCGAGATCGTAGAACCCGGCGACCCAGCCGGCCAGCGGCCCGGTCAGGCCCAGCGCCAGATCAAGAAACGCCGAGTAGGTGCCGAGGGCGGTTCCCTGATTTTGCTCTTCCACCTGTTTTACCGCCTCAACTCCTAAAGCCGGAAAGACCAGCGAGAAACCCGAACCGGTGAGAAAGGCGCCGACGCCGGCCATCCATGCTGATGGCGCCAGCCAGATAAGCAGCAGGCCGAGACTTTCGATGATGAAGCAGGCCAGGGAGACCGGGACTCCGCCAAAGCGGGTAATGGTATTTCCCAGCACCAGGCGAACGCAGATAAAGCCGACGCTGAACAGCGAAAGGGTAAACGCGGCGCCCTGCCAGCTGTGCGCGGCGAAGTAGAGGGTGATAAAGGTGGCGATAACGCCGAAACCGACGGTGCCAAAGGCCAGCCCCAGGCCGTAAGGCCAGATTTTTCGCACCACCGCGTGAAAGGGCGCTCTGGCGCCGGCGGTCACCTTGACGTCCTGGCGGGTACGAGCGAACAGCAGACCGATGGCCGCGACCAGCACTACCACCGTAGCAAAGCCGCTGATGCCAAAATAGTGATTGAGGGTAACTCCCAGCGGCGCCCCGACAGCCATCGCCACATAGGTCGCCACGCCGTTCCAGGAGATAACCCGCGACGTGTGGATCGCGCCGACGGTTTTGATCCCCCACAGGGTGGCGCCGGTGGCGGTAAAGCTCTCGCCGACGCCGAGAAACACCCGGCCCGCCAGCAGCGCGGCAATGGCCAGCATCGGCGTTGCCTGCAGGACTACCGCCAGTAGCGTGAAGGCGCCACTGAGCAGGCAGCAGACGATCCCAAGGCTGACCACTTTTTTCGGCCCCCAGATATCGGTATAGCGCCCGGCGTGCGGCCGGCTTACCAGCGTCGATATGTACTGCAGACTGATCACAATTCCGGCCACAAAGGTGCTGTAGCCCAGCTGATAGTGAATATAGCCCGGCAGTACGGCCAGCGGCAGACCAATGGAGAGATAGCAGATACAGGTAAAAACAACGATCGAAATAATGCGCAAATTGAGTTGTGTAGTGCTGACGGAAGTGCTCATAGGGATAAGAGGTTAATACAACGGGATGTGTAGCATAGCGCGCCGTGAGGGCGCTGGCGAGGCGCGACAGCGTTTTATCGGTAACCGACGGGAACGATATTTGTACGAATGTAAATAACTGCTTTTACAGCGCTTAACGCCCGCCTCGCTCAGCGTCAGCTCGCCGCCATACCCGACGAATCACACACCATGCCCCAGGCGCGGTTTTGCAATACCGTGCGGTAGCCGTCCCGGTCGACGAAAGTGACGCCATTGACCTCCCAGTAAGGGTTAAACGCCGTAACGCGCAGAAATCCGGCGGCGTCCATGGCTGCGCACTGTGCCTCCCATGCCGCCTGCTGCGGATAGTACAGCACCAGCAGATCTTCATCGCCTGGCGAGGGGGTGACGGGATGGTGGCGGCAGTGGGTGAATTCCAGATGCCAGCCCGCTTCGGGCGCGCCGAGCATTATCCCGCTGAATCCTTCATGTTCGGTAAAGCTGCCGAGCAGCTCGAGTCCCAGCCCGGCGCAATACATGCTGGCGGTGGTGTCCAGTTCGCTGACCGGCCTGGCAATGCGCATATGACAGAACGACATAATGACTCCCGTGAGCATAAGTTGAGTTGATACTGTACCGGTAAATCGGCCCGGCGTGTGTTAAGCCGTGCCCAGGCGCCACCTTCTCTCTGTAAATACCATAGCGGACTAACATCCGCCTTGCGCCAACATTACCTCTTAATCATAATAAAAAAAGAATTATACAATATTATTGTTCTTAAATTGAGAATCATTGTGGGGTGGTGGATGAATAACCAATCGCGCCAGGCCTTATGGCTGGCACTGGCTGGATCGATAGTACTGATGATCGGCATGGGCTATGGGCGCTTTGCCTTCACCGGCGTGCTGCCGCTTATGCTTAATGAAGGTCTGTTAACCCTGCACGAGGGCAATCTCGCCGCGTCGGCCAATTACGCTGGCTATCTGGTCGGTGCGTTGCTGCTGGCGCGGGTGCAGCCTGGGGCCGCCACCCGACTGAGCATTATCTCCGCCGGGTTGACCATCGCTAGCCTGGCGCTGCTGGCCTGGGTGAGCTCGCCGTGGATCATTATTACGCAGCGCGCCGTCGCCGGCGCGCTGAGCGCGATAACGCTGATTGCAGGTTCGCTGTGGCTGCTGGAACATATGGGGCATCATCACGGGGCGCCGTTGCTGTATGCCGGGGTGGGGCTGGGGATATTTATCTCCGCGGAGGGGATCGCCCTTGGACATGCCCTGAGCTTCACCAGCCAGCAGATCTGGCTGCTCTGCGCATTATGCGCCGGTCTGCTGCTGGCGCTGGCGATCCGTTGGCTACTGACTTCGCCGACTGCACTGGTGCGGGTTTCCCATGTTGAGACCTCCCTGCCTGCGTCCGGGAGCGATACCCGTCGCGCGGCGTGGCGACTCTTGATGGTTTACGGTCTGGCGGGCTTCGGCTATATCATCACCGCCACTTATCTGCCGTTGTTTCTGTCCGGTTAGCTGCAGAGCGTTGACCCGGTCCATCTGTGGGCGCTGTTTGGTCTGGCGGCCGCGCCGTCCTGCCTCATCTGGCATAAGCTGGTGCTAAAGTGGGGATACCGGCAAGCGCTGACCCGCAACCTGCTCGTCCAGGCGCTTGGCGTGATCCTTCCAGCCTGCAGCGCTTCATTGCTGTTTTGCGTGCTAAGCGCGCTTTTGGTGGGCTTTACCTTTATGGGCACCGTAACCATTGCGCTACCGAAGGCGAAAAGTCTCAGCCATCAGGTGAGCTTCAATATGATTGCCGCGATGACTGCACTGTACGGTGTGGGACAGATTGCCGGGCCGCTTATCGCCGGCGCGCTGTATCAGATCGCGGCTTCATTTAACCCGGCGCTCTATGCCGCGGCGCTGGCGCTGCTGATTGCCGCAGGGCTGGTCTTTACCGAACGCCAGGCTTAGCCAATCGCCACGCTTTGCAGCAGCTTACGCCACTCGCTCAGGGCGGGGGCGCTCAAGCCGCTGCGCCAGATAAGCTGGGTGGTCGCCTCGCACAGCGGTTCGCTAAGGCAGTTTTCGGGAAGCGTCATCAGCGACAGCACGCTCTGCGGCAGCAGGCAGGCGTAGCGCCCGGACGCCACGCAGGCAAGCATGCTGTGATAGGAATTGACCTCATGCACCTCGACGGCCGCCTGCTGTTCCGCCAGCCAGCGTTCTCCCAGCGCGCGGTAGCTGCAGCCGCTGGCAAATGCCGCGAACCGCAGCGGACCCGGGGTCTGCGGACGGACCAGCATCAGGGTTTCATAAAACACCGGGGTGAATGCCAGCTCGTCGGGACAGGCAGGTTGCCCATCGGCCCCTGGCGGCAGGCAGACCAGCGCGGCATCAAGAGCGGCGGTTAACACCCCCTCGGTTAACTGGCGGGTCGGTTGGGTGATGAGGGTGATATCCACCTGTGGGCACTGCTGTTGGAAGCGGGTAAGCAGCGGCGGCAGCCGGCTGGCGGCGGTCGCCTCCATCGCGCCCAGACGCAGACTGCCGCCTGGGGTTGTCGGATGCAGAGCCTGCTTTGCCTCTTCCGCCAGGCTCAGGATCCGCCGGGCATAGCTGAGAAACTGCACGCCTGCCGGGGACAACACCATTTTTTTGTTGCCGCGAACGAAGAGCTCAACGGCAAGCTCCTCTTCCAACTGCTGAATGCGGGTCGTGATATTGGACTGTGCGCGGCCCAGCCGTTTTGCTGCCTGGGTGACGCTCTGCGTTTCTGCCACCTGAATGAAGATCTCGAGTGTGCTGTGGTTCATATTTTTCTTCTCAATACGATAATAATGTTGATCTTACCATCTTTAAAGGAGATGGTAAGCCTCCAGCATCGTTAATGCATGAGGAAACCATGAGCAACCCGCTGCTTTCGCTTCTTGATATTGATTATCCCCTGATTCAGGCCCCGATGGCGGGCGTCTCCACCCCCGCGCTGGCTGCCGCGGTAAGTAATGCCGGTGCGCTGGGCTCGCTGGGGCTGGGCGCTTCAACCGTTGCCCAGGCGGAAGCGGTGATAGTCGCCACCCGCCAGCTGACGGACCGTCCGTTCAATGTCAATCTGTTCTGCCATGCGCCGCCCCGGCGCGACGCCCGGCGGGAAGCCGACTGGGCAACAACATTACGTCCCCATTTTGCCCGCTATGGCAGTACGCCACCGGATTCGTTAAGCGAGATCTACCAGACATTTATCGGTCATGCGCCGATGCTGGAGCTGCTTCTCGACCTGTCGCCGGCGGTGGTGAGCTTTCATTTTGGTCTTCCTGAAGGTGAGACGATCCAGCGTCTGCGGCGGCAGGGGATCGTTACCCTGGCGACAGCGACTTCGCTGCAGGAGGCGCTGCTGATTGAACAGCAGGGGATCGACGTGGTGGTCGCTCAGGGCTATGAGGCGGGCGGGCACCGGGG
>OIEQ01000278.1_pt1 | contig 33992 bp, 32 predicted proteins | sample 1581841 | NCBI WGS metagenome assembly OIEQ01 (sample SAMN03281020, study PRJEB24777) | human gut metagenome | isolation source: fecal sample PR170 from 1 month old male Malay infant, vaginal delivered... | place: Singapore | collected 2005-12-29
CTGGGAAAAGAGTACAGTAATATGGTCATGGTGGCATGACCATATTACTGGGGATCCCTCAGCCCACAGGGAGAGGGGACTGTTCTGTGCTGTCTTTTCTCCCTCGCCCCTATGGGGTAAGGGGACAGCTTAAGTCGCCCTCTTCACACTGCATCAGCGAGGCCAGAAACGCCTCGCGTTCCACGGTTTTCTCCGTCAGGCACTGACTAATGATCATAGGCTGCACGCTGCCTCCCTCGGTACCAGAACCGATAAAATTGCAATCCGCATCGCGCAGGGCGATCCACGCCTGCTGCGCTTTTTTCAGCAGGTCACGCTGCGGGGCCGCCGCACGCTTAATGGCGGACTGATAAGTCTGGTTGAGCTTTTTATCAGCGGCCTGGTACTGCTGCGCGCTACAGGTGTTCAGTTCAAGCTGCGTAGTGGCGTTGTCGCACTCGTCGGCCAGCGCGCTGGCGCTCAGCAGCAGGGCGGCGCCTGCGAGAAATACTCTTTTCATCATCCCCTCCGTGTAAAAAAGCCGGATGCGCTGTGCTTATCCGGCCTAAGGTGAAGTTGTAGCCCCGGTTAGCGTAGCGTCACCGGGGAGAGTGTACACGATTACCCGATTGTCATCAGGCTGGCGTTACCGCCCGCTGCCGCGGTGTTGACGCTGAGCGAACGCTCCACGTACAGGCGCTCCAGCAGCAGGTTGGTTTCACCGCGGGCGAAGCCCTGCACCGAAACAATCGCCCCGCTGCGGGCCGCAACCTGCTCGCACAGTTCGCGCAGCTGATCGGAATCACCGTGGTAGATAACCGCGTCAAACGGCTGCGCAAGCAGGGCATCAGGCTTCGCAAAGTGAATGCGGGCAGACACCGCTTTCGGCAGTTGCTTCGCCAGATCGCGGTGCAGACCGTCTTCCGGCCACAGCACTTCACAACCTGTTGCCATCGCGGCGGCCAGCTGAACCAGCGCATCCTGTTCGTTATCCGCCACGCACAGCACGCGTTCGCGCGGCATCAGCGTCCAGGTGTTGCGTTCGCCGGTAGGACCAGGCAGCAGACGCTGCGTGCCAGCCTGCGCCAGCTCGCCGTACTGCTGTGCGACAGCGCGCAGCTCAGGACGTTTTTCCGCCCAGGTGATGAGTGCTTCCAGCGGCTGCGTCAGCACGGTTTTCAGCTGGACATCCACCGGATAGTCCGCGTCCTGGCGTGCCAGCGTCACGCCCAGCGCGCGCTCAGGACGGTTCGCCAGCAGACGGTACAGATAGAGCGGGCCACCCGCTTTAGGACCGGTGCCGGAGAGCCCCTCGCCGCCGAACGGCTGCACGCCCACGACCGCGCCAACCATGTTGCGGTTGACGTACAGGTTGCCCACTTTGGCGCTGCCGGTGACCTGGGCGATGGTTTCGTCGATACGGGTATGCACGCCGAGCGTCAGGCCATAGCCGGAGGCGTTGATCTGCTCAATCAATGCATTCAGGTTGTTACGGTTGTAACGCACCACGTGCAGGACCGGGCCGAAGATCTCTTTTTTCAGCTCGTCGAAGCTTGCCAGCTCGATAAGCGTAGGCGGTACAAAGGTGCCGGTCTGCCACTCGCGGGCATCTTCGCTGTTCTCGCGCACGGCCTGGAACACCGGACGGCCTTTGGCACGCATGGCCTGAATGTGGTTTTCAATATTCGCTTTGGCTTCCGCGTCGATCACCGGCCCGATATCGGTGGTGAGGCGGCCCGGGTTGCCCATGCGGCACTCGGCCATGGCACCACGCAGCATCTTCAGCGTGTGGTCGGCCACGTCGTCCTGCAGGCACAACACGCGCAGGGCGGAGCAGCGCTGACCCGCGCTGTCAAAGGCGGAGGCCAGCACGTCTACCACTACCTGCTCGGTGAGCGCGGAGGAGTCGACAATCATGGCGTTCATGCCGCCGGTTTCCGCGATGAGCGGCGTTGGGCGGCCCTGGGCATCCAGACGGGTGGCGATGTTACGCTGCAGCAGGGAGGCCACTTCGGTCGAGCCGGTAAACATCACGCCGCGCACGCGGTTATCCGCAGTGAGCTTCGCACCCACTGTTTTACCCCGCCCAGGCAGCAGCTGCACCACGCCCGCCGGTACGCCCGCTTCCAGCAGGATGTTAATCCCCTGAGCGGCAATCAGCGGGGTTTGCTCCGCCGGTTTGGCCAGCACGCTGTTGCCTGCGGCAAGCGCGGCGGCAATCTGGCCGGTGAAGATCGCCAGCGGGAAGTTCCACGGGCTGATACAAACCACAGGACCAAGCGGGCGGTGCGTTTCGTTATCGAAATCATCGCGTACCTGGCCTGCGTAGTAGTGCAGGAAGTCGACGGCTTCACGGACTTCGGCGATGGCGTTGCTGAAGGTTTTCCCCGCTTCGCGCACCAGGATACCAATGAGCGACTGCATCTGATCTTCCATCAGCACCGCGGCGCGTTCCAGAATGGCGGCACGTTCTTGCGGCGGGGTGGCGAACCAGATTGGCGCGTTGTTTACCGCGCTTTCCAGCGCCTGCTCCACTTCCGCTTCCGTGGCTTCACGCACGTAGCCGACAATATCTTTTGGCTCTGCCGGGTTGATCACCGGCTGCATCTCGCCGTCTGCGACCGGCTGTTCCAGCATCGGTTTGGCCTGCCATTTCTGCAGCGCGCTGTTGAGCAGGGCAGAAGAGAGGGACGCCAGACGGTGTTCGTTGGCGAGATCCAGACCCGCCGAGTTGATGCGGCCTTTGCCGTACAGCTCGCGCGGCAGGGCAATCTTCGGATGCGGCAGACCAATCTGGCCTTCCTGAGCCGCCATTTTCTCAACGGCCTGCACCGGATCGGCAACCAGTTCGTCCAGCGGCAGGGTGGTATCGGCAATGCGGTTAACGAAGGAGGTGTTCGCCCCGTTTTCCAGCAGACGACGCACCAGGTACGCCAGCAGGGTTTCATGGGTACCCACCGGAGCATAAATACGGCACGGACGGTTCAGCTTGCCCTCTGCCACTTTACCGGTGACCTGCTCGTAGAGCGGTTCACCCATGCCGTGCAGGCACTGGAATTCGTACTGGCCCGGATAGTAGTTCTGCCCGGCCAGGGTGTAGATCGCCGCCAGGGTATGAGCGTTGTGGGTAGCGAACTGCGGGTAGATCAGGTTTGGAACGCCGAGCAGCTTTTTCGCACAGGCGAGGTAAGAGACGTCGGTGTAAACCTTGCGGGTGTAAACCGGGTAGCCTTCCAGACCTTCCATCTGGGCGCGTTTGATCTCGCTGTCCCAGTAAGCGCCTTTTACCAGTCGGATCATCAGGCGACGACGGCTGCGGCTGGCCAGGTCAATCAGGTAATCAATAACGAACGGGCAGCGTTTCTGGTAGGCCTGAATAACAAAGCCAATTCCGTTCCAGCCTGCCAGTTCTGGCTCAAAGCACAGTTTTTCCAGCAGATCGAGCGAGATCTCCAGACGGTCTGCCTCTTCGGCGTCGATGTTGATGCCAATGTCATACTGGCGCGCCAGCAGGGTCAGGGATTTCAGGCGCGGGTAGAGCTCTTCCATCACCCGGTCGTACTGCGCGCGGCTGTAGCGCGGGTGCAGGGCGGAGAGCTTGATTGAGATGCCCGGACCTTCATAAATACCGCGACCGTTGGACGCTTTACCGATGGCGTGGATCGCCTGCTGGTAAGAGACCATGTAGGCCTGCGCGTCGGCAGCGGTCAGGGCCGCTTCACCCAGCATGTCGTAAGAGTAGCGGAACCCTTTATCTTCCAGCTTGCGGGCGTTGGCCAGCGCTTCGGCGATGGTTTCACCGGTAACAAACTGCTCGCCCATCAGGCGCATCGCCATATCCACGCCTTTGCGGATCAGCGGCTCGCCGCTTTTGCCGATAATACGGTTCAGGGAGCGGGAGAGGTTCGATTCGTTGTGGGTCGAGACCAGCTTGCCGGTAAACAGCAGACCCCAGGTGGCGGCGTTAACGAACAGCGACGGGCTGCGGCCAATGTGTGACTGCCAGTTGCCGTTGCTGATTTTGTCGCGGATCAGCGCATCGCGGGTGGCTTTGTCAGGGATACGCAGCAGCGCTTCCGCCAGACACATCAGCGCCACGCCTTCCTGGGAGGAGAGGGAAAACTCCTGCAGCAGGCTCTGCACCATACCGGCACGGCCGCTGGCGGTTTTCTGGTTACGCAGTTTGTCGGCCAGCTGATACGCCAGGCTGTGCGCCTGCGCGGCGACGGCTTCAGGCAGGCGAGCCTGCTCCAGCAGCATTGGCACGGCGTCCGTTTCAGCACGGCGGTACGCACCGGTAATGGCGGCGCGGCTGACGGACTGCGGCAGGATCTGCTCCGCGAACTCCAGGAAAGGCTGATGATTCTCGTCGCCAGCAACCGGCGCGTCTTCGCTCTCATTGGCGGCACCTGCCAGCAGGGCGGGCAGCTCGGGCAGACCTTCGTCGCTCTCAAGCCGTTCGAGATAGTTAAAAATTGCCTGCTTGATTAGCCAGTGCGGCGTGCGGTCAATGCGGGTTGCTGCGGTCTTAATCCGTTCGCGGGTTGCGTCATCCAGCTTAACCCCCATGGTGGTCATGCCCATGCCAAAACTCCTGTTGTTCTTTGATCGTTTTCGGTGGTTAGCCTGAAATATCCACCATGTTGCAACTTTGTGCAACCGTGTTAAATGTGACCCGGCTAGCAAGCTGAAAAATGAATGGATTGTTAACGGATGGTTAGCTGGAAAAAGGCGCTGGCTTCTGCATACGAAGCCTGTTTTTATGCGGTACTTAACACTTTTAAAAGGTGCAACCCGTATAAATGTGAGCGAGTGCAACCTATAGGAAAGACATATAAAACCGGGGATGAATTTGATGTAAATGCAGTGTTAAATCGTTTGTGTGCGAGCACTGCTTACGGCAGGATACGCGCGGCCAACAGAAACACAGATACCCATCACCCCGTTCCGGTGATGACATAACAAGGCAACCCGGACGGTTGTCGCTCGACTTTTGGAGAATTTGAATGGCAATGAGCACACCGATGCTGGTGACATTTCTCGTTTATATTTTTGGCATGATCCTGATAGGGTTTTTGGCATGGCGTTCTACAAAGAACTTTGACGACTACATTCTGGGTGGCCGCAGTTTGGGCCCAATGGTGACTGCGCTTTCTGCGGGGGCATCGGACATGAGTGGCTGGCTGCTGATGGGGCTGCCGGGTGCGATTTTCATCTCCGGCATCTCTGAAAGCTGGATCGCCATTGGCCTGACTCTCGGGGCGTGGATTAACTGGAAACTGGTAGCTGGTCGTCTGCGTGTTCATACCGAAGTGAACAACAACGCCCTGACGCTGCCGGATTATTTCACCGGCCGTTTCGAAGATAACAGCCGCATCCTGCGCATTATCTCGGCGGTGGTGATCCTGCTGTTCTTCACTATCTATTGTGCCTCCGGCATTGTGGCCGGTGCGCGTCTGTTCGAAAGCACCTTCGGCATGAGCTACGAAACCGCCCTGTGGGCCGGTGCGGCGGCTACCATCCTCTACACCTTCGTGGGTGGGTTCCTGGCGGTAAGCTGGACCGACACCGTGCAGGCGAGCCTGATGATTTTCGCCCTGATCCTGACCCCGGTGATTGTGATCTTCACCGTAGGTGGTTTTGGCGAGTCGCTGGAAGTGATCAAGCAGAAGAGCATTGAAAACGTCGATATGCTGAAAGGGCTGAACTTTGTCGCCATCGTCTCCCTGATGGGCTGGGGGCTGGGCTATTTCGGTCAGCCGCATATCCTGGCGCGCTTTATGGCGGCCGATTCTCACCACACCATCGTTCATGCGCGTCGCATCAGTATGACGTGGATGATCCTCTGCCTGGCAGGGGCGTGCGCGGTGGGCTTCTTTGGCATTGCATACTTCAACAACAACCCGGCGCAGGCGGGCGCGGTAAACCAGAACGCCGAGCGTGTGTTTATCGAGCTGGCGCAGGTGCTGTTTAACCCATGGATTGCCGGTATTCTGCTCTCCGCTATTCTGGCGGCGGTGATGTCCACCCTGAGCTGCCAGCTGCTGGTCTGCTCCAGTGCGATCACCGAAGACCTCTACAAGGCATTCCTGCGTAAAGGCGCAAGCCAGAAAGAGCTGGTGTGGGTAGGGCGCTTCATGGTGCTGGTGGTGGCGCTGGTGGCCATTGCGCTGGCGTCGAACCCGGAAAACCGCGTGCTGGGTCTGGTGAGCTACGCGTGGGCGGGCTTTGGTGCGGCGTTTGGTCCGGTGGTGCTGTTCTCCGTGATGTGGTCGCGTATGACCCGTAACGGCGCGCTGGCGGGGATGATTATCGGTGCGGTCACGGTTATCGTCTGGAAACAGTTCGCGTGGCTAGGCCTGTACGAAATTATCCCGGGCTTCATCTTCGGCAGTCTCGGTATTGTGGTCTTTAGCCTGCTGGGTAAAGCGCCGTCTGCCTCCATGCAGAAACGCTTTGCGGAAGCGGATGCCCATTACCACACTGCGCCGCCGACGAAGCTCCAGGCTGAGTAATTTTTCTTCCTGCACACTGTAAGCCGGGTGAGCGTCAGCGCCACCCGGCTTTTTTCTTGCCAAAATCCGTAATTTACGGTGATATCGCTGCACTTATAACAATGAGGATAGCGAAGCATGACAATCAAAACAGGGTTACTGGCAGCGGCATTCCTGATGCTGGCTGGCTGTACGGCACCGTCGCAGCATACGGCGACTGACACCTGCAAAGCGGATAACCAGATGCAGCAGACCACGCTCTATTTCGGCTTAAATCGTCCGGCCGGGGCGCAGATCACCCCCGACGAGTGGCAGCAGTTTGTTGACCGGGACGTGACGCCGCGTTTTCGTGATGGCTTAACGGTGTTTGATGCGCGTGGACAGTGGCTGGGCAACGACGGTAAAGTGGCGCGTGAGCCGAGCAAGGCGTTGATGCTGATCCACGGAAAAGATGCGCAGAGCGAGAAGAACATTGAGGCGTTACGCGGGATCTATAAATCCCGCTTTGCGCAGGAGTCGGTGATGCGGGTCGATCAGCCGGTGTGTGTGCAGTTTTAAAGAAAACGGCGGGATAACCCGCCGTTGTTGTATCGTAGGCCGGGATCGCTGCGCGCCACCCGGCATCACATCACAATACCAGGCCCGCAAAGCTCGCCGACAGCAAACTCACCAGCGTCGCGCCATACACCAGACGCAGACCAAACCGCGACACCACGTTGCCCTGCTGCTCGTTCAGGCCCTTGATTGCACCTGCGACAATACCGATGGAGGCAAAGTTAGCAAACGACACCAGGAACACGGATAAAATCCCCAGTCCGCGCGGTGACATCTGATGCGCAATTTTTTGCAGCTCAATCATCGCCACAAATTCATTCGCTACCAGCTTAGTTGCCATAATACTGCCGGCATTTAAGGCATCGCTCAGCGGAATACCCACCAGCCACGCCAGCGGATAAAACACATAGCCCAGGATCTGCTGGAAGCTCATGCCAAATACGCTGGAGAAGAGGGCGTTAATGGCGCTAATAAGCGCAATAAAGCCAATCAGCATCGCCAGAATAATCATCGCCACTTTAAAACCGGCCAGAATATACTCGCCCAGCATTTCGAAGAAGCTCTGGGATTCATGCAGTTTTTCAAGCTTAATATCCGGCTCCGCTTCCGGGCGAACCGGGTTGATGACGGAGAGAATAATAAAGGTGCTGAACATGTTCAGAATGAGCGCCGCCACCACAAATTTAGCGTCGAGCATGGTCATATAGGCACCGACAATCGACAGGGAGACGGTCGACATGGCCGTGGCCGCCATGGTGAACAGACGACGTGACGAGAGATCGCCCAGTACGCCCTTGTAGGCAATAAAGTTTTCAGACTGTCCGAGGATCAGCGAACTCACCGCGTTAAAGGATTCCAGCTTGCCCATGCCGTTCAGTTTTGACAGCAGCGTGCCAATCAGCCGAATAAAAATCGGCAGAATGCGCCAGTGCTGAAGAATACCAATGAGTGCGGAGATAAAAATAATCGGGCAAAGCACGCCGAGGAAAATGAACGCCAGCCCTTTTTCACCCATTCCGCCAAAGACGAAATTGGTCCCTTCGCCGGCAAATTTCAGCAGTGATTCAAAGAAACCGGAGACGTATTTAATCAGGAATAACCCGCTTTCGGCGTGCAGGAAAAAGAACGCCAGCGCAATTTCAATAACGATCAGCTGTAAAACAAAGCGAATGCGAATTTTTCGGCGGTCAAAACTTACCAGCCAGGCAAGCGCAAGAATAATCACCAGCGCCAGCAGGAAATGGACAATCTTAAACATGGTTTATTTTCGGTTAGTTTGCGAGGCGGATATTTAGCCACAGCGCTGATTAACCGTAAATGGGCATTTTCGTTATACCTTATAAACCGGAACGTCACGAGCGCAACTATTACCCCGCGATGCGTTTACAACTCGTCATCAAAAACCACACATTTCGCTTGTTTTTCTTATCGCCGTAATGATAATCACTATCACAAGAATTTACCTTTCTTTGCATCAGTTGACCGCGATAAACATTTAAGGTGTCTGCATGTTTGTTCCATTTCTCATTATGTTACGCGAAGGCCTGGAAGCGGCCCTCATTGTTAGCCTCATCGCCAGTTATCTGAAGCGAACCCAGCGCGGACGCTGGATTGGGGTGATGTGGATAGGGGTTTTCCTCGCCGCTGCGCTCTGTCTGGGCCTGGGCATTCTGATCAATGAAACCACCGGTGAATTCCCGCAGAAAGAGCAGGAGCTGTTCGAAGGTATCGTTGCCGTGATAGCGGTGGTGATCCTCACCTGGATGGTGTTCTGGATGCGTAAAGTCTCGCGTAACGTGAAGGTGCAGCTGGAGCAGGCGGTAGATAATGCCCTGCAGAAGGGAAATCATCACGGCTGGGCGCTGATCATGATGGTTTTTTTCGCCGTGGCGCGTGAAGGTCTGGAATCCGTTTTCTTCCTGCTGGCTGCCTTTCAGCAGGATGTGGGGATCTGGCCACCGCTGGGGGCGATGCTGGGGCTGGCAACGGCCGTGGTGCTGGGTTTCCTGCTCTACTGGGGCGGCATTCGCCTGAACCTGGGGGCCTTCTTTAAATGGACCAGCCTGTTCATTTTGCTGGTGGCCGCAGGGCTGGCGGCAGGGGCGATCCGCGCTTTCCATGAGGCTGGTCTGTGGAACCACTTCCAGGATGTGGCGTTCGATCTTAGCAATGTTCTTTCTACCCATTCACTGACCGGCACGCTGCTCGAAGGGATCTTCGGCTATCAGGAAACGCCAAGCGTCAGTGAAGTGGCGATGTACTTTATCTATCTTATTCCGGCGCTGGCGCTCTTCTTTATGCCATCGCGCCCCAGCGCTCAGCCGTCGCGTACTGCGCCCTGATGTGCTTACTGTAGTTACAACATACTTTTAAAAGGGAAGGGTCATGGCAATTCAACTTCGTCGTAGTGCGTTACAGGTTGGTGTGGCAGCGCTTGTTGCTTCTGCCTTCGCCGCTCAGGCTGCTGATATTCCACAGGTCAAGGTGACGGTGAATGATAAGCAGTGTGAGCCGATGACCATTACGGTCAACAGCGGTAAGACACAATTTATTATTCAGAACCACAGCCAGAAAGCGCTGGAGTGGGAAATTCTCAAAGGCGTGATGGTCGTGGAAGAGCGCGAAAATATCGCGCCGGGCTTTAGCCAGAAAATGACGGCTAACCTGCAGCCGGGTGAATATGACATGACCTGCGGTCTGCTGACCAACCCGAAAGGTAAGCTCATCGTTAAGGGGAATGCCACAGCGGATGCCGCGAAAGGCACGGCCTTGCTGAGCCTGGGCGATGCCATCACCGCTTATAAAGCGTATGTCATCAAAGAGACGGCAGACCTGGCAGCAGGAACCAAAGCCTTTACGGATGCGGTGAAAGCGGGCGATATCGACAAAGCGAAATCCCTGTATGCGCCCACCCGTCAGCACTACGAGCGCATTGAGCCGATTGCGGAGCTGTTCTCCGATCTTGATGGCAGCATTGATGCCCGTGAAGACGATTACGAGCAGAAAGCGGCCGATCCAAAATTCACCGGCTTCCACCGCCTGGAGAAAGCTCTGTTTGGCGATAACTCCACCAAAGGGATGGAGAAGTATGCCGATCAGCTCAACAGCGACGTGCTGGAGCTGCAAAAGCGCATCAGCGAGCTGGCCTTCCCGCCATCTAAAGTGGTGGGCGGTGCGGCCGGACTGATTGAAGAAGTGGCCGCCAGCAAAATCAGCGGTGAAGAAGATCGCTACAGCCACACTGATCTGTGGGATTTCCAGGCGAACGTCGATGGCGCACAGAAAATTGTTAACCTGCTGCGCCCACAGCTGCAGAAAGAGAACAGCGAGCTGCTGGCAAAAGTGGATGCCAACTTTAAGAAAGTCGACACCATTCTGGCGAAGTACCGCACCAAAGACGGGTTTGAAACCTACGACAAACTGACCGACGCCGACCGTAACGCGCTGAAAGGCCCGATTACCACCCTGGCGGAAGATCTCTCCCTGCTGCGTGGCGTACTGGGTCTGGACTAAGCACGATGAACAAGCATGACGAATACGACGTGGCAGAACCGTCACGTCGTCGGTTGTTGAAAGGGGTAGGGGCGCTGGGGGGCGCATTTGCCCTGGCCGGAGGGTGTCCGGCGGCGCATGCGGCAAAACCGCAAAGCGCGCCCGGTACGCTGTCACCGGACGCCCGTATGGAGACGCAGCCTTTCTATGGCGAGCATCAGGCGGGCATTCTGACACCACAGCAGGCCTCCATGATGCTGGTGGCCTTTGATTCGCTGGCAAGTGATAAAGCTGACCTGGAGCGCCTGTTTCGCCTGCTCACCACCCGCATCGCGTTTCTGACTGCAGGAGGACCGGCGCCAGAAACGCCAAATCCACGACTGCCGCCTATGGACTCGGGGATCTTAGGGTCGTTCATCGCCCCGGATAATCTGACCATTACGGTGTCGCTGGGCGAATCGCTGTTTGATGAACGTTACGGGCTGGCAAAACAGAAGCCGAAAGCGCTGCAAAAAATGACGCGTTTCCCGAATGACTCGCTGGATGCCGCTCTCTGCCACGGCGATCTGCTCCTGCAGATTTGCGCTAACACGCAGGACACGGTGATCCACGCTCTGCGGGATATCATCAAACACACGCCTGATCTGTTGAGCGTGCGCTGGAAGCGGGAAGGGTTTATCTCTGACCATGCTGCCCGCAGCAAAGGCAAAGAGACGCCGGTGAACCTGCTGGGCTTTAAGGATGGCACCGCCAACCCGGACAGCAGCAACGGCGCGCTAATGAAAGAGGTCGTCTGGGTCACAGCCGATCAGGGTGAGCCTGCCTGGGCCGTCGGCGGGAGCTATCAGGCGGTGCGGGTGATTCAGTTCCATGTGGAATTCTGGGATCGCACGCCGCTTAAAGAGCAGCAGACGATCTTTGGCCGTGACAAGCAGAGCGGGGCGCCACTTGGCATGAAGCACGAGCATGATGTGCCGGATTACGCCAGCGATCCTAATGGCGATACCATTGCGCTGGACAGCCATATCCGGCTGGCGAATCCGCGCACCAAAGAGACGCAGTCAAGCCTGATGATGCGTCGGGGCTATAGCTACTCGCTGGGGGTGACCAATTCCGGTCAGCTGGATATGGGGCTGCTGTTTGTCTGCTATCAGCACGATCTGGAGAAGGGTTTCCTCACCGTGCAGAAGCGGTTAAACGGTGAAGCGCTGGAAGAGTACGTTAAACCTATCGGCGGCGGCTATTTCTTCGCGCTGCCCGGCGTGCGCGATTCGAACGCATGGCTCGCGCAAGGGCTGATAGAAGCCTGATAATTGTCCCTGCGATAGTTCGTGGGGACATTATTTTTTCATATGACTATCCCTCTGTTATATTTCTGTAATATTCCTGTATGAGACTGTTTTCAACTGCAGGAGCAGTCTTAAAAGTTGCATTCAGGTAAAATAAATGTTGCATTTATGATAATCCCTGATGTACTTAAGATAAGACAGCGGTAGTTCCCGGCAGTGATGCTGAATCACTATGGAGATCGCGAATGGTATCGTCCTGTACTGGACAAGGTAAACACAATAACCGCAGTACCCGGCGCGGAGGCTCAGACTCCGGCAGCGATTTCCTCACCACTAAATTCTCCCCTTCTATTCAGAAACCAGATTCTACCAACGTGCAGAATGGTGCGCGTAGCTATTCTGTATCGTCATCCGGCAAGGCAAGCAATGGCTTACAAGGAAGCCAACCCTCTGATGTTCGTGCGCATAATCGTGCCGAAACTGGCGCGTGTGATGAATACCAACAACTCAAGGTGCTATCCATGGGAAGACAAAAAGCAGTGATCAAAGCTCGTCGCGAAGCAAAACGTGTGCTGAGACGGGATTCACGTAGTCATAAACAGCGTGAAGAAGAATCGGTCACCTCGCTTGTGCAGATGAGTGGCGTAGAAGCAATTGGCATGGCGCGGGACAACCGTGATAATTCCCCAATTGTGGCGCGCAATGAGGCTCAGGCGCACTACCTGAATGCTATCGAGAGTAAACAGCTCATCTTTGCAACCGGTGAAGCCGGATGCGGGAAAACCTGGATCAGTACAGCCAAAGCAGCGGAGGCCCTGATCCATAAGGACGTGGAGAGAATTATTGTTACCCGTCCGGTACTGCAAGCTGATGAAGATCTCGGCTTCTTGCCCGGTGACATATCGGAGAAGTTTGCCCCTTACTTCAGGCCCGTTTATGACGTGCTGGTGAAGCGACTGGGTGCATCCTTTATGCAGTACTGCCTGCGACCAGAGATTGGCAAGGTGGAAATCGCGCCGTTCGCCTATATGCGCGGACGTACATTTGAAAATGCGGTCGTCATTCTTGACGAGGCTCAGAACGTGACCGCTGCGCAAATGAAGATGTTCTTAACGCGCCTCGGGGAGAACGTGACGGTTATCGTCAATGGCGATATTACCCAGTGCGACCTGCCATCCGGTGTGAAATCCGGCTTGAGCGACGCCATGTCACGTTTTGAGGAAGACGACATGATTGGGGTAGTACGCTTTACCAAAGAAGATTGTGTGCGGTCGGCGCTGTGCCAGCGCACGCTGGAAGTCTATTCCGACTGACGGTAAAACATCGCCGTTTTACCGCTCACCTGTCATCCCTTCCCGGCGTAATGCCGGGAAGCTTCTTTTATTTCTTCTCACGACTCGCGTCTGGTTGTCTTTTAAAAGATTGCCTGTTTTGCGGAATTCATCATGTCGGTTATTCATTTTTGACGCTGGTTTTTTTATCACGCTCAGCGAAATGTGATGTGTATTTATAATATCCACAAAGTACCCATGAATATCATGATCGCGCTAATTGTTCGCTCAAATTTAAACGTGAATGTTGTCACATAATGTTACTAAGATGTGAAAATTAAGTTGGTGTATTGTGTCTAATTCTCTATGTTTCGTACTGATTCAAACAACATTCTAACAAGAAAATCCCATGGGGAACCGTTTCCCTGGAACATCACGTTGAGGGTCATACATGAACGAACTGGTTGGTGCAATTAACGGTGTTATCTGGAGCCCGGCGTTAATATTTTTATGTCTGGGTGTCGGCCTCTATTTCTCATTACGTGGTCGTTTTTTGCAGTTACGTCATATAAAACATATGATTACCTTGATGTTCCAGGGGCGTCCTACCGATGCTGGCGTATCGTCGTTCCAGGCACTGACGATGACGCTGGCAGGGCGTGTAGGGACCGGGAACATTGCTGGCGTCGCCACCGCTATCACCTTCGGTGGACCGGGCGCACTTTTCTGGATGTGGATTGTGGCGTTTTTGGGGGCCAGCTCTGCGTTTGTGGAATCTACGTTGGGCCAGGTTTATAAAGAAAAAATCAACGGTGAATATCGTGGCGGTCCTGCCTTTTATATTGAAAAAGGATTAGGCGTTAAATGGTATGCATGGTTATTTGCCGTCGTCACCATTTTCTCCTGCGGTTTATTACTGCCAGGGGTACAAGCAAACTCGATTGGTGCCAGCCTGGATATTGCATTTGGGCTTGATCCAAATGTCACGGCAGCATTACTTGCCGTACTGTTAAGTTTTATTATTTTTGGTGGTGTAAAAAGGATCGCCAGTTTTAGCAGTATGGTCGTTCCGTTTATGGCGCTCGGCTATATTATTGTGGCTTGCGTTATTATCGCCATTAATATTACCGAGCTTCCTGGTGTGATTCTGTTGATCTGGAAAAGCGCTTTTGGTCTGGAAGCTGGTTTTGGTGCCATTCTTGGTCAGGCTATCATGTGGGGCGTTAAGCGCGGGGTCTATTCCAATGAGGCGGCGCAAGGTACCGGGCCGCATGCGTCATCTGCGGCGGCAGTGAGCCATCCGGTGAAGCAGGGGCTGGTTCAGGCTTTCTCGGTCTATATCGACACGCTGTTTGTCTGCTCGGCGACCGGGTTTATGCTGTTGATCACCGGTCTGTATAACGTGCAGGGCATTGACGGTGCTGCACTCTATACCGGTATTTCCGGCGTGGCAGCAGGGCCTGGCTATGTGCAGACGGCAATGGAAAGTATGATGCCAGGCTTTGGTAATTACTTTGTTGCTGTTGCGCTGTTCTTCTTTGCCTTCACAACCATTATTGCTTACTACTATATTGCTGAAACCAATATCGCCTTCATCAACCGTAAAATTCACCGTCCATGGCTGACATTCGTGCTCAAATTATGCCTGATGGCTTCAACGGTATATGGCACAGTCCGTACGGCGGATCTGGCATGGGGGCTGGGGGATATTGGGGTAGGGCTGATGGCATGGCTTAACATTATTGCCATTGTGCTTTTACATAAAAAAGCGTTTGCCAGCCTTAAGGATTATGAAATTCAGAATGCGCAGGGGGTGGATCCGCACTTTGACCCGATTCGACTGGGGATTAAAAATGCGGACTACTGGCTGGAAGAGCGTAAAGATGAACCTGCTGCAAATCCAGAACAGACGACTTCTGTCGTGAGAGAGCAGAACGCAGGGAAACTGAACAATTAATCGTGGTAGCCCGTATTAATTTACGGGCCCATGTGTCTTGTAGGCCGGGTAAGCGTTAGCGCCACCCGGCGAATAAGGCGACTACGTTGCTGAACTGTCTTTGTCGAACCCCGGTCGGGGATTCTCATCCCCCGCAAGCGAGCAACATGCGAAAAAAAAGCCCGCATTTTCATGCGAGCTCTTCTTTAAATATGGCGGTGAGGGGGGGATTCGAACCCCCGATACGTTGCCGTATACACACTTTCCAGGCGTGCTCCTTCAGCCACTCGGACACCTCACCATATTGTTTTGCTGCCTGACCGCTTGGGGGGCAACGGGGCGCTACTATAGGGAGTTGCGCTAAAACGGTCAAGCAGATTTTCAGCTTTAGTGCGTGTTCGGTTAAGCCTTAATCAGCTTTGGTCACAGCACGGGCGCTTAACGCTGTGAATCGAGCGCTTCGCTGTTTTTCACCACTTCCTGTGCCTTGCCGTAGCTCTCGATCAGCAGCTGGTACGCCGGGAAAATGTGCGTGTAGACTTCTGCCCACTCGGCCGCATCTTCACGGTTCCATGTCCGCTGGATCTCAGAGGCAACAGCCGCCGTATCCATTGGCACCACGCCCGCCTGCACCACACGGGCCAGGGTGATCTCCTGCGCCATTTTGCTGTAAGTACCGGACGCATCAATCACCGCAAAGACTTTATAGCCATCCGCCACTGCGCTAATCGACGGAAACGCCATGCAGACGCTGGTGATGGTACCGGCGATAATCAACGTCTTACGTCCGGTGGCTTTAACCGCGGCCACAAATTCCGGGTTATCCCAGGCGTTGATCTCCCCTTTACGTGCCACATACTGTGCATGCGGCGCGTTGGCATGAATTTCCGGGATGAGCGGACCGTTCGGGCCCTGCGGGACGGAAGCGGTGGTGATCACCGGGATGTTCGCAAGCGTCGCGATTTTCGCCAGAGCCGCCGCACGGGCACGCAGCTCAGGCATCGGCATATCGCCGACGGTCTGGAACAGGCCACTCTGGTGGTCGATAAGCAACATCACCGCATCGTTCACATCAATGACCGGACGTGCTCCATTAAAGTTGGCAGGTGTAGACATGTTCATCTCCTTTATTACGGTTAGATCTGGCCGAAACGGCCGGAGTTGAAATCACGAATGGCTTCATTGATTTCGGTTTTACTGTTCATCACGAACGGGCCGTAGCCCACAATCGGTTCATTTAGCGGCGCACCGGCCATCAGCAGTACTTTGGCATCGCTGCTGGCTTCCAGGTGTAACCTGTCACCTTCCTGACTCATGACCACCAGCTGTGCTTCTCCCGCGTGAGCCGTACCGTTCACCGTGACATGGCCTTCCAGCACCACCAGCGCCGTGCTCCAGCCCTCTGGCTGACTGAGCGTGACGTGGCTGCCCTGGTTGAGGGCAATGTCCCACACGTTCAGCGGTGAGAAGGTATGCGCCGGGCCGCTAACATCGCCGTAGTGACCAGCGATAACCCGCAGCGAGCCGCTGTTGTCGGGCAGCGTCACCACCGGGATATCGGCTTTGGTAATGCTCTGATAGCCCGGCGTGGCCATTTTGTCTTTCGCCGGCAGGTTGACCCAAAGCTGCATCATCTTGAGTTCTCCGCCTTTGTGCGCGAACGCGCTGGAGTGGAACTCTTCATGCAGAATGCCTGCACCGGCTGTCATCCACTGCACGTCGCCCGGACCAATGACGCCGCCTCTGCCGGTGGAGTCGCGATGCTCCACTTCGCCGGAATAGACAATGGTGACCGTTTCAAAACCACGATGCGGATGCTCGCCCACCCCGCGTTTTGTGCCGTCCGCCGGGAAGGTATGTGGGCCTGCGTAGTCCAGCAGTAAGAACGGGCTCAGCGACTCGCCGTGTGTCTGATAAGAAAACATCGAACGCACCGGGAAACCATTGCCAACCCAGTGTTGACGGGGGGCGGTATAGACGCCTGTTACGTTTTTCATGATGAACTCCTGATGTTCTGTTGATGTAATTAGCTTATATTCAGAGTTAATGTTCCGGTAGAGAGTGAAAATGGCATTCACTGTTCTGGAAATAGAACGATGAGGATTTATGCAGGATCTCAATGACTTTGTGTGGTTTGTGAAAGTGGTCGACTACGGTGGTTTTGCAGCAGCAGGGCGGGCACTCGATCTGCCTAAGTCCAGGCTGAGCCGCCGTATTGCGCAGCTTGAAGAGCGGCTCGGCGTGCGGTTAATTCAACGTACAACGCGACAATTTACGGTAACGGAGGTCGGGCAGACGTTCTATCAACACTGCAAAGCCATGATGGTTGAAGCGGAAGCAGCGGAAGAAGCCGTGGCCGCGCTGCAGGCGGAACCGCGCGGTATCGTCAGGCTCACCTGTCCTGTCACGTTGTTGCATGTGCATGTCGGCCCGATGCTGGCGCGGTTTATGGTGCGCTATCCCGGGATCAACCTTCAGCTGGAAGCAACGAACCGGCGGGTTGATCTGGTGGGGGAAGGTGTGGATGTGGCGATCCGCGTGCGTCCCCGTCCGTTTGATGACAGCGATCTGGTATTACGGGTGCTTGCCGACCGGGGACATTGCCTGGTCGCGGGCCCGGCCTTGATTGAACGCCTGGGAAAACCGTCGATGCCTTCAGAACTCAGCGCCTGGCCCGGGTTGAGTATGGGCGAGGGTAAGCATATCCATAAATGGCAATTATGCGGCCCGGAAGGCGCGAAAGCAGAAATTCATTTTACCCCGCGCCTGATTACCACCGACATGCTGGCGCTGCGTGAAGCGGCCATGGCGGGGATCGGTGTGGTGCAACTGCCGATATTGATGGTGAAAGATCAGCTGGCATCAGGAGAGCTGATTCGGGTGCTGGAGGCGTGGGAGCCAAAAAGAGAAGTGATTCATGCGGTTTATCCATCAAGACGCGGATTACTGCCGTCCGTCAGGGCGCTGGTGGATTTTCTTACAGAAGAGTATGCACGGATGGTTGAAGAGTAGTTTTTTGTAGGTCGGGTAAGCGCAGCGCCACCCGACATAAAGAGCGCAGGGGGCTCAAGGTTCTCATCCCCCTCAAGCGAGCAACATGCGAAAAAAAAGCCCGCATTTTCATGCGAGCTCTTCTTTAAATATGGCGGTGAGGGGGGGATTCGAACCCCCGATACGTTGCCGTATACACACTTTCCAGGCGTGCTCCTTCAGCCACTCGGACACCTCACCATATTGTCATCCCGTTGTTGTCGGGACGGGCGCTAATGTAAGGAAAAGCCGAACAGCCGTCAACACACTTTTTCAGTAAATTAGCGCATTTAGACAAACTTCAAACAACATGATTCTTAAATGTGCTGAAAGCGCCTTTTTTATCGGCAACGCGGTCCGGCGATAAATTTGTTATGCTGGCAATCCAGTTGAAAATGAAAATAAAACAGCGCAAAAAAGGCAGGAATGAGTATGGATATTATCTTCTATCACCCCACTTTTGATACGGCTTACTGGATTAAGGCACTTTCGGCAGCGTTACCGGGGGCGCGCGTGCGTGAATGGAAGCGCGGTGATAACGAACATGCAGACTACGCGCTGGTCTGGCATCCCCCGGTCGAGATGCTCCAGGGGCGCAAGCTGAAGGCCGTTTTTGCCCTCGGTGCCGGTGTGGATTCCATTCTGAGCAAACTGAAAGCGCACCCTGAAATGCTGCCGGAGGAGATCCCCCTGTTCCGCCTGGAAGATACCGGCATGGGCCAGCAAATGCAGGAATATGCCGTGAGTCAGGTGCTGCACTGGTTCCGGCGTTTTGACGATTATCAGGCCTTAAAACTGCAATCGCGTTGGGAACCGCTGCCGGAATATCAACGTGAAGAGTTTACCATCGGTATTCTCGGGGCGGGCGTGCTCGGCTCAAAAGTGGCCGAAGCGCTGGCACCGTGGGGCTTCCCGCTGCGCTGCTGGAGCCGCAGCCGCAAGAACTATCCTGGCGTTGAGAGTTTTGCCGGAACAGATGAACTCCCGGCGTTTCTGAAGGGGACGCGCGTACTGATCAATCTGCTGCCGAATACGGCGGAAACGGTCGGCATTATTAATAGCGCGCTTCTGAATCAGCTGGTGGATCAGAGTTACGTGATGAATCTGGCGCGCGGGGTTCATCTGGTGGAAGCCGATCTCCTAAAAGCCCTTGAGGGTGGCAAGGTGAAAGGCGCGATGCTGGATGTGTACAGCCGCGAGCCGTTGCCGGCAGAGAGCCCGCTGTGGGCACATCCACGCGTGGCGATGACCCCACACGTCGCCGCCGTGACGCGTCCGGCAGAGGCGGTGGCCTATATTACGCACACCATCAGTGAGATAGAGCAGGGCAACGCGGTGACCGGGCAGGTCGACAGAACGCGCGGCTACTGAGTGAAACCCGGCGTTAGCCGGGTTTTTGCTAATAATCGCAGCAGATAACTGCTATCCTTTGGAAAAACCGCAGAGGAGAGAGAGATGTATCCCGTTGACCTGCATATGCACACCGTCGCCAGCACCCACGCGTATAGCAACCTCCATGATTACATTGCACAAGCGAAGCTCAAGGGCATCAGGCTTTTTGCGATCACCGATCATGCCCCGGATATGGCGGATGCGCCGCACTACTGGCATTTTGTGAATATGCGGATCTGGCCACGCCTGGTGGACGGTATTGGGATACTGCGTGGCATTGAGGCGAACATTAAAAATACCGACGGTGAGATCGACTGCACCGGCCCGATGCTGACATCTCTTGACCTTATTCTCGCCGGTTTCCATGAACCTGTCTTTGCGCCTCAGGATAAAGAAACCAACACCGCGGCGATGATTGCCACCATTACCAGCGGCAACGTGCATATTATTAGCCACCCTGGCAACCCGAAGTACCCAATTGATATTCAGGCTGTCGCGCAGGCGGCAGCGAAGCATCACGTGGCGCTGGAGATTAACAACTCCTCCTTCGTGCACTCGCGTAAGGGCAGTGAAGCGAACTGCCGCGAAGTGGCGGCCGCAGTGCGTGATGCAGGAGGCATGGTGGCGCTGGGTTCAGATTCCCATACTGCGTTCACACTGGGTGATTTCAGCGAGTGCCTGAAAGTGCTGAATGATGTTAACTTCCCGGAAGCGCAAATCCTGAACGTGACCCCTCGTCGCATGCTCGATTTCCTTGAGTCGCGCGGAATGGAACCGATTGCCGAATTTGCCGATCTTTAATTGTGTAATGGAATAAAAAAATGAATGAGTTTTCCATCCTTTGCCGCGTGCTGGGTACGCTGTACTACCGCCAGCCTCAAGACCCGCTGCTGGTCCCGCTCTTTACATTAATTCGTGAAGGGAAACTGGCGCAGAACTGGCCGCTGGAACAGGATGATTTACTGGAGCGCCTGCAGAAAAGCTGCGACATGCAGCAAATCTCCACAGATTACAACGCGCTGTTTGTGGGGGAAGAGTGCCGTGTTTCACCTTACCGCTCTGCCTGGCAGGAAGGGGCAACGGAAGCGGAAGTGCGCGCTTTTCTTTCAGAGCGCGGCATGCCGCTGACCGACACGCCTGCCGATCATATCGGTACGCTGCTGCTGGCCGCATCCTGGATTGAGGACCACGCCGGTGACGATGAGAACGAAGCCATCGAAACCTTGTTCGAAATGTACCTGCTGCCGTGGGTCGGGACATTCCTTGGGAAAGTTGAAGCGCATGCCACCTCGCCATTCTGGAGAACGCTGGCTCCCCTGACGCGTGACGCCATCGCTGCAATGTGGGATGAGCTGGAAGAAGAGAATGAAGAGTGATCATGATCACATTAGTTCTGCAACGCAACGCATCATCTTGCATATAATGTGCTTCTGATCTCATTTCCAAGGCGCGCTTCTGCTAAGATGCGCGCCATGAACATATTACTTTGTATCGCACTCACAACAGGTATCCTCTCCGGGCTTTGGGGATGGGTAGCCGTCTCTCTCGGACTGCTCAGCTGGGCTGGATTTCTCGGCTGCACGGCCTACTTCGCCTGCCCGCAGGGTGGGATCAAAGGGCTTTTTATCTCAGGCTGCACTCTGATGAGCGGCGTTATCTGGGCGCTGGTTATCATGAAGGGCAGTGCGCTCGCTCCGCATCTGGAGATCCTCGGCTATATCATGACGGGTGTGGTCGCCTTTTTGATGTGCGTTCAGGCAAAGCATCTGTTGCTGTCGTTTGTACCCGGCACGTTTATGGGGGCGTGTGCCACCTTTGCGGGGCAGGGTGACTGGAAGCTGGTGGTCCCCTCGCTGGCGCTGGGGTTGCTGTTTGGCTATGCCATGAAGAACAGTGGTCTGTGGCTGGCGGCACGACGAGAAAAAGCGCAAAACGTGCCAGCGGTGAGTGAATAAAAAAAGGCGAGATAACTATCTCGCCTTTTTTATGCGCGTCCTGTCAGGATTCCGGAGGAACCGACATATCGCGGTATTTCACCAGTACCGGGTTTTGCACGTCTGCTTTGTTTTGCAGATCCCACAGCCCGCGGTCGATACCATCATTTATCAGGAAGATAACTCCGGTTTCAATGGCTGACATCAGGCACATCATCACCGGCTCGTTAGAGGTATAACCGATTTCACCCTCCAGCAGACGCTGATAGTCAATGAAGCGGAACACCCCGGCCTGCACTTCATAAGAGAGTATGGTTTTGCTGGTGGTTACCGAAGAGAGCACTTCCCCGGTACTGACGTTAACGACACGCAGGTTAACGGCAATTTGGTCGAGCTGATACTGCGTATCTGCACCGATACCGAAATAACGTGCGCCAGCACCGCCAGATTTCACGTTACTTTCGTAACCGATAATCGACCCTTCAATCATAACATTCGCCGCAGCCAGAGATTGCAGCGGCATGCGGTTATTATCTGCAACGGTACCATTCTCCTGCGCCGCACGAATAATTTTTCGTTCATTTAACAGGTTTTGCAGCCCCTGACGTTCCAGTGGAATAAACCAGCGCGAATCTTTCAGCGCGGTCACCAGCATGGCGGTGGCGCTTTGCGGTACGGCCGTAGAGAAGTTACTTGCCGGGTAAGGTTTAAATTGCCCGGTTTCATCCTGAATGTTGTAGACGGAGACAAATATTTTACCTGTCGGGGCAGGCAAATGGGTTAAATCACGATAACTTTGAGCCCGAGGCATTAATGTCGGTTTTGCAGCTTCTTTAGGTGGAGCAGTTAAACAACCGCTCAATAAGCACACTGCAACAAGTATCAGGAAGCGCTGCATGATCGTTGTCCTTATTTTGGGGTTGTTCAAAAGTCAGTCGAGTTATTTTGTAAACCGGAAACCTGAATGGTTGAGGTTTTTCCGGTTTTACGATCGGTAACGTTCAACTGGAGCTGCCCGTCCCTGTTGGCGATATCGACAATGAAGTCATTGGTCACCATGCGGCCGGGTTTGCCGGTGTTGATATTGGTCAGCAAACCGCCCAGAATTTGCGACTGGATCGCCTGGGTGAAGTTGTCCAGTGCAGATGGCGTATCCACGCTAAAATCCTTGAAGCTGGGATCTTTATAAGAATTTTGCGCCTGGGCTTCATTCAACATGAACGCCCCATTATTCGGGTTACCACCAAAGTTGGGATTACGGAACTGGAATGTCATATTCCCGGCCCAGCTTAATGGGGTGATGAGCATTATCGAAACAACTGCATATGCAATACGCATGACAGCCTCCGGATATAGGTTCGCTAGAACTCGTCTTTTGCTAAATCTCTTGTGCTTAATAGCGCTTTGTCTATTTGCATGCGATTAATAGCGTCTTCTGATTGCGCCAGCGCCAAGGCTACGTTTTTATCGAAGTCTATTTTGGTGGGAAATAAAAATGTTTGATAAATAACGAACTGATTAGCCGTTATTGTTATCCAACTTCCCCATCGTGCACTGGGCCGCTCGTTGATTGTTATATTTCCAGGATACGTACTGTCCCATTTATCACTGAAGGCACGATAAAAATTGTGTCCGACAGAAGAGACGGTATGGTCCGTTAACAATCCGGGAACTTCGACCTCGACGGCCTTCAGGTTCCCGGCAGCGAGCAGAAAGCCCGCTGCGGCAATCCAACTCATGGTGCGTTTCATGTGATTAACGCCTGAGGTTATCGTTTGCCCATGAAACCGCCTGAGTTCGGTTTTTAACAGCTATCTTCTTGAAAAGATTATAAAGGTGCGTCTTTACCGTATTTTCGCTGATAAATAACGAACGGGCGATTTCAATATTTGAAGCACCAATGCGCAATTTGTTCAGGATCTCTTTCTCGCGGTGCGTTAGCAGTGCTGACTCTGAACTGTTGTAGCGGTAATTTCCGGAGTGCGTGATAAGGTAGCTGGCCAGCTTTTGCGAAAAATAACATTCTCCTCGCAAGATACCTTGCAGGCCTTCTACCACCCGATTCTCTTCTTCAGTGACGTAGAACACGCCATTGATATGCGGCCAACTTTCAATGTCCCGGAAAGGATACTCGTCAGGCGTATTCAATAATAACACGCGGATGTTATTGTTTTTCCTGCTCAAAGTATCTTGCCAGTAATGGATGAGCTTTTTATCCGCTTCCATCATATCGAAAAGAATAATGCAGCCAGGTACAATATCATCGAAAGAACGTTGAATATTATGCAATTTCCCGTTCAGTGATAAAGATTGCTTTAAATGTTGTAATAAAGCGGTCGCCTGCAAAGAAGGTTTTGTGATCAACAGTAATGTATGACCATGTAAACTATGGACTTCATTATACATGATGAAACCCCACTTTTTTATGACACCTGGCAGTTGTCCTCCTGCGAAAAGAGGACACCAGAAGTACTGACAGATGTTGCGCTGCTGTGTGTAGAATCAAACCATAACCTCCACAGGGGAGGAAAATATAAAACGATTTTCGTACATCTAATTTCAATCTAGCTTTTACGAAGTTTAAAGCAAGTGTTAAACGTGTAACAAGATGTAAAAATCAATATTAATTTATGAATTCGTACCTTCTTGAAAGCCTTTAATTGATGAAAAAGTTGTACAGCTAAATAATGATGCACAGATTTTAAAAATCATACAAATATTTCTATGTGTCTGATTTTAATGTTTTTATGTTATTCTTTTTCAGAAATTTTAAAGTATTAGTTTCAAAAAAAATCTAACCTACGGAATGCATGCCGCTTCGCCTTAAGAAATCGCGTCTTGTGTCACACGTTAACGTTAATGTCATCCTGTCGTTACGTTTAACCCTTCCTCTCTCGCGTCGGAACAGCCGCTGCGATGTTTCACCCATTTGCGATGGATAAGGCTTTATAAAAATTAAATGGCTTCACTTATCGCTATTTTTGTTCAGGAATTACTACTTTGAGGTGACCTGAAAAATAAAAATAAGCCGCGCGGGTGAGATATTTAACGTGTTTCGGCAGACATACTCTTCACCGTAACGACGCGTTAACAAAATATGCGTTGTTCTAACCTGAAGTCTTTTAAATCAGCCAGGTCCAGGGTGGCAACATGAAAAACACATCGTTATTTATGATGTTTACATTACTGGGAGCGCCTGGGGTTGTCACCGCGGCGAGTTCAGATTTGGCTACCTCTGAATATAACTTTGCGGTAAATGAATTAAGCCGTACATCATTAAATCAGGCAGCCATTATTGGTCAACAGGGTGTACTTAATGACGCTCAGGTGCGCCAGGACGGTTCAAAATTATTGTCCATCGTTTCCCAGGATGGGTCAGGTAACAGGGCGCGGGTTGATCAATCAGGGACTTATAATATTGCGTATATTGCTCAGAGCGGCTTTGCGAATGATGCAGATATTACGCAGGACGGATTTGGTAATAGTGCGAAAATTATCCAGAAAGGGTCGGGTAATAGGGCAAGCATCACGCAGTACGGTACACAGAAAAACGCAGTTGTAGTGCAAAAACAGTCGCAAATGGCAATTCGCGTTATTCAACGTTAGTTATTCGCGGCGACTTTAATCAATCCGATGGGGGTTTTACCATGAAATTTATCAAAGTGGCAGCTCTTGCAGCAATCGTCGTTTCTGGTAGTGCTATGGCCGGTCTCATTGATCAAGGTGGCTGGGGCCATGGACACGGTCATGGCCATGGTCAAGGCGGTAATGGCCCAAATTCAACCCTGAATATTTACCAGAACGGTGGCGGTAACTCAGCTGTCGCCTTGCAGACCAATGCCAGAGATTCAACGCTGTCTATTAGCCAGAGCGGTGGCGGTAATGGCGCAGATGTTGGACAAGGTTCTGACGACAGCACCATCTCTCTGACTCAGAATGGTTTTGCCAACAGCGCAACGCTTGATCAATGGAACAGTCACGACTCTACAATGAATGTGAGCCAGTACGGTGGATTTAACGGCGCAATGGTTGATCAGACTGCGTCTAATTCTACGGTCAATGTTACCCAGATTGGTTTTGGTAACCACGCTGCAGCTTATCAGTATTAATACTGAAATCTGTGCTACAAAAAAACAGGGCCTCAGCCCTGTTTTTTTTCGGGAGTGCATCATGAATACCTTAATTCTCCTTGCCGCGCTTTCCAGTCAAATAACGTTTAACACATCGCAGCAGGGCGATATGACCACCATTATTCCCCAGGTTACGCTGACAACGTCGTGTGATTGTCAGGTACAAATCGTGGCTGAACGGGAAGGGCAGAGTGGCCAAAGTACATCACGCCAGCAAAACAGGCTTTTTATCCCCGCTAATCAGACGATAGATTTAATGCGGCTGAGTTTAAATATTGGTACGGGGGATACGGTGAACATTATTGTCACCGTCTCTGATGGTAAATCGCTTCATTTATCACAGCAGTGGTCACCGCCGGAGAAGAGGCTTTAATCATTCATAAAATCAATGATTTGCCAATGTGGCAGGCCTTCACCGTTGAGCTATGCTGATATCAGGAACTGAGCAACTAAGTTCCGGAACGTGAAACTACGTTTGCTTTAATGGAGCGCTTTTACCCCTCAAGGACGATTTTCATTGAGGAGTACATACACGTGACCAAATATATCGCTCAATTCGCTTCTGGTTTTAGTCTGCTCGTTTCTCTTTTTGTAACCCCGGTTTTTGCGGCGACGGTTGTTGAGGGTGGGGTCATTCATTTTCGCGGCGCGATTGTCGCCGACCCCTGTGAGGTGACTGCACAAACGCGGCAGTTTGCGTTGTCATGCCCGGAAAATAACCGGATTCATACGCGCATGGTCAGTTATGAAGATGCACTTAATGGACATGTGACCGATACCAGCCTCGCCACCCTCAGCATGAAGTACCTCAATCCTGAAAAAACGCTCGCGGTGGTACAAATTCAGTACCGCTGATGTTTGCTCTTCCGCTTTACGGCGGAAGAGGTTTTTCCCGATAGTTTTTTCTCTCGGGTACCTCTGCGATACACTTAAGAAAATGGCGGGAAGCAGAGGGTATTTATGAAACCGCAAATTGACGTTATTCATGGCGATATCACGACGATGCACGTTGATGTGATCGTCAATGCAGCCAATCCGTCACTGATGGGCGGCGGTGGCGTGGATGGCGCTATCCACCGGGCTGCCGGACCGCAACTGCTGGAAGCCTGCAAGACTGTGCGTCAGCAACAGGGGGAGTGCCCACCGGGTCATGCCGTTATTACGCTTGCGGGCGATCTTCCCGCGAAAGCGGTGATTCATGCCGTGGGGCCAATATGGCATGGCGGCGATCGGCATGAGGCGAGTATCCTCGAAGAGGCCTACCGAAACTGCCTGCGTCTGGCCGCTGATAATGGCTATAAAACCATGGCGTTTCCGGCCATCAGCACCGGAGTCTATGGCTATCCGAAAGCTGCCGCAGCGACGATTGCGGTAGACACCGTGTATCGTTACCTGTCGCTTAAACCGATGCCCGAAAAAGTGACATTTGTCTGTTTCGATGAGGAGACACTGCATCTTTATCAGCGGCTGTTGACCCAGCGCGGACAGGAATTAGAGACCTGAAACACACGCGGCGCACTGAGTGCGCCGCGTTTTTTTATGATGCTCTTACCTGCGGTTTTCCGGAGAAAAGGAAACGCAGAAGCGGTATCCGCAGATGGATTTCGTAAAGCACGATGGCGATTCCAATCACAAAGACCAGCCCGGTAAAGAAGCCCAGCGTGTTGGAGGCGATATGCGGTGTGATATAGGCCCCGAAGAACAACGTCAGGGGATGGTGCACCAGATAGATAAACAGCGAAGCATTGACGAAATAGGTCACGCGGCTGGACTTAAAATTAAGCAGCCGGTGGCCCAGCGCAAAGACCACATTCACCATCCACAGGCCCAGCAGCATGGTAATGACGCTCTCGGTTTCATACATCCACGCATCGCCGCTGCCGTAGCGCTGATTTAACAGATAGGCCGCAAACGCGATGGCGGCACCAAAAGCACACCACGGTGAGGGCGTCGTAAACAGCGACTTAAGCTTCGGATAAATAAAGGCCAGCGCCCCGATTAAAAAGAAGGGGATGTAGAACAGCGACTGCATCACCACAAAATTGAATAATCCGTCGCTCAGAATCGGCGGATAGACAATAAACAGCGTCCGTCGCACTGCCGCATAGGCGATGCCCAGCAGCAAAAAGAGCAGCGACAGTTTTCCCAGGGTGATACTGGCGAAAAAGGCGTTAGCTTTGTCGCTTAAATGGCGGCGAAAGCGGCTAAAAATCAACACGCTGACCGTGGTAAGGACCACCAGCACCAGCAGGAACCAGAGGTGGGACACCAGCTCCCAAACCAGGGTGTTGTATTTTTCGTACAGCGACAGGTTAGGCCAGTTCTCCGCCTTACCCTTTACGTACTGCAACATGATGAACTGCGGCAGCGTCAGCAGAGGAATGGCGGTGAGCATCGGAATGCCGACGCGCTCCACGCGCACTTTCCACCAGCGCTTGATGGGGTAGCGCAGAAACAGCATATAAGAGAAATAACCTGAAATGACAAAAAACACCTGCATGCGGAAGGCGTGAATAAAGTCATTAAACAGCGTCAGCCACCAGGAGGGCATTTGACTATTAACATGCCAGGTGTGGCTGGAGTAAATCAGTGAAATGTGGAAGGGGATCCCCAATAGCATCAGCCATGCCCGGATCGAGTCGAGGAAGTATTCACGTTCTACAGGTGTTGTGCTCATATAACTTTGTGCATTCTCAGACTTTTCGCCTTATCCCTAAGACTCATAATGGTTACATTCGAAGCCAACCCTACACCAAGACCGACACCCTGTCTCCAGGATAAGCACGCAAAGTGAAAAGCGGGTTCTTTCATTTGCTTAATCCCTGAGCCAGCGAGCTGAACAAAGCGGTGATAATGTTGTCGGATTGCCTGAGTTTCCATTAAAATGGATCGGATCGATATAAGCACACAAAGGGGGAAGTGCTTACTTATTATGAAACATAAACCACAGATGATGAAAATGCGTTGGTTGGGTGCTGCAGTGGTGTTATCCCTGTATACCTCATCGGCACTGGCCTTTAACATCGACGATGTCGCAAAACAGGCAAAATCGATGGCAGGCAAGAGCTACGAAGCGCCGAAAAGTAACTTGCCCTCCGTTTTCCGCGACATGAAATATGCGGACTATCAGCAGATCCAGTTCAATCACGATAAAGCGTACTGGAACAATATTAAGACCCCGTTCAAGCTTGAGTTTTATCATCAGGGTATGTACTTCGACACCCCTGTAGCCATCAATGAAGTGACGGCAACGGCGGTACGTAAAATCAAATACAGCCCGGATTACTTCAATTTTGGCGATGTGCAGCACGACAAAGATACGGTTAAAGATCTGGGCTTTGCAGGCTTCAAGGTGCTTTACCCGATCAACAGCAAAGATAAAAACGACGAAATCGTCAGCATGCTCGGCGCCAGCTACTTCCGCGTTATTGGCGCGGGACAGGTGTACGGGCTTTCTGCGCGCGGCCTGGCTATTGATACCGCGCTGCCATCAGGTGAAGAATTCCCACGTTTCCGCGAGTTCTGGATCGAACGTCCAAAACCAACGGATAAACGTCTGACTATCTACGCACTGCTGGATTCCCCGCGTGCAACGGGCGCGTACCGCTTTGTGATCATGCCAGGGCGTGACACGGTGGTTGACGTGCAGTCTAAAGTCTACCTGCGCGACAAAGTGGGTAAACTGGGCGTTGCGCCGCTGACCAGTATGTTCCTGTTTGGGCCGAACCAGCCGTCACCGGCGACCAACTTCCGTCCTGAACTGCACGATTCCAACGGCCTGTCTATTCATGCTGGTAATGGTGAGTGGATCTGGCGTCCGCTGAACAACCCGAAACATCTGGCTGTCAGCAGCTTTGCGATGGAAAACCCGCAAGGTTTCGGTCTTCTGCAGCGTGGCCGTCAGTTCTCTCGCTTTGAAGATCTGGATGACCGCTACGATCTGCGTCCAAGCGCGTGGGTGACCCCGAAAGGTGACTGGGGCAAAGGGAAGGTTGAACTGGTTGAAATCCCAACCAATGATGAAACCAACGATAACATCGTCGCTTACTGGACGCCGGATCAGCTGCCGGAAGCCGGGAAAGAGATGAACTTCAAATACACGATCACCTTTAGCCGTGACGAAGACAAACTGCATGCGCCGGATAACGCGTATGTCATGCAGACTCGCCGTTCAACGGGTGACGTGAAACAGTCTAACCTTATCCGTCAGCCTGACGGTACCGTCGCTTTCGTGGTGGACTTCACCGGCCAGGACATGAAAAAACTGGCGCCAGATACTGCCGTGACCGCCCAGGCCAGCATCGGTGATAACGGTGAGATCGTTGAGAACACCGTACGTTACAACCCGGTAACGAAAGGGTGGCGTCTGACCCTGCGCGTGAAAGTGAAAGATCCTAAACAGACCACTGAAATGCGCGCTGCGCTGGTCAGTAACGATCAGCCGCTGAGTGAAACCTGGAGCTATCAGCTACCTGCCAATGAATAATACATCTGAATATATTGATGCCATGCCGCTGACGGATATCGAAAAAGCGGCACTGCCTGAGAGCGACATCCGCGCGGTACATGCCGCGCTGGATGGGGAACATCGTCAGTTTTCACGTGATGACGATTCTCCGCTGGGGTCAGTGAAGGCACGTCTGGAGCAGGCATGGCCGGACTCGCTGGCAGAAGGGCAGTTGATTAAAGACGACGAAGGACGCGATCAGCTTCAGGCGATGCCGAAAGCAACGCGTTCTTCCATGTTCCCCGACCCCTGGCGTACCAACCCGGTTGGCCGCTTCTGGGATCGCCTGCGCGGGCGTGACGTGACGCCACGCTATCTGTCGCGTCTGACAAAAGAAGAGCAGGCCACCGAACAGAAATGGCGTACCGTGGGGACGATCCGTCGGTACATTCTTCTGCTGCTGACGCTGGCGCAGACGGTTGTCGCAACCTGGTACATGAAGACAATTCTGCCTTACCAGGGCTGGGCGCTGATCAACCCGGCAGACATGATGGGCCAGGATATCTGGGTCTCCTTCATGCAACTGCTGCCGTATATCCTGCAAAGTGGCATTCTTCTGCTGTTCGCCGTTCTCTTCTGCTGGGTCTCGGCCGGTTTCTGGACCGCGCTGATGGGCTTCCTGCAGCTGCTGATGGGACGAGACAAATACAGCATTTCGGCGTCTACGGTCGGGGATGAACCCCTGAATCCTGAGCACCGCACGGCGCTGATTATGCCTATCTGTAACGAAGACGTTGACCGCGTATTCGCGGGGCTGCGCGCAACCTGGGAGTCCGTTAAGGCGACCGGTAACGCCGCCCATTTCGACGTCTATATCCTGAGCGACAGCTACAATCCGGACATCTGCGTTGCCGAGCAAAAAGCCTGGATGGAGCTAATTGCAGAAGTACAGGGCGAAGGTCAGATCTTCTACCGTCGCCGCCGTCGTCGTGTGAAGCGTAAAAGCGGTAACATCGATGATTTCTGCCGTCGCTGGGGTAACCAGTACAGCTACATGGTGGTGCTGGACGCCGACTCGGTGATGAGCGGTGATTGTCTGAGCGGTCTGGTGCGTCTGATGGAAGCTAACCCGAACGCGGGTATCATCCAGTCTTCGCCAAAAGCGTCCGGCATGGACACGCTTTACGCGCGTTGCCAGCAGTTTGCCACCCGTGTTTACGGGCCGCTGTTTACTGCCGGTCTGCACTTCTGGCAGTTGGGTGAGTCCCACTACTGGGGTCACAACGCCATTATCCGCGTGAAGCCGTTTATTGAGCACTGTGCGCTGGCACCGCTGCCGGGCGAAGGTTCGTTTGCCGGCTCGATTCTGTCGCACGACTTCGTGGAAGCGGCGCTGATGCGTCGTGCAGGGTGGGGCGTCTGGATTGCCTACGATCTGCCTGGATCCTATGAAGAACTGCCGCCGAACCTGCTGGATGAACTTAAGCGTGACCGCCGCTGGTGTCACGGGAACCTGATGAACTTCCGTCTGTTCCTCGTGAAAGGGATGCACCCGGTTCACCGTGCGGTGTTCCTGACCGGCGTGATGTCTTATCTCTCCGCGCCGCTGTGGTTTATGTTCCTGGCGCTGTCCACGGCTCTGCAGGTGGTGCATGCGCTGACGGAGCCGCAGTACTTCCTGCAACCGCGTCAGCTGTTCCCGGTGTGGCCACAGTGGCGCCCGGAGCTGGCGATAGCGCTGTTTGCCTCCACCATGGTGCTGCTGTTCCTGCCGAAGCTGCTCAGTATCATTCTGATCTGGTGCAAAGGCTCGAAGGAGTATGGCGGTTTCTGGCGGGTAACGGTTTCACTGCTACTGGAAGTGCTGTTCTCCGTGCTGCTGGCACCGGTACGTATGCTGTTCCATACCGTGTTTGTGGTCAGCGCGTTCCTGGGCTGGGAAGTGGTCTGGAACTCACCGCAGCGTGATGATGACTCCACGCCGTGGGGTGAAGCCTTTATGCGTCACGGCTCGCAGCTGTTGCTGGGGCTGGTGTGGGCTGCTGGGATGGCATGGCTGGATCTGCGCTTCCTGTTCTGGCTGGCGCCGATTGTCTTCTCGCTGATCCTGTCGCCGTTTGTGTCGGTCATTTCAAGCCGCTCAACGGTTGGCCTGCGTACCAAACGCTGGAAGCTGTTCCTGATCCCGGAAGAGTATTCGCCGCCGAAGGTGCTGGTGGATACTGACACCTATCTGGAGCAGAACCGCCGTCGTACGCTGGATGATGGCTTTATGCACGCGGTGTTTAACCCGTCGTTTAACGCCCTGGCAACGGCAATGGCTACCGCGCGTCACCGTGCCAGTAAGGTGCTGGAGATTGCCCGCGATCGTCACGTTGAACAGGCGCTGAACGAGACGCCAGAGAAACTTAACCGCGACCGCCGTCTGGTGCTGTTAAGCGATCCGGTGACTATGTCGCGTCTGCACTACCGTGTGTGGTCTTCCCCGGAGCGCTACTCCTCGTGGGTGAACTACTACAACGATCTGAAGCTTAACCCGCTGGCGCTGAAGGCGAAGTAAGTGGCAACGTAGGGCGGGTAAGCAATGTGCCACCCGCCAGATAAAATACCGGCTTAAACGCCGGTATTTTTTTAGAGGTAACGGATGAAAATAATCATCGTCGTCATGATGGCATGTCTGCTGAGCGGCTGCGGCAGCATCATCAGTCGCACCATTCCGGGGCAGGGCCACGGGAATCAGTACTATCCGGGCGTGAAATGGGATGTCCGGGATTCTGCATGGCGCTACCTGACGGTGCTCGATCTGCCGTTCTCGCTGATTTTCGATACGCTGTTGTTGCCCATCGATGCCAGCCACGGCCCCTATGAGTAGCGGGAATTAACGCTCGTCCCATTCGTCAGCTGCGGTTTGACCTTCTTCCGTATCCAGCGGTGGCTCGAGCTGAAATTCACCCTCATCCCACTCGTGCAGGGTGTTCTCTTCCAGCCACTCCTGACGCAACTCAATTTCGTCATAGTCACCATCAAAGACGGCCTGAGCTCCTTCACCGCTCAGGATCGGCAAACATTCGCCTTCTTCACCTTCGTCAGCAAAGAATTCGGCCTGCCACATAATATCTCCGTCCTGAAGGACATACTTTTGGATGTTGAGTTGTTGCACGTCCGCATCTTCTTCATCAACGCCGGGGTTATCGGCGAGGAACTCTTCACGAGCGGCATCAATAGCTTCTTCCAGCGTACTATAGAATACATATTCTTTATCGGACATAATGAGTTCCTCAATGATTATGTTTATCAAATGTATAGGTGCATGAATGCGAACTGTCAAAGCGTATGTGTATAGCAGGGTATCAAGTATGCAACAGGTTGATGCCTTTGGCTTAGACAGACAAATCATGACAGATAGCATTCTGATTAATGGTGTATCGCGGGGTAGTTTCCGTTTGCATCCATTACGGCCAGATGGAACGGGTGTATCAGAGGGATGCATAACATTCTAAATCGCCCTGATTTCTATATTGTACGTAGTCAGTTGCTACGTACAAAAAAGGTTAAAGTACCAGGTTCCAGAACTGGATTAATGGCGTATGGGTGGGTGGACGTACAAGGGGGTAGCAACTATGCGAACTGTAGGATTCGTTAAGTATGCAGCCTTATATAGTATCTGCATCATCTTTTCATGGTGGCTATCAAGCTTTGGTAAGCCCCTGAACGGCATAACGCAATGGGCTATGGATACCGCCTATAGTACTTTTTGATTCCGGCCTGAGCGGGTCATATGAAGCTGACGCAGATCCAATAAGATTCATAGCCTTAATCCTGATGGTACTCATCTGCGCTACGGTACTGTTCCTGCTCATACGCATAGCCCTCAGAAAGCTCAAGAACAAACGCTAATACCATAGAACATTGCAGTACTCTACGTAACAATGGGGTACTGTAAAATATCAATGATAATTAATAAACTGAATCGCCACGGGTTTAACAGACACCTCAGAGTCATTTAAGATGGCTTAAAGAGAGGTGCCCATGAGCGGTAAGCG
>OIEQ01000280.1_pt1 | contig 33681 bp, 19 predicted proteins | sample 1581841 | NCBI WGS metagenome assembly OIEQ01 (sample SAMN03281020, study PRJEB24777) | human gut metagenome | isolation source: fecal sample PR170 from 1 month old male Malay infant, vaginal delivered... | place: Singapore | collected 2005-12-29
GGACAGGTGATGACGCTACAACAGGTAAAGTTATCGAAGGCGACAAGAACGTAACTTACGTCTACAAACTTAAAGAACAACCAGCACAACCTAAGGGTAATGTATATGTTCACTATGTAGACACTGAAGGTAAGACAATTAAAGCATCTGTAACAGATGAATTGGCACAACCAGTAGGTAAAGACTACGATACAGTTGTAGACAACCGTCCAAAAGAAATCGAATTCGAAGGTAAGACATACGAATTGGTACCAGCAGGTAACTACACAGTAGGTCAAGTCGACGAACAAGGTCACTGGACAGGTGATGACGCTACAACAGGTAAAGTTATCGAAGGCGACAAGAACGTAACTTACGTCTACAAACTTAAAGAAGATCCAACGAAACCTAAAGAAGGTGACGTAATCATCACTTACGTAGACGAAAAAGGTAAAGAAATCAAGAAACCTCGTCAAGACACACCAAACTCACCATATGATACTCCATATAACACAACTGAGGAAGGTGAAAAACCTAACACAATCAAGACTCCAGACGGTAAGACATACAAGATCGTACCGAAAGGTGACTACCCAGTAGGTAAAGTTGATGGCGATGGACACCTTGAATCATCTGACCCAATTAAAGGTAAAGTTGATAAACCACGTTCAATCATCACTTACGTCTACAAAGAAGTGAAAGGTGACGTTTACGTTCACTATAAAGATACTGAAGGTAACACAATCAAGACTTCAGTTGTTGATGAAAAAGATCAACCAGTCGATAAAGACTACGATACAGTAGTAGATAATCGTCCTAAGACTATCACAACAACTGATGGTAAAGTTTACGAATTGGTACCAGCAGGTAACTACACTGTAGGTAAAGTTGATGGACAAGGTCACCTTGAGTCATCAGACGCTACAACAGGTAAGGTTATCGAAGGACGTAAAGATGTTACTTACATCTACAAACTCAAAGAACAACCAGCACAACCTAAGGGTAATGTTTACGTTCACTATGTAGATGAAAATGGTAACACTATCAAACAATCTGTAACAGATGAATTTGGTCAACCAGTAGGTAAAGATTACGATACAGTAATCGATAACCGTCCTAAGACAATTGTTACTGCTGATGGTAAAGTTTACGAATTGGTACCACAAGGTAACTACCCAGTAGGTTCTGTAGATGGTGACGGTCACTTGACTACAACTGACCCAGTAACTGGTAAAGTCATCGAAGGCGATAAGAACGTAACTTACGTTTACAAACTTGTCGATACAACTCCAGAAAAACCAGTAACACCAACTCCAGGTAAACCTGAACAACCAACTCCAGGTAAACCAGTTGATCCAGCTCCTAAAGCTCCAGCTAAAGCTACTCCAGTTAAACCTGCACAAGAAATGGCACAATTGCCAAACACTGGTGAAGAGTCTAACGTAGCAGCTACAGCAGCTCTTGGATTGCTTGCAACTGCATCTGGATTGGCTCTTGCGGCAAAACGCAAAAAAACTGAGGAATAATATTCCTTCGACTTACCCCTAAAACTTATGAGTGACTAGTCCTAATAAAAACTAACTACTCTTAAGTAAGAATAAGCCGATTAGCTTCGTTCTAAAAAGACACATTCCGATATGGGGTGTGTCTTTTTGTCGTTCTTGAAAATGAGAGAGGCTATCTTAATTATTAGTCTAAGTATCATTTAGACTTAGTATTAGAGAGGAGAGGATTAGTTTAGTAAGCTGAAATCTTAGATGTAGAAGAAGTAGACTTTGAATTTTAAGACAACTTTAAGTTTTATTTTGCAAATGTAAGATGGGTGAAAATGCTATGAAACAAGCATTTTCAGTATTTATACAGCATAAATCGTTTGCAATCTTTTTTGAGGGAAATAATAGTTTATATTAGAACTTACAAGAATTTTATGATAAAATTTATCGGTGAGTTTTAATACATAAAACAAGAATGGAGTAGATATGTTTTTTAGAAGGAACGAAGGGGAATACCGCGAAACTGATCGCGTGACTCGTTTTAAATTGATCAAATCAGGTAAGCAATGGCTTTGTGCTGCGACATCCAACTTTGGACTCTTCAAGGTTGTTAAAGGTGGGGCAGATGCACCATCAGTTTCAGCGCAAAGTGTTGAAGAAAAAACACCGCTTCTCTCAGGGCAAGCTCTTCTTAAAGGGATTGCAGCAGCGGGTGCAGTGGCTGGAGGTGCAGTGGCAACTTATACAGCCCAAGCGGAAGAAACGACAACTCCAGCTTTGGAAAGCCAAGTAACTGCTAATCAAGATGTGGCAGTCAACTCTGAGTCAGTTGTATTGAGTGCGGCGCCAGCTTCGGAAGCTTCAGCAGTAGCATCAACAAGCCAAGAGTCTACAAGCTCTTCAGTAGATGCTCAAGCAAGCACGGAAGCATCAGTTTCAGTATCACAATCTGTCTCTCAGTCAATTTCTGCAGAATTGTCACAGGCGATCTCAGAATCTGCGTCACTCAGCAAGGAGTACTCAACTTCTGATAGCCAGTCAGAAACTGAAAGCACAAGTGGTTCAAACTCAGACTCAGCTTCTGATTCAGCAACTTCAACAAGCTCAGTTGCTTCAGAAACTGCAAGCCAAGAGGATGAGAAAACTGTCTTGGATCAAAACGTTTCAGAAGCGGAATTGCTCGTTAATATTGCTAAAAACTATCAAGCAAAATTAACAGACACAGCGGCTAAGGCTGAAATCCAAACTGCTATTACAACAGTTCAAGAAGAAGTCACTAAGTCAACGACATTGATCGCGGCATCAGCAACAAACGCAGCTTACGCAGAACAGCGTGAGCGTCTTGGTAATGCCGTTGATAACATGATGACCAAGCTTACAAACGCTGGTTTCAATGGAAACTCCACAGTGAATGGCACTCCAGCTGTCACTTCAAACCTTAACCTAGCGACTGGTGAGACAAAGGTTTATACAGGAACTGGAACAGATACAAACTATAATGTTCCAATTTACTATACATTGAAAGTGACAAATGACGGGTCAAATCTGAATTTTGTCTACACTGTTACATATGTTAATCCTGCAACATCAACCCTTGGAAATATTTCAAGAATGTCTCCTGGATATTCCATCTATAATACAGGGACATCAACACAAACGATGTTTACTTTAGGTAAGGGACTTACTCCTCCGACAAGTGTAACGTCTTATATTACAGATAAAAATGGTAACCAAGTTGCAAATCCTAAGGCTAATACAACACCAGTAACAACTCAAGGAAATGGTCTCACTTGGTCAAATGGTTTCCAAATGAATGGTTACCAGGCTAAACAAAGCTATGGTCTGACAACAACTTGGACTGCTAAAATCACTGGTGATGATACATCCTTCACATTCTCACCTTATGCAGGTAAGACAGATACGATTGCCGTTAACTTCTTTAATGGTAGTCAGGTTATCGAGTCTGAATCTGAAGCTGATACAACGAGTGCATCTTTAAGTACATCTCAAAGCATCGTAGAAAGTACTTCAACAGTAGAGTCTCAATCTGTATCAACAAGTAAGGTAGAATCTGCATCAGTTTCAGCATCTGAGTCAGAGGTTGTCTCATCTTCTCTTTCTCAATCAGAGGAAGCATCAGCATCCCTTTCAGAGAGTGTTTCAGAAAGTCTTTTTGAAAGTGCCTCAACAAGTGCATCAGTGAGCGCATCACAGTTAGAGTCAAATTCAGTCTCAGCTTCAGAAAGTGCATCAACTTCAACATCTCAGTCTGAGTCGAACTCAACTTCAGCCTCAGAAAGTGCATCAACTTCAACATCTCAGTCTGAATCGAACTCAACTTCAGCCTCAGAAAGTGCGTCAACGTCAACATCACAGTCTGAATCGAACTCAACTTCAGCATCTGAAAGTGCATCAACATCGATTTCTCAATCAATCTCAAATTACGAGTCAGCTTCAGAGAGTGAATCAACATCAGCTTCACAATCCGAATCAAACTCAGTTTCTACTTTAGTGAGTGAATCAACATCAGCATCACAATCCGAGTCAAACTCAGTTTCTACTTCAGAAAGTGAATCAACATCAGCGTCACAATCCGAATCAAACTCAGTTTCTACTTTAGTGAGTGAATCAACGTCAGCGTCACAATCCGAGTCAAACTCAGTTTCTACTTCAGAAAGTGCATCAGTAAGCACATCACAATCCGAGTCAAACTCAGTTTCTACTTTAGTGAGTGAATCAACGTCAGCATCACAATCCGAATCAAATTCAGTTTCAACCTCAGAGAGTGAGTCAACGTCAGCGTCACAATCCGAATCAAACTCAGTTTCTACCTCTGAGAGCGAATCAACGTCGACATCACAATCCGAGTCAAACTCAGTTTCTACTTCAGAAAGTGAATCAACATCAGCGTCACAATCCGAGTCAAACTCAGTTTCAACTTCAGAAAGTGAATCAACGTCAGCATCGCAATCCGAGTCAAACTCAGTTTCAACTTCAGAGAGTGAATCAACGTCGACATCACAATCCGAGTCAAATTCAGTTTCTACCTCAGAGAGTGAGTCAACGTCAGCTTCACAATCCGAATCGAATTCAGTTTCAGCTTCAGAAAGTGAATCAACATCAGCATCACAATCCGAGTCAAACTCAGTTTCAACTTCAGAAAGTGAATCGACGTCAGCTTCACAATCCGAATCAAACTCAGTTTCAGCTTCAGAAAGTGCATCAGTTTCAGAATCACAATCAGTGTCTAATTCCGAGTCAGCATCAGAGAGTGCATCAGTTTCAGAATCACAATCAGTGTCTAATTCAGAGTCAGCATCAGAGAGTGCATCAGTTTCAGAATCACAATCAGTGTCAAACTCAGAATCAGCCTCAGAAAGTGCATCAGTTTCAGAATCACAGTCTGTCTCAAACTCAGAATCAGCGTCAGAGAGTGCATCAGTAAGTGAATCACAGTCTGTATCAAACTCAGAATCAGCCTCAGAAAGTGCGTCAGTAAGTGAATCACAATCAGTGTCTAATTCAGAGTCAGCGTCAGAAAGTGCATCAGTTTCAGAATCACAGTCTGTATCAAATTCAGAATCAGCGTCAGTAAGTGAATCTATTTCAGAATCACAGTCTGTCTCAAACTCAGAATCAGCATCAGTAAGTGCATCAGTAAGCGAATCACAATCAGTGTCTAATTCTGAATCAGCCTCAGAAAGTGCTTCTGTATCAGAATCGCAATCTGTATCTAATTCAGAGTCAGCATCAGTAAGTGCATCAGTAAGCGAATCACAATCAGTGTCTAATTCTGAATCAGCATCAGAAAGTGCTTCTGTATCAGAATCGCAATCTGTATCTAATTCAGAGTCAGCATCAGAAAGTGCGTCAGTTTCAGAATCACAGTCTGCTTCAAACTCAGAGTCAGCGTCAGAGAGTGCATCAGTTTCTGAATCACAGTCTGCTTCAAACTCAGAGTCAGCATCAACAAGTGCGTCTGTCTCAGAATCACAGTCTGTCTCAAACTCAGAATCAGCGTCAGAGAGTGCATCAGTTTCTGAATCACAGTCTGCTTCAAACTCAGAGTCAGCGTCAGTAAGTGAATCAATTTCAGAATCACAATCAGTATCTAACTCAGAGTCAGCCTCAGAGAGTGAGTCAACATCGACATCACAATCCGAGTCAAACTCAGTTTCAACTTCAGAAAGTGAATCAACATCAGCATCACAGTCTGTTTCAAACTCCGAATCAGCGTCAGAGAGTGCATCAGTTTCTGAATCACAGTCTGTTTCAAACTCCGAATCAGCGTCAGAAAGTGCATCAGTTTCTGAATCACAGTCTGTTTCAAACTCAGAGTCAGCATCAGAAAGTGCGTCAGTATCAGAATCACAATCAGTGTCTAACTCAGAGTCAGCGTCAGTAAGTGAATCAGTATCAGAATCACAATCAGTGTCTAACTCAGAGTCAGCGTCAGAAAGTGCGTCAGTTTCAGAATCACAATCAGTGTCTAACTCAGAATCAGCATCAGAGAGTGCATCAGTGTCTGAGTCACAATCAGTGTCTAATTCAGAATCAGCATCAGAGAGTGCATCAGTTTCAGAATCACAGTCTGTCTCAAATTCCGAATCAGCCTCAGAAAGTGAATCAATTTCAGAATCACAATCTGCTTCAAATTCAGAATCAGCGTCAGTAAGTGAATCAATTTCAGAATCACAGTCTGTATCAAACTCAGAATCAGTGTCAGAGAGTGCATCAGTTTCAGAATCACAATCAGTGTCTAATTCAGAGTCAGCATCAGTAAGTGAATCAGTTTCAGAATCACAATCATTGTCTAACTCAGAATCAGCTTCAGAAAGTGCATCAGTTTCAGAATCACAGTCTGTCTCAAATTCAGAGTCAGCGTCAGTAAGTGAATCAATCTCAGAATCACAATCTGCTTCAACTTCAGAATCAGCGTCAGTAAGTGCTTCAATTTCAGCTAGTGAGTCAGCATCATTGAGTGAATCTCGAAGTACAAGTGCGTCAGTTTCGACTTCTGAATCAGAATCATTAAGTACATCAAGCTCTTTGAGTGCTTCTGTATTTGAAAGTCAGTCTCAAGCCTTCAGTGCTTCAATTTCTGCAATCATTTCAACTGTTGAGTCTATTTCGAACTCTGCTTCAAGCTTCATTTCAACAAGTGAATCGATTTCAACATCTAACTCAGCATCATTGAGTGAGTCAGTGTCATTGAGTGCATCTGTTTCAGGCTCACAATCAGTATCTAATTCTGAAAGTACATCTGTAAGTGCTTCAGTTTCAGAATCACAATCAGTTTCAAATTCTGAGTCTGCATCAACAAGTGCCTCTATCTCAGAATCACAGTCTGTTTCCAACTCACTTTCAGCGTCAGCCTCAGCGAGTGTCTCTGCATCAGAATCAGCGAGCACATCAGTTTCTGTATCAGAGTCAGCGTCAGTGAGCACATCAGTTTCTGTATCAGAGTCAGCGTCAGCAAGCACATCAGTTTCTGTATCAGAGTCAGAATCATCAAGCGTATCTGCATCAGTCTCTGCGTCAGCGTCAGCAAGCACATCTGCATCAGAGTCAGCTTCAGCATCTGCATCAGAATCAGCAAGTGCATCTGAGTCAGCTTCAGCATCTGCATCAGAATCAGCAAGCACATCAGCTTCAGTCTCTGCATCAGAATCAGCAAGCGCATCAGTTTCTGTATCAGAGTCAGAATCAGCAAGCGCATCTGAGTCAGCTTCAGCCTCTGCGTCAGAATCAGCAAGCACATCAGCTTCAGTCTCTGCATCAGAATCATCAAGTGCATCCGCTTCAGCCTCTGCGTCAGCCTCAGCAAGCGCATCAGCTTCAGTCTCTGCATCAGAATCATCAAGTGCATCAGCTTCAGCCTCTGCGTCAGAATCAGCAAGCGCATCAGCTTCAGCCTCAGAGTCAGCAAGTGCATCCGCTTCGGTATCTGCATCTGAGTCAGCATCTGCGTCAGCTTCAGCCTCTGCGTCAGCTTCAGTATCAGCCTCAGAGTCAGCAAGCACATCCGCTTCAGTCTCTGCGTCAGAATCATCAAGCGTCTCTGAGTCAGTATCTGCATCAGAATCATCAAGCGCATCCGCTTCAGTATCTGCGTCAGAATCATCAAGCGCCTCTGAGTCAGCGTCTGCGTCAGAATCATCAAGCGCATCCGCTTCAGTCTCTGCGTCAGAATCAGCAAGTGCCTCTGAGTCAGCCTCTGCGTCAGAATCAGCAAGCACATCAGCTTCAGTCTCTGCATCAGAATCAGCAAGTGCATCTGAGTCAGCATCTGCGTCAGAATCAGCAAGCACATCCGCTTCAGTCTCTGCGTCAGAATCAGCAAGCACATCCACTTCAGCCTCTGCGTCAGAATCATCAAGCACATCCACTTCAGCCTCTGCGTCAGAATCAGCAAGCGCCTCAGCTTCAGCATCTGCGTCAGAATCAGTAAGTGCGTCCGCTTCAGTCTCTGCCTCAGAGTCAGCAAGCACATCCGCTACAGTCTCTGCCTCAGAGTCAGCAAGTGTATCCGCTTCAGCATCTGAGTCGGCTTCAGCAAGCACATCCGCTTCAGTATCTGCGTCAGAATCATCAAGTGCGTCAGCTTCAGTCTCTGCCTCAGAATCAGTAAGTGCATCTGAGTCAGCCTCTGCGTCAGAATCAGCAAGCGCATCTGAGTCAGCTTCAGTCTCTGCCTCAATGAGTGCCTCAGAATCAACTTCTGAAGTGAAAGATCCTAACCACAAACGTGGTAGCCAAGCGCTTCCTAAGACTGGTGAGGAAGACTCATCATTAGGTGTTGCCTTGGGTGCTTTGGCAACTGCAACTGGTCTTGGATTTCTTGCCAAACGTAAGAAAGATGAAGAAGAAAGTGAAGACTTCTAAGTCTTAGTTAGTTTAATCATTATCTTCTAGCTAGACAATCAAATATCCCCTATCGATTAGAGTGATTTCCTAATTGGTAGGGGATTTTTTTAGTTTGATATTCTAAAAATACAAATAGTTTTAATAAGTCTTAGTGTTAGTATTATTATCGTATTTTTAGGGAAATGAAAGAAAGGATTAATCGCTAGAAAGCAATCTTGAAATGAGATTTTTTGCTTAATTTTATGATAAAATTGAAAGGAGTGTTTTAATCAAAATATAAATGGAGTATATATGTTTTTTAGAAGGAATGAAGGTCAATATCGCGAAATCAATCGTGTGACACGGTTTAAATTGGTTAAGTCAGGGAAGCACTGGCTTCGCGCGGCGACGTCGAACTTTGGTCTTTTCAAGGTGCTTAGAGGGGGTGTGGATACACCGTCTGTTGCTGCTCAGCAGGTAGAGGTGGAAGCACCTACCTTTTCAGGTCAGACAGTGCTTAAGGGAGTGCTTGCAACTGGGGCCTTGCTTGGTGGCTCTGTTGCGACTCACGTGGCACATGCGGATGAAATGACTGATCAACCGATTTTAGAAAGTGAAGCAGGAGCTAAGACTGATCTCTTAGCTGCATCTGATTCCGTTGTTCTTGGAAACACGGAGTCTGTGTCCAGTGTTCAAGATAGTCAAGTAAATAGTCAAGCGTCATCTGAAACTGCGTCAAGACAGACTTCGGAGGCTTCTTTGAGTGAGTCATTATCACTCAGCCAATCGGTGTCTGCTTCTGAATTAGCTTCTAAATCGACATCCTTGTCATTGAGTGCCTCGCTTTCTGCTTCCTTGTCAGCTTCATTAGCTTCTAAGTCGGAATCAGTAAGTCAGACGGATTCTTCTGCTCACAGTCAGTCTGAGAGTACGCTTGGAAAAACTTCAGAGCAAAGCGCAAGTGCCTCTGTTCAGTCAGTTAGCAAGAGTGATAGCAGTAGCGACTCTAAAGTGGGGATGACTCTTGTCAGCTCGGAGTCAACCTTATTAAACGCTTCCTTGACATCTGAAGTTCAAACGAATCGCCAATTGTCAGATACGGCGACTGGTCTGCTAGCTGCCTCAGTTGTGGCAGATGCTGAGCGTTTAGAACAAGAAAAGCGACTCAAAGATTTAGCCTTAGACATTTATACCTATAAAGCTCAAGCTGTCGATTTGCCAAATACGGATGCTGCTATTCTCAAGGGAGATAAAGCCCTGGATGCCATTCGTGTCAGCCTGGCTGATCGTGACAGTGATGTGACGCCTACGATTGCTCAGGCTCGTCAAGCGAGAAATAGTCTTGCCAATGCGGTTCTTCGTGCGACATCTGGCCAGCGTGATCCTCGTAATGGTTCCAACATTGATGCTAATAATAATCTGAGAGTTCCTTATTATAACTTAGGCCCTAACAATGCCCTGATTTCTGCTTATAACTCTGACTACATCAATCAGGCTTATAATGTTGTTGAAACAAATCCTACACAATTTGGTCTTCGAAGCATTGGTTACACCTCTACTAGTGATCGAGTCAATGGTATCTTTGTTCCCCAGACCTCTGCCTTGAGAAATAGCTCAGTGGCCTTTAATATCATGGGAACTGTGGGCCAGACAGAAGTCGTGACGCCTGGGAAAATTTATACTCTTTCTTTTGTGGTTGCCAATAATGCAAATCAAACAGTGACACGCTCTTTGCGTATCCAGGTCTTGCCGCAAAATGATGGCATTCGTAATCCGATTACGGCGGTGACAACGAGTACTTTTGTTAATGACACAAGTAGTCTCGCTCAGGCTGAAAAAGATAAGGTTTGGGAAGCGTTTAAGACTGCTAACCCAAATATTGCCACTTCAAAGGATTTTAAATCTTATTCCGTTTCATCATCTGGTGTGGTAACCATTACTTATAAAGATAACACCACTAATGATGTGACGGCTCCAGTGAAGCGACTAGCAGCACCAACCGTTGAAACGAGATTATTGGACAAGGCTTACACACAGACGCCTGTAACGGTGACGGGAGCTGAGCCAGGTTCCACAGTCGTTCTATACAATAATGACGACGAAGTGGGAACAGCTGTGGCAGATGCTTCGGGTCAAGCGATTGTGACGCCGACTGTTAAGTTACAAACAGGTGGTGTAACAGCCAAAGCTCGCATCATGTATGGTGATTATGCGGTGTATTCCGATGCCAGTAATTCCGTGGCTGTAACGGACGGAACGCGTCCTGAGGTGACAGCCAAGTTGACTGTTGATGGTGTGGAACCTAAGTCAACGCCTCTCGAAGGTGGTGGGAAAAACTATACCCTCTATGCTGGTGATGATGCTGTTGTGACTTTCACGGCAACAGATGACAGTGGCAAGCTTAAAGAAATGAAAGTCGTTGCAAGAGCCGATTTGAATGACAATGCCTTGAACGGCAATTTCTTTGGTAGTAGCCAGTATGGAACAGGTAATATTGCACCGATTACGGGAGATATCACAGCAACGACTGATAATCCTGCAACCATCGCAACGACCATTCATTTGAAGGATGACCTTTATCATTCTTTCCGAAATACATGGCAACGTAATGTTGCTGCTATCGACAATGCGTCAAATATGAACCGTCCAAATGGCTTGGGTGAGATTCGTATTACTCAGGGTCGCTTGTCAGATCGTACACCGGGTGTGGCGCCGACAAGCACTATTCAGGTGACCAGCCTGACTGCCCTAACAGACGCAGATAAGAATAAGATTATTGCGGCAGTGTCTGCCTTGAATCCAGAGGTCGCCAACCGTATTAAGTCTTATACGGTTAATAGTGATGGTACGGTAACGATTACTTATAAAGACAGTACGACCAATGTTGTGACGGTGAAATTGTCGGATAGTGATTACAGCCAGTCAGTGTCGCAAAGTGCCAGTCAGTCTAAGCAGGAATCGATTTCTCAAAGTCGAAGTGAGTCTGTTAAGCAATCTGCATCGACCAGCCTTTCATTGAGCACGGTAGCCTCAAAAAGTGTTTCAAGTTCTTTGAGTGAATCGTTGAAGACAAGCCAATCTCGAAGTCAATCCGCTTCAACGAGTGCGTCTTTGAGTACCGTGAAATCAGCGAGTGTCTCAAGTTCATTAAGTGAGTCCTTGAAGACAAGTCAATCTCGAAGTCAATCCGCTTCAACAAGTGCGTCTTTGAGTACCGTGAAATCTGAGAGCATTTCAAGTTCCTTGAGTGATTCCTTGAAGACCAGCGTTTCACAAAGTCGATCTGCTTCAACAAGTGTGTCTTTGAGTACCGTGAAATCAGCGAGTGTTTCAAGTTCCTTGAGTGAGTCTTTGAAGACCAGCGTTTCACAAAGTCAGTCAGCCTCAACGAGTGCGTCTTTGAGTACCGTGAAATCTGAGAGCGTTTCAAGCTCCTTGAGTGAATCCTTGAAGACTAGCATCTCACAAAGTGAATCCGCTTCAACAAGTGCGTCTTTGAGTACCGTGAAATCTGAGAGCGTTTCAAGCTCCTTGAGTGATTCCTTGAAGACCAGCGTTTCACAAAGTCAGTCAGCCTCAACGAGTGCATCTTTGAGTACCGTGAAATCTGAGAGTGTTTCAAGTTCTTTGAGCGAGTCCCTGAAGACAAGCGTCTCACAAAGTCAGTCCACTTCAACAAGTGCCTCTTTGAGCGCTGTGAAATCGGCGAGTGTTTCAAGTTCCTTGAGTGAATCCTTGAAGACAAGCGTCTCACAAAGTCAGTCTGCTTCAACAAGTGCCTCTTTGAGCGCTGTGAAATCGGCGAGTGTTTCAAGTTCCTTGAGTGAGTCCTTGAAGACGAGCGTATCACAGAGTCAATCTGCTTCAACAAGTGCATCTTTGAGTACCGTGAAATCAGCGAGTGTTTCAAGTTCCTTGAGTGAGTCTTTGAAGACGAGTGTTTCGCAAAGTCAATCTGCTTCAACGAGTGCGTCTTTGAGTGCCGTGAAATCTGAGAGCATTTCAAGCTCCTTGAGTGAGTCCTTGAAGACCAGCATTTCACAAAGCCAATCTGCTTTAACAAGTGCGTCTTTGAGTACCGTGAAATCAGCGAGTGTCTCAAGTTCATTAAGTGAGTCCTTGAAGACGAGCATATCACAAAGTCAATCTGCTTCAACAAGTGCGTCTTTGAGTGCTGAGAAATCGGCGAGCGTTTCAAGTTCCTTGAGTGAATCCTTGAAGACCAGCGTTTCACAAAGTCAGTCAGCCTCAACGAGTGCGTCTTTAAGTGCTGAGAAATCGGCGAGCGTTTCAAGTTCTTTGAGTGAGTCCTTGAAGACGAGCGTTTCACAAAGTCAGTCAGCCTCAACGAGTGCGTCTTTGAGTACCGTGACATCAGCGAGTGTTTCAAGTTCCTTGAGTGAGTCCCTGAAGACGAGTGTCTCACAAAGTGAATCTGCTTCAACGAGTGCGTCTTTGAGTGCTGAGAAATCGGCGAGTGTTTCAAGTTCCTTGAGTGAGTCCGCTTCAACAAGCTCGTCTGTGTCAGAATCACAATCAGTCTCAGAAAGTGCATCAGTTTCAGCCTCACAATCCGTTTCAAATTCCGAATCAGCATCAGTAAGTGAATCAGTTTCAGAATCACAATCTGTATCTAACTCTGAAAGTGCCTCAGTAAGTGCTTCAAACTTAGAATCACAGTCTGTCTCAAACTCAGAATCCGCTTCAGAAAGTGCATCTGTGTCTGAGTCGCAATCAGTTTCAAACTCAGAGTCTGCATCAACAAGTGCGTCTGTGTCAGAATCACAGTCTGTATCTAATTCAGAATCAGCGTCAGAGAGTGCATCAGTTTCAGAATCACAATCAGTGTCTAATTCTGAATCAGCATCAGAGAGTGCTTCTGTCTCAGAATCACAGACAGTGTCTAATTCCGAGTCAGCATCAACAAGTGCCTCTGTCTCAGAATCGCAATCAGTTTCAAATTCCGAGTCAGTGTCAGAAAGTGAATCTGTTTCAGAATCACAGTCTGCTTCAAACTCCGAATCAGCGTCAGTAAGTGAATCAATTTCAGAATCACAATCAGTGTCTAATTCAGAATCAGCGTCAGAGAGTGCTTCTGTCTCAGAATCACAATCAGTGTCTAATTCAGAATCAGCGTCAGTAAGTGAGTCAACGTCGGTATCGCAATCAGTATCAAATTCCGAGTCAACATCAGAAAGTGCGTCTGTCTCAGAATCACAATCAGTGTCTAACTCAGAATCAGCATCAGTAAGTGAATCAATTTCAGAATCACAGTCTGTATCAAATTCCGAATCAGCCTCAGAGAGTGCGTCAGTTTCTGAATCACAATCTGCTTCAAACTCAGAGTCAGCATCGGTAAGTGCGTCAATTTCAGAATCACAGTCTGTTTCAAACTCAGAATCAGCGTCAGAAAGTGCGTCAGTTTCAGAATCACAGTCTGTATCAAATTCCGAATCAGCTTCAGAGAGTGCATCAGTAAGCGAATCACAATCAGTGTCTAATTCCGAGTCAGCTTCAGAAAGTGCGTCAGTTTCAGAATCACAATCTGTTTCAAACTCAGAATCAGCTTCAGAGAGTGCGTCAGTTTCAGAATCACAATCAGTGTCTAACTCAGAGTCAGCGTCAGCAAGTGAATCAGTTTCAGAATCACAATCCGTGTCAAACTCAGAATCAGCTTCAGAGAGTGCATCAGTGTCTGAGTCACAGTCTGTTTCAAACTCCGAGTCAGCATCGGTAAGTGAATCCATTTCAGAATCACAGTCTGTTTCAAATTCCGAATCAGCCTCAGAGAGTGCATCAATTTCAGAATCACAATCAGTGTCAAACTCAGAATCATCTTCAGAAAGTGCATCAGTAAGCGAATCACAGTCAGTGTCTAACTCAGAATCAGCATCTGTCAGTGCGTCAATTTCAGAATCACAGTCTGCATCAAACTCAGAGTCATCTTCAGAAAGTGCATCAGTAAGCGAATCGCAATCAGTTTCAAATTCCGAGTCAGCGTCAGAAAGTGCCTCAGTTTCAGAATCACAATCCGTGTCTAATTCCGAGTCAGCGTCAGAAAGTGCGTCAATTTCAGAATCACAATCAGTGTCTAACTCAGAGTCAGCCTCAGTAAGTGACTCCATTTCAGAATCACAGTCTGTTTCAAACTCAGAATCAGCGTCAGAGAGTGCGTCTGTGTCTGAATCACAATCAGTGTCTAACTCAGAGTCGGCATCAGAGAGTGCATCAGTAAGCGAATCACAATCAGTGTCAAACTCAGAATCAGCATCTGTCAGTGCGTCAGTAAGCGAATCACAATCAGTGTCTAACTCAGAGTCAGCGTCAGAGAGTGCCTCAGTTTCAGAATCACAGTCTGCTTCGACTTCCGAGTCAGCGTCAGTAAGTGAATCAATCTCAGAATCACAGTCTGTATCTAATTCAGAATCAGCTTCAGAAAGTGAGTCAGTTTCTGAATCACAGTCAGTGTCTAATTCAGAGTCAGCATCAGAGAGTGAATCAACATCAGCGTCACAATCAGAGTCTAACTCAGAGTCAGCTTCAGAAAGTGCGTCAATTTCGGCTTCACAATCAGTCTCAAATTATGAGTCAGCGTCAGTCAGTGAGTCAGTCTCAGAATCACAGTCTGTATCTAATTCAGAATCAGCTTCAGAAAGTGCATCAGTTTCAGAATCACAATCAGTGTCTAATTCTGAATCAGCTTCAGAAAGTGCGTCAGTTTCAGAGTCACAGTCTGTTTCAAACTCAGAATCAGCTTCAGAAAGTGCGTCAGTTTCAGAATCACAGTCTGAATCAAACTCAGAATCAGCTTCAGAGAGTGCATCAGTAAGCGAATCACAATCAGTGTCAAACTCAGAATCAGCGTCAGTAAATACTTCAATTTCAGTTAGTGAGTCTGCATCATTGAGTGAATCACAGAGCACAAGTTCCTCAATCTCGACTTCAGAGTCAGAATCATTGAGTACGTCAAGCTCATTGAGTGCTTCTGCATTTGAAAGCCAGTCTCAAGCCTTCAGTGCTTCAATTTCTGCGATTATTTCAACTGTTGAATCTATTTCGAACTCAGCTTCAAGCTTCATTTCAGCTAGTGAGTCGCTTTCGACATCTAACTCAGCATCATTGAGTGCGTCGGCGTCATTGAGTACATCAGAAAGTCTTTCAGGCTCAACAAGTGTATCTGAGTCATTGTCTGTATCGGCTTCAGCCTCAGCGAGCGCATCCACTTCAGTCTCTGCCTCAGAGTCAACTTCTGTAAGTACCTCAATTTCAGAGTCACAATTAGTGTCTGAATCACAATCCGTTTCAAACTCTGAGTCAACTTCTGTAAGTGAGTCAGTCTCAGAATCCGAGTCAGCGTCAGAATCAGTGAGCGTATTTGAGTCAGCTTCTACATCAGCATTCTTGAGTGTCTCTGAAAGCACAAGTGCTTCAACAAGTATTTCAACATCATTGAGTACCTCAGCAAGTCTATCAGCCTCAACAAGTGTATCTGAGTCATTGTCTGCATCCGCTTCAGCATTAGCCTCAGAGTCAACTTCTGTAAGAACTTCAATTTCAGAGTCACATTCAGTATCGAACTCAGAGTCAGTTTCAGCGAGTGCGTCTGTGTCTGAATCACAATCAGCCTCAGTAAGTGCATCGATTTCTACAAGTGAGTCTGTATCGTTGAGCGAATCACAAAGTGCAAGCACATCAGCATCCGCTTCAGTCTCAGCGTCAGAATCAGTAAGTTCTTCAGAATCAAGTTCTGTCTCAGAATCAGTATCAGTATCTGAATCATCAAGTGCATCCGCATCAGTCTCTGCCTCAGTATCGACTTCAGTAAGTGTCTCAATTTCCGAGTCGCAATCAGTATCAGTTTCAGCGAGTGCATCAGTGTCTGAATCAGAATCTGTTTCAAACTCAGTATCACTGAGTGAGTCGCAAAGTGCAAGTGCATCTGACTCAGAATCCGCTTCATCAAGCGTTTCAGTATCAGAGTCCGCTTCTACATCGGCATTCTTGAGTGCCTCTGGAAGCACAAGTGCTTCAACAAGTATTTCAACATCATTGAGTACCTTAGCAAGTCTTTCAGCCTCAACAAGTGTATCTGAGTCATTGTCTACATCAGCGTCAGCAAGTACATCTGCCTCAGTTTCAACTTCAGTAAGTGTCTCAATTTCAGAGTCGCAATCAGTATCGAACTCCGAGTCCGTTTCAGCGAGTGCGTCTGTGTCTGAATCAGAATCCGTTTTAAACTCAGAATCAACTTCAGTAAGTGAGTCAGTCTCAGAATCACAGTCTGTTTCATCTTCTGTAAGTTCTTCGATTTCTACAACTGAGTCTGTATCGTTGAGTGAGTCGCAGAGTGCAAGTGCATCTGCATCAGAATCAGCTTCATCCAGCGTTTCAGAATCAGAGTCAGCATCCTTGAGTGAATCACAAAGTGCAAGTGTGTCTGTGTCAGCTTCAGCAAGTACATCCGCTTCAGCATCTGCGTCAGAAGCAACAAGTGCCTCAGAGTCAGCTTCAGCGAGCGCATCCGCATCAGTCTCTGCCTCAGTATCGACTTCAGTAAATGTCTCAATTTCAGAGTTGCAATCAGTATCGAACTCAGAATCAGTTTCAGCGAGTGCATCAGTGTCTGAATCACAATCTGTTTCAAACTCAGTATCACTGAGTGAGTCACTCTCAGTAAGTGCATCGATTTCTACAAGTGAGTCTGTATCGTTGAGCGAATCGCAAAGTGCAAGTGCATCTGCATCATTGTCTGCCTCAGAATCAGTAAGTTCGACAGAATCAGCTAGTGCCTCTGAAAGCACAAGTATTTCAACAAGTGTATCTGAGTCATTATCAACCTCTGCATCAACAAGTGTTTCTGAAGTGAAAGATCCTAAGCACAAACGTGGTAGCCAAGCGCTTCCTAAGACTGGTGAGGAAAACTCATCATTAGGTATGGCCTTGGGTGCTTTGGCAACTGCAACTGGTCTTGGATTTCTTGCCAAACGTAAGAAAAATGAAGAATAGGACGAAGATTATTCGTATTTCTGAATTGTAAGAGTCTTTACAATGCTCAGATAAGCACAAATAAAAAACACCTTCATGTTAGCTAACCATTCTAGCTAGGAGGTGTTTTTTTGATTTGGAGATGTTGTGAAAGTTTCAAAATGGAACTGACTTTTTGAAATACTAATGACTACATAAAAATAAGAGACCACTTGAACATGGTCTCTTATTTGTTGTCTTGCTCATTCTCTTGTTTATACATCACAGTTCCCACTGTTACTAGAATAGTTAACAGAATCGGTATAACTCGAAAAACTCCCCAGTCGGGGTCATAGGCCAAAACGATAGAAGCTATATAAAAAACGATGCTTGTGTATAAGAAGTTTTTATTAGCTTTTTTACGCCCAATACCTGTAAAAATAGTTGCAATGATAAAACTAATCAAACTAGGTGCTAGGAAAATTATTATAACCATTCCCCAAGGATTTGACAGGCCTAAGAGCAAAAATAAGGCAAGATAAACGATAGCTAAATAAAAGGCGATTGTAAGGAAAATAGAAGCAACCCTGTTGTCTGGAGAATTATTCTTAATGAGCTCTTGATTATTGAACTCTTGACCAGGCTTAGCCTTATCTTGGCTTGTGTCCAAGTTTGTATGTTGTACTGACATCTTTCTCACCAACCCCTCTATTTGTTTCTAAATAGTTTAACTCTTTCCACTTTTATTATACTCCTTTTTCCTTGTTTTCATCAGGGTAGATAGGTTTTTGAGGTATTTTTTATGAGATGTTTTATCGCTCTGTGATTGTTTTTTGTGGCACTATAGTGACCGAACTTGAAACTCTTAAACCTCAGTAGAAGGGAGTGGCTTAGATAGTTAGAATTTAGATTTTGTATGAGAAGATAGTCTAAAAAAGACCCTATTTTAACAGACCTAATGGTTTGGTAAGGATAGTATTTTTTGTCGCTTTGAGAGAGGTGCCTTAAGGATTTTGTGAATTTTCATTAGATTTCCTTGTAATCCCATTAAAAGGAGGTCTTATCAATAATCATTCTAAATAGCCATAGAGTGTCAGTTATCTGTTTCTCAACGAACTAAAATGAGCATGTCTATAATTATAAACACTCATTTAAAACTAATGTTATTAAAACAACAAAAGGACTTTTCTAAAAATTATGAAAATTTATCGAATCTTATTGAAAAAAAGCTTTCAATGATTTAGAATGAAGCTATAAATGGGAAAAAGGAGTCTTTTTATTATGGACAAAAAAGTACATTATAAAATGCACAAAGTTAAGAAACAATGGGTAACCATCGCAGTTACAGGAATGTCGCTCGGTGCAGTCTCAGCGGTTTCTTTAGGAACTAACGACGGTGTCGTTCAGGCCGACGAACATACGGATGCTACTGTAGCCATCCCCGATATTACTGTTGATACGGGTACTGTATCTAACGATACAACGGCTGCTCAGGATCCAACTACAGCAGTTGCAGCGACAAATGATGTCGCAACTGACCAAGCAGCTCCAACAGCAACCTTCGATTTGACAACTGATACAACAAATACAGTTGCAGCGAATGCTGTTGATACGGCAGCGACTGTCGGTACTGATCGTGCGGCAACTACAACAGATACAACAGCAACCAATGATACAGCTGTTGATACAACAAATAACAATACTACAACTGACACAACAACAGTTACTGATCGCGCAGCGACACGTGAACGTCGTGCGACTGGTGCCCGCCGTGGTCCTACAGGAGGCCGTCGTGCAACTCCAGTTAACGGCAATACAAACAATGCTAATAATACTAATAATACTGTCACAGTAGTAAACAACGACCTTCCAGCAACTAACAATGTCGTAACTGATGGTCCAAGCCACATCAAAACAATTGATGGAAAACAATACTACGTTGAAGATGACGGCACTATTCGTAAGAACTATGTTCTTGAACGTAACGGCGGCAGCCAATACTTCAACGCTGAAACTGGTGAATTGTCTAACCAAAAAGAATACCGTTTCGACAAGAACGGTGGAACAGGTTCATCAGCTGATAGCACAAACACAAACGTTACTGTAAATGGTGATAAAAATGCCTTTTATGGTACAACTGATAAAGATATCGAACTTGTTGATGGTTACTTCACTGCCAACACATGGTACCGTCCAAAAGAAATCTTGAAAGATGGTAAAGAGTGGACTGCTTCAACTGAAAATGACAAACGTCCATTGCTTACAGTTTGGTGGCCAAGCAAGGCTATCCAAGCGAGCTACCTCAACTACATGAAGGAGCAAGGTCTCGGTACCAATCAGACCTATACGTCATTCAGCTCACAAACTCAGATGGACCAAGCAGCGCTTGAAGTTCAAAAGCGTATTGAAGAACGTATTGCGCGTGAAGGTAACACTGACTGGTTGCGTACAACTATCAAAAATTTCGTGAAGACTCAACCAGGTTGGAATTCAACTTCTGAAAATCTTGATAATAGTGACCACTTGCAAGGTGGTGCCCTTCTCTATAACAACGATAGTCGTACAAGTCATGCTAACTCTGACTATCGTCTCTTGAACCGCACACCAACTAGCCAAACAGGTAAACACAATCCTAAGTATACTAAGGATACAAGTAACGGTGGTTTTGAATTCTTGTTGGCTAATGATATCGACAACTCAAACCCAGCGGTTCAAGCTGAGCAGTTGAACTGGCTCCACTACATCATGAACATCGGTACTATCACTGGTGGTTCTGAAGATGAAAACTTTGATGGTGTTCGTGTCGATGCCGTGGATAATGTCAATGCTGACCTTCTCCAAATTGCTTCAGATTACTTCAAAGCTAAGTATGGTTCTGATCAAAGCCAAGAACAAGCTATTAAGCACTTGTCTATCTTGGAAGCATGGTCTCACAATGATGCCTACTACAATGAAGACACCAAAGGTGCTCAATTGCCAATGGATGACCCTATGCACTTGGCATTGGTATATTCACTCTTGCGTCCAATTGGTAACCGTTCAGGAGTTGAACCACTCATTTCAAATAGTTTAAATGACCGTTCTGAAAGTGGTAAAAACTCTAAACGTATGGCTAACTACTCATTTGTTCGTGCCCACGATTCAGAGGTACAATCAATCATTGGTCAAATCATCAAAAATGAAATCAACCCTCAATCAACAGGGAATACCTTCACGCTTGATGAAATGAAGAAAGCCTTTGAAATCTACAACAGAGACATGCGTAGTGCTAACAAGCAATACACACAATATAACATCCCATCAGCATATGCCTTGATGCTTACACATAAGGACACTGTGCCACGTGTTTACTATGGAGACATGTACACAGATGATGGTCAATATATGGCTAAAAAATCACCATATTATGATGCTATTGAAACCCTCTTGAAAGGCCGTATCCGCTATGCAGCCGGCGGTCAAGATATGAAGGTTAACTACATCGGTTATGGTAATACTAATGGTTGGGATGCTGCAGGTGTCTTGACATCTGTACGTTATGGTACAGGGGCTAACAGTGCTTCTGATGCTGGTACAGCAGAAACACGCAACCAAGGTATGGCAGTTATCGTTTCAAACCAACCAGCCCTTCGTTTGACAAGCAACTTGACAATTAACATGGGTGCGGCTCACCGTAACCAAGCTTATCGTCCATTGCTTTTGACAACAAACGATGGTGTGGCTACTTACTTGAATGATAGCGATGCTAACGGCATTGTCAAATACACTGATGGTAATGGTAATTTGACATTTAATGCAAACGAAATCCGTGGTATCCGTAATCCTCAAGTTGATGGTTACCTTGCTGTTTGGGTGCCAGTAGGAGCTTCTGAAACTCAAGATGTGCGTGTAGCACCAAGTAAAGAGAAAAACAGCAGTGGTTTGGTCTACGAATCAAATGCTGCCCTTGATTCACAAGTTATCTACGAAGGTTTCTCTAACTTCCAAGACTTCGTTCAAAATCCATCACAATACACTAATAAGAAGATTGCTGAAAATGCTAGTCTCTTCAAATCATGGGGTATTACATCATTCGAACTTGCACCACAATACGTTTCAAGTGATGATGGTACTTTCCTTGACTCAGTCATCCAAAATGGTTATGCTTTCACAGACCGTTATGACATTGCCATGAGTAAGGACAACAAGTATGGTTCATTGGCTGACTTGAAGGCAGCTCTTAAAGCCCTCCATGCAGTGGGAATTTCAGCGATTGCTGACTGGGTTCCAGACCAAATCTACAACCTTCCAGGTGACGAAGTAGTTACTGCAACTCGTGTTAATAACTACGGTGAAACTAAAGATGGCGCAATCATCAACCACAGCCTCTATGCCGCTAAAACACGTACCTTTGGTAATGACTACCAAGGTAAATATGGTGGTGCCTTCCTTGATGAATTGAAACGTCTCTACCCACAAATCTTTGACCGTGTTCAAATCTCTAACGGTAAACGCATGACAACTGACGAGAAGATTACGAAGTGGTCTGCGAAGTACATGAATGGTACTAACATTCTTGACCGTGGTTCAGAGTACGTGCTTAAGAATGGTCTCAACGGTTACTACGGTACAAATGGTGGTAAGGTTAACCTTCCAAAAGTTGTCGGAAGCAACCAATCAACTAATGGTGATAACCAAAACGGTGATGGTAGTGGTAAATTTGAAAAACGTCTCTTCTCTGTAAGATACCGTTATAACAATGGTCAATATGCTAAGAATGCCTTCATCAAAGATAACGACGGAAATGTTTACTACTTTGATAACTCAGGCCGTATGGCAATCGGTGAAAAGACTATCGATGGTAAACAATACTTCTTCCTCGCTAATGGTGTGCAATTGCGTGATGGTTATCGTCAAAACCGCAGAGGTCAAGTATTCTACTATGATGAAAACGGTGTCTTGAATGCTAACGGCAAACAAGATCCAAAACCAGATAACAACAATAACAACAATAACAACAATACATCAGGTCGCAATCAATTTGTTCAAATTGGTAACAATGTTTGGGCTTACTATGATGGTAATGGTAGACGTGTAACAGGCCACCAAAACATTAATGGTCAAGAGCTCTTCTTCGATAACAATGGTGTCCAAGTTAAAGGGCGTACTGTTAACGAAAATGGAACAATCCGTTACTATGATGCAAACTCAGGTGAAATGGCTCGCAACCGTTTTGCTGAAATTGAACCAGGTGTTTGGGCTTACTTCAATAATGATGGAGCAGCCGTAAAAGGTTCACAAAATATCAATGGTCAAAACCTCTACTTTGATCAAAATGGTCGTCAAGTGAAAGGTGCTTTGGCTAATGTTGATGGCAACCTTCGTTACTATGATGTAAACTCAGGTGAGCTTTACCGTAATCAATTCCATGAAATCGATGGTAGCTGGTATTACTTCGATGGTAATGGTAATGCTGTCAAAGGCATGGTTACTATCAATGGTCAAAATCTCCTCTTTGATAACAATGGTAAGCAAATCAAAGGTCATTTGGTTCGTGTGAATGGCGTTGTTCGTTACTATGATCCAAATTCAGGTGAGATGGCTGTTAACCGTTGGGTTGAAGTGAGTCCAGGATGGTGGGTTTACTTTGACGCTCAAGGCCGAGGACAAATCTAATCGTTTCCAAACTGTATGAACCGAGACAGTAGTCTCGGTTTTTATGGCATAACTGGGTTTCCGTAAAGACTTAAATGTGGACTGTGAATAGTCATTTAACCCTTTTCTTGGCTGAGTTGTGAAATACCTATGACTATTTGGTGCCCAGAATGATAGCAAAATAGCCTAATCCCAATGACTATTATTAATGCACAATTTAATACGAGAAAGCTTTAAAATTAGGGATTTTCATTAAATGGTTCCAATCTATTGACGAAGCGTCAAAGTCAATCTATACTAGGAGTAATACCAGTTATTTATTGGAATTCCCTAGTCGAGGACTAGTCGCAGGCTTGGCTTGTGTCATTCCTAATAGGCCATTTCTTTAACAAATACATTAAGGTTCTAGCCTTTCAAAGATGAGAAGTAGTTGTGATAGTTTATAGTCTATTTCTTATGAGAGTGTCTTTAGGGAGAGAAAGCTCCATTAAAGAGTCATCATTTAAGTTATCGGGGTAATCTCATTTTGATGTCACTTTCGTAAACTACTTGATAGATATTGCACATTAAAGCACTATTTTTTCACTTAGGGGTTAAAATGATTAAAGTTCTTACACCTTACTTGTAAAAATTCGATTCTCGTATTATAGTATATATAAGAGATATCAAAAATTTTAATCTTTGATAAGAACTTGTTAGCTTCTCCGAGGGAAAATGAAATCTTAATAGAAAAGATTTCCATGAGAACTTAGCAAGTATAGGATTTTATTTCTCATAAAAAGAAGAAAGGGGGAGTATTTTTGAGAGCCTATAGGGAAGATGCGACTGAAGCAGCAGCAAGAACTGCTGAAGAGCATATTGCACATAAATCAGCGGACTCTGATTTGGTTGATACTATAGATCTTTCTAAATTATTGACTAACCCAAAAAGTCGCTCTGACCACAGTGCCCCCTCTCCATTAGATTTTGCTAGAGCTGACGAAGCCCTCTTTGATAATCATGCCCAATCGGAAACCGTGAGGATTCCATCAAAGCAAGAGATTATTTTTCAAGGAGCGGATTCTAAAACTCCAGACCCTGAAGTCATGGAAAATCATGTTTTTACGGGGACTAGAGATAGGAAGACTGGCTTAATCGAATGGGACAAGGACAGTTATACCTATCCTAAGATATCGGTACCAGTTGTCCAGGGCTATTTCGCTGACCAAAAAGAAGCGGGTTTTAACGTTGTCACACCCTATGTGCCAACGGTAACGGAACATGTGACCTATAGGAAATTGGGACGCATTATCCCTGTGACAGAAGATGGGGAATATATTCCAGGTGCTTTGACTAAGCAGTATAACAATAACAAAAAAGATCCACGAAAGGCGGGTGAGACAGCAACACCAGCTGTTCAAGATTATATGACAGATATTAAAAGTGTAGTACCGAACAAACCAGGAGGGGATACTCCGGTTGTGTATCGTAAAATTTTCAAGAAAGCTAGCATCACTTATATTGATGAAACTACCGGTGCTTACTTGGTTAGTGACCAGTTGACCGGTGAATTGGGTGAAGCGATTGAATACGGAACAGCAACACGTATCAAGACTTTCAAGGACATGGGATATGACTTGATTCAGGACGAATTCCCTAAAGATGCCATTTTTGATGATAAGGATATTGATGATCAAGAGTGGTTTGTCCTCTTGCAACACGATGTTGCCAAGGTAGGGCCTGACCATGAGCAAGTCCCAGATACTCCAATCAATCCTAATAATCCAGATGGACCTAAGTGGCCATCTAAGTATGCTTACGAGAAAGAAGTAAGCTTCACAGTCTTTTACAAGAGTACAGATGGCAATGCGGATTTACCGAATGCCGATGTGCAAAAGGCTTATTGGGTCCGTACCCTTACCTTTGACAAGGTTACAGGTGAGCTTGTTGACGAGACAGAATGGTCACCAAACAAGACCAAGTATTATGATATCTATGCACCAGTTGTTTTAGGCTATTTTGCAGATAGAGTAGAAGTTAAAGGTAGAGAGGTTACTGAAGATAACATCGAAGAAACCATTACCTACGTTCCACTTGGTAAGATCATTCCTATTGATGCGAATGGACGCTTGATTCCAAACGTTCCAACGCCAACTTTCAACAACGATGCCAATAACCCAACTAAGGTTAGTGAGACACTTGTTCCTCATATTCCGGGTTACCGTCCAATGCAACAAAGTGTCATGCCTGAGAGCTTGACAGACGATATTCTTGTTGAGTACGCTCCAATCCTTGAAGATGTAACGCAACCAACCTTGCAAACGGTCTTCTTCAAAGGAGCTGGCGAAGCAACACCGTCTGTTAATATCCAGTCTGACTTTACTTTCACTGGTCAGTATAACCAAGCAGAAGACACTTACACTTGGGATCAAGACAGCTATACCTTTGCTAAGGTTAATGTCCCAGTTATCGAAGGTTACTATGCGGACAAGGCAGTGGCTGGTATGCAGATTGTTACACCTGATAAACCAGAAGCCACAGACAGTGTTGTCTATAAAGAACTCGGTAAGATTATCCCTGTTGATACCTTTGGTAATCCAATCGCGGATGCAGAACCAATTCATTATGCTAATGATCCTCAAGATGCTACGCAAGTTATTGAAACACCAGCACCACAAGTTGCTGGCTACCAAGCTGAAAGTGAATTGGTATTGCCAATTGACCTCAGCCTGGACCAAACCTTGGTTTACGAACCAATCTTGGATGATATCACACAAGATACGAAACAAACGGTTACCTTCCAAGGTGCTGGCTACAAAGATCCAGTTATCAACATTCAAGATAGCTTCAGCTTCCACGGTAAGTTTAACCAAGTGGAACAAACAAGCACTTGGAATCAAGACAGCTTCACTTATGATGTTGTAGAAGTTCCTGTAGTTGAAGGTTTCTATGCAGATAAACGTCAAGCTGGTGGACTTGAAGTTCGACCAGACCTTCCAGAAGTGGAAGATACTGTTACTTACACAGAACTTGGTAAGATTATTCCAGTAGATGAGTATGGTACACCAATCGAAAATGCACCTACTCCAAGCTACAACAATGATCCAGAAGATCCAACCATGGCTATGGAAACAGTCGTTCCAGATGTTCTTGGTTACATTTCTGAAAAGGCCTTTATTACTCCAGAGCACCCAGGTCAAGATACCAACGTGGTTTATGCTAAGGATGAGCAAAAAGCTATTATCCTTTACATGAATGAGCTTGATAAGTCAGAATTGACTCGTGATGTTGTTGTCGGAAGCTCAGGTGAGAAGATTGACTACTCTACTGATGAACAAATCGCAAACTTGCTCAAACAAGGTTATGAACTTGTCAACGATGGTTATGCAGAAGCCTTTGACCACACTTACAATGGTGACTCTGACTTTGACCAAGTCTTCGAAGTGGTTCTTCGTGAACGTTTGGTTCTTATCGACCCAGATATGCCAGCACCAGTTGCAGGTGAAGTCGTAGATCCAAATGATGTGAATAGCCCAGTTTGGCCAAATAGCGTAGAGATGCTTGAAAACCGTGCCGATGTGACACGTACCATCCAGTATGTCTTCGAAGAAGGTGGTTTGGCTAGCGACGACTACGTTGAAGTTCTTGATTTCAAACGTTTGGCTAATGTTAACCTTGTGACAGGCGCTATCAATTATGAAGCATGGTCAAGTACTCAAGCTGGCTTCTCAGCTGTTCCTTCACCAGAGGTTGTCGGATTCACACCAGACCGTATGGAAGTCGCTGAAATGACAGAGGTTTCTGTGGAAACTCCTGAAATCATGGAAGTGGTTACTTACCTCAAGGATGCTCAGAAAGCTACAGTCACTTATGTTGACGGTACAACTCGTAAGAAACTTGAAGTGGTCGACTTGCTTGGTAAATCAGGCGAAGTGATTGAATACTCAACAATCGAACGTATCAAGTACTATAGCGACCGTGGTTATACCCTTCTTGCTGATGGCTTCACAAACGGTGTGATCTTTGATGGCGATTCACATGTTGACCAAAACTTCATGGTTACACTTCGTCATGGTACCGTTCAAGTAGGTCCAGATAACATCCAAGAAGCTGGTACACCAATCAACCCAGCAAATCCTGATGGTGCCAAATGGCCAGAACGCGAAAGCTACATCAAAGACGTAACCTTCACAGTTCTCTACACATCTAGCGATGGACAAGCAGAACTTCCTGCCAATAACATCCAAACTGCTCAATGGACACGTAGTTTGACTATTGACAAGGTTACAGGTGAAGAGCTTGGTTCAAGCTACTGGACTTCAAATAAAGGTCAGTTTGAAACAGTCATCACTCCTGAAGTAGAAGGCTATAGCGCTGATAAGGATAAGGTTGAAGGTAAGACAGTAGGTCAACGTAACCTTGAGGAAACCGTTGTTTATATCCCATTAACAGGCGATATTAATGGTAAACCTAAGGAAGACAAAGCAGACGATATCGTTGTTGAAGAGATTGAAGACCTAGAAGTTCTCGACCAAGTCGAAGAGCAAGTGGAATCTCATGATGGACCAGTTACTTATGGACCAGGCGATGACTTTGAAGCACCTGTTTCAAGTCAAGCTGAGGGTAAAGGCTCTAAACACAAGATGCCAATTAATCTCTCAAATGAGGAAGAAGCAAGTAAAGGTAAGATTGAAGAAACCATCAATATCGCTGGCTTCACCGTATCGGTAACAGGTCTAGGACTTGGCCGCAACGGACGTAAAAAGAAAAATAAAAAAGATCACAAAGATCAAAAGGACAAATAATATAAAGCCCTGAATGACTCAGGCATGCCCAGACAGAAAGAAAATCTCAAGTTGCTTAGTGCACTTGGGATTTTTTTGTGGATTACCTAACCGAGGTCTGTGGAAACTAAGTATTTTAAACGTAAAAGAAGGTGTCGAACATACGCTGGTATTGATAAAAGTGATGATAAAAACTATAATCTAGTTACAAGAGCTATGTACTAAAATGCTCATTCCATTGTTGTTAATGACTAGTTTTTCAACTTGTCGCTTATTTTAAAAAAGAGGTACTATGTCTATTTCGTTTACTTATTGTGGCGTTGCATGTGGCGTCATCTCTATTGATAATCAATTTTTTATCGGAATTGATCCTGACTTGTCTCCTAAAGGAACGTCAGTCCGTTTTAAAGGATTTGTCTCCGAGAAACAAACTGATGTTCATAAGGACATGTCTCTTCTTAATAAGGTTGATGTATGGCTAATTACTCATGGGCATCAAGATCATTTGGATGATGTCGGGAAAGATTATCTGAAAGAGAAGACGGTCATTTCTCCTAATAGGAAAATTTTAGATGGGGTGCCATGTTTAAATAATAGTGTTTTAAGATGGGGAGAAGAACAAGCATTTCAAGTCGCTGACTATTGTATCACCATAAAAGCATTACCGGCTTATCATGCCAGTAATTACATCATGCGAAAGATAGTTGGTAAGGTAAATGGCTATCAACTAACAATCACCAGTTCGTCAGAAACTAAAGTTATTTATTTTACCGGTGATACTGTTTTGTACCCAGACTTAATCCAAATTGTCCCTAAAAATATAGATGCTATTTTTGCTAATTTAGGTGCTGTAAAATCAGGTTCTTTTGGTGGCCCATTTACCATGGACTTAAAAATGTTAAACCGAATGAATAATCTCCTTCAACCTAAAAGGATTTATCCCATTCATATTGATGACTATAGTCATTACAAGACAACTAAAAAAGAAGTTGAAGCAGCAGGTTATAGTGTTTTAGCTGTTGGTGAGACCATCGATATATAATTAAGTAGAATAAAGACTTTACATACTTTTGTATGGGAGTCTCGCTTGTGGTGACATCACTTCTATACTACAATATAGGAGAAGAAGTAAAAAAGGAGTATGCCATGCCAACTGAATATGAAAAGATGATTGCAGGTGACTTTTATAAACCTAGCGATCCTGAGTTACGTGCCTTAGCGGCCAGCTCAAGAGAAAAACAATGGGCCTTTAATGCTGAGCCTGACCGTCTCAAGAGAGCAGAGATTGTCAAATCTTGGTTTGGTTCGACTGGTGAAAATATTGCCATGAATCCTCAGTTCGTTACGGATTACGGTGTTAATATCCATATCGGTGAAAATTTTTACTCTAACTGGAATTTGACCATGCTGGATATCTGTCCTATCACGATTGGTGACAATGCCATGATTGGCCCTAATTGTCAGTTTTTGACGCCCTTGCATCCGCTTGATCCAACAGAGCGTAATTCAGGCATTGAATATGGTGCTCCAATTACTATCGGTGATAATTTCTGGGCCGGTGGAGGCGTAACTATCCTTCCAGGAGTGACCTTAGGGGATAATGTAGTGGCTGGAGCAGGAGCTGTTGTGACTAAGTCCTTTGGTGATAATGTGGTTCTAGGTGGGAATCCGGCGCGTGTGATTAAGGAAATTCCTGTAAAGAAAGACTAAATATAGCAACTCAAGGATTCTAGGTCCTTGAGTTTTCTATTTTTTGAAAGAATCTATTGACTTGAGCTAATAATTCTTCTATACTGCTAGTTAGCTAACAATATAGTTAAGGAGTCATTTTTTTGGACCATTTTGGACGCTTGTTAAAACAAGCCAATAATAATATGATGCGTCATTTTGACCAGTTTGCTAGGCAGTATGACTTGACTGGAAATCAGATGGCTGTCATTGATTTTATAACCAATCATGCGGATCAAGAAGTCTTTCAACGTGACATTGAGCACGAATTTGAGATTCAGCGTTCAACAACGACAGTGCTCTTACAGCGGATGGAGAAGAAAGGCTTGATTGAACGCCACACTTCTTCAAAAGATGCTAGGCAAAAGGCGGTTGTTCTCACGGATAAAGCTCTCAGTATCGCTTCTGCCTGTCAATCTTATCTTCGAAAAGAGGAAGAAGAGTTTGCCCAGCAATTTTCAGCTAAAGAGAGAGAAGTCTTTCTCAAGATTTTACAACACTACCGTAATATTTAAGTTTATTTAGGAGGAACAAATACTTATGTCAGACGAAAAACTCTCCACCAAGGTCCTGTGTGCCATCTTTGCGACAGGAATCCTTTCATTTTGTGGAGTAGCTGGTGAAACAGCTATGAACATCACCTTTCCTGTATTGATGAAGGCATTCTCAGTCAATACGTCAACCGTACAATGGGTTACAACCATTTATCTCCTAGTGGTCGCTTGTGTGGTTCCCTTATCTGCCTATCTCAAGCGCTCGTTTAAGATGAAAACCATCTTTTTGGTCGCAAATCTATTGTCTATTTTAGGTGTTCTTATCGACTTTATAGCGCCTAGTTTTAGCTTTGTTGTTTTGGGACGTTTGGTTCAAGGGATGGGTGTTGGTTTTGCCCTACCTCTCATGTTTAACATCATTTTAGAGCAGGTGCCAAGTCGTAAGATTGGTCTCATGATGGGAGTTGGGACACTGATTACAGCCGTTGCTCCAGCCATTGGACCAACTGTTGGTGGTCTCTTGACAGCACACTTTGGTTGGCGTTCTATCTTCCTCGTCCAGTTTCCTATTCTCTTGGCTTCACTGATTGCGGGGCTTCGCTCGATTGAGCAAAAGAGTGAGGTGCAACGTGAATCTTTAGATATCCTTAGTCTACTGGCTACCATCTTTCTTTTCTTGGGTTTGATTTTAGGTATTCATGGGGTTGCTGACCATGCTTTCGTTAGTTTCTCAGTTCTTGGATGGCTTTTGATTGGTATCTTAGGTCTTGTCCTTTTGATTTGGCGTTCAACAACATTAGAGAACCCCATTATCAACCTCTCCATTTTGAAAAATCGTAAACTGACAGGTCATATCATAGCTTTCTTCTCTTTCCAATTGGGATCCCTTGCGATGAGTTTTCTCCTGCCAAACTATGTGCAGTTGGTTAACCACTCGAATACAACTTCTGCAGCTTTAATGTTGCTTCCAGGTGCTATTATCGGTGCAGGATTCGCCCCGTTCTCAGGTGTCATCTTAGATAAGATGGGGGCTCGTAAACCGATTTTGATTGGAGCAATCCTGATTGTACTCGCTCAGTTGTTATTTAGCTTATTTGGTCTCTCTCTTTCCAATACGTTGATCCTCGTCTTTTACATGATTTTCATGACGGGGCTTGGCGTTTCCTTTGGTAATGTCATGACCAATGGACAGAAACAACTGTCGCTAGATCAACGTGCTGATGCCAATGCCATCTTTAACACGCTCCAACAATTTGCAGGAGCAGTGGGAACAACGTTAGCCTCTCTAATTGTTGCTATGAGTCAAGCTAATCACAAGATTGACTTTGCACAAGCAACGGCTCAAGGTAGTCGAAATGGCTTTATGGTCTTATTTGCTCTAGCCATTTTCCAACTCCTTGTCTTAATTAGCGTTGTCAAAAAGAACGATTAATAAGGTGTTTGAAGCAAAGGAAACATGCTTTCCCTTGCTTTTTCTTTCCTTAAATGAAATATTAATCTTACTGCAAATTATAGTGTTACTTTAAGGTTTATGACTTATAATAACCTTAAAGAATTAACCAGTCTTCGATGAAGATACTAGAAAGAAGGGAAGGACCATGTCTTTACTTAAGAAAATTCATCCTGACCAGCCGCTCAAGGAACTGAGATGGTTTGATATTGGTATTGTTACGCTGATTATGTTTGGTCAGTTTATTGTTCGTTCGACACAAATGTATTTGGCCAGTTTGTCTCCAAGCCTTTCTACCGCAATCAGTGAGACGTCAACAAATACAGCCAGTGAAGGAGCAGCTTACTCAAGCAATTTTACCTTGCAGATTATTCTTCTAGCCTTAGCGATTATTTATCTGTGGATACGTCATTTTGACTTTAAACAATTGCCAATCCGTCTAAAGTGGTCTGTTCTCTTTTGGGTACCCTTTATTTTCGCTATCATGGGCTTATTTGCTGATATGATAAGTACTTTGTCAGGACAATATAATTATTTTAGTCCTCAAGTTCTAGCCTTTATTAGCCCTATGGCTGTGATTGATAAGTTTATGGCTTTGTCACCTATGGCAATTGCTTATGGCTTGCTCAACGGTTTCTACGAGGAATTTTTCTTCCTAGGACTCTTGACATCGGTTAAGGACAAGTATAAGTGGTTGGTCTTGCTCTTTTCAACCATTGTTCGTGTGTCCTTCCATACCTATCAAGGCATGCTATGGGCTCTGGTTATCGGTGTGGCCTTTGGTCTCCTCTATTATTTCCTTTATGAATACAAGGTTAAAAACTTGCTTCCATTTTTCCTCGTTCATGCCTTAGCAGATATGTTTGGCTCGAGCTTAATTTATCTCTTGGTAAACTGGAATTATTAGTCAAACAACTCCCTTCGTTAAGTACGAGGGGAATTTTTGTGCTCAATTAACCCAAGAAAAACTCTAAACGACTAGCTGATTGTAATAATTATTGATTAGGGAATGATTTGATTTTTATTAAAAATATGAGATAATAGATTCGGACTAATTTTAAAACAGCAATTTTAGAGGGAGACAATGATGTCAAAACGACTATTTTCGGATGAGCCGAATGACTCCAAACCCCTTAAGGAGCTTTTCTGGGAAAATGCAGAAATAGCTCGTATGGGGGAATTTTGGAAAGACAAAAAGAGTTACAGAGAGCTCTCAGAAGCCACGGGGATTCCGGCAGGAAGCCTTCGGATGCTTTTTATGAACAAGCCTAAGGGAAATATCCCAAAGATTGTAACTATTACTAACGGTCTGGCCAAGGTAACTGGGAAAAACATTACACTTGGGAAGCTCTTAGCTCGAGACAATCAGCATGAGGTTTTTGAGTTTCCAAGAGATCCTGATCAGGTCACCCAAAACTTGTGGCACAATATTCGCAAGAAGCTGGAAATCACGGAAGATATGGATGAGGAGGAAGTCAGAGAACGTATGACAGCATTTATAGTCTCATCTGGTATGGCTCAAACCAACTATAACCTGATCAATCAAAAAGGAACGGTTTCGCTTGATACTTTGGAAAAATTTTCTAAAAGACTTAGAGTTGAGCCTTATGAATTGTTGGCTACCATCAGACGAAGGGAGATTATTGATAGGGATGATTTCCCTGTTCCCAAGGAAAATATTAGCGACTACCACATCGATATTGGCAAGCTCAATACTTTCATTAAGCTACAACCCTACTCGCCTAATGGTCAAGAGGTAGCCTCTGCAGACTTAAGCCCACAGAATCTTTATCATTATTATTCAAAAGGAACTATCGGAGATATGCCCATAAAAACGGCCTATAAGTTTAAAAGACTTGTGGATATCTATGAAGCAGAATATGGTCCCCTTGAACCTTCAAGTCGAGTTTTAGATGTCAAGGAACTAGAAAGATTCCTTTATAGCGGTATGATTACTGGTTATGCCATTGCTAAGACAGGTTTGATGAATGCGACCAATGGAAATCTCTATATCAAGGGCAAACGTCCTATCGAATCCATGCAACTGGATCGTGCCTTCGGTCTCTATAAACACCTAAAAAGACTGAAAAAGGACCAATAAATTCTTTACCTAACAAAAAGCCAAAATCAGAATGCTGATTTTGGCTTTTTGTTTGTTTTTAGTCGGAATGACTAATGAGAATAATTATAGTCGATTTTCGGACTTATTTTACAATAGCTTCGCACGTCCATTTTCATCAAAGTGATAAGTCACACCATTGATGGTACGAGTTTGGTTGGTGAGGAGAAATATCTTGGCTACTCTTAGTATTCTTTTCATAGTTAGGTCG
>OIEQ01000306.1_pt1 | contig 31264 bp, 27 predicted proteins | sample 1581841 | NCBI WGS metagenome assembly OIEQ01 (sample SAMN03281020, study PRJEB24777) | human gut metagenome | isolation source: fecal sample PR170 from 1 month old male Malay infant, vaginal delivered... | place: Singapore | collected 2005-12-29
CCTTCGCATTCCCCATCCGGTAAGCTCTATGGCTGGGTTGAAAGGATCGGCAATAAAGTGCCACACCCTTTCCTGCTGTTTATCTATCTGATTGTCATTTTGATGGTTGCCACCGCCGTGCTCTCCGCCTTTGACGTGAGCGTGCGAAGTCCGGCCGATGGCAGCCTGGTGGCGGTGAAAAACCTGCTCAGCGTTGACGGGCTGCACTGGTTTTTACCTAACGTCATCAAAAACTTCAGCGGCTTCGCCCCGCTGGGCGCCATTCTGGCACTGGTATTAGGGGCCGGGCTGGCAGAGCGCGTGGGTTTGCTGCCTGCATTGATGGTAAAAATGGCATCCCACGTCAGCGCACGTTACGCCAGCTATATGGTGCTGTTTATCGCCTTCTTCAGCCATATCTCCTCCGACGCCGCGCTGGTGATCATGCCGCCAATGGGGGCGTTGATCTTCCTCGCCGTCGGGCGGCACCCGGTGGCGGGCCTGCTGTCGGCAATTGCGGGTGTCGGCTGCGGATTTACCGCCAACCTGCTGATTGTCACCACAGACGTATTGCTCTCGGGCATCAGCACGGAGGCGGCGAAAACCATTGACGCAGCAATGCACGTCAGCGTAATCGACAACTGGTACTTTATGGCCAGCTCAGTGATTGTTCTGACGATTGTCGGCGGGCTGATTACCGACAAGATCATCGAGCCGCGTCTGGGCAAATGGGAAGGCCGTAGCGATGAAACGCTGGAGACGCTGAGCAAAGAGCAGAAATTCGGCCTGCGCGTGGCCGGTATTGTCTCGCTGGTATTCATCGCCATGGTCGCGCTGATGGTGGTGCCGGAAAACGGTATTCTGCGCGATCCAGTTAAACATACCGTCCTGCCCTCGCCGTTTATACAGGGTATTGTGCCGCTGATCATTCTCTTCTTCTTTGTCGTTTCGCTCGCTTATGGTATCGCCACCGGCAAAATTCGCCGTCAGGGCGATCTGCCGCAGCTGATGATCGAACCGATGAAAGAGATGGCGGGTTTTATCGTCATGGTGTTCCCGCTGGCGCAGTTTGTGGCGATGTTTAACTGGAGCAACATGGGCAAGTTTATGGCCGTGGGCCTGACCGACGCGCTGGAAGCTGCCGGATTAAGCGGCGTACCGGCGTTTGTCGGCCTGGCGCTATTGTCGTCCCTGCTGTGCATGTTCATCGCCAGCGGCTCCGCCATCTGGTCGATTCTGGCCCCGATCTTCGTGCCGATGTTTATGATGCTGGGCTTCCATCCGGCGTTTGCGCAGATCCTGTTCCGCATCGCCGATTCGTCAGTGATCCCGCTTGCACCGGTTTCGCCGTTTGTCCCGCTGTTTTTAGGCTTTCTGCAGCGCTATAAACCCGAGGCAAAACTGGGTACCTACTATTCGCTGGTTTTGCCCTACCCGCTTATCTTTTTAGGGGTATGGCTGGTGATGCTGGTGGCATGGTATCTTGTCGGCCTGCCGATTGGGCCGGGGATCTACCCGAGGCTGAACTAAAGGAATGAGGATGCTGAGATTACTCGAAGATAAAATTGCGACGCCGCTTGGGCCGCTGTGGGTGATCGCGGACGAGCAGTCTTGTCTGCGCGCCGTTGAATGGGAAGAGCACAGCGACCGCATGGAAGAGCTGCTGAACATTCATTATCGGGCGCAAGGTTTTGAACGTATCCGCGCCACCAATCCGGGTGGGCTGAGCGATAAGCTTGCGGCGTACTTCGAGGGCGATCTCAGCATCATCGATACACTCCCCACCGCCACGGCTGGCACCCCTTTCCAGCGTGAAGTGTGGCAGGCGCTGCGGGCCATTCCCTGCGGGCAGGTCATGCATTACGGCCAGCTCGCGGAGCAGCTGGGCCGCGCAGGCGCCGCGCGGGCGGTGGGGGCCGCCAATGGCTCTAATCCTGTTAGCATTGTCGTTCCCTGCCATCGCGTCATCGGACGCAACGGTACCCTGACCGGCTATGCCGGTGGCGTGCAGCGCAAGGAGTGGTTGCTGCGTCACGAAGGATATCTTCTGCTGTAGATCCCAGGCTTTTTGTGCTTAATTTTCTACCGGTTAGGCTAAAAATCCATAATCAAGCTGTGGAATTTCAAGAAGATGGCGACACATTGTCGTCTCTTGTCCTTATTGATGGTTTGTCAGGCTTACGTACTTACCAAAAAGATGTTAAAATTGACCAATATCAATTAAGGCTTGAGCAAACCTATGATCCCGGAAAAGCGAATTATACGACGCATTCAGTCTGGCGGTTGTGCTATCCATTGCCAGGATTGCAGCATCAGCCAGCTCTGTATCCCGTTTACCCTGAATGAGCATGAACTCGATCAGCTTGATAATATCATCGAGCGCAAAAAGCCTATTCAGAAAGGGCAGACGCTGTTTAAAGCCGGAGACGAACTGAAATCGCTCTATGCTATCCGCTCTGGCACCATCAAGAGCTATACCATCACCGAACAGGGTGATGAGCAGATCACCGGCTTCCATCTGGCGGGTGACCTGGTGGGCTTTGATGCCATCGGCACAGGCCATCACCCGAGCTTTGCTCAGGCGCTTGAAACCTCTATGGTTTGCGAAATCCCGTTTGAAACGCTGGACGACCTGTCCGGTAAGATGCCTAACCTGCGTCAGCAGATGATGCGTCTGATGAGCGGTGAGATCAAAGGCGATCAGGACATGATTCTGCTGCTTTCTAAAAAGAACGCAGAAGAGCGCCTGGCCGCGTTTATCTACAACCTCTCCCGCCGCTTCGCCGAGCGTGGCTTCTCGCCGCGTGAATTCCGTCTGACGATGACGCGTGGCGATATCGGTAACTACCTGGGTCTGACCGTGGAAACCATCAGCCGTCTGCTGGGTCGTTTCCAGAAAAGCGGGATGCTGGCCGTTAAGGGTAAATACATCACTATCGAAAACGGTGAAGCACTGGCCGTGCTTGCCGGTCATGCCCGCAACGTGGCATAACTCTCCGCATGTTGATCACCAGACTGATAAATTCACATGATTTATTAGTCTGGTATAATCACTTCCGCTTTAAGCCGTCTTCACCGTAGCACATCCCCACACAGCGCCTGAAAGGTTGTCGTTGAGGTTATGAATTGAGAGAAAGTTTGTTTTTCGTTTCAGTCGTGATTGCCTCAGTGACCTTTATCTTCATCTGGATCATGCTTGTCGGCCCAATGAAGGGGGAGGAAAAAACCTACGTGCAGGACTCCACGACGTTTGCAATAGCGGTGATGGTGCTGCTGTTTATTGCTTTTATCGCGGTGACAACCACGGTGCTTTTCCTCTGATAAATTTTCATGAATTATTGATCTGACAAAAGCTCTCCTCTGTTTCATTCAGGATATATAGGTTACTCTTTTACTTACAGACTGTGGTGACAGTAGTAAGGAGACCTGTATGGCCAAGTATCAAAACATGCTGGTAGCTATCGATCCTAATCAGGACGATCAGCCGGCATTACGACGTGCTGTGTATCTACATCAACGGATTGGCGGCAAAATCAAAGCGTTTTTGCCGATCTATGACTTCTCGTATGAGATGACCACCCTTCTGTCGCCTGACGAGCGCACCGCTATGCGTCAGGGCGTCATCAGTCAGCGTACCGCGTGGATCCGTGAACAGGCGAAGTATTACCTTGAAGCGGGGGTTCCTATTGATATCAAAGTGGTCTGGCATAACCGACCTTTTGAAGCCATTATCCAGGAAGTCGTTGCCGGTGGACACGACCTGCTGCTGAAGATGGCGCACCAGCACGACAAGCTGGAATCCGTGATCTTCACCCCAACCGACTGGCACTTGCTGCGTAAATGCCCTTGCCCGGTCTGGATGGTGAAAGACCAGCCGTGGCCGGAGGGCGGGAAAGCCGTAGTGGCGGTAAACCTCGCCAGCGAAGAGGATTATCATAATTCACTCAACGAGAAGCTGGTGAAGGAAACCATCCAGCTCGCTGACCAGGTCAATCACACTGAAGTGCATCTGGTGGGCGCCTATCCAGTCACCCCAATCAATATCGCCATTGAGTTGCCTGAATTTGACCCCAGCGTCTATAACGACGCCATTCGCGGCCAGCATTTGCTGGCCATGAAAGCGCTGCGCCAGAAGTTCAGCATTGACGAGAACATGACGCACGTAGAGAAAGGGCTGCCTGAAGAGGTGATCCCGGATTTAGCAGAACATTTGCAGGCCGGGATTGTGGTCCTGGGGACCATTGGCCGGACCGGTATTTCTGCCGCGTTCCTCGGCAATACCGCCGAACAGGTGATCGACCATCTGCGCTGTGACCTGCTGGTCATTAAGCCAGATGAGTTCCAGACGCCGATTGAGCTGGACGATCCGGAAGACGATTAATATAACCCTGTCAGCCCGCCGCTCCGGCGGGCTTTTTTTTTCAGCTCTCCATCACCGGCTTCGGCTGTTCACCCGGCTCATCCTGCATCCACGGCGCGTGCAATACCATGCTCGGCAGTGCCAGCTTAATCTCCTGAGCATTCAGCCCTTCAAGAATACGGATATTGATCTCCTGCTGGATATCCATGTATTTGTTGTAATCCGCGGTATTGACGATATGAACGACTTCAAACGTCAGACGGTCGCGGTCAAATCCGAGAAAATGGGCACGATCGAATTTTGTCTCACCCACATCGGTGATGATTTGCCTGACCATATCCCCCACGTAGCGCAGCTTATCGGGCGGCGTGTCGCTGGCCACGCCAAAGGTAAAGACGATACGACGTGTCTGCATACGTTTGTAGTTGTGGAGTGTTTGCTGGAGCAAAATGGCGTTGCCGCAGACGATCTGCTCCCCGCTCAGGCTGCGTATGCGGGTCGTTTTAAGGCCAATGTGCTCTACCGTCCCCGCCACGTCGTTGAACACCACAAAATCACCAATTTCAAACGGCTTATCAAAACCAATGGACAGGGAGGCAAACACGTCGCTCAGGATCGTTTGTACGGCGAGAGCGATGGCAATCCCCCCCACCCCAAGGCTGGCAACCAGAGCAGTGATGTTGACGCCCGCGTTAGCAAGAATAGACAGCAGCATCACTGACCAGACAATGGCACGGAGAATAAGCCCCGTGATCACCAGCGTAACCGGATTTTTATGACTTCCCGGTGCCAGCATGACGTGACGTAGCCACGACACAACGCCCTGATCCATCCACAGTGCCACCTGAATCGCGAAAACCAGGAACCAGGCATGGCTGACCGTGCCAAAAAGATGATCGGGTAAGTCAACAAAACGCAGGCTGAACAGAAGTGCTACGACAAAAAGCAGGATCCGACTCGTCCTGTTAAGCATATCGCTCAGGATAAAACGCATCCGGTTGGTGGTCGGGTGTTTGTCGCCCCAGGTGGTGATCCCTTTCTTAACGAACGCGATCAGGCGCGTCAGCAGCCAGTACACCAGCAGCGTGACAAAGACAACCGTGGCGACGCCTACCCAAAATGTCGGCGTCATCATCAACGCGATGATGTCGAAGCGGGACAGAAATTGCATTACACCTCCTCGTCTTACACAAAGGGTAAAGTATAGACAGAGGAGAAAAGCTGACCGCAGAAATAAGAAAACCGCCCCGAAGAGCGGTTTGTCAGGGTGAAGCGAAATTACAGTGCTTTCAGAATCGCATCCACGCTGGCTTTGGCGTCGCCAAACAGCATGTGGGTGTTCTCTTTGAAGAACAGCGGGTTCTGCACGCCAGCATAGCCGGTGTTCATGGAGCGTTTGAAGACAATCACGTTCTGCGCCTTCCATACTTCCAGAACCGGCATACCCGCGATTGGGCTGCGCGGATCGTCCTGCGCCGCCGGGTTAACGGTGTCGTTAGCACCAATGACCAGCACGGTGTCGGTATCGGCGAAATCATCGTTGATCTCGTCCATCTCCAGCACGATGTCGTAAGGCACTTTCGCTTCCGCCAGCAGCACGTTCATGTGGCCTGGCAGACGTCCCGCCACCGGGTGAATACCAAAGCGAACCTTGATCCCACGCGCGCGCAGCTTCTCAGTAATTTCTGCGACCGGATACTGCGCCTGCGCCACCGCCATGCCATAGCCCGGGGTGATAATGACCGAGTGCGAGTTTTTCAGCATCTCTGCGGTATCTTCCGCGCTGACCTCACGGTGCTCACCCACTTCTTCATCAGAACCGGTAGAGGAGCCATCAGAACCAAATCCCCCGGCGATAACGCTGATAAACGAACGATTCATCGCCTTACACATGATGTAAGACAGGATCGCACCAGATGAACCCACCAGCGCACCGGTGACGATCAGCAGGTCGTTGCTCAGCATAAAGCCTGCCGCCGCCGCCGCCCAACCGGAGTAGGAGTTCAGCATGGAGACCACCACCGGCATATCCGCACCACCGATAGACGCCACCAGGTGCCAGCCAAATGCCAGCGCGATGAGGGTCATCACCAGTAATGCCAGCACCTGCAGGCCCACGCTTTCGGTACGCACGAAGATGACCATCAGTACAAACGATACCACCAGCGCCGCCAGGTTCAGCTTGTGACGGTTTGGCAGCATCAGCGGTTTAGACGAAATCTTACCGCGCAGTTTGCCGAACGCCACAATTGAGCCGGTGAAGGTCACCGCACCAATAAAGATGCCGAGGAACACTTCGGTCAGGTGAATGTTGACCAGAATCGGTTCCAGACCCGGTTCGTGATACAGGTAGCTGTTGAAGCCCACCAGCACGGCCGCCAGACCCACAAAGCTGTGCAGAATAGCAACCAGCTCCGGCATCTCGGTCATTTCAACGCGTTTCGCCAGGCGAATACCGATCGCGCCGCCGATGATCATCGCCACCAGGATCCACGCCACGTTGCCGGTGTCCGGCCCGAAGATGGTGGCGATCAGCGCAATCGCCATCCCGGCGATACCAAAGTTATTCCCCTGCTGAGACGTTTCGTGTTTGGAAAGCCCCGCCAGACTGAAAATAAACAGGATTGCAGCAACAATGTATGCGGCTGTCACTAATCCTCCAGACATATGCTACCCCTTAGCCTTTACGAAACATTTTCAGCATGCGCTGAGTCACGGTGAAACCACCGAAAATATTGATACTGGCGATCAGCACCGCAATAAAGCTCAGGAAGCTGATCCAGCCGCCGTGACCAATCTGCAGTAACGCCCCGACCACGATAATCCCGGAGATGGCGTTGGTTACCGACATCAGCGGCGTGTGCAACGCGTGGGAGACGTTCCACACCACGTAGTAACCGACCACGCAGGAGAGCGCGAAGACGGTAAAGTGGCCGAGGAACTCTTTCGGCGCGACGTCAGCCAGCCAGCCGAACAGGATAATGACCAGCGCCATGATGGCGTATTTACGCCATGGAGACGCCGGTTTAGCGGGTTCTTTTGGCTCTGGCGCCGCTTTCGGCGCGGCCTGAGGCTGAGCAGAAACCTGAATCGGCGGTGCCGGCCAGGTGATTTCACCATCACGGACAACGGTAACACCGCGCACCACGACATCGTCGAAATCAACGGTGACGTTTCCGTCTTTCTCTTTGCACAGCAGCTTCAGCAGGTTAACCAGGTTGGTGCCGTACAGCTGAGACGACTGCGTTGGCAGGCGGCCTGGCAGATCGGTATAGCCGATCACCTTCACGCCGTTGGCGGTGGTCGTCACCTGATTAGCAACGGTGTACTCACAGTTACCGCCGTTTTGCGCCGCCAGGTCGACAATCACGCTGCCCGGCTTCATGGAATCCACCATCTCACGGGTGATAAGCTTCGGCGCAGGTTTACCCGGAATCAGCGCGGTGGTCACAATAATGTCGACATCTTTCGCCTGAGCGGCGAAGAGTTCCATTTCGGCTTTGATAAAGGCTTCGGACATGACTTTCGCGTAACCGTCACCGCTGCCCGCTTCTTCCTTGAAGTCCAGCTCAAGGAATTCGGCACCCATACTCTGGACCTGTTCCTTCACCTCCGGACGGGTATCAAATGCGCGCACGATAGCGCCGAGGCTGTTTGCCGCACCGATTGCGGCAAGCCCTGCCACACCCGCACCAATCACCATGACTTTTGCCGGAGGGACTTTCCCCGCCGCGGTGATCTGACCGGTAAAGAAGCGTCCAAATTCGTGAGCCGCTTCCACAATCGCGCGATAACCCGCAATGTTAGCCATGGAGCTTAAGGCATCCAGCGACTGCGCGCGCGAAATGCGCGGCACGGAGTCCATCGCCATCACGGTCACGCCACGTGCAGCCAGCTTCTCCATAAGCGCTGGATTTTGCGCAGGCCAGATGAAGCTCACCAGCGTGGTGCCCGGATTCAGGAGCGCAATCTCACTCTCTTCCGGTGCGTTAACCTTCAGAATAACCGGCGACTGCCAGACTTCAGCACCGTCCACCACTTCCGCACCCGCCTGGATAAAGGCCTCGTCATCGAAACTCGCCAGTTTGCCTGCGCCGCTTTCAACCGCGACGGTAAAACCCAGCTTAAGCAGTTGCTCCACCGTTTTCGGTGTTGCCGCTACGCGGGTTTCATTGGCTAACCGTTCTTTTGGTACCCCAATACGCATAGTTTTCCCTTCCATCGGTTTTTGATGATGGTTTAACGATAAGTGCCCGCGGTTTGTATCATTTTTCGCCATCACGCAAGCAATGAGACACAATTCACCCCGGAAAATAAAACAGTAACAAACTGTCTATAACCTACTGAAAATAGCGGCCGTGATCTACCGCCAGAAAACACTATTTCTTACTTTATCTGTGAAAAATAAGCGATCGGCGTCACTGACAGTGATATTTACCTTAAATTCATCGCCAGAACCGATAAATAGCGCAAGCGAAGCGGTAAAAACATGATATAGCGCCATAAGAGAACAAGTTATTAACATTAAATTAACTTGTAAAAGTCATATGCTTTATCAGTTTTACTTGTCAAACGCCTGTTTTTTCAACATATCACTAAATGTTATCGAATTCGTTAATTCAGTGAGCACAGGCAGTGAAAAATGGCGCAGACAGCGACGGGTTTTAAATGCCATAATCGGGGCCGTCTCAAATTAACAACAATACCAGTACATGGTTTGCGCAAGGCGAAGGATTATTTTTATGAAGCTTAAGAACACACTCCTGGCGTCCGCACTTCTCTGTGCGACCGCCCTGTCTGCGAATGCCGCAACAGAGTTAACGCCAGAGCAAGCGGCAGCGTTAAAACCTTTTGACCATACGGTCATTGTGGGTCGTTATAATTCTATTGGCGATGCCGTCGCCGCCGCATCAAAAGCCGCTGATAAAAACGGGGCGGCCTCGTTTTACGTTGTTGACCAGTCTGATTATGGCAACAGCGGCAACCAGCGCGTAACCATTGCGCTGTATAAAGACAATGCGCCAAAAGCAGACGCACCGAAAAACCGTGTGATTAACGGTATCGTTGAGCTGCCAAAAGATCAGGCAATTGAGCTGGAACCGTACGACACCGTTACCGTTCAGGGCTTCTATCGCAGCCAGCCTGAAGTGAACGATGCCATCACCAAAGCCGCGAAAGAGAAAGGGGCCTACTCGTTCTATATCGTGCGCCAGGTGGATGCTAACCAGGGCGGCAACCAGCGTATTACCGCATTCATCTATAAAGAAGATGCGAAGAAACGCGTTCTGCAGAGCCCGGATGCCATCCCTGCTGACTCCGAAGCGGGTCGCGCGGCGATAGCGAAAGGCGGCGAAGAAGCGAAGAAAGTTGAAATTCCAGGCGTAGCGACGACTGCGGCACCAAGCGCTGAAGTGGGCCGTTTCTTTGAAACGCAATCCACGAAAGGTGGCCGCTATTCCGTGACGCTGCCAGACGGCACCAAAATTGAAGAGCTGAACAAAGCCACTGCTGCACAGATGGTGCCGTTCGACAGCATCAAGTTTACCGGCAACTACGGCAACATGACGGAAGTCTCTTACCAGGTCGCGAAGCGTGCGGCGAAGAAAGGGGCGAAGTATTACCATATCACCCGCCAGTGGCAGGAACGTGGTAACAACGTGACCATCAGCGCCGATCTGTACAAGTAATAAAATCATTGACCAAAGGCGGCGCAATGCCGCCTTTTTTTGTTACTTTTTTCGAATTTCTGCCACACATCATTGCATGCTTTCGTGACACTCCGTAAAATCCCGCGCCTTAGTGTAATCCACCATTTTTATGCGCCGCAGCGAAATAATTATTCTGGATTGGGACTTTTCATAACAGGAAGCCAATGGAAAAGAAACTTGGCCTGAGTGCTCTGACTGCACTCGTTTTAAGCTCAATGCTGGGTGCGGGCGTATTCAGTTTACCGCAGAACATGGCTGCCGTCGCAAGCCCCGCCGCGTTACTCATCGGCTGGGGGATTACCGGCGTCGGGATATTGCTGCTGGCGTTCGCCATGCTGCTGCTCACCCGCATTCGCCCCGATCTGGACGGCGGTATTTTCACCTATGCGCGTGAAGGATTTGGCGAGCTGATCGGCTTCTGCTCCGCCTGGGGCTACTGGCTGTGCGCGGTGATCGCCAACGTCTCCTATCTGGTGATCGTTTTCTCAGCGCTCAGCTTCTTTACCGATACGCCTGAACTGCGTCTGTTTGGTGACGGCAATACCTGGCAGTCAATTGTCGGTGCCTCGGTGCTGCTCTGGGTAGTTCACTGGCTGATTTTGCGCGGCGTCCAGACCGCCGCCAGCATCAACCTGGTGGCAACGCTGGCGAAACTGGTGCCGCTCGGCCTGTTTATCGTACTGGCCTTTATTGCGTTTCGTCTTGATGTGTTTACGCTTGATTTCAGCGGCATTGCGCTGGGCGTTCCGGTCTGGGAGCAGGTGAAAAACACGATGCTGATCACCCTGTGGGTATTCATCGGCGTTGAGGGGGCAGTCGTGGTCTCTGCCCGCGCGCGTAACAAACGTGATGTGGGCCGTGCCACGCTGCTGGCCGTCCTGGCGGCGCTGGGCGTGTATCTGCTGGTCACGCTGCTGTCGCTGGGCGTGGTGGCGCGTCCTGAACTGGCCGAAATGCGTAACCCGTCAATGGCCGGGCTGATGGTGAAAATGCTTGGCCCGTGGGGTGACGTTGTGATTGCCGCGGGATTGATCGTCTCCGTCTGCGGCGCGTACCTGAGCTGGACCATCATGGCGGCTGAAGTGCCGTTCCTGGCCGCGACGCACAAAGCGTTTCCACGCCTGTTTGCCCGTCAAAACCAAAATAATGCCCCTTCAGCGTCTCTCTGGCTGACCAATATTAGCGTTCAGGTCTGTCTGGTGCTGATCTGGCTCACAGGTTCAGACTATAACACCCTGCTGACCATCGCCTCAGAGATGATTCTGGTACCCTATTTCTTAGTGGGCGCGTATTTGTTAAAAATCGCCACGCGTCCGGCGCATTATATCGTGGGTATCGGGGCCTGTATTTACGGTCTGTGGTTGTTGTATGCTTCCGGGCCTATGCATCTGCTGCTGTCGGTAGTGCTGTATGCGCCGGGTCTGCTGGTGTTTATCTACGCCCGCCGCACGCATCAGCTGGAGAACGCGCTGAGACGGCGTGAGATGGCCTTAATCGGGCTGTTACTGGTTGCTGCCGTTCCGGCAACCTGGATGTTAATGGGATAGCCCTCGTCTTTCCCATTGTTGAACTGTAAAGGAGAATACGATGGGAAATACACCGCTTCGCCCAATACTGATCACGGGTGGAGGCCGCCGTATCGGCCTCGCCCTCGCCCATCATTTTCTCAACCTTCGCCATCCGGTCATTGTCAGTTACCGTACGGAATACCCGTCAATTGAGGGTTTGCGCAAAGCCGGAGCCGTCTGTATTCAGGCCGATTTTTCCACTGATGAGGGCATTCTGGCCTTTGCTGAGAAGGTGAAAGCCACCACCACGGGGTTGCGCGCCGTGATCCATAACGCCAGCGCCTGGCGGGCCGAGAAACCCGGCACGTCACTCAGCGAAACGCTCTCCGCGATGCTGCAGATCCACGTCAATGCCCCTTATCTGCTTAACCACGCCCTGCAGGATCTGCTGCGTGGCCATGGTCATGCTGCGGGGGACATTATTCACTTCACCGACTATGTAGTGGAACGCGGCAGCGACAAGCACATCGCCTATGCGGCCAGTAAAGCCGCGCTGGATAACATGACGCGTTCGTTCGCCCGCAAGCTCGCGCCTGAGGTGAAGGTGAATGCCATCGCTCCGGCGATGATTTTATTTAATGAAAACGATGATGCGGAGTATCGCCAGCAGGCGCTCAATAAGTCGCTCATGAAAATAGCCCCAGGCGAGAAAGAGGTGATCGACCTTGTGGATTACCTGCTCACCAGTTGCTATGTCACCGGCAGAACCTTTGCCGTGGACGGCGGCCGCCCGTTACGCTAGTGAAAGCGGCTCCAGAAGAAAATTAACACCCAGGCGCTGAGCCCCCAGCAAACCACTGCCCCGCCCAGCGCCAGGGGAAGCCGTAGAAAACCGGTGAAATACCATAACGAAAGCAGGTAGAGAAAATAGGGGATGATAGACCACATACCAAACACAATGGTGGTGCGTAGCGCCTCGGTTCCCCGTTCAGACGCCACAATATAATGGGCAATAAGCGCAAAGGTCGGGAAAAGCGGGATCAGCCCGGCAATATAGTAGTTTTTGGTTTTTGCCAGAATGCCTATCAGTAACACCACCAGCGCTCCCAGCGCCGCTTTGATCACCAGCCCCATACTTTTTCCTATAACAATCAAATAACAATATGAGCCAGAATAACGGAAGCGGCGTTAATTTTGAAAGATTAATGGAAGGTTAAGGTTCCGCGGTGTATGTTGGCTTTTTTCACGAAAACAGACGTTGTATGAATAAGATTGTTTATGTTGAAGACGAACCCGAAGTCGGGCAGTTGATCGCCGCCTATCTGGGCAAACATGATATGGACGTCATTGTTGAGCCTCGCGGCGATCGGGCCGAAGAGGTGGTCGTCCGTGAAAACCCGGACCTGGTGCTGCTGGATATCATGTTGCCTGGCAAAGACGGCATGACCCTCTGCCGCGACCTGCGCGCCCGCTGGGAAGGTCCTATCGTGTTGCTCACCTCTCTGGACAGCGATATGAACCATATCCTGTCGCTGGAGATGGGTGCCAACGATTACATTCTGAAAACCACACCGCCTGCCGTTCTGCTTGCCCGTCTGCGCCTGCATTTGCGCCAGCACGCGAGTGTCGAACGCGAATCGCCCGCCCCCTCTCTGACGCCGCACAAAGCGATGCGTTTTGGTACGCTGTCTATCGATCCGATCAACCGCCAGGTGCTGCTTTCCGGCGAGCTTATCGCCCTCTCCACCGCCGACTTTGACCTGCTGTGGGAACTGGCAACGCATGCCGGGCAAATCATGGACCGTGACGCGCTGCTGAAAAACCTGCGTGGCGTGAGCTATGACGGCATGGACCGCAGCGTCGACGTTGCGATTTCGCGCCTGCGCAAAAAGTTGCAGGATAATGCCACCGAGCCCTACCGCATTAAAACCGTGCGTAACAAAGGTTATCTGTTTGCCCCGCACGCCTGGGAAACCTGATTACGCTCACCAGCTAACCAAACATGCTCGAAATGAAGGCATTACACCGCGATGCCTTCTCTTTCTCGCGTTTAATTACCCGTTTGCGCAACAAATACTTGCTAAGCACGCTATCTAATCCATAATTAAAGTTCAATTGTCTCTTCTTCAGGCCGCACCGGCCCCGCTACCTGCTTACACCTGTTCCGCACATTCCCTCCCATGAAATCTTGAAGTGAGGATTTAAGCCTATGAAATATGTATAGCTACCATGAAGTAGAAGCCATCAAAACCAATCTTGAATGGATTGTTAATCAGCTAACCTTTAAGCAATCCTCCCCCTCAGGTACCGACCTAAAAGCGCTCTTTGACCTGCTGGAACTGATTCAGTCTTACGAAATGCTCCTGGACTTAATCAGGGACTTCGGAACGGACGTGATTGATACGCACATTGCGGAAGGCCTGGCCGTCACGGAAAAACTCATCGCCAAGGTTAAAAGAAGTGCGCACGCAATGTAAGAGGCGTCACAGACATGAAAACAGGTGAGGTTTTTCATGTATATTCTGCCTATCGCGTTTTTCCGGTGAGATGGAATGAAAAAGCTGTTTGTGCAGTTTTATCTTTTACTGTTTGTCTGCTTCCTGGTCATGACCATGCTGGTCGGGCTGGTCTATAAATTTACCGCCGAACGTGCGGGCAGGCAGTCGCTGGACGATTTGATGAAAAGCTCGCTGTATCTGATGCGGAGCGAACTCAGAGAGATCCCGCCGCACGACTGGGCGAACACCCTCAAAGAACTCGATCTGAACCTGTCATTTGATTTACGCATCGAGCCATTAAAAGATTTCGAGTTAGATCCGCCCGCAATGCAGCGCCTGCGCGATGGCGATATCGTGGCGCTGGATGAGAAATACACCTTTATCCAGCGTATTCCGCGCAGCCATTATGTGCTGGCTGTCGGGCCGGTTCCTTATCTCTATTATCTTCACCAGATGCGCCTGCTGGACATGGCGTTGATGGCCTTTATCGCCATTTCGCTCGCGTTTCCGGTCTTTATCTGGATGCGTCCCCACTGGCAGGACATGCTGAAGCTGGAATCCGCCGCACAGCGTTTTGGCGAGGGGCATTTCACCGAGCGCATTCACTTCGACAGCGGTTCCAGCTTTGAACGGCTGGGCGTGGCCTTTAACCAGATGGCCGATAATATTAATGCCCTGATCGCCAGTAAAAAACAGCTAATCGACGGTATTGCCCACGAGCTGCGCACGCCACTGGTTCGCCTGCGTTATCGTCTGGAGATGAGCGAGAATCTGACAGAAGCGGAGTCACTCGCGCTAAACCGCGATATTGGTCAGCTTGAAGCGCTGATTGAAGAGCTGCTCACCTACGCGCGCCTCGACCGCCCACAAAACGAGCTGAACCTCAGTGCGCCAGATCTGCCCGCCTGGCTGCAAACCCATATTGATGATGTCCAGAGCGTGAACCCGCAACGCACGCTGTTGACGCGCGTCACGCCCGGCGATTACGGCGCGCTCGATATGCGGCTGATGGAGCGCGTGCTTGATAACCTGCTGAACAACGCCATGCGCTACAGCGAAAGTACGCTTCAGATTGGACTGGATTTGCAGGGTAACCAGGCAAGCCTGACAGTTGAAGACGATGGACCGGGAATTGCCCCGGAAGCACGAGAAACCGTATTTGAACCGTTTGTCCGCCTCGATCCCAGCCGCGATCGCGCCACCGGCGGGTGCGGACTGGGGCTGGCCATTGTTTACTCTATTGCGCAGGCCATGGGCGGCACGGTGCATTGTGAGGAGAGCGAACTCGGCGGCGCACGCTTCTGCTTTAACTGGCCGGTGTACCATAACATCGCCCTTCCCGTCCCTGTCTGACCTTAACCGCACGCTGGCCTGACCCGGCGTGCTGTGCTATATGATAAGTATGTTGTAACTAATGAGAGTGTTTATGGCAACCTACGATCTCATCGAACGGCTGAACAGCACGTTCCGCGAAATAGAACACGAATTGCTGACGCTGACCGCGCGTTTACAGACCTGCCGCCTGCTGGCCGCGCGCGTCTTTACCCTGCCCGATATCGCCAAAGGCGCGGAGCACGATCCGCTCGACGCCATTGAGGTGAAGCAGCATATCGGCGGCGCCGCGCTTGAGCTGGCCCTGAAGCACTACCGCCACCTTTTTATTCAGCAGCAGTCGGAACAGCGCAGCAGCAAGGCGGCCGTGCGCCTGCCGGGCGTGATCTGCCTGCAAACCGATGCCACCACGCGCGAGGCGCTGGAAAACCAGATTGCGCATATCAACGCCCTGAAAGCAACGTTTGAGAAGATAGTGACCGAAGAGTCCGGCCTCGCTCCGGCCGCCCGGTTTGAGTGGGTGCACCGCCAGCTTCCGGGATTAATTACCCTTAATGCCTACCGCACGCTGACTGTACTGCGTCACCCTGCCACGCTACGCTTCGGCTGGGCGAATAAGCACATCATTAAAAACTTCACCCGGGATGAGGTGCTGGCGCAGCTGGAAAAAAGTCTTAAGGCACCGCGTACCGTTGCACCGTGGTCGCGTGAACAGTGGATTGAGCGTCTGGAGCAGGAGTATCACAGCATCGCCTCGTTACCGGCGGATACGCGCCTCAAAATTAAGCGTCCGGTAAAGGTGCAGCCTATCGCTCGCGTCTGGTATTCCGGTCAGCAAAAACAGGTACAATATGCCTGCCCGACGCCGCTGATTGCGCTTTATGATGCCGATCAGGGCGCCATCGTGCCGGATATTGGTGAGCTGCTGAATTACGATGCTGAAAATGTTCAGCACCGTTATCGGCCTCAGGCGCAGCCGCTACAGCTGATTATTCCGCGGCTGCACCTGTATGTGGCGGGATGATTATTTCAGACTGCCGACCATCGCTTCCGGGCGAACCCAGGCGTCAAATTCCGCCTCCGTTAGATAACCCAGCGCCAGAGCGGCAGCTTTCAGCGTTAGCCCCTCTTTGTGCGCCTTTTTGGCGATCTCGGCGGCCTTGTCGTAGCCGATATGGGTATTGAGTGCGGTGACCAGCATCAGAGACTCATTCAGCAGCTGGCTGATGCGCTCGCGGTTTGGCTCTATGCCCACCGCACAATGCTCGTTAAAGCTCTCCATCCCGTCGGCCAGCAGACGAACAGATTGCAGCACGTTATGAATCACCATCGGACGATAGACGTTTAGCTCGAAGTTGCCGGACGCGCCGCCCAGGTTAACGGCCACGTCGTTGCCCATCACCTGACAGCAGAGCATGGTCATGGCTTCGCACTGGGTCGGGTTGACTTTACCCGGCATGATAGAGCTGCCCGGCTCGTTTTCCGGAATGCTGATTTCACCGATACCGCAGCGCGGCCCTGAGGCCAGCCAGCGGACGTCGTTGGCAATTTTCATCAGCGAAGCCGCCAGACCTTTCAGCGCGCCGTGGGTGTGAACCAGCGCATCGCAGGTCGCCAGCGCTTCGAATTTATTGGGCGCCGTGACGAATGGCTGTCCGGTAATGGCCGCAAGCTCCTTCGCCACGCGCACCGCGTACTCAGGATGCGTATTTAACCCGGTACCGACCGCCGTGCCACCGAGCGCCAGCTCCGCCAGATGGGGCAAACTGTTCTCGATATGCTTCAGGTTATGTTCCAGCATCGCCACCCAGCCGGAAATCTCCTGACCGAGCGTCAGTGGCGTAGCGTCCTGAAGGTGAGTACGGCCAATTTTAACGATGTCGCGGAAGGCCTGCGCTTTCTCGTTGAGCGTGGTTTTGAGCACGTTGAGCTGCGGAATAAGCTGCTCGCGGATCGCGATCACCGCCGCTACGTGCATCGCCGTCGGGAAGACGTCGTTGGAACTCTGGCTTTTGTTAACGTCATCGTTCGGGTGGATCTTACGCTCCATGCCGCGCACGCCGCCCAGCAGTTCACTTGCCCGGTTCGCCAGCACTTCGTTCATGTTCATGTTGCTTTGGGTACCGGAACCGGTTTGCCAGATGGCGAGGGGAAATTCGTCGGGATGTTTACCGGCCAGCACTTCGTCGGCGGCATTAATGATCGCGGTGGCTTTATCTGCGCCCAGCAGGCCTAAATCCTGGTTTACTTTTGCCGCTGCACGTTTGGTGAGTGCCAGCGCCTGAATCAGCGAGACGGGCATTTTTTCGGTCGAAATACGGAAGTGTTCCAGCGAACGCTGGGTTTGCGCGCCCCATAGCTTGTCAGCCGGAACCTCGATTGCGCCCATAGAGTCTTTCTCATGGCGTACCGTTGTCATTACTTTCTCCTTGATAACACTGTCGGGATTGCTCACATGCTTAAGAGATAAGTATTGATGACTTCTGAGAAACGATATGGCGCTTTGTGCGCTCTTTTTGGAGTCGGGTGGCGCTGACGCTTACCCGACCTACGAGAATGTAGGCCGGGTAAGCGTCAGCGCCACCCGGCATTTTCTTCAGACTACTTCACACACGCTGAACACTGGGACGACTGGATTTGCCTGAAGAAGTCGTTACCTTTGTCATCCACCAGGATAAACGCCGGGAAATCTTCCACTTCAATTTTCCAGATGGCTTCCATACCCAGTTCCGGGTATTCCACGCATTCCAGGCTCTTTATACTACCCTGCGCAAGGACCGCCGCCGGGCCGCCGATGCTGCCCAGGTAGAAACCGCCATGCTTATGGCATGCGTCCGTTACCTGCTGGCTACGGTTGCCTTTTGCCAGCATGATCATGCTGCCGCCGTTGGCCTGCAGCTGGTCAACGTAGGAGTCCATACGGCCCGCCGTGGTAGGACCTAACGAGCCGGAAGCATAGCCTTCAGGCGTTTTGGCCGGTCCTGCGTAGTAGATCGGGTGATCTTTAATGTACTGCGGCAGCCCTTCACCGTTATCCAGACGCTCTTTCAGCTTCGCGTGCGCAATGTCACGGCCGACGATAATCGTGCCGTTCAGAGAGAGGCGAGTCGACACCGGGTACTGAGAAAGCTGGGCCAGGATCTCTTTCATCGGACGGTTAAGGTCAACGCGAACCGCTTCCCCCTCACCCGCTTTACGCAGTTCTTCCGGGATGTATTTGCCTGGGTTGTTTTCCAGTTTTTCGATCCAGATGCCTTCGCGGTTGATCTTCGCCTTGATGTTGCGATCCGCAGAGCAGGAAACGCCCATGCCGACCGGGCAGGATGCACCGTGACGCGGCAGACGGATCACGCGCACGTCGTGAGCAAAGTATTTACCGCCAAACTGTGCGCCGAGCCCCAGGTTACGCGCTTCTTCCAGTAGCTCCTGCTCAAGCTGCACGTCGCGGAATGCCTGGCCGTGTTCATTACCTTCCGTTGGCAGACCGTCATAGTATTTGGTTGAGGCCAGTTTGACGGTTTTCAGCGTGCTCTCAGCCGAGGTACCGCCAATCACAAACGCGATGTGGTACGGCGGGCATGCAGCCGTACCGAGAGTACGCATTTTCTCGACCAGGTAGTTCTTCAGCTTGCCCGGGGTGAGCAGCGCTTTGGTTTCCTGGTAGAGATAGGTTTTGTTGGCCGAACCGCCGCCTTTGGCGATGCAGAGGAATTTGTACTCATCACCGTCGACGCTGTAGAGATCTATCTGTGCGGGCAGGTTGGTGCCGGTGTTGACCTCTTTGTACATATCCAGCGCCGCGTTTTGCGAGTAGCGCAGGTTATCTTCGGTATAGGTGTTGTAAACACCGTGGGCCAGCGCCGCTTCATCACCGCCGCCGGTCCAGACGCGCTGGCCTTTTTTACCAACGATAATCGCCGTGCCGGTGTCCTGACAGGTTGGCAGAATGCCTTTCGCCGCGATATCGGAGTTACGCAGGAACTGCAGGGCAACGTATTTATCGTTCTCGCTGGCTTCCGGGTCGCTCAGAATATCGGCTACCTGCTGCTGATGCGCAGGACGGAGCATAAACGAGGCGTCGTGGAAAGCGTGCTGCGCCAGCAGCGTCAGCGCCTGCGGATCCACCTTAAGGATCTCTTGACCTTCAAACTCAGAAACGGAGACGTGATCGCGGGTTAACAGGTAATACTCGGTCTGATCCTTACTGAGGGGGAAAGGATCCTGATAATGGAAGGGTTTATTCGACATTGGTCTCTCACTTACTGCTTCGGTCTGTTTATTCAGGGCAGATGTTCCGCTGCCCGGCTTAAAAGCGAGTCAGCTTATCCTACACAATTTTTTAACAAAAACTGAGACTAGTACGACTTTTTACATCCACAGGTTACTTCCATGTGGTTTATTGCTTTAATACCCGAAGTTAATTCCACAATTGAATCAGGGCTTGATAATGCAAAAACTCATTAACTCAGTGCAAAACTACGCCTGGGGAAGTAAAACTGCGTTAACGGATCTCTACGGTATCGCTAACCCCAACAACCTGCCGATGGCAGAGCTGTGGATGGGGGCACACCCGAAGAGCAGCTCAAAAATTGCAGACGCCAGCGGCCAGGTACGCAGCCTGCGTGACGTGATCGATGCCGATAAATCCGCGCTGTTGGGCGACAACGTTGCTCAGCGCTTCGGTGAACTGCCGTTCCTGTTTAAAGTCCTGTGTGCCGACCAGCCGCTCTCCATCCAGGTTCACCCGAACAAAAAAGCCTCTGAAATCGGCTTTGCGAAAGAGAACGCGGCGGGTATCCCGTTAGACGCTGCCGAGCGTAACTACAAAGATCCGAATCACAAGCCGGAACTGGTCTTTGCGCTGACCCCGTTCCTGGCGATGAACGCATTCCGCGAATTTTCCGAGATCGTTTCCCTGCTGCAACCGGTCGCGGGTGCTAACAAGGCTATCGCCCACTTCCTTGAAAACCCGAATGCCGACGCGCTGAGCCAGCTGTTTGCCAGCCTGCTGAATATGCAGGGTGAAGAGAAATCTCACGCGCTGGCGGTGCTGAAAGCGACGCTGGACAGCCAGCACGGTGAACCGTGGGAAACCATCCGTCTGATTTCCGCGTTCTACCCGGACGACAGCGGCCTGTTCTCTCCCCTGCTGCTGAACGTGGTGAAACTGAACCCGGGCGAAGCGATGTTCCTGTTCGCGGAAACCCCGCACGCCTACCTGCAGGGCGTGGCGCTGGAGGTGATGGCCAACTCCGATAACGTGCTGCGCGCGGGCCTGACGCCGAAATATATCTATATTCCTGAGCTGGTTGCCAACGTGAAGTTTGTGGCAAAACCGGCAGGTGAGCTGCTCACCCAGCCTGTCAAAACAGGTGCAGAGCTGGACTTCCCGATCCCGGTGGACGATTTTGCCTTCTCCCTGCACGACCTGAGCCCGACCGAAACCACCATTGCGCAGGAAAGTGCAGCAATCCTGTTCTGTGTCGAAGGCGAAGCCACGCTGCACAAAGGTGAACAGCGTCTGGTACTTAAGCCCGGTGAGTCAGCGTTCGTTGCAGCGAATGAGTCTCCGGTTAGCGTAAGCGGTACCGGTCGTCTGGCGCGCGTTTTCAATAAGCTTTAAGCACTTACTGAATTTTTTAACAACTCTTGCTAAGCTAGTTGCAGGCTTAATATCTCCGGGCGGTTTTTACCGCCTGGTTTCATTTTAGGGATAGTCGCAATGAAAAAATCGGTCGTAGCGGTTGGAGTGATTGTAGCGTTAGGCGTGGTCTGGACGGGTGCCTCCTGGTTTACCGGGAAACAGCTGGAAGGCCGTCTGGCTGAGATGGTGGCACAGGCTAATGGAGAGATTAAGCGCAGCGCGCCGGAAGCAGGTCTGGAACTGAGCTATCAGAACTATCAGCGCGGTGTGTTCACCAGCCATATGCAACTGGTGGTGAAGCCAGTGGCCGGTAATGAAAACGGCTGGCTGAAGCCAGGCCAGAGCGTGGTGCTGGATGAAGTGGTCAGCCACGGTCCGCTCCCGCTGGCGCAGTTGAAATCGTTTAATCTGATACCGTCCATGGCATCAGTTCACACCGTGCTGGTGAATAACGACGTCACTAAACCGTTGTTTGACCTGGCAAAGAATGAATCCCCTTTAGACATTAACACCCGCATCAGCTACTCCGGTGATACGAGTTCTGATATTGCTCTGAAAGCGCTGAACTATGAGAAAGAGAATGAGAAAGTCGCCTTCAGCGGCGGCAATTTCAAAGTCGACGCGGATCGGGATGGCAATGTCTTCTCCCTGACGGGTGAAGCGGAAAGCGGCCTGGTCAACGCCGTAAACGAATACAACCAAAAAGTTCAGCTCACCTTCAATAAGCTGAAGGCCGACGGCAACAGCCGTATGACCGATTTTAAAGAGCGTATCGGCGATCAGACGCTCTCCGTTGATAAGATTGCTATCGCGATTGAAGGTAAAGAGATGGCCGTGCTGGAAGGCATGGACGTCAACGGCAAATCCGACGTTTCCAAAGACGGGAAAAGCATCAACACCCAGCTGGACTACACGCTGAAAAGCCTGAAGGTACAGAACCAGGATCTGGGCACCGGCAAACTCTCGCTGAAGATCGGCAATATCGACGGCCAGGCGTGGCATGAATTTAGCCAGAAATACAGCAAAGAGAGCCAGGCGTTGCTGACCAATACCGCCCTGCAACAGAACCCGGAAGCGTATCAGCAGCAGGCGATGGCGGTGCTGTTCAACAACCTGCCGATCCTGCTGAAAGGCGAGCCGGTGATCACCGTTGCACCTCTGAGCTGGAAAAACAGCAAAGGCGAAACCAACTTCAACCTGTCTCTGTTCCTGAAAGATCCGGCAACCGCAACGGGTGAACCGCAGACGCTGGCGCAGGAAGTGGATCGCAGCGTGAAGTCCCTCGACAGCAAGCTGACTATCCCGATGGATATGGCAACCGAGTTTATGACCCAGATTGCGAAGCTGGAAGGCTACGGCGACGAAGACGCCGGTAAACTGGCGAACCAGCAGGTGAAAGGCCTGGCGGCGATGGGCCAGATGTTCCGCATCACGAAGGTGGAAAACAATACCATCTCCACCAGCCTGCAGTACACCAATGGTCAGGTTACGCTCAACGGCGACAAAATGCCGCTGGAAGACTTCGTCGGCATGTTTGGTATGCCGACGCTGGGGATGCCGGAACCGGCTGAACCCGCAGCGCCAGACGAACCGGCGGCACCGCAGCAGTAAACGTCAAAACCCCTCTCATGAGGGGTTTTTTATTCCCGGGTGGCGCTGACGCTTACCCGGCCTACGATCGGGGGTCGTTGCCGCCGGGCGATGTGCAGAGGCGTTTATTTCACGGTGACCAGGCGCGCCGCCACAATCTGGTGCCCGGCTTGGACATCCGTATTCTCGATGCGATGCATGATTCTGTCCGCCAGCGTATAACCCATCTCCCGCGCGGGAGTGGTGGCCCAGACGATCGGCAGGTCATCCAGCGCGTTTTCACCGACGTCGGCGAACGCCCCCAGCGAGACCTGATGGCCAAAGAAAGTTTCCACCCCGCCCTCACCGCTCTGCCGCCCGGCGCGGATCAGGCCAAACCAGGCCCCCATAGCAATCACATCGTTGTAGCAAATCACGGCGCTGATCGTCGGGTTGCTTCGCAACAGCGCATTTATCGCTTCAGCCGCTTTCTTCTGGCTGGACTCACATTCAACAACCCATTCACTGTGGAACGGCAAACCGTATTTGATCAACGTCGCGCAGTAGCCGCCGACCCGTTCGGCGCGGGTCAGGGACGAACTTTTACCCCCCAGCCAGGCAATGCGCTGATGACCGCGACGAATAAGATGCTCGGTCAACATTTGCGCGGCCTGCATGTTATCCGGGCGCAGCGTATCCGCTTCGTCCAGGTAGCTGGCGCGCGAAGCAAAGACCAGCGGCACGCCTTTTTCGGCGGCACGCTCGCACAGTTCGCTACCCACGCCCGACGCCCCGGCGACGATCACCCCGTCCACGCCCTGGTTGAGCAGCATATCCAGCCGGGAAAGGAGCTGATCGGCTTCGCGTCCGCCGTGCAGCAGAAAGACCATCCGCCCCTGCGCTTCAAGCGCTTCGGTTAACCCGGCGGTCAATTCTGCATAAAACGGAGACGTCAGATCCCGGACAATCAGGCCAATCACCCCGCTTTGTCCACCGCGCAGCGCCGACGCCTGGCGGTTACGCACAAAGCCTAATTGTTCAACCGCCTCGTTAACTCGCTGCCCGGTGGCAGGCGAGATGCGCCCTTTTCCGCTAAGCACCAGAGAAACGGTACTGACGGAGACCCCCGCCGCCAGCGCGACATCGTTGATGGTGATTTTTTTCGCTACAGCCATGTGTCGGCGTGACTCCCTGAAATGAGATCGGTAAAACGTTTTATCAATACGTTATCTTTATACTACCAGTCAAAGCCTGAGAATGTGATTTAGCGCGCACTAAACTTTGATAAAACGTTTTATCTTCTCGCAGCATTGAAGCAGATAAACTGATTTTAACAATAAAGGAGTCGTTTTATGACGGCGAAAGCAGCACAAAAAATATCGCTGTGGGAGTTTTTCCAGCAACTGGGTAAAACCTTTATGCTGCCCGTGGCACTCCTCTCGTTCTGTGGGATCATGCTCGGGATCGGTAGCTCACTGAGCAGTAAAGACGTCATTACCCTGATCCCGTTCCTCGGTACCCCCGTACTGCAGGCGATCTTCATCTGGAGACTATTAAGTCTTTTAACGAAGTGGCTTGATGTTGGATTGATGTGCGGTAACTTCTGCTATGTTGCCGCGATACGATTTGTCATGTGCAATGAACTAACGTCGTTTCGCGGTAACTTTATGCCCCACCCATGCCCCATCACATCACCGGACAATCATCAAACTCACCAGAACGCGCATCGTTGATTATGTACGTGATGACTCCGAATATCGGTTTATCGTCATCCGATATCTCACCTACCTTGCGCAGTCTCTCGCGTTTACCGTTCTCCAGATTCTCCAGATAAGGCTCTGGATGGGTGCGATATCGCTTAACCTGAAACTCGCCATCTACTGCACAGACAAGCAATGAGCCATCACATGGGTTTAGTGAAGCGTCGACAACCAGAATTGCACCTTTAAGGATGCCTTCCCGGTAATGCGTTGCGCCCGCTCTCATGAAGTAAGTAGCTGCTGGCCTGCTTATGATGCGCTTATCGAGTGATATGCGCTCTTCAACGTAGTCTGCTGCTGGCGATGGAAACCCCATAATGCACCTCCGATAATTACTGTATGTATATACAGTAATTATCGTTAATGGGCGCAGATCAAGCGAGACGAGTAAGCTGATTGGTAAGTGGATGGAGAGACAGGAAATTTAGTTGAGAAAAGCCCACCGCAGTGGGCCTGAACGTTTAATTTTCAAGCGAATTATTTATTAGTTTCATATACGCTCCCTGTTGCCAAGTTTTTCCATGTGCTACCTGAGAGCACAACCAAACCAACCCCGCAGGGGAGAGATTTATTTGTGTTAATCACAACTGATGATTCTTTTGCATTTAACAATGAAACATCACAGCAGATATTATTAATTCCAGGCCTTGTAATGATTACACCGCCATTATCAGCAGCAATTGTGTTGTAATCACAATCTACATCACCTGAAATTGTCATCTCCCCACCTTTGACGTAAAATATTTTGTCTGATGGATTCCCATTAATTACTTTTGTGTTCGTTATTTTCAAATAAAGCTTAGACGATAATACTTGTGCAATCCTACCTTTCCCACTGCAAGTATAATTTATAACATTTAGATTACTTGCCGTAGACATTCCTGAATTAACGTTTATCCACCCGCTTACACCGTTCTCTTGTAATACCCCGCTAAAAATGGCCTCATCAACCCTACAATCACCAATCATCCTAGCGATACATCCGTTATTAGAATTTTGAAATTTCGCCTTATAGTTATCAATGACAATTCGCTCAATGGTTCCTCTATTAAGGACGATGCTACTATTTGAATTATCTATGAAATCAGTGCATCCATTGCATACAGTAAGATTGCATATAACTGTGGATTTATGATTAACGCCTACAATGCAAATTGCTTTGCGGGGTGGATTCTCAATATGAAGATTATGAATCTTGGTGCCAACGGTGCTGCTAACGCGGATTGTTTGTTCATTGTCGCTTGAATTGTATATATTCCTGAATGTTGCGTTTTGTATTTCTATACCAAACTTACCTGAAGCAAAGTTCCTATCATCAATATCAACCACTGGATATCCATCAGCAGGAATAGCGTGGATATCTTCTACAGTAAGACCTCTTACATTCGTGCTCAGTAAATTTGTATCACCCCAGATTCTAAATACTGCATGCTTTGTATTACCGTAGATCCCCGTTATACGAAATTTATCGAAAGCACCAATATCATTACCGGTTATTTTAACTGCGCACAATGCTGAGTCGCAGTACAATCCAGACACATCAACATTTTCGAAATCGCCAGGTTCGGAAATATCATAATTTGCATAATCTCCGATAGTAAATGCCAGCATATCATCGCCAGTTTTACCTTTAAGATTTCGTATATAGGTATTTTTGATTGGTGGTTGACAGTGCAAACCGTCAGAAAAGGTATCAAACTTAAGTCCATCAACGGTAAGATTACCTATTTTAGCGACCAACCATGCGTATTTATTCGCATTTAAGACTTTTAAACCCCCACCAATATATAGATTCTCTATATTTTTTAAAATACTGCACATGTGTGTAAGGTTGGATGTTTTTTGGTTTTTGCCATTGAAATCAATTTCACCAGAACCAGCTATTTCGATTGTTTGGTCTGGCTTTTCCGAATTCTCATGGTATGCATAATTCTGAAAGATATTGCAATTTGAGTTATTTGCAAGTTTTAATGTTACGCCATTACCAATCCAAATTCTAGTAGAGGATGGTATTACCAATGTTCTGTCAGTCAGATAAACTCCAGGCTTAATAAAGCGGATATCTCCACCTGAAGAAATAAGCTTTGCCATTTGTTCGCCATAAACCTTTTCACCAGGCTCAATGCCGTATAACTGCGGGGTTATGAATCCATCCCCTTTTAACGATGGTGAGTCTTCCTTTGCCTTCTTGTTGCTAGCTACCGCTGTTCCACCAAGCAGCAGTGTAGCGGGCAATAGACCAAGAAGTTTACGGCGTGAAGTTTTCATTAACATTCCTTATCTGGCAAATATCCAGATGATACCTCAATTTTGAATCAGTCTCATCTGATATGTCACGATTACGAGCTTGGCCTTCCATGGCGCTTTAAATCAGATTGTGCTGGTATATGTAGCCCCAGAGAAAAGGTTTTTCCATACCTTTGTTTGCACCAACACCCTTCCAGCCCCACAGGAAAGAGAGGTATTCAGGTTATGCACGCTCGCACCATCAACGGATGTGAGAAGATCAACGTTACATGGGATATTGTGAACGCCTGGCGTTGTTTTAATAACACCGCCAGAGTTTGTGCCGATAGTGTTAAACCCGGTTTCCAGACTACCAGACAACGTAATTGCTCCACCGCTTGCAAAGAATGCGGTCTGAGCGCCAGTATCATTAATACGGCGGCAGTTGGACATTCTAATTGTAATCGTTGACGCGGTTATTTGGGCGATACGACCGTCGCCGTCGCATGTGTAATTAACAAGGTTTAGCTCCGTCGTGCCGACCATTGCCGCATTTATATGGTTCCATCCCCTCGAACCTCGGGCCTGATACACATTAACCCAGTTAGCCCTGTATAGGGTGCATGCGCCAATCAGTCTGGCAATCTGGCCGTTAGTAGTGTTAACAAAAGTACAAGCAACATCTTCTATGTTGAGGTTGGATATGGTGCCGCGGTTAATAACTACAGCGGCGTTGGCGTTATCTGGGAATATGACGTTACCGTTTTTAATAGATACATTATCAATCGCCACCGTCCCGGCGTTATTAACCCCCAGAATTGTTAATGCATTTCTTGGCAGGTTTTCTAAGACGAGGGAGTGGATAACAGAACCAAATGTGCCGGAGAAGTTTACGGTTTGCTGGGTATTGTTTGCCGTATACACATTCTTAATGTGTATCTCGTCGATTTCAATGCTATACCCAGACGTACCGAAACCGCGGTCATCAATCTCTATTGTGTTGTAAGCAGAGCCAGGAACGGCGTGCACGTCCTCTATGGTCAAATATTTAACCGAAGTTTTTGTCAGATTAGTATCGCCCCATACGCGGAAAACGGCGTGCAGGGTATCGCCGTAAATCCCGGAAACGCGGAAGCGTACAAAATTACCCGTGCCGTCGCCTGTCATCTTCACCGCACAAAGAGCGCTTTCGCAGAATAAGCCCGCGACGTCTACGTTAGAGAAGTCACCAGGCTCGCTGATATTATAGTTGGCGTAGTCACCGATGGTGAAAGCCAGCATATCATCGCCTGTCTTACCTTTAAGATTGCGAATATATGAGTGGCGGATTGGAGGCTGACAGTGCAGGCCGTCACTATTGGTGTCGAAATTCAATCCAACAGCAGTTAAGTATGTGACGTTACAAACCAGCCATGCATATTTGTTTGCACCAATAACCTTAATGCCACCGCCAATTTTCAGGCTTGTAATACCTTTAAGAATTGATGCCATTGAGCCAAGACCGACAACAGTTTGGTTTGCTCCATTGTAATCAATCGTGCCAGGCCCCCATATTTCGATATACGCGTCAGCAGTTGCGTTATTTGCGTATGAGTAGTTCTTAAAAACAGGCACATTTGAGCCATTAGCAAGTTTGATCGTAACCCCTGGGCCAATCCACAAACGAGTCCCGCTACGAAGAACCCATGTTCTATCAGTGATATATGTACCTGGCTTCTCAAAACGAATATCACCACCTGCGGCAAACATGGCATCCAGACCAGCACCAATGATGTTTGTAGTGCTTGGCTCAATACCATACATCTGCGGAGTGCGGTATTGAATGGCAGATCCGACTGTATTGGCTGGATAAGTTGTACCAACAGATAAACCTACAAGCCCTGCTCCTGTCAGCGCTGCAAGTGCAGTTCGAAGCGAAGCATCTCCAACACCGATCCATGCCCCAGGGCCAATACCGCCAGTTCTCGCAGGAGTTGAACTCGCCGGAACTACTTTAGGGCCTGATGCGAACGATCCGGTCCACTTGTAGTATTCGCCGTCTGCGGTGTTTAGCAGGACTTCATTTGGGTTATTGATGGTGGCGCCAGTGGTGAACGTTTTCCCGGTAAGGATCACGTAACCGAAGGCATTCATAGCCTGCTGCGCGAGGTAATTGATGCCCTCGATGGTGTAATGCTTCACACCAAAGCGATCGGTATAGGTCCAGCCCATGGAAGTAACGAACTCGTCAATTTTGCCTGCATTGAACTTCAGATCACGTGGTGATTCGCTCGGTACCGCGTCTTGAGTAGGTTGCGTGGTCATATTTATTCCATAAAAAAAGCCCGGCACGTCGGCCTGGCTGGGATTGTCGGAAAAGTGCTTACTGATAGATAGCGTCGCTGTATTCGGCGACCGTCAGAGAGACCGTGTTATCTGTGTTCGGTTTGATGCTGTTGCCGCCTCAAACGCACCAGTGACTATTTCACGGGCTTTGTCTGGATACTTGGCGCATATCTTCCCGAACTCGGAAACGTGCAGGTAGCGCAGCGTACCGCCACGAAATGACGTGCTTACGTAGAGCGATCCGCCCTTCTTAAAGACGAGCTCACCAGAAGAGTCATTACTGGCCGGGTTGGCCGCCTTTATCTCTGCCGGCAGCTTGTCGTATGCATACTTCACCTTTTCTCGGAACAGGCGCTTTGCATCATTCAGCGTATGGGCAATCAGTGCGCACTTCGCCGACTCGAACAGGGCCGCGTCGAGCTGGATGATGCACACCTCAGTTGTGAAACCGAGCTGGCGTGCTTTCAAAATGATGTTGCGAGTGTGGATCCCCTCGAAGTATTCCCGCTGCTCAGGTGTCATCCTGAAGCGCGTGGGCTTACCATCCTTGTCGGTGATCCAGTAAAGATTGTTCAGCCGCCAGTCTTTATCAGATAGCAGCTTAAGGTGCTCAGGTTTCATTACGCCCCCTGAGACAGTGAATCCATCAGGTCTGAAATCGAATCAACTACGTGCTCAGTTTTTACCTGCTCACGGAATGCCTGGACGTCGATATGCTTACCAATCAGTTCGAGGTTCTTAACCTTATCAGGCCACTTAATCTTCTTGAGCAGTGCGGCGGTGTTTCCCTCGGCTGACATCTCGACGACATCCAGCCCGGATAATGTCGTCCTCCAGACCTTCGGCCACTGAGACACCGGCTTCAACTCTCCGGTCGAGGTCAGGATGTCCAGCACGTCCATCTGATCAATCTCAACGAGACGATTCAGGACGTATGTCGCATTTATACCAACCAGATCATTGCGTTGCGCTTTAAGTTCGGCAATTCTGGACTGGATGTCAGGTTTTGACAGGTTTTCGGACGCGGTGCGGTTCGCTGTCTTTGCGCTGTACCCCGCCCGAATAGCCGCTTGCGTGGCGTTTAAATCGATGAGGTACTCGCGACAGAACATTTCTTGTTTGTCGGTGAGTGCCATTTATTATCCAAATATTAAGGTGCTATATGAACGAGCTAACTGTTGGTGATGTGATTTCAAGCCTTAAAGACTATCGTGCATATCTCGAAAAAAAAGCAGCAGATTTCAAGCAGGAGATTCATGAACACTGGCAGGAGAGTAGACATTTGCAAACTCAGTTCCTGATTGAAATCAATGAGAATGACGAAATCGCCTTTAGCATTCCTGCATTGCATTTTAAATGTTGGTCTAATTTTAGAATTGTCTTTCTAGAGAAGCTTCCTGTTGCAGAAGTTCGGTTCTCAAGTGAAGTTGACGAAAAGACATTAGATATCGAGAAATACTATTTGGATACTCAAGGTCACTTGCATGTGGGTTTGCCTGGCACGAATAAACCAATTGATTTTGAGTTTGAAAGTATCGGAGCGACATTTTTTGGATCAATTGTTAAATCCGCCTCAGCGAAAAAACTGATTTCTTTATGATGAAAGTGTCTTGGGGTTTGGGTTATACCCACACCCCATCATGCTCGATTCTCAATCAGTTCAAGATTCAGGAGTATGAATTCTATGTACCAATCCAGCAAGATAACTGGACGGCCTCCCAGCCCGGTTTTGCCATAAATTATCCTTTGTAATTCTCAGATTTTGCATGAAACTTAAGCTAAACAATTTGTTGAGGTTTGCAGATGAATAGAAGCGAATGGGATTGGTGTCTAAATAATGATGACTCTCTTTATTATTTCCCAATCAACCACACCGTAAAGGGAAACTACAGAATTCATTTTGAACTGAGTGGCTCTCACAACCTCAGAGTTTCTGACGCTGCTCTAGCAGGGAAGCCCGTTCTTCTGTTCGAATACGTTGATGAGGATGATGACCGTCCAGCCATTATTGGATTCATTGAAGCAGATTCCACTATCGAGTCCATGATTGATCATCTCAACAGCATTGACAGCATTTACCACGAGCCGATATACAAATGCGTGTATGAATGGGCGCTACAACTTTTCTATCGATAGTCATACGCCATTACGATGGGTCTGCCCATGGTGATGACTTTGTAAGTAAATTCTTAATATCCCACGCTTACGCTTGTTGTTACCTGTTGAGGTGCCAGGCTATTCGTGACTCTGATGCGGAGAATGCCAACTCCGGGGAAACTGAATCGCCACGGATAATCTAGACACTTCCGAGCCGTTGATAATACTGGTTTTCATATTCTGTCGGTGACATCTGAT
>OIEQ01000319.1_pt1 | contig 29872 bp, 16 predicted proteins | sample 1581841 | NCBI WGS metagenome assembly OIEQ01 (sample SAMN03281020, study PRJEB24777) | human gut metagenome | isolation source: fecal sample PR170 from 1 month old male Malay infant, vaginal delivered... | place: Singapore | collected 2005-12-29
TTTTCTAAAAACAAAAAAATCCAGGACCTATGCCCTGGATTTAGGAGATTATGAAAAAGAAAAGTTTTAGGATGGTTTTAGTATATAAAGCAAAGCCTAAAGTTTTCTTAAAGTGGTAGAAATATTATGTCTTTCCTTTTTAATTCACTTTCTCAGTAGCCACACCGTTTTCATCGATGATATAAGTTTTGCCGTCTTTTTCGAGAGTGGTATTCGTCCACATAGCCCCACTGTCTTTGTCAAAGTAGTAAGTTTTACCATCAATGTCTACTAGGCTACCTTTGACTTGCTTACCATTTTTATCAAAGTAGAGTTGAACACCATCAATGGTTTGACGGCCTGTTAGGAGTTTGCCCTCTTTGTCGTAGTAGTACCAGTTCCAGAAATCATCGCGAACAAATTGGTTTTTAGCCGTAAATTCAGTCACTACTCCCTCATTATCAATTGTGTAGGTCTTATCATCGACTTTCAAAGTGTCGTTAGTAAGGATAATAGTGGTGTACATACCAGCATATCTTTCTGTTCGATATGATTTTGTTAGACGATAGCGCTTGCCATCGATTTCTTTCCACGTAGGCTTGTTAATACTTTCCACCTTTGGTTGGAAGTAGTGAAGGTAACCATCGGAGCCTCGTTGGATGCCCTCTAGGAGGACGCCGTTTTTATCAGTTCCATAGATTCCAGAGAAACTAGGCCCGCCCCAAAATGTTTTTTTTGAAAAAAGGGCTCCAAAATAGTTTTTTTCTATTTTACTATCTGTGACTAGATAAAGTTTGCTGTCATAACCTATGATACCATCAAGAACTTGACCCTTTGAAGCAAAGATATATTCTTTTCCATCGATAATTTGTTTACCAGTTAAGACTTCGCCGTTAGCATTGGTACGGTAGGTAGAAGTGTTTGCATGGAACATTGAAGGAGTTTCAACAATGCCATATTTGTTCTTGACCAATTGTCCTTGGTAATCAAAAAGATAAATCTTCCCATCAATTGTGACAGTATCATTTTTAGCCAAAAGTCCATCAGGTTTGAAATAATAACGTTTACTGTCAATGGTATGCCATCCAATAAATGCAGCACCATCTTCGCCTAAGTAATTAGTATAAGTTGTATATTGAGGTTCTGTCCTATAGCCATTGAAAATTGAAGTGTGATGCCACTGATTCGTTAATAGAGAACCATCATTCTCATCGAATCGATAGTATTTTCCACCAATCTCTCGTTCTTGTCCTTTGACTTGTTTCCCATCTTTATCAAAATAAAGGATGACACCATCAACATTTTGCCAACCAGTCAATTTTTCACCGTTGGCAGTGTAGTAATACCAATCTTTTTGGTTGTCAGATTGGAAATGACCACCGGTCACGACCTGAGTAGGTAGTTGTGTTTTTTCGGTTAGGATACCATCAGCATCTGCTAGATAAGTTTTACCATCTACTTCAATACTTGTGTCAGTTACCTTACGCCCATTATCTTTATCGTAGTAGTAATCCTTGCCATCAATGGTGACTTTTTCACCTTTTGCTTGGATGCCATTGTCATGAAAGTAGAGGTTAAAGCTATCGATGGTTTGTGGACCAGTCAGTTTGTGGCCGTCACTGTCTAGATAATACCAGTTGCCTTGATCATCAGAAGTGAACTTGCCACCTTGGGAAGGTGTTTCCTGTGAAGTAGTTGCGTTGTCGCTTGTCCCAGATGAGATTTCAACGCTCCTATCAGCAGTAGTTGTTTCATTAACTGGAGCTGCCCCACCCTTCTTATCAGTTTCACTGGCAGGCTGTGTAGCAGTTGCTTCTGTAGGCTGACTAGTCGCATTAGTAGATGCAGTGTCAGAAGATACTGCTTCACTAGAAGCTTTCTCAACAGTAGTGCTTGCTGGAGCCACTTCGGTTCTTGTAATGAGGCTGGCACTTGTCTCAAGATTGCTGTCAGAGACGACATTTTCAGGACTGTTAACAGCAGTCGTTTCTGGTTTGACTTCATCAGCTCCGACCTGTCCTAGTCCAATTAGTGAAGCTCCGATAGCCAAACTTGAAGCAGCGATTGTGATCCAATGTTTCTTAACTTTATGAAGTTTGAAACGAACTTTGTTTTCCATAATTTTCCCCCTTGTATGGTGGCTTGGTAAATTCATGCTGCGACATTAAAAACATCATGAATACCAAAAATTAATTTACGATTATATTTTAATCCTATTTTCTAATAATTTCAATAGAAAGCGGATACAAAAACGCCATGATTTTATAAAAAGATTCTTATATTCGTGATAGTTATAGCCTATAAAAGAGTTTTCCTAATTTATTTATTTTTTCGTCTATAGATATGCTTGAAATGGTAATTGTCCCCATACAGTTTGGGAAATAGAGTCTTTTTTTCAAAAATCATCCTGTGTAAAATAAAGGGCATAAAAACATGAGAGGTGATTGCAATGACAAATCGTTACGACTTAAATAAAAATTTGGCACAGATGCTTAAGGGGGGCGTCATCATGGACGTTCAAAATCCTGAGCAGGCACGTATTGCTGAAGCGGCGGGAGCAGCTGCGGTCATGGCCTTGGAACGCATTCCGGCTGATATCCGTGCAGTAGGTGGTGTGTCACGTATGAGTGATCCTAAGATGATCAAGGAAATTCAGGACGCCGTTAGTATTCCAGTTATGGCTAAGGTGCGTATTGGTCATTTCGTTGAAGCACAGATTTTGCAGGCGATTGAGATTGATTATATCGACGAGAGTGAGGTTTTGACACCGGCTGATGATCTTATTCATGTGGACAAAACCAAATTTGATGTGCCTTTCGTCTGTGGGGCCAAGGATCTTGGTGAGGCTCTTCGTCGTATCTCTGAAGGGGCATCAATGATTCGTACCAAGGGTGAACCTGGTACTGGTGATATTGTTCAGGCTGTTCACCACTTGCGACTCATGAATCAAGAAATTCGCCGTATTCAAAATCTTAGAGAAGATGAACTCTATATTACTGCTAAAGACTTGCAGGTGCCAATTGATTTGGTCCGTTATGTCCACGAACATGGCAAGTTGCCGGTTGTCAATTTTGCGGCAGGTGGTGTAGCGACGCCAGCGGATGCTGCGCTTATGATGCAGCTGGGTGCTGAAGGTGTCTTCGTTGGTTCGGGAATTTTCAAGTCTGGAGATCCGAAAAAACGTGCGGAAGCTATCGTCAAGGCAGTGACTAACTATAATCATCCAGATATTTTGGCGCAAGTGTCAGAAGATTTGGGTGAAGCCATGGTTGGTATCAACAAGGATGAAATTGACATCTTAATGGCAGAGCGAGGAAAATAGATGACAAAAATTGGAATACTGGCTTTGCAAGGTGCTTTTGCAGAACATGAGCAGGTCTTGAAAGCACTTGGGGTTGAAACGGTTCAAATCAGAAATCGACAAGATTGGGAAGCCCACGCTAATTTAGACGGGCTCATTCTACCAGGGGGAGAGTCGACAGTCATGGGAAAACTTTTGCATGATTTAGACTTGTTTGAGCCGATAAAGGAGAAAATTGATGCTGGACTACCTGTATTTGGAACCTGTGCAGGTCTGATTTTGTTGGCCAAAACCATAGTGGGGGACCAAACAAAACATTTGGCAAGTATGGACATCAATGTAGCCAGAAATGCCTATGGACGCCAATTGGGCAGTTTTGTCACAGATGCTGAATTTAAAGGAATAGGCGAGATTCCAATGGTCTTTATTCGTGGGCCAATTATTGAAGCTGTTGGACCAGAAGTGGAGATTCTAGCACAAGTCAATGGGGCTATCGTGGCAGCTAGAGAAAAGCAGATGATAGTGACATCTTTTCATCCAGAATTAACGGGTGACGAAAGGGTACATGCTTATTTCCTAGATATGATCAATCAGGCAAAAGAAGAAAAGCAATAGCTCAAAACCTATGACATCGTTTATTTCTTGACCTCACAAAAAAATCCAGGACCCGAGCCCTGGATTTAGGAGATTATGAAAAAGAAAAGTTTTAGGATGGTTATAGTATATAAAGCAAATCCTAAAGTTTTCTTAAAGGGGAAGAAAAAAGTTTACTTGTGATATAAAAAAGGAAGTTGACAGTTGGTCGACTTCCTTTTTAGCGATTCCTAAATTAGAGTAATCATGCGATATCAATAGTTGTTATTTGAATTATTTTCCTAAACTTCATCAGGTCCCATCAAATGTCCATTACCGTCAGCATCGAATTTGAAGGCACCAGTGTTTGTTCTAACAATGGTATTTTCAGCGCGTGCCCCATTCTTAGCATCGTAATAGTGGACAGTTCCGTCATCGTCAAATTTGAATTCACCTCTAAGTTGTTTACCGTTTTGGTCGAAGTAAACATGGATGCCGTTTAAGGTTTGAGGTCCTGTCAGTTTATCCCCTTTAGCATCAACATAGTAGTAGAAATCTTCACGATCTAAATCTTTACTTTCTCTTGGGTACTGTCCATCCTGATCTACGAGATCATTTCCAGGAATGGTAATAGTGAAGTGGAAGATGCGATCACCATCGAGATTTCGGTAATTCCAGTTGTAGACATGAACAAAGCTATCAGTGACGAGAGCACCAGAGTCTTTATCATAATAGTGTCCATCAGGGGCGAAGCGTCCCTTGACTTGTGCGCCATTAGGAAGGAAGTAAAAGCGACTATTTCCAAAGGTTTGAGGTCCTGTTAATGGCTTACCATCAGCATCGAGATAGTACCAGGCAGTAGTATAGACATTTTGATTGTTGATGTCATCACGACCAATATAAGTTAAGATTTCTTTAAAAGCATTGGTTACGAGAGCACCAGAATCTTTATCATAGTATTTACCATTTGGTGCAAAATGTCCCTTGACTTGTATACCAGTGAAATCATCAAAGTAGACTTTAACACCATTGATAGTTTGTTCTCCCTTGAGTTTATCACCTTTATCATTGACGTAAACCCAGTTGCCATCTTCAGTTTCAAGATAGCGTTTTGTTACAAGTGCACCAGAGTCTTTATCAAAATAGCGACCATCCTCTGCAAAACGTCCTTTGACTTGTTTGCCATCCTTGTCAAAGTAGACTGGAATGTTGTCAACGAAGTTGAGACCGATGAGGTTTTTACCGTTTGCATCCTTGTAGTACCAGTTGCCCTCGTTATCACTATAATAGTGACCACCAAAAACTCGTGGTGCCTTGTCTAGGGAGATTGTAGGAATGACGGGAGTGTCTGTTTCTTCACCAGGTCCCATCAAATGTCCATTACCATTTGCATCGAATTTGAAAGCACCAGTGTTGGTTCTGACAATGGTATTTTCAGCGCGTGCACCGTTTTTTGCATCGTAATAATGAACGGTACCATCTTCGTCAAATTTGAACTCACTTCTAAGTTGTCTACCATTTTGGTCGAAGTAGACATGGATGCCGTTTAGGGTTTGAGGTCCTGTCAGTTTGTTACCCTTAGCATCAACAAAGTAGTAATAGTCCTCACGATCCAAGTCATTGCTGGAAAGTGGATAGTGGCTCATATCAATAAAGTGTGATTTACCGTCAGATCCTATAGCAGAGTCGTTCGGAATAGTAAGCATAAATTTAAGAACACGATTTCCGTCTTGATTTTGGAAATTCCAGTTATAAATATGAACAAATCTATTAGTTACAAGCGCACCAGAATCTTTGTCATAGTAATGTCCATCAGGAGCAAAACGTCCCTTAACTTGTGCCCCATTAGGGAAGAAGTACATGTTTGTACCACCAAGATTTTGAGGACCTTTAAGTGGCCGTCCGTCGGCATCAAGGTAGTACCAATCAGTAGTATAAATGTTTTGACCGTTGATATCATCACGACCAATATAAGTTAAGAGTTCTTTAAAGGTCTTGGTTACAAGCGCACCAGAATCTTTGTCATAGTATCGGCCATCCTCTGCAAAACCACCTTTGATTTGAATACCGTCTTGGCTAAAGTAAACAGGAACATTATCCACATAGTTCAGCCCGACAAGATTTTTGCCATTTGCATCCTTGTAATACCAGTTACCATTATCATCACTATAATAATGTCCACCAGAAATATGAGGTGCATTTTCAAGTGTTACAGAAGGTGTGACTGGCTTTTCATTTTCATCGATTGGGGCAGGTTGTTCACTGTTTTTTGTAGGTGTTTTTGTTTCTTCGACAGGAATAGGTTCATTGACTTTTTCCACCGAAGTTTTTGTAGTAGAGGCTTCTGAAGTTGCCGTTTTAATTGGTGTAGTTTTATTTGCCTGATTATCTTGATTGCTAATTTCTTGCTCAGAAGTGATTTTTACTTGTGATTCGCTTGCTAATTCAGATGATGCGACTTCACTGCTAGGAGCTTCACTAAGAACCGTACTTGTACTAGTAGGTAGCTCAGTATTAGTTGAGATAGGATTTGTAGTAGGTGCTTTGACCTCAACATTAGTTACTGCAGTTTCTTGTGCAGGTGCAAGAATCTCAGTTGGTTGACTAGAAGTTTCAGGTGTTTTCGCTTCATCCGCAAATGCAGGTCGTGCGAGTAAAGTAAAAGTAGCTAGAGCGGTTGCGCAAGAAAGTGCCACAAGGTGTTTCTTTGGGTTAGTCCTTTTCGTAATCATGATAAATTCCCCTTCATCTTAAAATCTTTTCAGTCTAAAAACTGAAATAATGCAAAAATAACTTAATTACAATTGATTGATGACTTAAATCTCTGTAAGGTAGCCGTTTTCATCAATATGATAATTTTTTCCATCAATATTGGCATTACGATTACGCCACATTTGACCATTGTTTGGATCGAAGTAAAGCTTATGTCCCTTGTAGTCTACAATTTCTCCCTGAACTCTTATTGGGAGACCAGCTGCATCACGGAAGTAGTAGTATTCACCCCAAACTTGTTGAAGTCCAGTTACTGCAATACCGTCTTTATCGAAATAGAGCCATCCAGGAATATAACCATGTGAATATTCAAAAAGCATATTCTTGTCGTTATAAATCATACGATTTTTGACAAGTTCACCAGTATAAGGTTCAAAGTAACGGATACCTTCTGGGAACCTAATAAATTGCCCCATAACATTGGTTTGGCTGTCATTGTTGTTGAATCCGATTCCTCGAGCTTGTCGTCCGTATTCAAAATAATAATATTCTTTTTCGCCTTTCTTTTGCCAGCCTGTAACGTATTGTCCGTCGTCGCCGAGGTAAAATGTTCCGAAATCCATGCTCTTATAGCCACCAGGAATTCCCCCTAGAGATCTGACATAGCGGTTTCGCCAAAGTTCACCATCATGTCCAAAGTAGTATGGCTTGCTATCAATGTAAACTTTATGGAAGTCATCCCAATCTCCTTGGTACCAAGGAATGGAGACTCTATACGCAGTGTCAGGATAGAAATAGTAACGGTTTCCATTAATATCTTGCCAGCCTGTTACAGCCACACCATATTTACCAAAGTAACGGTATTCATCGTGAGGAAAATCAGCTACCTTGACAAACTGTTCAGTTATCCTATGCCCTAGATTCTGGTCGTAGAAATAATAATGGTTATTACGTTGGACAGACTCACCTTTGGCTTGTTTACCATCTTCATGGAAATACACGTGCTGATTGTCAACAACGTGTGCGCCTATAAGGTCTTTACCGTCTTTTTTGTAGTGCCAACTACCTTGTACGTCACTATACCATTGACCACCTGTAATATTTTCTTCAGGATCTTCGTCTTGAATTTCTGTGTTTTCATCGTTATTGAAGGAAGAAACATCAGTCTTAAGTCGATTTTCTGAGATGTCCTCATATCTAGCGTTTTCCATACTAGCAGTTTCACTTACTGTAGCTCCTGTTTTAGAAGTAGGTATTTCTGATCTTGTTGAATTTGTTTCAGAGATAACTGTACTTGAAGCCTCTGAAGCGGGTTTAGCTGTTTCAGGAATAGCTGTAGTATCAGTGGTAACACTTGTAGCTTCGCTATTGATAATGCTTGTGCCTGTTGGTGCATCTGTTGTAGTTGCTGTTGGATTTTCATCAAGTGTCTTAGTCTCAACAGTAGCCACTACATTTTCTATAGCAGGTGCGACAACTTCGGTCTTAGCATTCGTATCAGATGCTTTTACTTCTTCCGCAAATGCAGGGCGAGCAACTAGGGAAAAAGCAGCTAGTGCGGTTACACAAGAAAGTGCCACAAGGTGCTTCTTGTACACGTGCCATGGATAATTCATTTCAGTATTCATGATAGACTCCTTTCATAAAATGAACACCGATGTTTGGGTGGTTATAAAGGAGCTCGCCGTTAAAATAGTGTTAAAAGTAGGCAAATCTGTTAAAACGACTGAGTCCCATATCTAAATCTCTCATGTCATGACCATAAGAAGATTTTATAGGGGAGCACGTCAAACGTGTGGCAAGGAGAATATGCTTATGCTGTGTAATTCATATCTAGAAACAAGTGTCTTCACTTATTTATCCTAATACTTTTATTTCTCTCCTTTCGTTTTATTATTGAATCCAGCCTATGGCATATGTCTTTAAATACAAAAAACTAGAACTTTTAGTTTGAAACATTCTCTCTAAAGCTCTAGTTTTGTATTATAGACAGATGTGTGTATGAAAAGAGCCTTAGATTATCATGCCAAAGTGCCTAAGGACCAGTTTTCATGCATAAAAAATTATTTTGACGTTAGAATTCTAAAGCCAAGTTCCTAATCCTAATCCCTCTGTAGTACACTTTCAACGTTTTAGTAAAACGCTTACATGCTCACCTATCTTTATTATAATACTTTTTTAATTACAAACAAGTTTTTTTACAAGATAATCGTAAATGTTAAAAAAATGTCATAATTGAGTTCTGTTTGAATGACAGTGATTGATTATATGAAAAAGGAAGTTGACCAACTGTCGACTTCCTTTTGTGTGAAATAATTGAAATCCATAGTCACTTGTAAATGACTATCGAAGGATATGGCCAACCCCGTCATTATCGAAGTAATAAGTAACGTGATTGATTGTCAAGGTTACATTATCAGCACGATTACCAGAGCCAGGAAGATAATAGTAAGTCTTACCACCTAAAATGATGAGTTTATCTTTAGCTTGTATACCCTTATATTGTCCGTAATCATCATCGTAGAAGTAGACATGCTTTCCATCGATGACTCTTCTACCAGTCAGAATATTTCCCTTACTATTTGCATAATACCAGTTATTCTTATGTTCGAAGTATTTTCCGGTTACAAGGGCACCAGTCTCTTTGTCATAATAATGATCACCACGGTATGGATAATTAAACTCACCTTTCACTTTTTCGCCGTATCTAAAGTAGTACTGAATTCCGTCCAAATATTTAGTACCGTGAAACTTCTTTCCTTTTTCATCAACATAAAACTCTTTGCCGCCATCCTCAACCAATCTATCTGTTACTAAAGCACCGTTATCTTTATCGTAATAGTGATTATCAGGAGCAAAATGGCCTTTGTATTGGACACCATTGGTGCCGAAATAAACGTTGACGTTATCAATGGTGTGGGCACCAAGGAGGAGGTAACCCTTGTCATTGACATAGTACCAGTTACCTTCGGAATCACTGATATAGCGGTTTCGTTCAGTTGATTGACTTTTAATGCTGAGGACACCAGATTGGTCTGCCACATAGGTCTTACCATCGAAATCAAAAGTTGTATCTTTGACTTTTCGACCGTTATCTTTATCAAAATAGTAAACCCTTCCATCGATATCAACGAGCTCTCCCTTAGCTTGTCTATGAGTTCCTAAATGGAAATACATGTCGTAGCCATCAATAGTTGCAGGGCCAACGACAGGAAATCCATATTCATTATAGTAACGCCAGTATCCATCTTTATCTTGGACAAAATAAGCAGTCTTTTGTCGAAGGTCCTTAAAATCACTAGAAATGAATTTACCAACCCCATCATTATCAAATTCATAGATATTTGGAAATTCTCTCGTAATATAGTGTGTAGGAATATTCAATCGTTTATTTCTAGCAATAGTTCCATCATTGTAGAAGTAATAGTTATTGAAAAATCTGTGCACGACCATATTTCCATCATCTTGGAAAAAGTACTTATTACCATTGATGGTTTGCCATCCTGTGACTGGTAGGCCATCGGCACCAAGATAATACCGTTCGAGTTCAGGATGTTCATTGTTATCATAATTTGCATAAGGAGCAAAGTCAAATCTTATTTCTTTAGCATAGTTTTCTTCAGGAATGAATCGTCCAGCTTTGAAGGTGACGAGGCGGTTCGCCACAAGGGCGCCGTTATCTGGGTCGTAAAAATAGGATTTACCATTGACCTTACGGCGTTCCCCCTTGACCTGTCTACCATTTGAATCAAAGTAATAGGTCAAACCATCAATAGTTTGTGGTCCAGTCATAAGTTTTCCATCTTTATCCATATAGTACCAGTGACCACCATTATCTTGTAGAAAAGCGGGATGGTTATTTGCCACTGTAACGATACCATTAGGATCAATATTGAGTTTGAAATCACCGTTGTTGAGATGTGTGTCTTTAACTAATTGTCCTGCATTTTCTTTGCCAGCATCTCCAAACAGATAGAGCTTGTCACCAACCACGTTCAAGCCGTAGCTAAGTTGGCCGTTTCTATCAGGATTAAAGTAATAGGTTTGTCCTTTGATATCTTGTAAGCCAGAAACTCGCACGCCATCGCTACCTAGATAGTAAGTTTGACCATTTTCTTCAACAAATTCATCATGGAGCATACGTGCACTATCTGTAAAGTAATAGAGTTTTCCATCAATAGTTTCGAAACCAGGATGTTCTCGCTCTTTTTTGAAATAATAGCGTTCACCATTAATATCTTGCCATCCCATAAGCTTATTACCGTTGTTATCGTAGTAATAAGTTACGTAATAAGGATGTCTTGTAGTGATAAGACTTCCTAGATAGTTTTCTGTTTCAATGCGTTCTTCTTTTTCGGTAACAAATCCATTCCTCTTTTCAGTAAAGGCAGAACGGTCAGTTCCTCTTGTGGTATTTTCGTTTGGGATATCACCGACAGGTGACGCATTCTTAGGTGTAACACTCTCGCTAGTCGTTGCACTTACGTCAGAATGCATAGTTTCAGAATTAGATACTTCCGAACTAGCTGTGCTTGAGACTTCAGAGCTTGGTTTTTCAGAGACTGTTTCTGTTGAAGCCACTTCAGAGGTGACTACAGGTGTTTCTGACACTGTGGCAGCCTCGCTCGAAGCGGTAGTAGTCGTATTTTCTGTAGGTTTAGTTGTGGCTTCACTAGTTGCTGGAGTCTCGACGTCAATAGCACCTTCTTTGATGATGGCTTCAACAGTCGCTTCATTAACGGGGGTAGGCTGTTCTTCAGCTGAAGCGTAGTTAAGGCCTGCAAAACTCAATCCTAAAGTGAGTCCTGTCACTGCAATAGTTACCCAATGTTTTTTAACTTTGTGAAGTTTAAAATGTACTTTCTTTTCCATGATAATTCTCCTTTCATTGAAAGATAAATTGGAATTATATGTGTGAAATAAATATTATTCGTAAATATATTTAATAACTCTTCCATCACCGTTTTCATCGAAATGAACAACCTCAGCTTTCACCTTGTAACGAATTGAGTGATTAAAAGTAATGTCAACATTTTTAGCACGTTTTCCAGTTTTTGGGTAATAATAATGATAGAAGTAGTCATTTCCCGCCCAAATTGTTCGTAATTCATCGTAGCCTAGTCTACCATCATCGTGAAAATAGTAGTAATCATCTCCAATCTTTTGTTCACCCTTATAATATTTACCATCACTACCAACATAGTAACGATAACCGTCAACGTCAACGAATTTGTCACGTCCTAAGTCAACAAGTTCACCAGTATTCTTGTTATAGTAATAACCATCATCAGCAACAATACCTTTAGCTTGTTTACCATCTTTATCAAAGTAAACCTTAACATTATCGATAGTTTTATGTCCAGTAACCTTTTGGCTATTTTCATCGACGTAGTACCAACTATCAGAATATTTTTTACCAAAATATCTTGTAATTGCACCAGTTGAGGTGTCTGCTAGACTAGGGTATCTATCGAATTGAAATACTTGAACATAATTATGGTCGATAGGGTCATTACCTAGGTCGGTGATAAAATGCCAAGGTTTTATTTGAACATAACGTTTTGTGACTAAAGCTCCGGTGTCTTTATCGTGATATCTACCATCTGGTGCGAAATCCCCTCTTAACTGTGGTCCATCAGGGTAGAAGTAGTAGTCCTCACCGTTAATAATCTGATAACCTGACACCTTGTAGCCACTATTATCTAGGTAGTAGCGGAATGTAGTTGAGATACCATTAGCACGCCATTCACGAGCGATTCTTACAGTACGCTCTCTGAAAGTATTTCTTGCTAAGTTACCTGTATGTTTATCGTAATATTTACCGTTTTTTGCGAAACCTCCTTTTACTTGCTCTCCATTTTCATCGAAGAATACTGTTTCACCATTAATAGTATGTTCCCCTTTTAAAGCTATTCCTTCGGAACCAAAATAGTAAAATGGTTTTGTATCATCACTAAATCCATTGTGGTCAGAAGAGATGTATAAGTTCCTAGCTAGATGACCATTATCATTCATATAATGGATATTGTGGTAGTCATCATAGAACAGTCCATTTTTTTTGATATCATCTTTCTTTTCAGTAATGACACCTTCTTGATCTGAAATATAAAGTTTATCGTTCACTTCAAAAAGTGTTCCAATGACACGCTCACCATTAATTTTATCGTAGTAGTATTTGTTCCCTCCTTGTTTAATAAACTCACCTTTAGATTGCTTTCCGTTTTGGTCAAGATAATACCATTTACCATTTATCATAACTGATTGGTTGACTCCTAAATTAACACGAGCACCGGTATCTTTATCATAATAGTAACCATCGTCTGCGAACTGGTCTTTGATTTGTTCACCATAGACATTGAAATAAACAGCAACACCATTTATTATTTGGGGACCATGAAGGAATTTTCCGTCGTATCCTGCATAATAGGTGACTTTTCTAATTTTAGGGTTAAGATAGTCATTCTCTAGGTGATAGATAGTAACGTATTGATTTTTAACCATCATTCCTTGGTAGTCATAATAATAGCTGTTTTCAAATTCGTCGGTAACAATTTGGTTGCGATAGTTTAAAGCATATGGTACTTCAGAGAGTTTACCTTCATTATCAGCTTTATAGGTCTTACCATCGATTTGAATAAGAGAGTTGATAACCTTTTGTCCATTATGCAAATCATAGTAATGTTTTGGTAGACCTGAATTTGAGTAGCTAGCCTCACCTTTTAGTTGACGACCATCACTGTCAAAACAAACATGATAACTATCGACAATTTGGTTTCCAATGAGTTTTTGACCATTTTCATCGACATAGTACCAGTTTCCATTGTCTTCTACATAAGCATTGGTAACAAGTTCACCACTATCCTTGTCATAGAAGTGTCCATTCGGAGCGAAGTGTCCTTTAACTTGGACTCCACTGTCCTTAAAGTAAACTTTGATGTTATCAATGGTTTGTTCGCCAATAAGTTTATTGCCATCGGCGTTGTAGTAATACCAGTTTCCTTTATCATCGCTGACATATTGGTTATGGAATCTAGAATCACCTTGGATAGTAATGTTACCCTCTTTATCTGCGATATAATGGATATCGTTTAACTCAAAAGATGTATCCTTGACTTTACGACCATTATCTTTGTCGAAGTAGTAGATTTTATTATCAATATTAATGAATTCGCCTTTGGCTTGATGTCCTTCTGGACGAGATGATTCATGGAAGTAGAGTTCAAAGCCATCAATAGTTTTAGGTCCAGTGACAGAAAATCCGTCTTTGTTGAAGTAATACCAACGACCTTCGTAGTCCATCATAAATTGATTTTTTGGATATTCTCTATTATTTTCTGAAGGAAGAGTATAGTAAGTTGGGAACGGATAAGTCACAATGTTTAGTTGTTTATTGAGATAATCAGCCACCCCATCGTGGTCTGAATAAAATACATATGGCATAGACTTCCAAAGACCCTTTTCGATGATAGGAAATTGTTTGTTTTTGGCTAAGGCCCCTTTGTCATCAAAGTAGTAGCGTTTGTGATCTAATTCCATTAGTCTATGAACAGCAACTTGGCCATTGTCATAGATGTAATAGTCGTTACCTAAAATTGTCTGACGACCTTTCTTAAGTGTGTTACCATTTTTATCAAAATAGTAACGTTCTAATCCAGGCATTACATAATAGTTTGGTTCGATATAAGCTGGTTCATTGAAGTATACAACTTTACTATAGTTTTCTTCTGGAATATAGTGGTTGTCTTTGAATGTAATAAAACGTTCTGTTACTAGCTTGCCATCGTTTTCATCGTAAAAGTGAAGTTTGTCGTCAACTTTCCTAAGCTGACCTTTTACCATAGTGCCGTCATCGTTAAAGTAATATTGGAAACCGTTGATTTCTTTTGGTCCAGTAACCAGTTGCCCTTTTGCATCTACATAATAGGTAACCCCATTTGCATCTGAAACGAAACTCTCTCTTTTATCTGTCTTTTTTGTGATACCTTCCGCTTCAACAGTGATGGTGAAATCACCATCTTTTTGTGAGGTATCTAAAGTTGTTTTATCAGGAGAAGTACTTATGATGAGGTTTTCGTTGTTTGTAGGTGTATTTGTTGCACTTACCTCAGAATGTGCAGTTTCCGGACTAGATACTTCCGAACTAGCTGTACTTGTGACTTCAGAGCTTGGTTTTTCAGAGACTGTTTCTGTTGAAGCAACTTCAGAGCTAGGTGCTGGTGTTTCTGACACTGTGGCAGCCTCGCTCGAAGCGGTAGCAGCTGTGTTTTCTGCAGGTTTAGCTGTGGCTTCATTACTTGCTGGAGCATCGACGTCAATAGCGCCTTCTTTGATGATGGCTTCAACAGTTGCTTCATTAACAGGTGTAGGTTGTTCTTCAGCTGAAGCGTAGCTGAGTCCTGCAAAACTCAATCCCAGAGCAAGTCCTGTCACTGCAATAGTTACCCAATGTTTTTTAACTTTGTGAAGTTTAAAATGTACTTTCTTTTCCATGATAATTCTCCTTTCATTTTAAACTGTCGTTATTGAGAAGGAGTCTCTATAACTTCATTAACTAATGAGTGTTCCGTTTCCATCCGCATCAAAGTGATAGGTTTGCCCTTTAATAGTAATGTCAATATTTGACAAACGGGCACCTGAGTTGGCATCGTAGTAGTGGATTTTACCATCAACGGTGACTAGTTCACCTTTGGCTTGTTTACCGTTACTGTGGAAGTAGACTGGGACATTGTCAATGGTTTGTTCACCGGTAACTTTATCACCATTGACATCAACGTAGTAGAAATAGTCCTCACAATCGAAGTCTTTGCTTGAAAGTGGGTAGTGACTAATGTCTACTGGTATTGTGTTATCATTGAGACCAAAAATAAAATTATGTGGGTACTGGATAAAAAAGTTATCGACAGGATTACCGTATTTATCTTGAAATTTCCAGTTATAGATATGGACGTAACGGTTTGTTACAAGTGCACCAGTATCCTTATCATAGTAGTGTCCATCAGGAGCAAAACGTCCCTTAACCTGTGCTCCATTAGGGAAGAAGTACATTTTGACATAATCAAGTGTTTGAGGTCCTTTTAGTGGTCGGCCTTCCCTATCAAGGTAATACCAGTCCTTTGCATATAAAATTTCGCCATTTATGGTACTACCAACGGAAGTCAATACTTCTTTAAAAGTATTGGTCACTAGTTCACCAGAATCTTTGTCATAGAATTTACCGTTTTGAGCAACCCTTCCTTTGGTCTGAAAACCCCAAGGATTATCAAAGTATAGTTTTTGACCATTAATTTCAACTTCTCCTGTTGCAGCTGTACCATCTTTTGTAAAATAATACCAAGTTCCATTACGTTCGAAAAAGCGATTTTTCAAGACTTTACCACTATGATCAACATAATAGACCTTATTATTTTCATAGATAAAACGATCTCGTAACATTTCTCCAATGTCATATTGTTTATACGTATTTTCTGGACGGAAGTAATAGAAATCGCCATTAATTTCCTGAAGTCCAAGAACTATTTGTCCTTTATCATCAAGGTAGTAGGTTGAATCATTTTCATTAACAAAGCCTGCATGGGTTACTTTGCAACCATTGTCTTTATCATAGTAGTACTTAGGCATGTAATAATATTTGGAGATAAACTTCGGATCTCTTACAAATCCTCCTTTAATCTGTTTACCATTATGGGGATCGAACATAACATCTTGTCCATCAATAATGTAGGCTCCTTTTAGTGGGCTACCGTATTTATTAACATAGTACCAATTACCATTAACTTCAACGTAACGATTGGTTACGAGATTTCCTGTATTGATATCGTAGTAACCTTTAAGGTCATTATATATATCTAAATAGGCCCCTTTGACTTGTTGTCCATTATCCCGGAAGAATACTCTTTGTCCCTTAATGATTTGGGAACCGATAAGGTTTTCTCCGCTTGCATTCTTATAATACCAGTTACCTTGTTCATCGCTATAGTAGCCGTTAGGGTTTGGAGCATCTTTACCAATCCCATTTTCATCAAAGTTATAAGTCATCCCATTGATCGTTAGGCTTGTATTTACAACACGAGCTCCAGAATCAGGATCATAGTAACGGAGGACCCCATTATCAAGAACAAGCTCTCCTTTAGCTTGACGGCCGTTTGAGTAGAGATAGACGATTTGTCCATTAATAAGGGTTTCCCCATCTTTAGGACGAATAGCATTTCCATCATCACCGTAGTAGTACCATTTATCATGTTCTTTAATTGTTTGTTTTTTGACTAACTGACCGGTTTCTGAGTCAAAATAGTAACGACGTGTAATGTTTGTGGGTGTTCCATATTTATTAGAAGTTGGAAGAGTCTTTCCATCTTCTAGCTCTATGCTGATTCCTTTTTGCATGACACCAGAGTCGATTTCGAAATAATAAAGATTACCATCAATCATACGAGTTCCTGTATATTTAGAACCGTCATTATTGATAAAAAATGTTCTTCCTTCTTTATCTTGAACGAGACCTTCTTTTCTAACCCTAGCTCCGGTGTTAGGGTCATAATAGTGCATCTTATCAAGATTACCAGAATACTTTTCACTAAAGTCTCCTTTGACTTGAGTTCCGTCATAATCAAAATAAACTTCTTGCCTATCAATGGTTTGTTCCCCCTTGAGAGGAATACCATCCTTGTCAACATAGTACCAGTTTCCCTTATATTCTAGATAACGTTTGGTTTGTAGTTGACCAGTATTATCATCAAAATAACGGTATAGTTTGTGATTTACGATTTGTGGTCCTTTAATTTGTTTTCCGTCCTCCCAGAAGGAGACTCTTACGTTATCAATCGTTTGATCTCCAGTAAGTTTTTTCCCATTAGCATCTTCATAGTACCAATTCCCCTGTTTATCACTGTAGTAGTGACCGCCAGTGATATTATTTTCAGCAGAGGGAACTTGAGAATTAGGGGTATCAGTATCACTAGTTGTTGGTGACGAATTCTCAGTTGTAACACTCTCACTAGTCGTTGCACTTACCTCAGAATGTGTAGTTTCTGAACTAGCTGCTTCCGAACTAGCTGTGCTTGTGACTTCAGAGCTTGGTTTTTCAGAGACTGTTTCTGTTGAAGCCACTTCAGAGCTAGCTACTGGTGTTTCTGACACAGTTGCAACCTCGCTCGAAGCGGTAGCAGCTGTGTTTTCTACAGGTTTAGTTGTGGCTTCATTACTTGCTGGAGCCTCAACGTCAATAGCGCCTTCTTTGATGATGGCTTCAACAGTTGCTTCATTAACAGGTGTAGGTTGTTCTTCAGCCAAAGCGTAGCTGAATCCTGCAAAACTCAATCCCAAAGCAAGTCCTGTCACTGCAATAGTTACCCAATGTTTTTTAACTTTGTGAAGTTTAAAATGTACTTTCTTTTCCATGGTCATTCTCCTTTCATTTTAAACTTTTTACATACTGCAAAATAAGGGCTGTCATGAGAGTTTATGAAAAGTGAGCATTGGGTAGAGTCCCTAACGATGTAAGTTAATCTTTTTATGACAATCCTTATTTCTCCAAGTCTCCTCAGTTTCGGTATTGTGAGACTGTTCAAGGCAAACATGAGTCCTGACCAAATGATTTTAGAAAAACGAGAGTCGTTCGGAATTTTCCTCCTTTCTAAGCATGGAAAATCTCGTTTATTTGGGTTTCTAAGACATAAAAAACTAGAGCTTACTAGTATGGGGCGTCCCCTCTAGAGCTCTAGTTTGAAATGATGCTGTATTTTTAGAATTGAGCCCTAGTTTGATGGTTCAAAGTGACTCAGGAATGGTCATCCTACTATGATTCTTATTTAGGCATTAGGCAACTAATGTCAATCTTTTAGATAATCCCCCAAGTGTCCTTTAAAGCAAGATTAAAACGCTTACATGTTCACCTAGCTTCATTATAATCCTTTTTTAAGAATAAACAATAGAAACTAACAGAAATACCTAAAATGTTAAATAACTGACATAAAAGATTCTATATTTAGTTTCGTTAGTCAAATAAGAATTCACCTGTGTAAATCATTTATATTTTTAATTTTTGTTCCTCATAGACAGACTACGATCTTAGTCAGATGAAAAATTAGAGTCTTTCTATCTAAAATTTTCTTTTCAGAATTGTCTTTTTGGGGGCTGCTTCTCTCATAGTTTTGCTATCTCTTAAGCTTAATTGAAGCTTACTTTAATGTTCGAAAACCTTTAAGAACAAGCTTTTGAAGGTGTTTAAGAATCGAAAACTCTCTATTTAAGACCTTACATGAAGTGTAAGGTCTCATTTTCGCTAATCAGAGTTAATATAACTGAGCTTGTGGCAGAGATTTATGAAAAGAAGATGACTTTTTCCTATTTGTAATTTGTCTGAATATATCATAGAGTAGAGTCAACAACAGAAAAAGGATGATTGATATAGATGGAAAATAAGGTACGTTTTAAACTACACAAGGTTAAGAAAAACTGGGTAACTATCGGGGTGACTACTCTCTCAATGGTTGCCTTGGCAGGTGGAAGCCTCCTAGCTCAAGGTAAGGTAGAGGCCGATGAGACAAGCACGCCAAATGGAGATGGCATGCAGCAACTGAGTGAGGATGGGACTGCCAGTCTAGTGACGACAACAACTGTTACTGAGCAAGCTAGTGCTCAAGCAAGTGTGTCAGCAGTAGAAACAGTTGGAACAAACTCACAGGCGACGACAAGTGCGGTCGCTCAAGAGGCAACTGCTCAAGCACAAAGCAGTCAAGTTATCGATCAAGAAGTGGCAGTTTCTTCGCAAACTCAAGCTAGTGCCCAAGAGACACAGACTACGGAACAGGCCTCACAAGGTCAGGCTACGACTCAAGTAGCTGGGCAAACAAGTGCTCAGTCTACTCCAAGTGTGACAGAACAAGCAAGACCTAGAGTCTTGACCAATGCTGCACCAGCAATCGCCACACGCGCTGCTGACAGCACTATTCGTATCAATGCTAACCGTAACACTAACATCACGATTACTGCCAGCGGTACGACACCAAATGTAACCATTATCACAGGGCCAAACACTCCTAAGCCAAACGTGACGGTGACAAGTCCAAATGGCACAAGACCAAATGTGACCATTGTAACGCAGCCAAATCAACCAGACAAACCTGTTCAACCAAGTCAACCGTCTCAACCTAACAAGCCAGTCCAACCAAGTCAGCCAAGTCTTGACTATAAGCCAGTAGCTTCCAACTTGAAGACTATTGATGGCAAACAGTATTATGTTGAAAATGGCGTTGTGAAAAAGAACACAGCGATTGAACTTGATGGTCGTCTTTATTATTTCGATGAGACTGGGGCTATGGTGGATCAAAGTAAACCTTTGTATCGTGCCGATGCCATTCCAAATAACTCTATCTTTGCGGTTTATAACCAGGCCTACGACACGTCAAGCAAGAGTTTTGAACACTTGGACAATTTCTTGACGGCTGATAGCTGGTACCGTCCAAAACAGATCTTGAAGGACGGGAAAAATTGGACAGCTTCAACTGAGAAAGATTATCGTCCCCTTTTGATGACTTGGTGGCCAGACAAGGTGACACAAGTCAACTACCTCAACTATATGGGCCAACAAGGGTTTGGTAATAAAACCTATTCGACCGACATGATGAGCTATGACTTGGCAGCCGCTGCCGAAACGGTGCAACGAGGAATCGAGGAACGTATTGGTCGCGAGGGCAATACCACTTGGCTTCGCCAGTTGATGTCAGACTTCATCAAAACACAGCCTGGCTGGAACTCTGATAGTGAGGACAATCTCTTAGTTGGTAAAGACCACTTGCAAGGAGGAGCACTGACCTTCCTCAATAATAGTGCGACAAGTCATGCCAATTCAAACTTCCGCCTCATGAACCGCACACCGACTAACCAAACGGGGACACGCAAATATCATATTGACCGTTCAAATGGTGGTTACGAGTTGCTCTTGGCTAACGATATCGACAACTCTAACCCAGCTGTTCAGGCAGAGCAACTAAACTGGCTCCACTACATCATGAACATTGGTTCTATCCTTGGCAATGATCCAAGTGCCAACTTTGACGGTGTTCGTATCGATGCGGTGGACAATGTGGATGCGGACCTCTTGCAGATTGCTTCTGACTACTTCAAGGGAAAATACCGTGTCGCAGACAATGAAGCCAACGCTATTGCCCACTTGTCAATCCTTGAAGCTTGGTCTTACAACGATCATCAATACAACAAGGATACCAAGGGTGCTCAGTTGTCTATCGACAATCCACTACGTGAAACGCTTTTGACAACTTTCTTGCGTAAGAGCAATTACCGTGGTAGCTTGGAACGTGTCATTACTAACTCTCTTAACAATCGTTCAAGTGAGCAGAAACACACGCCACGTGATGCCAATTATATTTTCGTGCGTGCCCATGATAGTGAAGTGCAAGCTGTTTTGGCCAATATCATCAGCAAGCAGATTAATCCAAAAACAGATGGTTTCACCTTCACTATGGATGAGCTCAAACAGGCCTTCGAAATCTACAATGCGGACATGCGCAAGGCTGATAAAAAGTACACCCAGTACAATATCCCAGCTGCCTATGCCACAATGTTGACCAACAAGGACAGTATCACTCGTGTTTACTACGGGGACCTCTTTACCGACGATGGCCAATACATGGCTGAAAAATCACCATACTATAATGCCATCGATGCCTTGCTTCGTGCTCGCATCAAATATGTAGCAGGTGGTCAAGACATGAAGGTCACTAAGCTTAATGGCTATGAAATCATGTCATCTGTGCGTTATGGTAAGGGGGCAGAAGAAGCTAATCAGCTTGGTACTGCTGAAACACGCAACCAAGGAATGCTCGTCCTTACAGCCAACCGTCCAGATATGAAGTTGGGAGCAAATGATCGTTTGGTGGTCAATATGGGAGCTGCCCACAAAAATCAGGCTTACCGTCCATTGCTTCTCAGCAAATCGACAGGGCTTGCGACCTACCTCAAGGATTCTGATGTGCCAGCTGGATTGGTTCGCTATACGGATAATCAAGGGAACTTGACCTTCACGGCAGACGATATTGCTGGTCATTCAACCGTTGAAGTTTCAGGTTATTTGGCAGTTTGGGTGCCAGTAGGTGCCTCAGAAAACCAAGATGCCCGCACCAAGGCTTCGACGACCAAGAAGGGTGAGCAGGTCTTTGAATCATCAGCAGCTCTTGATTCACAGGTCATTTACGAAGGTTTCTCAAACTTCCAAGATTTCGTTAAGACACCAAGTCAGTACACCAACCGTGTTATTGCTCAAAATGCCAAACGCTTCAAAGAGTGGGGAATCACTTCCTTTGAATTTGCGCCACAATATGTGTCTAGCCAAGACGGAACTTTCTTGGATTCTATCATTGAAAATGGCTACGCCTTCGAGGACCGTTACGATATTGCCATGAGCAAGAACAACAAATACGGTTCACTCAAAGACCTCATGGATGCTCTTCGTGCCCTTCACGCTGAAGGTATCTCAGCCATTGCTGACTGGGTTCCAGATCAAATTTACAATCTCCCTGGAAAAGAAGTGGTAACAGCTTCACGTACCAACAGCTACGGCACACCACGTCCAAATGCTGCAATCTACAATAGTCTCTACGCAGCTAAAACACGTACCTTTGGAAATGACTTCCAAGGCAAGTACGGTGGAGCCTTCCTCGATGAATTGAAGGCAAAATACCCAGCTATCTTTGAGCGCGTGCAGATTTCAAACGGCCGTAAATTGACAACCAATGAGAAAATCACGCAATGGTCAGCCAAGTATTTCAATGGAAGCAATATCCAAGGCACAGGAGCTCGCTATGTCTTGCAAGATAACGCCACAAACCAATACTTCAACCTGAAAGCAGGTCAAACCTTCCTTCCTAAACAAATGACTGAAATCACAGCAACTGGTTTCCGTAGGGTGGGAGATAAGGTCCAATACTTCTCAACGAGTGGCTACCTTGCCAAGAATACCTTCATTCAAATCGGTGCCAACCAGTGGTATTACTTTGATAAGAATGGCAACATGGTCACAGGTGAACAGGTCATTGATGGCAAGAAATACTTCTTCCTAGACAATGGTCTCCAGCTACGTCATGTCCTTCGCCAAGGCAGTGATGGTCACGTCTATTACTACGATCCTAAAGGGGTTCAGGCCTTTAACGGATTCTACGACTTTGCAGGTCCTCGCCAAGATGTTCGCTATTTTGATGGCAACGGTCAAATGTATCGTGGCCTCCACGACATGTATGGCACAACCTTCTATTTCGATGAAAAGACAGGTATTCAAGCCAAAGACAAGTTCATCCGCTTTGCGGACGGTCGTACACGTTACTTCATTCCAGATACAGGAAATCTCGCAGTCAACCGTTTTGCGCAAAATCCTGAAAACAAGGCTTGGTATTACCTCGATAGCAACGGTTATGCCGTGATAGGTCTTCAAACCATTAACGGTAAACAGTATTACTTTGACAATGAAGGACGTCAGGTTAAAGGACACTTTGTCACTATCAATAACCAACGTTACTTCCTTGATGGCGATAGCGGTGAAATTGCCCGTTCACGCTTTGTGACTGAGAACAACAAGTGGTACTATGTCGATGGCAATGGTAAGCTAGTTAAAGGTGCTCAAGTCATTAATGGTAATCACTACAATTTCAACAATGATTATAGCCAAGTCAAGGGTGCTTGGGCCAACGGTCGTTACTATGATGGTGACTCAGGTCAGGCCGTAACCAACCGCTTTGTCCAAGTTGATGCCAACCAATGGGCTTACCTCAACCAAAATGGTCAAAAGGTAGTTGGTCTCCAACATATCAATGGTAAACTTTACTACTTTGAAGGCAATGGGGTCCAAGCTAAAGGGAAACTTCTGACTTACAGAGGAAAGAAATACTACTTTGATGCCAATAGTGGTGAAGCTGTAACCAATCGCTTTATCCAAATTTCTCGTGGCGTTTGGTATTACTTTAACGCCTCAGGCCAAGCCGTAACAGGTGAGCAAGTCATCAACGGTCAACACCTCTACTTTGACGCTTCTGGCCGTCAGGTCAAAGGCCGTTACATCTGGGTTAAAGGCCAACGTCGTTACTATGACGCCAATACTGGAGCTTGGGTCAGAAAACGATAAGAGAAGAAGTTTATCCTAACTAGGGACGAAACAACTTAAAAGCGCATGAAACATTAATGTTTCATGCGCTTTTCTCATACCCAAATCCTAATAATTTTGTTGCTCTCATATTCAAAAGAAAGCGCTCTAACCATGTTATAATGGAAATTATAGCTTTTATTCAGAATATTTTGTAAACAGTTTTAGTTTTCGTTGATGCTGATGGGGTCTTGAATGAAAATGTTGTATCTGTAATTTATAAAGTTGTTAGATTTAGAAGAAAGTGAGGGCTGAGCCTGTGAAGAAGAATTCAAAGCGAAATATAGTGGTGTTACTTATCGCTATTTTAGGAGGAAGCATTTATATAGGGTATAAGCAGGAGCAACAGAAACAATTGGATAAAGAACACACTTTGATCAAACATGGTTTTAGACTTTTGGAAGAGCAAGAAGCTAATTATATAAAAGAGAATTATTCAGGTGTAAAATCAATAGAATTTTCTCCTATTTTTGAAGATGGAGATGGACTTAACAGACAATATACATTGACAACAGTATTGGTCATTGTGGACACAAATGGGAATAGAGCTAAGCTTGGAGGTGAAATCGATAACTATAACTATGGAAGCCTCAATTACCCAACTTACTTTGAATCTCTACAATTTGGAAAATCCGGTGAAGAAATCATTCAATTGGAAGGATCAGATATTCAATATTCAAATGGTGACAAGCTATCCGAGAAGTCAAAAGTAACAGAGTCACCAGGTACGGATAAAAATATCTCCGCATTAGTTCATCATGGAAGATTGAATGTTACAAAAACTAAGGAAGGCAGTCCAAAGACCGAGATTATCTATAACACAACCATACAAAAAGGAGATTACAAGAATTGGGATTACAAGAAAAAATGAGAATCCCTAGAAAGTGAGTAACAATCCTATGACGAATTCTTCAAAACGAAAAATAATAATAGTGTCGTTGATCGCTTTAATCACTATTTTAGGTGGTTTTACATATTTTGGGCATAAACAAGAACAACAAAAACAAATAGCTAAAGAACACGCTCTATACAAACATGGTTTTAGACTTTTGGAAGAGCAACTGGCTACCTATATCAAAGAACACTATGAGGGTGTGAGTAAGATTGAGTTTTCACCTATTTATGAAGATGGTGGAGACGGCTATAGTATGCATACGCTGAATACCGTTCCAGTTATTTATGATAAATCTGGTAATCGTGTAGTTATGAAAAGGAAAATGAATGAATCTTTCGGGATAGGACAAGGTTTATCTTTGGATTTTGCTGGTACTGATGAAAGTGAGATTATCGAATTAGACAATTATGACAAAGACGAGGTCATTGATGTATCAAATTACAAACATTTACCAGATAAAGCAAAGTTAGAGAGTTATCAAATTTTGGATGATCTAATTGAATACTTAGTACAATCAGATCAACTTAAGGATGTTAAAAAGTCTGACAAGGGAAGTCCAGAAGCTTCAGTTAAATATAATCTAGATATTAAGCGAGGAAGTTATAACGAATGGCGTTAACTGATGAAACTCTCGGATTTACAAGAAAGTGAGGGCTGAGCCTGTGAAGAAGAGTTCAAAACGGAAGAAATTAGTGATAGTTTTTGCAGTACTTTTTATTGCATGGTTTCTCGTATCTATTTATATAGGTGGTAAACATCAAGAGCAACGTTTGTACAAACATGGTTTCAGACTTTTGGAAGAGCAGATAGCTGTTTATATCAAGGAAAATTATTCAGGTGTCATCAAGGTAGAATTTACTGATATTTACAATTATGGCGATTCTGGACTTTATGTTTATCCCATTATTACCGATAATCATGGAAATCGGACTTTGTTAAATGACAGTATAAATGGTGCTTACGGAACGTTAAGAGGTATCCATAGCCTTGAATTTACTGAAGGCGGTAGCGAGATTATCTATTTAGATAACTCAGCTAATGGTACAAACATTGATGTTTCTGACTATCAGACTTTACCAGACAAAGCGAAAGTGAAAGAAAGTTATATTACTGATAGGAATTTTGAAAGACTATTTAAGGATGGAAGCATAAAGGGAGTGGAAAAGAGCGACAAGGGTAGTCCAGATATGAAGATTGTTTATAACTTGAAGATTAAGGAGAAATAGATTTTGAAAAAATTAAGACTAGCTCTTGTAATGCTGTTATCTTTAACCATCCTCTCTGGATGTTTTCTGATGAAAAATAATAGACTTTGGCTTGAGAGTAAAATAGGTCCTGCAGCGGAAAAAGTGTACCCTACTAAGAATTTATATGAGTTGTTCGATACCTTTCCCAAAGGGTTTACCATTCGTGTGAGTGATGCGTATGACCAAGATGAGATTTCCATATATCGTAAAATAGTGTTATATGGAAAACCAAAGAATAAGCGTATAGAGGGATACGTTTCATTAAGGAAGGGAGATAATGAGGTTGAACGCGTCAATCTTGTTTATTCTCCAGATGGGAAGTTAAGTGCAGAGAACTCAAATTATTCAGATGAGCTACTGCCTTATAAGGAATTTTTATTTCAAAAGTTAACATTGAACAAGAAAGTCTTTTCTAAACTAAAAGTGCTTTCTAAATCTTATAGTTGGGATACAGGAGAAGGTGAGATAGAATACGGTATCAAGAATAAGGATATTAATAAATTCTTACACCTAGATAAGGACGAAGAGGTTACCATGTCTGTTAAGGCAGATAATAATTTATTATCAGATAATGATGTAATATCAGATGGTGATTATTTCTTACCAATTTGGTTTTATCAGAATCAACCGAAAAATAGGCATACAGAAGGTATTGTAGGTAGTCTGGAGGAACAAAATAATGATTAATATAAGATCAAGTATCGCTGTATTAAATAACCACAATCCAGTACAAGTCTCGAATGTACAAGAAAGTGAGGACTGAGCCTGTGAAAAAATTAAGACTAGCTCTTGCCATGCTTTTATCTGTAGCTATCCTCTCTGGCTGTGGACTAATGATAAATTATAGAGGAAAGCTTGAAAGTAAAATAGGACCAGCAGCGGAGAAAGTGTACCCTACTAAGAATTTATATGAGTTGTTCGATACCTTTCCCAAAGGCTTTACCATTCGTGTGAGTGATTCCTATGACCAAGATAAGATTTCCATATATCGTAAAATAGTGTTATATGGAAAACCTAAGAATAAGCGTATAGAGGGATATGTTTCATTAAGTAAAGAAGGTACTGAGGTTGAACGTGTCAATCTTGTTTATTCTCCAGATGGGAAGTTAAGTGCAGAGAGCTCAAATTACTCAGATGAGTTACTGCCTTACAAGGAATTTTTATTTCAAAAGTTAACATTGAACAAGAAAGTCTTTTCTAAACTAAAAGTGATTTCAAAATCTTATAATTGGGAGACAGAAGAAGGCAGAATAGAATATGGTATCAAGAATAAGGATATTAATAAATTCTTACACCTAGATAAGGATGAAGAGGTTACCATGTCTGTTAAAGCAGATAATAATTTATTATCAGATAGTGATGTATTATCAGATGGTAATTTTTTCTTACCAATTACCTTTTACCAGAATCAACAGGAATCTTGGCACGCAGAAGGTATTGTAGGTAGTCTGGAGGAAAAAAATAATGACTAATAAAACATCTAGGCTTTCTGTATTCAACCTGTATGTATGAAACAACCAAGATTTTGACAACTTGGCAGCATCTCTTCATCACAAACTTCTAGGCAGATTCATTCTGCTTAGAGGTTTTTTTGGTTTGAACTGATGGAAGTAAGGTTACTCTTTACTATGATTGTAAGCAAACAATGAGTTTGATTAATAGAATCGTCAATAAACTGCTTACTTTCGTTTTAAACTATACTCAGTCCTCTAATGACGGGGGAGATAAAACGGCTAATCATCGAAATTTCTGTGTGAATTTAAGAAAATCCGAACGTTATTTTTGGTAACGTTTTCTAACATATAAAGGCTATAGGTATATATCTTAGGCTTGTTTTTTCAACTGGATTATGGGTAGAAGGTTAGTCTTATGAGACTAGGGTTATGCATCTGTAATTGTATTCGCTTTCAAAATCCCTTAACATAGTATAGAGAAATAAAGTTATATTGAAAGGTTTATGTTATGGAAAAGAAAGTTGGATTTAAGTTGCACAAGGTCAAGAAGAATTGGGTGACTATTGGAGTTAGTACGCTGTCGATGGTTGCACTTGCGGGTGGAGCACTTTTAGCGGACCAATCGGCACAAGCAGATGAAGTGTCACTTCCTAATGGTGACGGTTTTGAACAAACAGATGCTGGCATTGAGTCAAGTGCTTCATTGATTAATGAAAGCTATTCGCCAACCTTGACAGAAGATGCTGGCCATTTGTCGGCAGTGTCATCTAACTATGGCAGCCAAACAAACTCAAGCTACGAGTCTTCATCATCTGCCTCAACAGGAGGCTCATCACAGACGGTTGTTGGTGGCGGAGCTGGTCAAGTGAGTTCGTCACAATCTTCTCAAGTCGTAGGAACACAAACCTCTAATTCATCACAAACGGGTTCTGCTTACCAATCAAGTAGCAGTTCAGCATCAGTAAGTGCTAGTACATCAAGTTCGTCAAGCTCATCAAGTTCAGCTTGGTATTCTTACTCGTCGTCATCATCATGGTCTTCATCATCGTCAGCTAGCGGTTTTGCGACAATTACGACAAGTTCGTCTGACTCAAACGGCATTCATTGGAATGGTGGTCGAAACACGACAATTACCATCACGGCTTCAGGAACAACGCCGAATGTGACTATCGTTTCGAACTCTAATAAACTGTTTCCAAACGTGACAGTAGGTCAATCAAACGGTTCAAATGCTAATGTCACTATCATTTCGCAAGGAAATCAACAAAATAATTCAGGTTACCAAATCATCTCAGGTGAGACCAAGCCAAGTGTTGATTCGAACAATGCCAAGTCTTCATTTGTCCGTGTAGGTGAAAATCAATGGTATTATTACGACCAATATGGTCAAAAGGTCAAAGGCGAAAAGGTTATCGATGGTAAGGCTTATTACTTCCTTGAAAATGGTCTTCAAGCTCGTGACTCACTTGTAAAAGGTAGCGATGGCTACACTTATTACTACGATAAAAATGGTGTGAAAGCTATCAACGGTTTCTACGATTTTGCAGGTTATCGTAAGGATGTCCGCTATTTCGATTGTTATGGTCACATGGCTACTGGTCTTCTTGAAATGTGTGGCACAACCTTCTACTTTGATACACAAACAGGTATCCAAGCGAAAGACAAGTTTATTCGCTTCTCAGATGGCCGTATCCGTTACTTCATCCCTGATACTGGTAATATGGCTGTAAATACCTTTGTTCAAAATAAAGAAAACCAAGCTTGGTACTACCTAGATGAACATGGTTACGCTGTGACAGGAAAACGTATCATTAATGGTAAAGAATACTGCTTTGACTCAGAAGGCCGTCAAATCAAAGGTCAGATGATGCAACAAGGCAACAAGCAATACTACATTTCAGCTCAAACAGGTGAAATGGCTGTCTCACGCTTTATCTTTGAAAACAACAACTGGTATTATGCGGATGCTTTTGGTTGCCTCGTTCAAGGTGCAAAAGTGATTGATGGTAAACTCTATTACTTCAACAAAGACCATAGCCAATTAAAAGGTGGCTGGGCTGAAGGACGTTACTATGATGCCGTTACTGGTCAAGCAGTCATTAACCAATTCATTCAAATCGCGGCTAACCAATGGGCTTACCTTAACCAAGAAGGTCACAAAGTGACAGGTCTTCAAAACATTAACAATAAAGTTTACTACTTTGGTAGCAACGGTGCTCAAGTCAAAGGTAAATTGCTCACTGTCCAAGGTAAGAAATGTTACTTTGATGCCCACACTGGTGAGCAAGTGGTAAATCGCTTTGTCGAAGCTGGACGTGGTTGCTGGTATTACTTCAACGCGGCAGGTCAAGCAGTGACTGGACAACAGGTCATCAATGGCAAACACCTATACTTTGACGGTTCAGGTCGTCAAGTGAAAGGACGTTATGTCTATGTTGGTGGTAAACGCCTCTTCTGCGATGCCAAAACTGGTGAATTGAGACAGCGTCGCTAATTAATATGTACTTTAAAAATCTAGAGCGAATTTTTCCTTTTCCTATATAAATTACTATTATTATTTTC
>OIEQ01000351.1_pt1 | contig 28376 bp, 30 predicted proteins | sample 1581841 | NCBI WGS metagenome assembly OIEQ01 (sample SAMN03281020, study PRJEB24777) | human gut metagenome | isolation source: fecal sample PR170 from 1 month old male Malay infant, vaginal delivered... | place: Singapore | collected 2005-12-29
GCCGATATAGCTCAGTTGGTAGAGCAGCGCATTCGTAATGCGAAGGTCGTAGGTTCGACTCCTATTATCGGCACCATCTCAACTTCCTCAAACGTCCGTATCCATCCTTAACTCCCTTGTTTTATAACGATTTTACTGATTTTAAGTCCATCGTTGTCCGTAACCATCCAGTAGAATCCGATACAGAATGTGTATAGGATTGTGTATATGTTCCTGTTCGGTCTTGGATTCCTATACACATGCCTTTAAACGATATGCAGATTCGCCGCGCTAAGCCTGAAGATAAACCCTATACGCTTGGGGATGGGCAAGGCTTGTCATTGCTTATAGAACCTAATGGAAGCAAGAACTGGCGGTTCCGCTATCGCTTTGCCGGTAAACCCAAAATGATCTCGCTTGGCGTTTACCCAACGATCACCCTTGCCGATGCTCGTTCCCGTCGTGATGAAGCTCGCAAACTTGTGGCAGAAGGAAAGAACCCTAGTGAGGTTCGAAAAGAGCAAAAGCTGGCTCTGCAAACAGAGTCAGAGAACGCCTTTGAAAAGATAGCCAGAGAGTGGCATCAACTTAAATCTGCTAAATGGTCAGCGGGATATGCATCAGACATCATGGAAGCGTTTAAGAACGATATTTTTCCTTATGTCGGAACAAGGCCAGTGGGGGAGATTAAACCGCTAGAGCTGCTGAACGTTCTGCGTAAAATTGAGAAACGTGGTGCGTTGGAGAAAATGCGCAAAGTGCGACAGCGTTGCTCCGAAGTGTTTCGCTACGCTATTGCAACTGGTAGGGCGGAGTACAATCCTGCGGCTGATCTTTCCAGTGCCCTCGAAGTACATCAATCCAATCATTTCCCGTTCCTAAAAGCTGATGAAATACCTGATTTTCTTCGTGCCTTAGAGGGTTACTCCGGGAGTAAGCTTGTCCAGATAGCCACTAAATTACTGATGATAACGGGAGTGAGAACTATCGAATTACGCGCGGCATTATGGCAAGAATTTGATCTGGATAACGCTATTTGGGAAATTCCTGCCGAAAGGATGAAAATGCGCAGGCCACATCTTGTGCCTCTATCACATCAGGCGTTAGATTTGCTCAGTGAACTCAAGATAATGACAGGGAACTATCGTTATGTTTTTCCGGGGCGGAATGATCCGAACAAGCCTATGAGTGAAGCGAGTATCAATCAGGTTATCAAGAGAATCGGCTATGGTGGGAGACTCACTGGACATGGGTTTAGACACACAATGTCGACTATCCTCCATGAGCAAGGTTTCAACAGTGCGTGGATTGAAATCCAGTTAGCTCATGTGGATAAAAACACTATCCGAGGTACTTACAATCATGCAGTATATTTGTCAATGCGGAAAAATATGCTGGCATGGTACTCCGATTTTATATTTAACCCTTAGGGTTTCGTGTGATTTATATTACGCTTAGCCTATTAATTCAATCACAGCAAATTCATTTGTTAAGAGAAGATTATGAATAATTCAATTGAGGCAGTATTATTTGATCTGGATAACACGCTGGTAAATACTAATTCTTTAAAGGAATACAGAGAGGGGCCAAAGGAAAGGAGGCTTACGCAGGAAGAATTGAATACAACAAAATTATACCCTAAAACAAAAACAGTTTTAGAATCCTTTAAGAATTCGAATGTTTTGATGGCGGTCGTAACAAATTCTCCCAAACAGTATGCGTTAGATATACTTAACCACCATAATATTCAAGGTTATTTCAAAACGATCGTTACTTATAATGATGTTGGTCCTGGAGGGATTAAGCCATCGCCGCAAGGTATAAACTTAGCCTTGAATAACTTAAATCTAACAAATAAAAATAATGTTCTATTTATTGGGGATGATGCAAAAGATATTAATGCATCCTATGCAGCAGGAGTCAAGCCTATTACACCTGCCTGGGCTTCCAAGGATTTTATAGGGCAAATGCCTGCTGCAATGATAAGCACCAAGTGCCTCAGTGAGGAGATTGATAATTTCAACCATATTGATCTAATTGCAGACAGATGTGCTAACTTTAATTCATTTGATATTGATAAAAAATGGTTGTTTTTTATCCCAATGGATAGAGATGGAAATATTGGGGCCGTAAAGAAAAACGAAATAAATTTCCTTTGCTTAGGGCGTTATTTTAGTCAGAAAAACACCCTGACGGCAAAAATTCATGAAAATCATACTCTTTCCAAAGAAATTTATAGAAAGGAGCTTGAGCCAAAATATGTCGTTCCTGAGTATTGGGTCGATCTTCTTTCATATTTTGTAGATAAAACTCCTGCATACTTTTTTGAGGATGATTCAGTTTTTGATATTGTTACAGTCATTCCGGCGAAGAAAGGTAAAAATAGACGATTGGAAAATCTTCTTAATCGAATGAGTCGAAATTCAAAAAATAGCCATACTCAATATATTTCAGACTTATTCTATTTTTCGGAAGAGGCTAAAAGTCTAAAAACAATGGGGCGTGATGAAAGGGCGGCTGAAATACAAGGGAGCCTGCATTTTAATCCTAAGTATGAAAATAAAATAAATGCATCAAAGATACTAATAATTGATGATGTAATTACTACAGGAGCAACTTTAAAGGGGGCTCAATCTCTACTGGATGCAATGAATCCAGAGAGAGTGCTGTCAATATCATTAGCCAAAACGGTTAGCATTAGCGAAGATATGCATATTTGTGGTAATTGTGGGAAATTAATGCGTGTTATGCGAAATAAAAAAACTGGGCAACATTTTTTAGGTTGCACTGGTTTCTTTGACACTCCACAGTGCAAAAATACTATGAGTATAGATTAAAAGTTAAAGCGCGTGTTGGTTTTACCACAGGCGCTTTATTTATTAATTGGGATGGCTTATAATGTTTGTAAATTTTGTTGTTCTTAAGGGTGCTGAATGAAAACTGTATCTCCTGATACACAAAAGCTTTTAGCGATTAAATATTTAAAAGGTATTGGTGAAAAAACAATATCATCTCTTCATGCGATTAAAAATTTTTCAAGTCTTTCTATCGAAGATTTATTAAACTTGGCTTTAAATAAAAAAGGTAGTTACAGTAATTCAGATATTCATCAAGCGATGGAGTCGGCTAAAAAACAGAGTGATATCGCTCATGATAAAGGTCATTTTATAATATCATTTTTTGATGATGTCTATCCTTCAAATCTAAAGAATGCAAGTTATGCTGCACCAATATTATTTTGCAGTGGTGATGTAAGTTGTCTCCAAAACAATAACCTGACAGTAATCGGAACAAGGGAACCTACTGAGCATGGTGTAGTAATTGCCAAGAGGGTCACGGAATGGTTTGTCAGTAAAGGCTGGACTATAGTTAGTGGGTTAGCGTTAGGAGTTGATAGCATTGCACACTCCACTTGTTTAGATAAGGGCGGGAAAACGATTGCAGTATTAGCTCATGGTCTTGAGAAGATTTATCCGGCAAAAAATAAAGAGCTTGCAAAAAAAATTGTTGATAATGGTGGATTGTTAATCACTGAGTACCCTTATAATTCATACGTCGGGAAATCTAATTTCGTTGATCGGGATGCTATCCAGGCTGCAGTTTCATCGGGGGTCGTTTTGATCCAAACCGGGATTTCTGGAGGGAGTTTACATGCATCCAGAGCTTCTCTTTTATTGAACCGTCCTTTAATTGTTGCGGGACAATCAAAAACAGATATAAAAAATTGTGCGCAAAAAGCTAGCGGTAACATAGCATTATTAAACTCAGATTATGATGAAGTAAAAAAAATACTACGTCTGAACAGATATGACAAAAGTATGTTATTACCCCTGCATGACAGTAACCAATATGAAGTTGTTAATGCCAAGTTACTTGAGTTGCTACGGAGTTTAGGTGATAACAATGAATTAACTAATGGGACTATAGGTTTGGATTTTTAAATTAAACAAAATTTTGAATTGAGAGAATATTGGTAATGTGATTGTTCGCTTTTATTCTCTCTCTCATTGTAGTTGGCGCGCAATGCTGTCTTCGTCACGCCTGCCCACTTAATGTGGCGCTTTTAAAGCAGGTGCAACGCTCTAGCGCTCATCGGGAGCACTGGAACGGGAGAACGCATGTTTTTACTCGGAAAAATGGCGGGATTTATGTGCTTTTTTTGACAGGCTACGCACGGCAAGTTCAAAGCGTTGATAGAGGTAAATTACACTCTTAGGCGGTAAATTTTTCAAAATTATTCACCCACTAAGCAGCATCAAGCCTGAAATACTTTCTACCGCGCTGTTCTGACCTGCTACTTCTTCATCCTTATTCCTTGCGTTTCAACAGCGCACCAAAGAGGCGTGATTTCCCCCTATCTTGACTCAGCCTGCTTCTTGAGGTTTGTACGTTCGGCACCATTTAACCCGACAGTGCGCGCTCGTAGCCCCGCCACGCCTGCCCGCTTTATGGAGTGGTTTTCATGCAGTTGCATGATAGGCTCTTAACCGCGCCTTATCTGGCCTGAGAAGTAAAAATGCAAGTGCATAAAGTCATGCGATTTCATGCAGTATAGACATGCACTCAGGCTACAGACATCAAAAAACCCGGCACTGGCCGGGCTTAAGTGATCTTTTCTGTTCAGGTCAGAACAGCTTTCTTTTTTTTCTGTCGTCATGTGATCCTGATATTGGTGCTGAACCGGTCAGACTCATCACGTCGTCCCGGAATCTCAACGGCAATATTTCATTCGTCCACTTCAGCATTAGATCCAGGATAAATTCACGATACAACGTATCTGCATCATTTGTCCCTTCAATAATGCCCGGTATATGCGCTGAGCTATTCCGCTCAAATTGACTGTACTTCATCCTGAGCAGGCTGCTCAACTCGGCACCGTGGAAAATAAAAAAGTCTCGTAAAAGCTCATCGATACGCTCCTCAGTGATGCCATGATGGCAGTTCACATAGGCGTTTGCCTTACGTGCGGTCGCGTCAGCCATTACCGGCAGCAGCTCTTCTTTTTCAGTAATCAGCCCGGCCAGTTCTGTGGCTGTTTCCTGTTGTTCCAGATACTCAGCTCGAAGAGCTTTCATCTCCGGTGTTACGATGCCGCCGCTCTGGTTAAGCAATTCCCTGAACTGCGCCCTATTGTCTTTGCTGGCCTGCTCAGTTTCGGTCTGTTGCTGGCGCAGAGCCCTGAGGTTCTCAATGGCTGCTTCTTCGGCCTGCCTGGTCCCCACCCAGGCCTGCATTTTTTGGTAAAGGTCGATAATTCGGGACTGCCAGTCGGAGGAAAGGCTTTTTGTCAGTTTTTCCGTCTCGCGGGCTATATCATTTGCAGGCAACCGCATGAGCCAATCCGCATCCTGAAGCGGTTTTTTTGCCCTCGCGAGGAGTGTTACTACGTGTCCGGTTGCGGCCTGAATCTGGTTTTCCGTCAATTGTTGTTCTGTCATATTTTTGTTCCTCCCCAATTTATTGTGCATGACGGTCTTTAAGGGTACAGGCTGAACCGTAGCGGCCCAGTGTATGCGGCTGACGTACAAGAGAATCGCTCTGTGATTCAGGCTCAGGCGCCACTGGTTTATGGGGCTTCATAATTATCGTGTCCACACTTTCTAGGGCAGTAAATGTGCAGGAGCATTCAAGATTCTGGCACTGATACCATGAGCGTTTAACCGATGGAGCTTCATAGGCGCTGGTTCTGGCGTGTGCGACCGTGCCACATTCAGGACACTTCAGGGCCATATCAATACCCTCCTTTTTCATTAAGCCTGTTGAGGCGGGCCAGAAAAACTTTATGTTTTGCCGGGGTGAAAATGGCTGAAGCATCAGCTCGCATTGATGCATCCACCGTTAATCCGGTTTCGTCGATAACGCTGTTATATGCTGCTGAAATTACAGGAGTACGGATCTCGGTTTGTCGGACTACAGCGGCGCGTAATATTTTCATTGCCGCCTCAAGCCCATATGGTGCGCAAAGAAAAGGAGCCAGAGCGTCAGTGAGTGCATCACCATGCTCGCTCATGAAGTTTTCAGTTGCGCTTGTAACACAGCTTTCCAGCACAATCTGGTGAGCATAAAGACCGTCCCGGGCGGCGCAGTTAATCTGCCATTCGAGGAGTGTAAGACGCTCACGAAGATTCTCAAGCTGGCTGGCATATGCTGCCGGTTTTTCTTCAGTATCCAGCAGAGCCGCCAGACGAAGCTGGCTGGTACTTTGCACATTACGTAGTGTCAGCCAGCTTTTTATCGCCGCGCGGTAGTCGTTGAGAGCTTCCTGAGTAATGTTTCCAGTATTCATCCCTTCTCGTCCCCTTTAACCATGTCACGCTGTTTAAGCATCCGGGAACGTGCTGCAGGGCTGGGTGATTGTCTGGCATCCCGGATGGCTTTATCGTCCGCATAAATGCTGATCCCCGGCAGGGCAATATCATTTGTTGAAGATACGTTACAGGACAGTGCCGGAGTGGTGAGTTGCTCGCTGATAAATTGCTTCAGCACACTTTCGGGGTCGTTTACGGTATGAACTACGCCGATAACGGAAGAAGCGCTTTGCCCCAGAGTCATTTTCAGCAATCCAAGGATCTGAATAAGTTTCTGGCCGTGTTCCTTCATAAACTCATTCCAGAGCCACACTGCATGAGTTTCAATCAGCCGGTTATGTTCGCTGATGTAGCGGTTTGCAGCATCCGCAGTTTTCCAGGGCAGGAATTCATTTTCTGCGGTGTGAGCTGCAATCAAATCTTCGAACTCATCCAGCGTTTCGCGTCCCAGGGCGATTTCTGCCCGCAGTTTTTTCATTCGTGGCGTCATATTCCCCTGATTCTCACGAAACAGGTTTCGCCATTCATCATTAAGCGCCTGCGTCTCCGTTTTTGTATCTTCCTGACGTTTACGGATAGTTTCAGTCATTGCAGCGGCTTCGGTTTGTTTTCGCCGTTCTTCCTGCCAGACAGCTTTTGCTGCCTTAACGTTTTCCACCGCTTCGCGAATTTTCGGCGGGAGGGTGGGGGTAATGTTTGCATCAGAGATCTGGTTAACAGTTGTCATGGCTGCTCCGGTAGTGTTTTGTTGTTGTGTCAATTGTGCCGGGGTCCATACAAGCGCACTACCGAGGAGGATTGTGTCAGTGACTAAACAATGACCTTGTTCTGGCTAGCCAGAGAAAGGTGTCATGTCTGATCTACATGCTTCCTTTAATACATACTATTCACTACTGTTCACTTCAATAAAAATATAGTAAATACATGTGGTTAAGTGGTGTAGTGTTTTAATCAAAGTGGTCATCTACTGTTCATGACTGTTCACAGAGATAAAATTAAACTTATATTTCTTTTTCATATAAGTCGCGATATTTATTTCAGTTTATTACTGGATCTTTTCTCCTCACCAATATTCACCCGTATTCAACACTATTCTATGTAAAGAATAAAAGATGTCTTATGTCTGTTTAATAATTGAACATTCAACCTCCCTGCACTCTGTTGCATTTCAGGAAAATATTCATAAAAATGAATTTGTCTGATGCTCATTAAACACATCCGGATACATGCGGAAGGAAGAGGATAATTTAATTTCTTTAGTCATTGACTTGATTGATACATATGATGAGCTGTTTATTTTTGGCCGTTTTTGGCTCTTTTATTAATCAGGTGTTGTCTTCTTACTTATGATGTAACGCCCGGAATGATATGGTCTGGTTCAGACTTGAGCTGTGATCCTGCTTGGTGTAATAGACTTTTTTATTCTTGATGCTCCTTATTATATTCCATAAAGGAATGGTTTGTTTTTGTCCGTTTCATACGGTTTTTAGCTGTTTTATTTTTTGCGAAATCAACATTTCACTCCAAATAAATAAAGCATGCGCGAGCCGCTTATATAAACATAATAAGGCGCTACCTGAATCCGGATGGAATTGCCCGGACTGTTGTAAACATATTAGAGAGGTAGCCAGATGAATAGTATTTCCGTTTCCACCCCGGCACCAGCTGCTCCGGTGCTCCCGGTTCCGGTTCCGGCTCAGCATGAGCGCTTCATACGATTACCTGAAGTGATGCACCTTTGCGGGCTTTCCCGTTCAACCATCTACGACCTTATCAGCCGCGATGCCTTCCCGCAGCAGATCTCCCTGGGTGGGAAAAATGTTGCCTGGGTACAGTCGGAGGTCAGTGCATGGATGGCGGCGCGAATTGCTGCCCGCGAGCAAGGAGGCCATGCGTGAAACTAGCTTTGCAGTCTGATCTCCTTTTTTCTGGCTTGCGTCCTGATATCTTTTCCAGGTATAGTTTTCCCGCTGCCGCAAAATCGGCTGCCGGGCGTAGGAACCCGAGTTACTTATTGGCGACACTAGACGCGCCGAGCGTCTTTTTTTACGTCGTTGCTCAGGCACACCCATTTTTCGGGCTGCGGTGCTTATACCTTAGCCCCTTTCAGATAATGGTGGTCCGGGCGGGGCAGCCTTCGGGCTGGCCGGTTTCCAATAAGGCCGGTATTCCTACCCCCGTTCGGGCCACCACCCATGAGCGTAGGAACTCCGGTGGTGGCATTTACCGCTACTTATTGGAGGTTGCCCTTATGGCTACGATCCTCGCCCCATCACATCCTCAATTTATATTTGTTTTTGCCGCCGTTCGTCGTGCAGAACGTAAACCTCGTATCAGTATGCTGCGTATCGTCGCCAGCAATGAGCATCATGCACGTCTTTCACTGGTCCATGAGTATGTGCTTTGCCTTGCTGCTCGCCTGCCTGTCCGGGAGGTGATCTAATGAATCACGCCGCAATCTCTTATGACGATATTGTCCGCCTGAAGCATCTTCGTAACGTGGGAGAGTTTGTCACCGGAATGGCTGTTCTTCAGGATTGCTACGAAAAACCTGCCGGTGTTCAATGTGAGCAACTGGTTTCCCTGATTTATCTGATGACAGAGCAGCTTGATGGCGTGGTACAGCGTTGCCAGGATGACCTGATGAACATGGAGGTGGTGCAATGAAATCACGCACTCTTTCCCTTTCACTTCGGGTAGCGTTGTATCGCCGCGCGGTAGCCTGCGCATGGCTGAGTGCCTGCCATCAGCAAAACCGCCACCTGCAGCTCACTCTGGATGAAATTGAAACTGCTATTGCCCGTGAGCTTGAAGGATTTTATCTGCGACAGCACGGGCAAACAAAAGGCATGGAAATCTCCTGCGCCCTGCTTTCAGACCTGATGGAATCCGGCCCTCTAATGTCCTGTCCCGCACTCTCCCAGCTCGGAATAGCCGTAATGGATGAGTTATGCGTCCGTCACATCAAAAAGCCGGTTTTACACTGAGGGAGAACTGCATCATGTCAGGAATGAAAGTCAGTCAGGCCGTGAAGGCTGCCCGCGGTCACTGGGCTCAGATTCTGCCAGCGCTGGGCGTGAATATATTGAAAAATCGCCATCAGCCTTGTCCGGTCTGTGGCGGTAAAGATCGTTTTCGCTTCGACGATCAGGAAGGACGCGGAACATGGTTCTGCAATCAGTGCGGAGCCGGGGATGGTTTAGCGCTTGTCACCAGGGCACTGAATGTGGATATCAGTGAAGCAGCTGACAGGATACATGGACTGACACATGGTCTGTCTATAGCTAATTCCGAAGTCAGGACGTTAACCGCCGATACCGATAGCGGAAAAGATGCAGCGGCAGCACTTGCCGCGCGACTGCTGCAAGCCTCGCGTGAATCTGCCGGAAATACTTATCTTACACATAAAGGTTTCCCGAAACATATTTGCCATGAGCTGACTTCAGCTCATAAAACCGGTGGGGTGATGTTCCGCCCCGGTGATTTGATCGTCCCGCTCTATAATGCTGACGGGGAGCTGGTGAATATTCAGCTTATCAGTGGCAATGGTAGCAAGTGTTTTCTTAAAGGAGGTCAGGTTAAGGAGGCCTATCATCTGATAGAAGGGGGCGGGAGTTCAGTAAGAAGGATGTGGATTACGGAAGGCTACGCCACGGCGCTTACCATTCATCATCTGACAGGAGAAGCCGTCATGGTGGCATTTTCGGCGGTCAACTTTCTTTCTCTGGCCAGCGTTGCCCATAACAAGTATCCGGGGTATCAGCTAATTATTGCAGCGGACCGAGATCTGAATTGTTCAGGCCAGAACAGGGCTGAAGCTGCTGCAAAAGCGTGTCAGTGTGACATTGTGCTGCCACCGGTTTTTGGTGACTGGAATGATGCGCTTGCCCATTACGGAGAGGAATCCACCCGGAAGGCAATTCTTGAGGCTTTGAGGCCACCTAACGCCAGTCCTTTCGACACGATGAGTGAAGCAGAATTCACAACGATGAGTGTCAGCGAAAAAGCTCAGAGGGTTCGGGAGCATTACAGGGATGCGCTGGCGGTTGATCCGAACGGTCAGCTTTTATCCCGCTATGAGTCTGGAGCGTGGAAAGTGATTTCTCAGTCTGATTTTGCCCGAGATGTCGCAGCCCTTTTCCAACGCCTCGGTGCACCGTTTTCCTCAGGAAAAATTGCCTCACTGGTGGAAACATTAAAGTTAATTGTTCCGCAGCAGCAAAATCCGGCACGTCATCTGATCGGTTTTCGTAATGGCGTCCTCGATACGCGAACAGGGCTGTTTAGTCCGCACTGTAAAGAGAACTGGCTGCGAACCCTGTGTGAAGTTGATTTCACGCCACCGGTAAATGGGGAAACGCTTGAAACTCATGCCCCGGCATTCTGGCGCTGGCTGGACAGGGCAGCCGGGCGCAAGCCAGCAAAACGCGACATTATTCTCGCAGCGCTGTTTATGGTGCTGGCGAACCGCTATGACTGGCAGCTCTTTCTGGAAGTGACTGGCCCTGGCGGAAGTGGCAAAAGTATCCTTGCTGAAATTGCAACGATGCTTGCAGGAGAGGATAACGCCACCTCAGCGACAATTGAAACTCTGGAGTCCCCTCGAGAACGTGCGGCTCTGATCGGTTTTTCTCTTATTCGCCTGCCTGATCAGGAGAAGTGGAGTGGCGATGGCGCCGGGCTTAAGGCTATAACCGGTGGCGATGCAGTATCTGTAGACCCCAAATATCAGAATGCTTATTCAACACATATTCCGGCGGTTATCCTGGCCGTAAATAATAATCCTATGCGCTTCACTGATCGCAGTGGTGGTGTGTCCCGCCGGAGAGTTATTCTGCATTTTCCTGAGCAGATAGCACCGGAAGAACGCGATCCGCAGCTAAAAGATAAAATTGCTCAAGAACTTGCTGTGATTGTTCGCCAGCTCATGCAGCGTTTCAGCGATCCGATGAGCGCCAGAACATTGCTTCAGTCGCAGCAGAATTCTGATGAGGCTCTCACCATCAAGCGTGATGCTGATCCAGCATTTGATTTTTGTGGCTATCTTGAGGCATTACCCGACACCAACGGCATGTTTATGGGGAACGCCAATATTGTCCCGCGTCAGCCACGTACATACCTTTACCATGCCTATCTCGTATACATGGAGGCTAATGGCTATAAAAATACCCTCAGCCTGACAATGTTTGGTAAAGGGCTACCAGTTATGCTGAAGGAGTACGGGCTACATTATGAGAAGCGGCGAACTAATCAGGGAATGCAGACTAACCTCACTTTAAAAGAAGAGAGTAATGCAGACTGGCTACCAAAGTGTGATGAGCCAACAATCAAATAATTGCTAATGACCCGGCTTAGGCCGGGTTTTTTATATTCAAAAATGTAGAGTTTACCGTTCACTCATCACCCAAGGGTTAATGCGTATCTTGTTGATTAAATTTAGCTAAGTTGATTGGTGAACAGTGTGTACTGTTTTCTTAAGAAAAAGTATTTGTGGGGGAGGGGTTGTGTTTGAATTTTGAACGCATACGGCGATGTGTATAGTTATGTGTATAGGTATTTTTTTAGATTTAATAAATTTTATAAAAAACAATGAGTTGACTGTTGATATTTGTTCCTATTATCGCACCATCAACAGAAAATCCCGTAAAAACAGCATTCTTTAGCATGTTTATCTAACGGTTTGTAACTTCTGTTCTAACGTCTGTTAGCACTGGTAAACGCCTTTGCGTTGTATCGGCTCAAGTATTGTACAACGTACTGGCGGGTAGTTACCAGGCTCAAGCCCGAACAGCATTAGAAATTATGCCATCCCTTGAAGCTAAAAGAGTTGCCGGACTCTCTAAACACATCACTTGAACCCTTAGCGATACGTTCCGCGCTTCGTGCGGCGCTCAATGATGCTACACGTCGAGATGACGTTGCAGAAAATAAACAGGCGTAATGTTGGGAAGACTAACCGGATCGGGAAAGAATCCGGCTCTGCCACGGTTTCGATCACCGGAGTATAACGATCACCTGATAAGAGAACGTGCTAAGGCTTTATCCTCCCTGCGAAGGAGCTACATTCAGCGGAAGCGCTACGCGCCGCCTTTTCTTATGTGCCCAACACGGCACGTAATGGTCATCTATTACCTACACCTTTATAACTTTATTTGTAATGTGACTTTGTTATACGCTGTAACCACTTGAAATTAGATGATTTATTCGAGGTGAGATTATGGCAAATGCAACCAAAAGCGCCGCGACAAAGCGCAACAACCGTAAGATTCATGCCCGTAAATTTCTGGCAACTCCAGAAGGTAAAGCCTGGCTTGCAAGAAAGCAGGAAGAAGAAGCAGAGATCAAATTAGCGCGAGCGGCTAACGCAATGTTTTAGCGGACATGTGATAAACCCCAGATGACCAGCCCAACCAATACGATAGCGCCGACGATGTTGATCGCGTTAACTGCGTTCTTCGTAGTCTGGGTGTAGCCTTTCCCATTGCCAACATTGGCATGACACCAATCATTAAACGCCTGGTGGTGTTTTAGCTGTGTCTCTGAACCCGTTCTGGTGAGTTGACCGTTACGAGGCTTATAAAGCAGCACCATGTCTTCCACGATCACTGTTGCATCTGGCGGGAAATCTTGCGGAATGTCATTTACTTTTTCAGGGTATAGCTTACGGAACTCTTCGGCTAACAGCTTCCTTTCTCCATAAGCGTAGATTTCGTGTTGGCTTCCATACCTTAACTCAATGTCGCTGAACCCACGGCGCACCATGTCATCAAGTTTCGGGGCTATCTTCTCGTATGTTTTGGTGAGCGTGGTCATTAATTCTTTTCTCGAAGAAGTTGGATTTATCGAAAATTCCGAATCACAATAATAAGGTAGGGGCAAGGTTGCCCCTCATCTACATTAATTTGATAAACCAACTATGTTTGCAAATTGAGCACCGAAGGTTGTTCTTCTTATAATACCTTTGCCGAGAGCCTTAGTGAATGTATCACCAAGATTGGCGTTATCCTCTAAGTACTCATTCCGTGTATTTAATGGTTCGTATCTCTCTTCTTTTAGCCAAAAATCATACTTTACTTCCACAATTCCAAGTCTTATCCAATTATCTACAAAAGAAGGGAGGTGTTTATTGTAATAATCTTGAGAATCTGCGGTTATAGGTAAAATGTGTTTGTAACCATCAATTTGTGAACCTGTTTTTTCTTCTTTATAGATAACTCTGCCGATTGCTTTAGGCAGGTCATCCTTCAAAAATAATGTGAGTAGTTTAGCTTCCTCTCCTGTGAGTTGTTTTATTATCTCTACAAAAGCAGGATGAGTGTCGTCACTTTTTTCAGAATTCATTGCCGAAGAAATTAGGTTGAGATACATGTCCCTCAGATCAGCTTCTTCATGGCTGAAAGCTAAATTTTGCAAGGCAGGCCCTGCAATTGATGATTTTGGTTCAATAATGTTTTCAGCGGGAATCGACTGAATTTTCTCTTCCAAATCTTTTTTGAATCTTTCTTCAAAGTATCGTCTGGCTTTATCAATGCCAAAATTTACTGCTGCTAAAGGTAAGAGGCAATTTTTTATAGTTTTGCTAATTATAACTGCTGATTCACCGAAGTTTTTCGAAGCAGCAATTGTGTTTTGATCATTTTTAGCAAGCTCCATTAGATCCTTTGCAACTTGGGCTGTAACTGTCAGTGGTTGCGAGGGCTGCGAGCTTTCAGCGTTTTCATCAGACATAGTGCATACCTGTACAATGGATAACTTATCAGTAGGTTATACTATCAAAGGTTATCGTGTGTTTGCACTGTTGCCCCGGCTTAACTGTCATTGTCTCTGTGTAATTTGCGTTGCTGTAGATGCAGATCTTCGCGTTGTCTGTCTCCTGTTCGTCACTAAGAACAATGGTTATCTGTGTGGCATTCGCCAGGGCTGGGAGCATTGCCAGCGTTAGCACCAGTAATCTGTTTTTCATGTGTTCCCCTATAAGTCCATCTCATTGATCACCCGGCTAACGGCTTGCTTGTCTAAGTCCAGATAGCGCCTGGTGTCGGTGATGTTGCTGTGATTAAGCACGGTCATAGCTAACGCGATGTTGTTTGCAGAACGCTTATAGATGGCATTTGCCCCCGCTTTCCGAAAACCGTGTGCAGAGACAGTGCCATGAATGCCGATAGCTTTGGCGGCTTCTGCGATCTGCTTGCTCACTTCCTCGCGTCGTACAGGCGCTTGCTTGTTCATCGAGCGGTTACGCTGGCTCCTGAACACATGCACATCATTGGGAAACTCAGCACGGCGACGTGCGATCATCTGCACCACTGGAGCCGGAAGGGTGAGGGCTTTACGCTTCCCTGTCTTCTGTTCTTCTATGTCAATCTCACCGTTGATCACTTCGTCGAAGCGTAACGCGACGGCATCACCCACACGCAGTACGGCGGCTTGCATCATTAACGTAACGTCAGCTATCAGGCTCTTGTTATGAGCGTTTAGCCATTCCCTGATCGCTTTAGCTTGCTGTTCGTCTAACACTACGGCTCTGTTCAATTTACCCTCCTTCAAGGTCACACATCTAAACAAGTTAAGTAAACATTATGATCATTTTCAGTATGTTGCAAGATAAATGATCAAAAAATGATCTGCGTTGTGTGTGGTGGGTGGTGCGGTTGTGTCCAGGGTTCAGCGCGAAAAAGCACAGCCTCCTGTTCGAAATTCGCACAAACCAGAAATATCCTAATAAAATCATAATGTTGGCAAGTCTAAACATGTGTTTGAACATTGCCAAATCCCCAGATCGGCACAAAGAAGAGCGGTTACACCGGAACATCACACTACAGATGATTGTGTGTGGTTGTTATCTATCTCATTGATTTTATGTTGGTAAGTGTGGGGTTGTTTGGCGTGAGCGGCGCTAACCTGCCATTATGCACGGAGTATGCAGAGTTTATTCAGTTGAAACTGATTGCGTGATGTAATGATTAGAATGCTAACGAAATGGAGGGTTTTGGCCTAAAAATAAACCGACGTTTCATTTTTAGAAAGAGTCTTTAAGCAGGATGTGCTTACATCAAAGTGATGATCGTTGTGACAATCAGTGACAAGCCGCACGGGGCAAGGCTTCTACATAAGTGTAGCTATTCTACAATGAAAGTTGATTGTTCACTTTGGCTACACTTTGCTTGTGTCAATGGTGCTTCTTTACATGCCAATTACCAGCGCTTTTACCGCTATTAATCGCCGCTTTAGTAGGATTAATCTTAGGTTTAGTTACATGGACGGCACGCAGTGAGCAGGGCGACGATCTACCGTTGGGGACTGACGTTTTGTCACTTTCAGCGTGAGAACATACGGGAAAAACCCGACTGTGTGACCGAGCGTCACACATACGAATCATCCTATCTGTGACGTAATGTCACATCAACAAGCTACTTCTGTGACGCAGCGTCACACATGAGGCAAGTTATCTGTGACGAAACGTCACTCTATAAGACTACTTAACTATAATACTAAGATCTATAAGACTATGTTTGTGGGTTTGGCCTTTTGCGCTGGCTGATGCCAGGCTACGCCGCGCAAGAATGATCTTCTTCATCATCTCTTTTGCTGGCGTGTGTCGCCGTCACTCATGGCAAGCAGCCTTACTCCGCTACCTTTCGGGCTTCGTTGGCTGGCCCGTTCCGCTCACGACGCTACGCAAGTTACACCCTCTGTATGGTGCAATGGCTTTGCCACCGTGAAACGGTTGCACATGATCATTTCGCCGTGGGCGAATACCTTCGCGCTGTGCGCGGAATTACCATCTGACCAACCAACTACCGTTGATTGACCATCTGATAAGCAGACTAACCTCAACTCTTACCCTCCATTTCATTACGTGTAAGGTTTCAGTAAGTCAGAGGCTAAGGCTCACTTTCACCGTGCTACGGTTCAGTTCACTAAGCCAACCTAACCAATCACCGATAACCCTCCTACCTCCTGTAGTCGTGTTATGGGTTCTTGGGGTTGGGAGTAAGTGCCAGAGGGTGGCCCATACGTCACCAGAACGCACAGGAAGCCCATAGAGCGCTTTAAACAGCGTAGGGAATACCGATGTAGTGTATGTGTATGCAAACCTCGCATAGCGCGATACAGCGCGTTTTATGATGGAAGCCAGAGGTTGATCGCAATAGGGAAGTGTGTTATTATCTGTAATGGGATAAATTAACATTTACCTATTGACATTGAAATCATTTCATGTTATAGTAAGTTTTGTCGGGTGATGAAAGCATTCATCCCGTCCTCTTCTTAGGCATTCAGCCTGACCCAAACAATCCAGATCACACCGCACTATCAGGCAACGTTAATAACGTTCTCCCTGGATGGTGTTTCCGTGTATCTAACGCAAGGAGAACCAACATTAAGTATTTCAATCCAGAGCTTGTCTTCGATGCTCTGAAAGCAGGAGATAAGACCCGCAAGGCAATGAACAGCCAGAGAGCAGCAGCACAGCGTCAAGGTTACTTAGAACATGCTGAACGATTACGTAAGGGGATCGAACTTTACGATCAGTGGAAAGCTGAACAGGCTGATACGACAACCAGCGAATAACCCAGAAGGAGAAACCAGTATGATCGAGAAGAAAACCAAACTACCGCCGTCCACATCGTTAATGATCCCGGATGCGACATTTCAGATTCTGTTCAAAGAAGCAAAGCGCCGAAAAATGAGTGTAAGCGCACTTCTTCTTGAAGAATGCCAAAGTCTGGCGGTCAAATACTCGAAAGCTGGCGCGTAATAACCACGTTCCAGCATTAACAACAATCCACGAATGAGAAGCGGAGAAAACCAAATGAAGAGCATTCGTAATTTACTGAGCATACATAGGAGCAAACAACGATGGCAAAAACCCTCGCCCAGATTAAGGCAAATTACCAGTACACAGACAAAACTACTGGTGAAGTAAAAGATCGTACAATCAACACCCCACATTATTTCCGAGACATTCCGAGAATTTATTCTCCCAATCTCCAGGATGGTTACATGGACTTTTGCCCAAAGGCGCAAAAGCTGTACTGCTATTTTCAGGGATGGGAAAATTCAGGGAATTTCTGTTACGAAAGTCAGGAAGAGCTTGGAAAGGTGATCGATTTATCCAGGGAGCGAACCTGCAAACTGATTAAGAAATTGACAGATGCAGGGCTAATCACGAAAGAGAAAAATCCTGGTTATCGTTCCAAAGTTTACCGGACGTTTCCGATCACTGATGCTCACATTACCCCACCAGAAGCGCCGACAGCGCAGCCTGTAGCAGCGTCTGACGAAGTGCCAGCCCCTGAGCCAGTGAAGGCCGCAGAGGAGCATTCAGTTCCTGATTTTGATGATCTTCCGTTTGTCTGGGATGCGCCACAGTATCAACCAACACCAACGATCCCCACTCAGCAGGACAAGCCAGACCTTCCCTGGGGCGGTGTAGCTATCTGCAAACCGAATGGCGATCCCATTGATGCCGCTTTGAAATGGGCGTTAACAGAGACAATGGGCGATGAGGAAGCAGCCTACCGACTAATTTCCCAGACAGCGACCAAACATCTTGGACGTGAGATTATTTTAACCGTACCAACGAATGAAACCTTCGATGACCTCGAAGATCTACCATTTTAACCAGGAGGATTATGACCAACCTTTACCTACTGAACGAAGACACAAACTTTCGCCTCGGCTGTAATGACGTTTGCAGACGCATTTACAATCACCTTGCCAGCTTACATCGAGAGAACGGAACATTCCGTTCCAGCGTTAAAACCCTGGCGTCTGCCTTGGGCTACTCGGAAAGCGGAATCCGTTACTGGTTGTTCCTGATGCGAGATGCCAAAGTGATCACCATCACTCGAAGAGGTGGCTATTACGACTTCGACGTGAATCACAACGTTGCTTTCATCACCTCGAACCACTAAGACGAGGTGCAATGAGTAAGAAAGAACGGAACACCCTCACCCGTATAGAACGGGAAAATGTCAACAGGATCGGCAAAGCCTCGCAAGTACGAACAAAACGCCTCTATGTCAAATCCCTTGAGGAAATCCCTGGGGAGCTTATCGAAACAGTGACAGAAGTTCATTCAACACCGCCCTCTGTGGAAGAGTGGGCCGCGTTAAATGATCTCCTCGAATGTTCAAGCGGAGTTTATTACCGCCCCCGCAAGCGCAAAGTTTACACCTACGATGATAGCCAGCTTCGCCGCTGGCAATGCCTGGGCTTCGATAGCCTAAACCACTACCTAACATACAACGCAATGAACAACACCGTGGCGGGAGTCAGGGACTTTGATGAATTATTTCACATTGGAGACAGTTACACAGAATAATGCACACACAGACAACACAAACCAAACGATTTGCGCAGCACGTCAAATGCTGTGAATGGTATTTCACTGAGATCGAAACAATCAACAATGACGCTTATCTGACAGATGAAGAGAAAATAACCGCGCTTGATGATTTGGAAAATAAGATTCTCACATTAGCCGCGCCATTTTTGGCAGTGGCAGCCACAATCAAAACGAATAAGGAAAAACTGACCAAATGACTAAAAACGAGATTGATGATGCAATGGACGAATACCATTCCCATTATCACATTCCGCTTCTTGATGCAGTGAACGCAGTATACAAAGCAAGCCCTGAGAAAGCGCCTGAGAGCCTCTCTGACGCTGTTAAAATGCTTCACCTGTCAGCGGCAGCACTGGAAGGGATTATTCTCACCGTGGAGCGTATAGAGAGCCTACGCGAGGATCAGGAGCTGGTAGGAGAGGTTACAGAGATGGCGCTGTCCCTGGCAGCGTGTAAGGATGAACTGAGCGATCTGCTACAAAACCAAATTGCATAATAATGCACTATAAGTGAATAAACAACTTGACTTTGTAACGGAAATGTTGTAGAATAGGACTTATAGGGAATGAATAATCGAATCACATTTACTTCCTCCTATACAGTACGCACTCCGAAAATGCCGTTTCCCATAGCGGTATTTTCCCCTTGAGTGTGCTTTCTGAAAGCGGTTGTTTTCCTTTGTTGTGTCGGTTCCAAAGGGGCGCGGTCGTTCCCGCTTGTGTCGGGTGGTAACGAACAATCACCGCGCTATCCTCTTTCAGAGAGCACATTTTTTGCTCTACACCTTATAACCCCGTTAGGATTATAAGCAGTCAGACTGAATAAATGCTGTCAGCATTGTTTACGTTCAGGCTGGCAATCTTCTATTAATAACACTCCCGAAAGTGTCAACGATAGATAATGAAAGCCTCATTTATTCCAGGGCGCTGCAACACGCTTTTAAATGAGGAGCAATGGCGGGGGAACCTTTCTTCTGTTATTCGTAACAGTTGCCCCCTTCATTTATTTTTAGAAGTCACTCTTAACCTCATTCCTCCTTAAAATGACGTTAACAATGCTTTCTTAGCAAGGGGCATTCTCTCCTGGCGGCTTCGGTCGCCATTTTTATAATCTGTGTGTAACGCTTTCGTTATTAATACACAGACACAACGCGAAGGAACAATACCGATGTTCTTATTAAACAATCGCGACCGAATCCTAAAATACAAAAATGAAGTGATTAAAGTTAATCCTGAGCTAATAGCTAAAGTGGCTGAGATAGCAGGATGCACCGTAGAAGAAATTGAAAAAGCTGTAGAACAGTATTTTCCTTCTGAAAACACCACTCCAAATAAATTAAGTATTCAGGAACGGATCGCCAATAAAGTAAAAAAGGAATCAACCAAACAATGATTATCGATCTATCAGAAGTTTTTCCGGTACGTAAGAGCTATACAGACATTGTAAGCGCGGCTACCGATAATTTCGCAGCAGTAGACAGCAAAGTTTTTGCTTCTCTTCCTGCTGATGTGCAATGCGGTGATGTTGTAGACGCTTCCGGCGCTCTCTACACCTCCGGCAATGCGGCTTTCGTCGTCGTGTCGGACTTCGTTAAAGCTGGCAGTAATAAGCCTGTAAACGTCTTACGTGCTCCCAACGTTGGATCATACGTTGCCCTCAAGAGCGACAACCTCAACGCAGCTAACCACGCAGCAGCGATCAGCGCATTACAGGCGCAAGGCTTCGCCACTCGTGAATTTTTCACATCTTAAGCAAGGAAGATAATAATGATTATCGGAAATGAACGTGTGGATCTGAGTCCACTATTCCAGCTAACCAGTACCCGCAATTTTTTACTTTCGTCACTAAACATCTTTGACGGCGACGGCGTTACATCTCACAAAGTGAGCGTGTCGCGTTTGCTGGAAGATAACACCAGCCTGTTTAACCACCCGACTGCAAGGTTCTCCAGCGAACATAACACTACGGCAAGACAGAACGGGAAAGAATGGCTTATTGAGCTTCCGTATTTCCTACGTGAGGATCTCATTGTCCCGGCAGACATTCAGGGCAAGCGTAAGCCAGGAAGCGACATTCAAGAAACAGTGACGGACATTTACAGTGATTACATGGGTAAACACGCTGTAGCGTTTATGCGCACTCGTGAAAGCTATCTTGCACGTTCTCTGTTCTCCGGTCAGGTTTATACACCTAAGACTGATGATCTGCTGATCGACTTTGGTGATCTGTTCGGTGTGGCTCCTATGACCGCCACAATTGACCTCAACGCTACAGACAGCAGCACACTACGCCAGATTGATGATCTTGTTAGCCAGATTACGGAAGCAGCCCAAAGCCAGGCGGCAGCGATTGAGCGCGTGATTGTGTTTGCTCGTGGTGACTTCTACAGCGATCTACGCTTCTCGCAAGGGATGCAGGTAGCTATGCAGTATGTTTCCCCGTTCGATGATGCCAACGTTGTGATCACTCGTCGTGACCTCCTGCCAGGTGTTAGCACCTTCTCAATCCCCGGCACGAATTGTGACGTGATCAAAGTCACTGACCCATTGTTATTAGCTCAAATGCCGGAAGGTGTGGATGCTATTGCAATTCCTGTATTCCAGAAGGGTAGCGGAATTTATACCAACATTTACGGCGCGGCTTCTTCTACATTCGATCTTCTGAATGCAGCACCTGCGGAAGTGTATAGCTGGAGCTTCGAAAGTGAGCGCGGAAACGCGATCAATGTGATCTCGGAAAACTCGGCATTGCCTGTTAACCACGGTCTGAACTTCTCCGTTCACATTTCAGCGGCTTAATGAGCAAGCGGGAGCCTGAACCGCTGGAAATAATCAGGCTTTTAAATGGGCGTGTGAACGTTGGGAACTAAGAGAGCGCAAATCTCCCCAGTGTTCCCGCCCTTTTTTATTTCCAGAATGAGGAAAGAGTATGCAACTTATTTTAAAGAGCGCCCTGGGAATGCACATCAACATTCAGGGCAATGACGCAGCCGGATTACTCAAGGTGAGCCAGCTTTGCGAACTATTAGAGATTTCGTATACGGGCGTTAGAGCGCGTATTTTCCGTGGTGAGACTGTAGAGCAAGCGATTCATCATTTTTTAGATCATAAAGGCGGTGGTGATGCTTGAAATAAATGCCTCACGTATTGTAAACACCGTTGAGTTTAAAGTTTCGAAGGAAGACATTGCACAGGCCAAAAAAGCGGCTGATGATCTTCACCGCCATTTCGAGAAAATCGCCAACCCTAAAATTCGTTTCCAGGCACAGCGCGCACGCCGACAGAAAGCGCGTGAACAAATAGCGGATTCAAAATCCGCCATTCCTAAAACGTCTAATGCCTTGAAGCAACAGCGTATTGCTGAGAAAGCCACCAAAGCGCAAACCAGGGAAGCGGCAAAGATTGCCAAACGTAATGAAATGGCCGATCTGAAGCGACGATCCGCCATCCTTCAAATGAAAGGCATAGCCGGGAAGTACGGCATTGATCCGGCGAAGCAATACCAGTTTGCAAAGTTTGCGCGTGAGCAGACAGAGCTATTCCGTAATGGTCAGATCAGCAGTCAGAAGATGAACTATGAGCTACGCGAAAGAATTGCCTTGTTGAGGCGCGAAAGTGCCCTGCAATCCCGCATCACTGCCAGTACACAGCAACAGGCCGCAGCGCTGAAACACGCCAAACGCACGGACTACCCAGGGGCGGCAAAGGGTATTAAAGAAAAAGGTATCAGCGGCATTATCGGCGGCGGTGGTGCTCTGATTGGTGCAACAGCGGCTTTCGCTGGCGGCGCTGGCGTCCTGTCCCGTATCCGTGACAAAGGGAATGAAAACCTTGATCTGGTGAGAAAATCAGCCTTGGTTAAGACTAATCCTAACGTGGTGAAGACGTTGGTTGCATACGGACAGCAGCACGGCATAGACAGCGCATCCGTAGACAAAATCACTGACAACTTCAAAGACGTGCGCGAGCGTTTGGGCGAGTCGATTTCAAATTCCACTTTCGATCAGAAGTCTGGAAAATGGAAGGGCGGTAACGGCGCTGTAGACAACGTTATGAACTTGTTCGGATGGGGCATTGAGGATGTTAAGAAATTCCAAGATCGACCTGCTGACTTCATCCAGGCAACAGTAAACGAAGGCCAGCGCCGTGGAATGTCTCAAGCGTCCATCGGGCATCTGATCGAGGATTACGGGGATGACCTGGCACACTATACCGATGCTTTCCTGAATAATGGTGCAGAGTATAACAAGACGCTGAAAAGCCTCGTTGACTCCGGTCAGACGCTGAATGACGAAATGATCAAGCAGGTTTATGAGTATGGCGATCTGTCCGTGGCAATGGGTAACTTGATGAACGGAGTAGACAATAGTCTCTTCACTGGCTTTATGAAAGGCTTCGCTGACGGTGGTGATGATCTCGTTAAAAACACCAGAGTGATTACGGAAGCGGCGGGAAGCCTCGGAGAGGGCTTAGGCGACTTAGCTAAACAGGTGACGGGCTTTGTTGGTGATATTTCGGGCGTAGTGTCCGATCTGAATGCAGGGCTTCGCTCTCGTTTTCCTGATTGGTTTAGCGATGCTAACAAGCCAGCGGCCCAGGCCCTCTATGATGGTGCTGTTACAGGCTCTGCCAATGATGCTGCACAGTGGATCGCTGATAAGACGGGCTTTGATACCCGTTCAGTGGGGCCAGCGATCATGGATTGGTTGGGCGTTGGTGGTAGTAATGCTGGCACAGCAGCCAGCCAATACAGCTTAAACGGTGATTCACTGCGTGGTTCTGCAATGTCACTCAGCAGCAGCAACGCGCCAGCGTACACGCTAAACCCAACCTTCAATTTGCAAGTGAATCCAGAAGTAGGGCTTACCCTGCAAAGTGATGTTAGTCGCTTGTCTGATTACATCGACTTCAACGCTAAAGCGTCAGCAGCAAGTTTTGAACAGTCGTTAACGTTAGCGATTAGCAGCGGTCAGAGCAGCACAGGCGGGTGATGATACAAGGGGCGCAATGCCCCTTTTTTCATTTGTAGCTTATTAGCTCAACATAGCCCTGCAATTCTTTCACGATCCGCTCAGGCACAGATTTAGAATACGTGGTGAAACTCTCCGTTGATCCAGATGAGTGACCAACCAGCAAGGCAACGCGCCCTTCGTCAACTCCGGCGGCGTTTAGTTTGCTTATGGCAGCATGGCGGTACGAGTGAAACACTTTGTTTTCACTTTCCGGCAGAATGTCACGTTTAAGGCGTCCAAAGCGGTTTACATGCCACGTTGAGCGTTTGCCGTCCTCACGTTTAGTGATGCTGGCACGGTAGAACAAAAAGCCGTTGTAGGGCTTCTGACAGCGTTCTGACACCATGCTGATTAAGCTACTGTGTATGGGGCAAATCCTGGCGGCATTAGCTGTCTTCCCTTCCAGCACCTGAAAGCAGGTAACACCGTTGACCACAATAATGTGCTGTGGCTGCAAGTTGCAGATTTCCCCGATCCTCATTCCACTGTAAGCGGCAATGCTTGCAACGTCGAATAACTCCACCTCTCCGGCTTCCTGTAAGCCCCGTAACAGCCTTACAACTTCCTGATCGGTGAATGCCTCATAGCTTGTGCGGCTCTTCGCTGTGTTGAGTTTGTGCAGCCTGAAAGGGTTAGCCTGGATCGGCGGCGCGTCGTGGTAGCGTGCAGATGCAAGATCGAGGATGCAAGCCAGCGCTGAAAGGTAGTTAGCCTGTGTTTGTACGGCTTTGACACCGTTCATTGCATCAAGCCAGCCTGTAACCGTAGTGCGGTTTATATCGATTAGTTGAATGTCTGAGCGCTTGAGATAATCAAGGAATAGCTCAACGGCTTTCTTCGTTTTTGACAGCGTTCCGAGCTTCAAAACGTTGGCATTTTGCAGGAGATAAACATCCAGCATTTTCACCAGTGAAGGGCAGGACGGCGCGAGCTTGTTAGCCTTGTTAACACTGGGCGCTGTGGCAGATTCCCGCCTGTTATCTCTTGTTCCTGCATTTTGCGCCACAGGTGACGCTTTGGCATACTTCGCCACGCTCTGGAGATAGCTGATCGTGTCCTGCAAGCTATCCGGTTTTGGTGGTTCTGCAATTTCTCTTACCCGATGGTATTCATCGGCTATAACATCGCGTTTCCTTCGTGCCACACGTAGATCGGAAGTGTTCAGACTACGAACAAGTGTCTTCTTTCCACCAAAGGCACTACGCAGCCATTCAGGAATGGCGATCCTGATGTAATAGATTCCGTAACTGTCAGAAGTAATGTACTGATCCGGCTTGTATTTCATTTTTCACCCCGTTAAAGTTAAGGGGCGTTTATCATGTGCATGATGAATGTCTGATTATGAGTGTGCGTAAAAAGCGCTAAATCAAGTAGTTGCGAAGGTCGTAGGTGAAGACCCGAACACAAGATTTATCGCGTGTTTCACTCCTATTATCGGCACCATCTTTTCAAGAAGTTTCGCATCATTTGTACCTTCCTTATTTTGACTGTGGGACAGATTTGGGACAGAAGACCCGAAATTGAGTTATTTCTTTGCGCATGTCGGTCTACAGTGAGCAAAACAAACCGCCCCCCAAATTGTCAGATGTGTACTGCTATTGTTCAAATGTAGTGTACGGGTATATGTTTGTAATGAACGTATCCTTCTCACACATGATTAGTCTTGGTGCTTTGAGCGGCCAGGGACGGATTAAAGAGCTAATGCATGTCTTGCACCGGACGAGCGAAAAAAAGCATTAGAACTCTTACTGGCAGCCAAAGTGAGCCAGTGAACGGCTCGCCGGGAGTAACTAAAATTTTCCCGGCTTCGGTTCATTAAATTTCAGTTGCGTAAGCAAAAATGTGCTTAAGAATCAAAGTGTTGATTTTTAAGTGTGCCGTTAGTTATCATGAAAAATCTCACTTAAAATTTTATATCTCTTTACTATCAATAGCTTAATTCGAGTGATGACGAAGTTGGAGTAAAGCTAAACTGAAAAATGCTGAAATTCTTTTCACTCTTTTCACTCTTTTCAGTCACCTGCTCGCTGTATACCACCAGTTGTGGCGTGGTCTGGCGCTATCATTTGTTAAAAATCCCAACTGAAAATTTTTGTTATCTGAAAACCGCAGGCGAGTGTGGTGTAGTGTGATTTTGGTCAGGGAAGTATTTTTTGTCAGTATGACGCATTACATGCTTTTAATGTGTTGGTAAAAAATCAATGTCAGTCAGTAACTATGGTGATGTGTCACTTGAAAAATGTTGTAGAATAAAACTACCATTTTCATGGTAAAACAATAACGTTTGAGTAGGCGGGGATCATATGCTGGTTAGGGAGCACTATCTTGAAACTAAAAAGCTTCTCAATAATATTAAGCCAAAAGTAGTTGGTCGATGGTTATTGAATGATGGCTATTTTCCAGAGGAATACGTTTTGCCCCCTAGTTTCAAAGTCGAAGGGGTTAAACTAAATCGAGAGCCGTATTTTGATAATCTAAATAATCTCAAAGAGAAAGAGATTGTTAATGTTTCATATCCTAAAACATCACTCACTCATCGTATTTTTGGTATACAGCATCCCAAATTTTATCATGATATGGTTTACTGGCTTGTCAAAGATTGGCAGTTAGTAGTGAACCATCTTTTTAATGATGAAACTAAAATTTTCACATACAGCTTGCCTATTCCTGTTACTAAAACTGAGGGGTTGTCTCTGTCACCCATACGTTCTGGGAGGATGATATATGAGTGGATTGAGATGGCTGAAAGGGATCTGATTGTTGATGCAGTAAACTATAGTTACTTAGTTAGAACTGATATTACCAATTTTTATGCCTCAATATACACTCACAGTATCCCTTGGGCATTACATGACAAAAATATATCACGTAACGATAAAGAATACACTCTGTTAGGTAATAAGCTTGATAGATTGCTACAATACTCAAATGATAAAAAAACAAATGGTATATCAGTAGGGTCGGCTCTAAGTGATTTGATTGCGGAAATAATTCTTTCCAAAGTTGATAGAGATGTATCATTAAAGCTCAAGGATATCGACTTTGTTGGTGTTAGATTTAAAGATGATTATCGAATTCTCTGTAATAGTGAATCTGATGCTAAGAAAGTATTAAAAGTTATTTCTGATGAGCTGAATAAGTACAACTTAAATATCAATGAGTCCAAAACAAAAATAAATAAGCTACCAAATGGGCTTTACAGAGAGCATTCTAAAAAGTATTACCCGTATTCATTGTCAGGAGCAGAGTCTTTTTCATTCAGAGAGTTTGAGCAAGCCGCACTCAAGGCGTTGGATATTCATTATGAGTATCCTGGCACAAGTATACTAAATAAATTTATTTCTGAATTAACTAAAAAAGATAGATTGAAGATTATTTTTTCCAAAGATAAGGCCAAGAAACTCAAGGAAATCAAAAAATTAATAAGCCTGCTTTTCATGATAAAAAGAGAGTCTGAAAAAGTAATGGGGAATGTTCTTGCTATTATCGATATTGTTTTTCTAGAGCATAAAAAGTCACACCCTGAAATAAAAGAATTTATTAAAAGTATTATTGTCGATGATGTTAAACGTTCTTCAGCAAAAGATTCTGTTTTCGATGTACTTTGGTTGGTGTTTTTTACCAAGTTTAGGCAATTCGGAATGGGTGATGTATCTAAGTATGTTGATAGCGTGCTTATCAATAGCAATAAATTTTATCAATGCCTTGTTAATAACAAACCCATTTTTAAAGATGACAAATACACATTGTTTAAAAAACCTAAAGATCTTAATAAAATCATGTTGATTGAATATGTTGATTTGTTTAAAAGGGATTGATCAATGCATGACGATGAGAATTGTAAAAAATGGGCGAGAATATTAGACCCAAAATCATTAAAGGAAAGAGTCATTTCTTATTCTATTTTTATTGCATCCTTTGAGCTTCTAAAAGAAATTGTAATTGGAAAGTTAGAGCGTTTTTACTCAAGTTTTGGAAACGAAGATGAATTAGTAGAGTACAGGGAAAAAGTTTTAAATAAAAATAAAAGTAGGCTTTATGCATCGATAAGTTGGTTGACGGAACATAACGCTTTAGAACAGTGTGATATCGAAACATTTGAACGCCTAAAAAAAATCAGGAATAAACTTTCTCATGAAATGTTTGACTTAATTCCTGAGGATGATTTACTTAATGTAACCGATGAGATTAATACAATAATTTCTCTCACACGAAAGATTGAGTTATGGTGGTTTTATAATCTTGATATGGCCATTGACCCAGATAGCTATCCCGCAGATCTGGATCTTGATGAAGTGATGCCTATGACCGTACTTCTCTTACAGGTCATGCGCGAAGTTGCGTTAGGAGATGAGCAGGCTGCTCACAATATGTTTGTCGAGTTTACCCGCAACTACAAGAGAGACCATAATTGATCATAATGCCCCTAAGCAGTAACCCATTGGGGGCATTTAAGGAGGAATTTTAAAGGGGGCTAAATTAAAAGTATAATAAAAAAAGGGTGTTAACTTTGTATTTGCTCCTATTATCGTGCACACAATAAATCCTTTAAAAATAATAAATTAAGAAGATTATCGTTCTCAAGGTACAATCTTTTTAAGGGATTCTATGACCAACAGTTGCCGCTATGGTTAACAGTGGCCATTCAGGTGAATCGCCACGGATAATCTAGACACTTCCGAGCCGTTGATAATACTGGTTTTCATATTCTGTCGGTGACATCTGT
>OIEQ01000370.1_pt1 | contig 27281 bp, 36 predicted proteins | sample 1581841 | NCBI WGS metagenome assembly OIEQ01 (sample SAMN03281020, study PRJEB24777) | human gut metagenome | isolation source: fecal sample PR170 from 1 month old male Malay infant, vaginal delivered... | place: Singapore | collected 2005-12-29
ACAGCCGACCTCACCAGCTGATCTTTGCCGAGATGCGCCAGATGTTCCGCGACAACAAGCCAGTCGATGGTCTGACATTGTTCGACGCGCTCGAAGGCAAAGGGCTCGCGGAGCAGGTAGGTGGCTTTGCTTACCTGGCGGAGATCGCCAAGAACACTCCCAGCGCTGCAAACATCGTGGCATACGCTGCGTCAGTCCGGGAAGCCGCAATGGAGCGCTACGGTATCAGCCGCCTGACCGAAGCTACTGAGCTGCTGTATTCCCGCAATGGCATGAGCGCCACGCAGAAGTACGAGGCCATTCAGGGTATTTTCACCCAGCTCGCAGACCATTCAAAAACCGGTAGTCGCCGTGGGTTGCGGTCGTTCGGCGAGGTTATGGATGACTGGGTAGCAGATCTGGAGAAACGCTTTGACCCTTCAGGCGAACAGCGCGGCATGAGCACCGGCATCCCGTCACTCGACCGGCTGCTGGCGCCGAAAGGTCTGGTTAAAGGCTCTCTGTTCGTGATTGGCGCAAGGCCAAAGATGGGCAAGACAACCCTGTACGGTCAGATGGCGATCAACTGCGCGGTTCGTGAGAAAAAGCCAGCGCTGATGTTCAGCCTCGAAATGCCGGGCGACCAGATCCTCGAAAAACTGGTTGGTCAGAAGTCTGGAGTTAACCCGAGCATTTTTTACATGCCAGCCACGGATGACGCCGATGACCAGTACCAGGGCGATTACGACGGCGACTTTAAGAAGGCGATCGCCACCGCCGGGCGATTGAGTGAAATCGACATGCTGTACATCGACGATACTCCTGGCCTGTCACTGGCGCACATCGTTAGCGAAAGCCGCCGAATCAAGCGCGAGAAGGGCTGCGTAGGCATGATTCTGGTTGACTACCTGACGCTGATGACCGCCGAAAAAGCCGACCGTAATGACCTTGCCTACGGGATGATCACCAAAGGTCTGAAGAATCTCGCCAAAGAGCTTGGCTGCGTCGTCGTGCTGCTGACCCAGCTCAACCGCGAACTGGAGAAGCGAGTGAATAAACGCCCGTTGCCGAGCGATTCCCGCGACACAGGGCAGATTGAGCAGGACTGCGACTACTGGGTTGGCATCCACCGGGAAGGTGCTTTCGATGACAGCGTGCCGCCGGGAGAAACCGAGTTAATCCTGCGACTCAATCGCCACGGCAGTACCGGAACGGTTTATTGCAATCAGATCAACGGGGCAATTTACGACACAGACCAGCAGGACGCCGCCGCAGAACGCCGCGGGCGTGAGCAGCAGCCGAGAAAGAAAGGGGGGTTCTGATGACCATAACAATCCGTGGGCAGATTCTTGCAGCCCTGCGTAATAACCCGGGCCTGAATAGTGCTCGCATTGCCACCATGATCGGCATGACCACTAAAAAGATTTCCGGCCCGTTAAGCACGTTGTTTGCAGATGACCTGATCGAGTTCGAAGGCAAGCATGGCCAGCGGCTGTATCGGCTGACCAGCTACGGCATTAAATACGCACCGGAAACCATACCGGCCATGCCGAAGGGGAATTCGAAGCTGGTGCAGCGCACAGAGACGAACGTGATCTGCCAGGAATGCCGGAACAGTCCGGCGATGAGAAGGGTATTGATGGTTTGGGGGAGGGTAGGGGTATGAGCAGTAAATACGAAGATCTGATTAAAAACGCCAGGATTAATGCCGACTGTGGTGAGCACATGTCACCGGAAGAAGTTACGACTCTGCTTAACGTAGTTGAAACCACATTCGCGGCGCTGGCTGCGGAGAATGCGGGGCTGAAGAAATTCTGCAAAGACGCTGCGTTCGATGCTGATTACGAAGCTGAATTAGGCATGGAGCGCGGCGGATTCACTGATGCGCTTAACAACATCAAAACCCCAGCCACGGACGCTTTCCTGGCTGAAGTGCGGGCGCAAGGTGTGGAGATGTTTGCCAATCACATATTTAAAGTTACTGGACAGCTGGATTTAGATGACCAGAAAGGCGCTGATTTTTGTCGAGATGAGGCCGAGGACTTCGCCGAAAATCTTCGAAAAGGAGTGCAGTCATGAGCCGCATCCGCAACTTTGGCTGGAATCGCCTCAAGCTGGCAACCCTGTCATACGACGAGATAAGCGCTCTCGAAGAGCAGGTGAAGCAGGAGCACGCCTGCAGCGATGGAATCCACATGTACGACAAAGCAGGCCGTGACAAGCTCGATGCTCTGAGCTGGGCTGTATACAACAAGCAGAAGCAGGAGGTCGCCCAATGAGCAACATCGACAAACAATGGCTGCAGCAGAAAATTGCCGACATGGAAGAGCACCGTGATTTGTTCCCAGGCGATCTGGATGATGACCACGGGAGCGTGCTTGCGGCATTTCGTATCGCGCTGGCATCGCTCGAAGCGGAGCCGGTGGCGTGGCTACTGTCAGGCGGCGGCGCAAAAAACAACGTCAGCTTCGATAGTGGCAATGCTTATGCCGACCCGCTGCGAGAAGTAACGCCGCTCTACACAGCCCCGCCAGCGCCGATATCTGTGCCCGCTGCGATGGAAATGGATGATGACTTTGACAGCTCGTTTGAACACGGAAAAGCTGTCGGCTGGAACGCCTATCGCGCCGCCATGCTTCATGGTGCCGATGGCAACTCTCAGGTGATGAATGATTATCCTGAAACCTTGCCATGCCCTGTACAACTGGAGCCATGGCTGAAATTAGGAAAGGGAGTTCCTACCAAAATATTGCTTGAGGCGCTACAGAGTCGCGCCAATTATTCTGCTGAGATTGAGGTTATTAAAGAGGTCTGTGGCGACATCAAGGATGGAGATTTTCTTGCCGCTGCCAAAATTAATGGCAGTAGTGAACTTGTAACGACGGCTTACAAGTTGCCGAAACCAATCAAGGACCATCGACTCAACTCCGGCCCTGATGCTGACGATTACTATGCTGGTTATCAGGCGGGGTGGAATGATTCTATTGGTGAGTCCGAAGAGGTTGATCGAACTGCTTATGATATCGAATCGTTCGGCATATTCAGCGTTACTCATGGTGAAGATGACCTGATGCTTCAGATCGAGCAATTCAGGTTTGGTACGGGAAAATGCCCGCAAATCGGCAAGGAAAATATGGTTCCTAAGTTTGCATTGCAGGCAATCATAAACAGGCTTCAGGAGCATTGCGACAGCATGGGAAATGAGGCTCTTATCGACATCTTGTCAACTCCGGTAGGGGCGGTGCAGGGGCATAAAGAATGAAACATATTACCGTAGACGTCGAAAGCGCGGCCTATGCAGAGTGCAATGGAGAATCTGGTGTGGATACCAGGCATTTTGATGATGTTTGCCGTGAATTAGGTATCACCTATGAGCGCATGAAGGGGATCTCTATGGCTGGAAAGGTATATCTGTATAACTGCAAGGTTCATGAAGATGTGGCGCTGCCGAAATACTGGCGATACGGAATCGACAGCTTCATTTTGAATCAATACTTCCGAGGCGCATGATGCCTAACCCATTCGACGCATAACTAAACGTCAAGCAACGTTTGATTTCCAATAATCATCCATCCATAATTAAGTCATCGGAGCCTGAACAACTCCGGTGACTTCTGCGCATTTAAGGGGACTTAAATGCGACCACAATCTGAACTCCTCACCTTGTCACAGATGCAGAAATGCACCTGCGATTTCCTGCATTCTGCGTTACCTCTCGGAGGTGGCGTATGAAGGCCCAGCAGTTCCACCTCGTCAACGACACCGTCAAGCAGAACGCCATCAACTTCATCCGTGAGTTGCCGGTCGATGCCAAGCGTCCGCTCATTCTCGATATCAAAGAGATGACCCGCACGCTTCAGCAGAACCGGAAGCTTTGGCCGCTGCTGAAAGACCTCTCCGACCAGGTTCTCTGGTTCGGCAACAAATACGATTCCGATGACTGGAAAGACCTGATCACCGCGATGGTCGCCAAATCCAAAAAGCAGGAGCAGCGAATGGCTCCCGGGATTGATGGCGGCATTGTGATGTTCGGCCAGCGTACCAGCAAGATGACGGTGCGCCAGATGGTTGAAGTCATCGAGGCTATCTACTGGTTCGGCACTCAGCAAAACGTCAAATTCAGCGACAAGTCCCGCCTCGAAATTGAGTGGGCCAAGCAGTGGGGTGATCGCAATGCGTAGGCCATCCCGCCGCAAGTGCAAGGTATGCAACGAGTGGTTCATTCCGCAATACGACAACATCCGTTGGTGCTGCCCGGCTCACGGCGCTATCTACGCTCTGGAGCTGCGTGCCAAGGAGAAGATTAAGGCTGAGGCCAAGCGCATCAAAGCGCAGAAGGAGGCCGAGAAGGAAGGTCGGGAGCGCCGCCAGAAGATGCGCGAGTCCTTCAAGACCAAATCCCAGTGGGATAAAGAGGCTCAGTCTGCCTTCAACCGGTACATCCGGATCCGCGACGAGGGGAAAGAGTGCGTCAGCTGCGGCAGTCCCCTCATGGGCAAAAGCAACTACCTGACCGGCAGCGCCATTGACGCCAGCCATTACCGATCCCGCGGCGCTGCCTCACATCTCAAATTCAACGTGTTTAACGTCCACTCAGCCTGCACCCGATGCAACCGCCAACTTAGTGGCAATGCCGTCGAGTACCGTATTCGCCTGATTGATCGCATTGGCCTGGAACGTGTCGAGCGCCTTGAGTCTGACAACGAGCCGCGCCGGTTCGATATCCCATACCTGCAGCGCATCAAATCCATCTTCACCCGTAAAGCCCGTGCGCTGGAAAAGCGCCGCGCCCGTCAACAGGAGGCAGCATGAGCACAGAAACCGAAATAGAACTGGGCAAGGTTGTCGCATTCCCGACAAAGAATAGCGATCTGCAGGATGGGTTGGTCATTCAGCGCGAAGGCCAAAAGGTTATGTGCCATCACTCCGCAGTGTCGATTAACGGGAAAGAGAGGACGCTACGCTGCCGGAAATGCGAAACGCTAATAGACCCCTTCGACTACTTGATGACGCTTTGCGATCAGGAATCTCGATACTGGGAAAGCGTTAAGTATCTCCGCCGGGAAGAAAAACAGCGGCGCCAGAATATCGAGAAGCTGATTCAGATCGAGAAGAACGCCAAATCACGGATCCGCCGCGCTGGAGATAAGTCACCGCTACCGCTTTGGCAGAACGAGAGGGTTGATTAATGACCCGCGACCAGATAGCCCGATACCAGGCCGAAAGCGTCATGCGAGCCAAGATGCCGCCAGTAGCAAAGCACAGCCAGACTAAAACCAACCAGCCACATAAGGAAGCCGCATGAACAGTCAGCAACTGGAATACGTACGTCAGCAGCTCATTGTGGCGACCGCAGACCTTAGCGGGGCTACGAAAGGGCAGCTGGTAGCTTTCGCCGAGAACGCGCAATTCACCGCGACGGCGCGCAGCCGGGGACGGAAGAAGGTATTCGACAAGGATAAGCAGCGCATGGTCAATCCTGACGGCCCGCCGATGAGTGGCAGTCAGTCGCGCGCAAAGGGATCGTCTATCGCGTTAGTCAGCCCGGTTGAGTTCGGCACCGCCTCATGGCGCCGCGCTGTTCTGTCGCTGGAGGAGCACCAGAAAGCATGGCTGCTGTGGAACTACAGCGAGAATATTCGCTTCGAATACCAGGTGGCGATAACTCAGTGGGCGTGGGCAGAGTTCCGGGAACAGCTCGGCACAAAGAAGGTAGCTGGCAAGACGCTGGAGCGCCTGAAGAAACTGATCTGGCTTGCGGCGCAGGACGTCAAAGCTGAGCTGGCGGGTAAGGATGTCTACGAATACCAAGCGCTGGCGGAACTGGCGGGCGTGGCTAAATCCACCTGGACAGAAACCTATCTGCCTCATTGGCTGGCGATGCGTAACAGCTTTAAGCGGCTCGATAGCGGTGCGCTTATCTCAGTAACGCGATCACGTTCACAACAAAAGGCGACAAATTCGCACTCAACTCTTGCAAAACCGAACTGAAACGCATATATTTCATGTAAATCTGATATCGTCGCCATAGCTTCGATTGTCGACACACAAAGAATTCAAGCCCGAGGTTAACGCCTTGGGCTTTTTGCTTTCCGGCGACACGACAGGGGTATTCGCGAGATGCATTGCATCAGTACCCCTGTCACATCGTCATAGAGCATTGAAACGAGTTTCATCAGATGTTAAATTTTTGGTGTGGTGAATCCCCCTATGCGGAGGGGCATTGCCAGTCTGATATGTTTTTTGCGCATTGCGAGTCGTCTGTGGACTGGCGGCGACTTACCGGGAGGCACCCGGCACCACACCTAATAAAAAATGATGATAGCTGTAAGGCCCACTTCGGTGGGCTTTTTCTTTGGGCAAAAAAAAGCCAGCATGGTTTCATGCAGGCAAGGCAGTTACATTTAGATTTTGTCCCGGTATATGTTTTTTTGTCCGGAAGTCGAAAGATACTGTCTCGAATACATTTTGTAAATAACGGATTCAAATCACAAGGCCATGCATTTGCATGGCTTTTTTATTATCAGGTCCCGCGGGAATCATCATCGACACGCTTCGTTGTTAAATCCAGCCCGACGGGCCTGACCCTTTCAAACACACACAGCGCCATCCGTCATTAACGGAGGTGAGGCTTATGCGAATGCCCTACAAACAAGATTTCATCGCCGCTCTGCTGGCAGCTAAGGAGCAGGGTATCGGCGCAATACTGGCTTTCATCATGGCGTATTTGCGGGGTCGCTATAACGGTGGCGCTATGGCGAAGACGCTGATCGATGCGGTCATGTGCGCGATGATCGCCTGGTTCGTCCGTGACCTTCTCGACTTCATTGGCCTGAGCAGCAATCTCGCGTATATCGCCAGTGTCTTCATTGGCTACATCGGTACAGACTCGATCGGCAACCTGATTAAGAAGTTCGCCGCCAGAAAAGCAGGGGTTGATGATGCTGGAACTCAATAAGCAGCGCAGGGCATTTCTGGATATGCTCGCCTGGTCAGAGGGTACTGACAATCCAAGGCAGAACACCAAAAACAGGGGTTATGATGTCATTGTCGGCGGATCGCTTTTCTCTGACTACAGCGACCACCCACGAAAACTGGTCAACCTCCCCAAGTTGGGCATCAAATCTACCGCGGCTGGGCGTTACCAGTTGCTTTCAAAATGGTGGGATGCGTACCGGAAACAGCTTGGACTGAAAGACTTCTCTCCAGCCTCACAGGACCAGGTGGCACTGCAGCAAATCAAAGAACGTGGCGCGCTTCCGCTCATCGATAACGGGCAGATTCGGCAAGCTATCGATCGTTGCAGCAATATCTGGGCGTCATTGCCCGGGGCAGGCTATGGCCAGTTTGAGCATAAGGCAGACAACCTGATCGCAAAATTCAAAGCCGCTGGCGGCGTTGTAGCCGAAGTACAACCATGAACCGGTTAACCGCCATTATCAGCGCCGTAGTGATCTGCCTGATAGTTAGCCTCGGATGGCTGGCTAGCCACTACCACGACAACGCTATCACCTTCAAAGAGCAGCGTGATAAAGCAACGGCCAGGGCGGAAACCGCCGAGACCGTTAGCAATAGCGTAGTCACCGCAATGAACCTCATCAATGACATTTCCCGGGTAACCCAGAATGCAAAGACCGAACTTTCCCAGGCAGGTGAGCAGCGTGTTATCTACATCAGGCAGGCGCTTGAAGGGGATCAGTGTGCTAAGCAGCTTGTTCCTGCTGCCGCTGCTGACAGCTTGCGGGAATACGCGGACGGTTTACGTGCCGGCGCCCGTGGTACTGATAAGCGCTGACCTTACTGCAGACACACCGATCCCCGGAATGGAGGTTCCGTTCACGTGGCAGGCTAGTCTGGAGTTAAACGCTCAGCTCTATACGGCGCTGGGGCAGTGCAATCTGGATAAGGCAGCCATCAGGAAAATAGAATCATCACGAGCCTCGCAATAGCGGGGCTTTTTTGTAACCAGAAGACGAAGAAGGAAGTAATCATGTTCACAGTAAAAACCATCATCAACGGCGTAACCCATATCTGCGAACTGCCAACTTTTACGGTGGCACGCGCAGACTCAGAGCGATTTGACGACATCCTCAAGCTGACCAATGACCACTCCAACCCTGACTTTGCTATCTGGCTCCCGGATGTTTATGCCGACCCAGAATGCAAAACCGCACTCCAGGAAGAAGAGTTGATCGTCAGTGAGCGTGACGGCGTATTGGACCATGACGCCATCGCCGTCCTGATTGAAGACTTCGAAAGCCCTGAGCATGCGAAGAAACGCGCCTTTGATGGCATCCGTTACCAGTTTATCTATCCTGGCGATCAGGTTTACGTGATGAACTCTCACGGCTCGACCATCGAAACAGTGAAGTAGCCATTACAAAGCTCATCTACTGATGGGCTTGATAATGGATATACCCTATAGCGGATAATCAAAAAATATCCCCACAAGCGGATAAAGAGGCTCTCAATGTCCGACATCTACATCATCAAACTGACTACGAATGACGGCGGCGAGTACACGGGCAAGATGTCACGACGTCAGCCTGAGCTGGTTAACGGCTTTGTGCCGCTGGCGACGGAGACGGGCGAGTGGCTTTATTTTGCCCCGGCCGATGTGAAGCGCGTGCAGTTTACGCCAGTGCCGGTAGAGCAGACGGAACAGCCTGCATAACAAGCAACGGAGTAACCAATGAGCAAACCAGATTGGGAGGCCATTGAATCGGCTTACCGGGCTGGTTCATTATCAGTAAGGTCCATCGGTGAAAAGCATGGCGTTAACCACGCCACCATCCTGAAGAGAGCGAACAAAGAGGGATGGCAGCGCGATCTGACGGAAAAGGTCAGAGCGGCAACGAAAGCCAAGGTAACCAAGTCGGTAACCAAAGACAGTAACCAGTCACCAGTGGTTACTGATGAGCAGATTATTGACCAGGCCTCCGACGAAGCCGCCGCTGTAGTCATGGCCCATCGAGAAAGTTTAGCGGCATGGCGCGGCATCACCAATAAGCTCCGCGACTTCCTCAAAGATGCAGAAATTACGGAAGAAAATCACGCCTCAATGTCTCGTTCGATTACAGCCGGTGTTGATGCTCAAATAAAAGTGATAAACGCTGAGCGCAAGGCGTATAACCTCGACACCGAGGAAGGCAATAAGACGGTTGATGACCTGTCTAACCTGATGGATTCATTGTCTCAGGGGGCGTAATGAAACCTGAGCACCTCAAGCTGCTGGCTGATAAAGACTGGCGGCTGAATAACCTTTACTGGATCACCGACAAAGAAGGTAAGCCCACGCGATTCAGGATGACGCCTGAGCAGCGGGAATACTTCGAGGGGATCCACACCCGCAACATCATCCTGAAAGCACGCCAGCTCGGATTCACTACCGAGGTGTGCATCATCCAACTCGACGCGGCCCTGTTCGAGTCGGCAAAGTGCGCGCTGATCGCCCACACGCTGAACGACGCAAAACGTCTGTTCCGCGAGAAGGTGAAGTACGCATACGACAAACTGCCGGCAGAGATAAAGGCGGCCAACCCGGCCAGCAATGACTCGTCTGGTGAGCTGGTCTTTAAGAAGGGCGGCTCGCTATACGTCAGTACGTCATTTCGTGGCGGTACGCTGCGCTACCTGCACGTTTCCGAGTTCGGGAAGATATGCGCCAAGTATCCAGACAAAGCCCGTGAAATCGTCACTGGTGCGTTTGAAGCGGTATCGACAGGCTGCTTCGCTACCATAGAGAGCACGGCAGAGGGCCGGGCGGGTTACTTCTTCGATTACTGCCAGACGGCAGAGAAAGCGTTGCTGCAGGGCAAGCCCTTATCCGCGCTGGACTGGAAGTTTTTCTTCTTCTCCTGGTGGAAGAATCCGCAGTACGCAATCGACCTTGTCGAGTCTCTGCCGGTGCGCCTGCTGGAATACTTCGCTGAGATGGAGGCGAAGCACGGCGTAGTAGTCAACGAGCGCCAGAAAGCCTGGTATTACGCCAAAGAGAAAACGCTCGGCGACGACATGAAGCGCGAATACCCGACCATTCCGGCCGAGGCGTTCCAGCAGTCTGTCGAGGGCGCGTACTATGCCAAACAGTTCCGCTGGCTGTACACCAACAAGCGGATCGGCCAAATCCCGCATAACTCGCACCTTCCGGTGCACACTTTCTGGGATATCGGTGTGGGTGACTCCACGGCGATATGGTTCGTTCGTGAGGTCGGCGAAGAGTTCCACATCATCGACTACTACGAAAACTCCGGTGAAGGCCTGAGGCACTATATGAAGGTGCTGAAGGATAGGGGTTATGAGTACGGAGAGCACTGGGGGCCGCACGATATCGAGAACCGCGAGTTTGCCGCTGATGCGAAGTCACGCAAAGAGCTGGCGCGCGAAGGGTACGAAATCGATGGTCAGATGTACTCACTGAATTTCAAAGTGGTGCCGAAAGCTGGCATCGATACCGGCATTGAGTCGGCGCGTGAAATCCTCCCGAAATGCGTATTCGATGAGGAGAAGTGCTCGGAAGGCATCTCTCACCTTGAGGGCTACCGGAAGGAGTGGGACGACAAGCGCGGCTGCTGGAAAGACAAACCTCTTCATGACGCCACCTCGCACGGTGCTGACAGCTTCCGTTACTTCGCAGTGACGAAGAACAACCGCAAGCAGGTCGGCACAGTATTCTTCTAAGGAGCATCGCCAGTGAGCGAACAAGATAACGGCCTTAAACTGGCTGTGAACAACCTCGCCACTGAAATGAGGCGAGCGAATTACCTGAATGCCATCGGCATCGGTGGCGGCAACACGAAGCGACCGACGCTTTACCAGGAATTTGGCTACCCGCGCACGATCACCTTCAACGACTTCTACAACATGTACCGCCGCAACGCCGCGGGCTTCGCTGTGGTGCATCGTCTCCTGGAAGGTTGCTGGCAGGATTACCCTGTCATTGTTGATGGTGATGAAGCGCAGGAGGCTGAGAAAACAAACGCCTGGGAAAAGAAAGTCACCAAGTTCATGAAGAAGCTGTGGCCGAAGGTGAAGGATGCCGATCGCCGCAATATGGTGGGGCGCTACTCTGCTCTGCTTCTACAGGTGAAAGACAATAAGCCATGGAGTGATCCTGTTGATACCAAGTTGGTGAAATCCATAGGTGAGTCAGCGTTGGTGAAGCTGATTCCGGTATGGGAGCCGCAGTTAACTGTCGCCGAATGGGACAACAACCGTCAGTCTGAAACCTTCGGTCAGCCGAAGATGTTCAACTTCAACGAGCAGCCGGTCGGTGATGAGCCTTTTGTCGGGCCGATGCGCGGAGAGCCGGTACACCCGAGCCGCGTTATCCTGTTCTGTGAAGGTTCTGAAGACGACAACGTGCTTTCCGGCATCCCGCTGCTGGAGGCTGGCTACAACAAGGGCCTCGACCTTGAGAAAGTATCTGGTGGTGGCGCCGAGGGTTTCCTGAAGAATGCCAGTCGCCAGATCGCCGTCGAGTTCAGCAAAGAAACCGACATGGCCACGCTGGCAGAACAGGCTAAGAAGGCTGGCTATGCCGATCTCGGCGAAGCGATGGGCGACAAGGTCAACAAGCTTAACCGCGGCACTGATGCGGCCGCCGTGATGCAGGCCGGACAGATGCATGTTCTGAGCGTTACCCCTGGCGACCCGGGTCCGACCTGGGAAGTCACCGCGAACGAACTGGCAGCCTCCGTGCAGATTCCGTTCACCATTCTGTTCGGTCAGCAGACCGGGCGACTGGCGAGCGACGAGGACAAAACTGACTGGGCTATCCGCCGAAATACTCGGCGCAATGGTTTCCTGACAGACCGCATCACCGCGTTGCTGGAGCGATTCTGGACGCTTGGGATTATTGACCCACCGACCAAAGGCGAGGTCACCATCTCCTGGAGCGACCTGCTGGCTCCAGGCGAGAAAGAGAAGATCGAAAACGCATCCAAGCTGGCTGACATCGTGCAGAAAACCACTGGCTTCTATGGCGGCGAGCCGCCGATTACAGCCAATGAGTTGCGCGAAGTTGTTGGGCTTGACCCGCTGCCGGAGCCAAAAGAACCGCCGAAACCGGACGAGAAGGTGACTACCGATGATCCACTGGCCGATGACACCAGAACAGACGGCAAAGGTGGGCCTGCCGATAGTTCCGCGCAGCAAGGTTGACCCTACCCGATCGGCAAAGCAGGTAACCGCGATGTTCCGGGATATCGAAGAGCGTTATCTCGGCATCAAGCGCGCACTGAAAGCCCTGTTCGACCAGCGCCTGATCGGGCGAGAACGAGAGGTTAACAGCCATAACTGGCACTTCCTTTGCCATGACCACGGCGAGGATATTCGGCTCTACCAGGTCAACGCCGGCAAGTTCATCTACGACATGTCGGCGCAGGAGCTGGCTGACCTACTGGAGGCGGTGCAGGCTATTCTCGATGACCATCTGCTGGAAGGTGGCGAGCAAAACCTGTGGGCGATGGATTACGTTGTTGCAGAAGCGCAGCGCGGAACGCTGGAGGCATTCAATAACCTCTCTCAGCAGTCGCAGGTGTACGCCAGCCAGACAACGCTACAGCAGCTCTTAAGCAGCCCCGGTTATCTGAACCAGATATCTGCGGCCAGGCTGACAACGTTCAGTGACTGGAAGGTCATCAGCGACACCGCTCGCGGCGACCTGACCAACATCATCACCGATGCGGTAGCGCGCGGGGTGAATCCTCGCGAGACGGCCAGCGTAATCAGTAAGCGCCTTGATGTGTCGATGTCGAAAGCTAAGACCATCGCTCAGACTGAGCAGGTCGGCGCGCTGCGACAGGCGCAATGGAACGAAACGGATTGGGCTGCCGACAGGCTGGGGCTGAATACTGGCCTGCTGTGGCTGTCAGCGCTAAAGTCAACGACGCGCACCTGGCACGCCAGCCGTCATGGCAAGGTCTACACCACTGAAGAGGTGCGGGACTTCTACGCCGAGAACGGCAACCGGTACAACTGCTATTGCAGTCAGATCCCTGTGCTACTTAATGACGATGGCAGTATCTTCAATGAAGGGTTGGCAGATAAGCTGAAGAAAGAACGCCAGAAGTGGTCCGCTCAGTAGACATTTACGTATTAAATATATATAAAACAGCATTAAAATTTTTACGGATGGAAAATTATGCGGAAGATTTTGTCTTGGATCGGAGGGCTCATCGCAATAACGTCGGGAGTGGTTACGCTTGTTGCTTTCTTTCTTCCACAGTACGTGCCCGAGCAAACCAGATTAGCCATTGGGCGCTTTCTTGAGTTTATGAAGGTAAACCCATATGGCACTCTTATTACGATTGTGTGCTTAGTACTTTTAGCTGTAGTTTGGATGTTAAGCAGTAAAGTGATTGAGCTTACTAAAGGAACCAAGCTATTCGCCATGTGCGGATTGTACTGGAGCAAAGACAATCAGCCTTTTTGCCCAAAGTGTAAAGAACCAGCTTCAGTGCATGACGATGATGAGTCTTATCGCTGTAATTCATGCGGAAGAATTATTTTTCCCAGTTTCGAGTCTAAACAAATATCCATCACGAAAGCTCTGCAAATAGTAAATTCAAAAAGAGGTCGCTAAGGCGGCCTTTTTTTTGCCAAAAACTCACCAATGAGGACCCAGCATGAAACGCAACCGCGTTAACGTGCTGACCGTCGTCAACTCCGCTTCAAACATCACCACTGAAACCATCGACGGCAAGCCACATATCGTGGTTCGCGGCATCACGCCTGTCGTGGACGATATCGTGATGAACCGGAAGTTGTACCCGGCAGCAGAAATCGAAAAGGCCTACAACACGCTCGAGCGTAACCCGATGCCGCTGGGCCACCCGAAAGTGGATGGCAAGCATGTTTCGGCGCGCGATGTCCGGGCGGTGAACGAGTACCACGTCGGGGCGTGGCTGCAGAACGTCAACCACAAAGACGGAAAGGTGACGGGCGATATGTACGTTAACCGCCAGTACGCCGAATCCAGCGATAAGGGCAAACGCCTGATCAACCGCCTGGATGAGATGCTGGCCGGTACCAACTCCGACCCGATCCACATCTCCACCGGCCTGCTGTATTCAGGCATCGCTGCAAACGGTGAGTCGAAGGGCAAGAAGTACAACGAGATCGCCACCAACATGATGTTTGACCATGTGGCGGTGCTGCTCGATGAGCCTGGCGCCGGTACGCCGGAAGAGGGCGTGGGCATCTTTGTTAACTCGGAAGGTGATGAGCAGCAGATCGAAGTTGCCCGCCTGGCTGATGGTATCGACTGCACCCGCGACGGCCTGATCAACAAGACCAAATTTTTCTTCACCAATGCCTCCAACTTCTCTTTCGACGACATCTCCCGCGCTATCAGCGACAAGTTGCGGGAAGGTGATGCTGAAGATAAGTGGCTTTGGCCTGAAACGGTGTGGCCGGACAGCTTCATTTACCGCAATGACACCAAGTACCTGAAGCAGAAGTACCTCATCGATGATGACGGCAAGGCCGTGTTCGTCGGCGAACCTGTAGAAGTCGTGCGCAAACCCACTGAGTACGAGATTAAAACCAACGGAGAGAACGATCCGATGAAAGAACTGATTATCAATGCGCTGCAAGCCGCTGGTAAGCCGACTGAAGGCAAGTCCGACGCCGAGCTGATGGACGCATACAACCAGATGAAGGCCGAAGAAGCCACCGCCAAGAAAAAAGGCGATGAAGTAATCGACCCGGAAACCGGTAAGACCAAGAAAAAAGAGCAGGCCAACAATAGCGAAGAGATGCCTGCGTGGGCGAAAACACTCGCCGATCGCGTGGACGTCGTTTTCAACAGCCTGAACGCGAACGCCGACAAAGAGAAAGGCGAAAAGCGCGCGGCTGTGAAGCTGGCGATGAACATGAGCGATGAAGAAGTCGCGGATCTGGACGGTAAGGCGCTCGACGCCATGTACGCCAAGTGCCAGACCTCTTTCGGCCTGAACGGTGCATTCCGCCAGGCAACCAATACCCAATCAGTCAGCGAAATGCCGGAGTAAAAAATGGCTAAAGACGGAAAACACGTAATTCACGCCGGTGGCGTATTCCCTAATCCGCTGCTCAACCGTGAAGGTGCCGCGGCGGCCGCCACTAAGCCAGGTACTGTTGGCTTTTTCTCTGCCGCCAAGTTCACGGCCTCGGTTGATGGCAACGAAGAGGCGATCCTCTATGTTGCTGACTTTGACTATCTGCGCTGCCAGACGGTTGATGACTCAATCCCTGTGAATGAGTTGGTGGTTGGCATCCATCCGATGCCGGGCATGTTCCTTAACGTGCGCGCTGCGGCAGGCACTTACAAAAAAGGGCAGCCATTATCCATCGCAAACGGCCAGGTTAAAGCCCATGCCACAGGCGAGTCCATCCGCGCATATGTCGAAGAAGACACGGCGTACACCGTTGCTGCAGGCGATCTGCTGCGCGTCGTTATCAAGTAAGGAGCACCTGAATGCTTGTATTTTCTCGCTCTATCGGTGAACGCACCGGTAACCTCGAAGTGAACCAGGCACAGTTCCGTGAACTGGAGATGGCGCGCAACATGAGCGCCCAGGCCGTGGCTGACTTCATTGCCCGAGCTCGTTTTGGTGATAATGGTCACCTAGACGCAGTCAACGCCGTCGACGACATCCGCCGCATGTACCGCGCTTATGATCAGACTGTGTTGGCGCAGTTCGAACCGAACACTGAGTTCACCCTGTTTAACGACCTGATGCCGCTGTCTCGCTCTGTACGACTGGAAGAGTCCGTGTATGAATATGCACGTACTGGCGGTCGTGGCTGGGCGCACACCTCCATGTCTGGCCAGATTGGTGCTGCGCTGGATGCTCGTGCATACAGCTTCGACGGCACGATGGTGCCAGTGCATGATTCAGGTTTCAAATTCCACTGGCGTGACCCGATCTTTAACAAAGGTTCTGCACTGGCCTCCCTGTCTGACGCTCAGCGCGGCTCTGTTGATGATGTGCGCCGTAAAATCGTGGATTACATGTTCAATGGTTTCCGCGACTCGGAAGGCAACTTTGTAACTTTCGACGGCAAAACCTGGAAAGGCCTGAAGAACGATGAGCGCGTCGGTCAGGTTGATTTAGGCGCATCTGGTCTGAACATCGACTTCTCCAGCCGCACTACAACCGCAGAACAGAACCGAAATGGCGCGATCGCACTGCGCGATACGCTGAAAATCGGTAACAACCAGTACGCACCACAGACCTGGTATGTTTCCAGCGAGATCATGTCCAACTGGGAGCGCTATTACAGCGACAATTACCAGTCTGGCACCATCCTGCAGGAAATCCTGAAACTGTCTGGCATTGCTGCGGTGAAAGAAGATGCAGAACTCACCGGAAACCAGATTCTGGTGGTACCGCTGACTGCAGGCGTTATCGCTCCGATCACCGGCCAGGCCGTAGGTACTGTTGCTGACCCTCGTCAGTTCTACAACAGCGACTACATCTGGCGTACCTGGGGCGCTATGGGCCTGATGGTTAAGCAGGATATCAACCTCAAACATGGTGTGCTCTTCGCGAGCAGCTAAGGAGAAACGAATGGCACTGGTAGAAATCACATCAGGTAACGTGTTCGCTGGTGCCAACCTCCGCAAGCTGGAGGTTGGTGCGGTAGTTGAAGTGGACGATGCAACAGCAGCGCGCTGGAAAGCGACCGGTAAAGCGAAAGACACCGACAAGAAGATGGGTGAAAAGCTCTTCGGCGAGTCCGTGCCGGCAGCATCACAGCCAAGCGATTTGTTTGAGCAGCTGGCGGCAGTGACGAAGGAGCGTGATGAATCGCTAGAGCAGGTGGCTAAGCTCACTGACCAGGCTGCAGCTGACAAAGCCACGTTCGAAGAGCAGCTGGCGGCAGTGACGAAGCGCGCTGAAGAGGCAGAAGCCGCCCTGGCGGAAGCAACCAAAAAGGCGAAATAACCATGGCTGACCCAATCACAGCGGCAGACGTGCAGGCGTACCTCGGTGAATTGGGTTACACCATTCCCATGGCGTTGCTGGATCCGATTCTCTGCGCTGTTAACAAGATTATCCCGTGCCTAGATGGCGCGGGTTACGACGAATGCACCGCGAAGCTGATCCTGATGTACGCCGCCGCGCTTATGGCTACGTCGTCTGGTGCGCGCCGCATCAAATCACAGGGTGCGCCGTCTGGCGCGTCCCGCTCGTTTGAATATGGTGACGACAGCATTACCTGGCTGCGCGACTCGTTGGCCCGTCTCGATACCAGCGGATGCACCGGTGAGTTACCGATCAGCGCTGGTAATAGTGTCGGCCTGTTCATGGTGGTCGGGGGCTGCTGATGACGTACAAATCAGTTAAGCACGGCCTGCCGCGCTCATTCGTCCGCGTCTGGGTGATGACCGACACGGGCCGGGAGACTACCGGCTACGTGAAATCGGACGGCGAGTGGTTCATCAACTGCCCGCGCATCCGGGCGACTGGCGCGAAGGTGCTGAGGTGGAAAGAATGAAGCGAGGCGGGTTATTGCGAAACAGCAAGCTTTATCGTGTTGGCGAAGTCGTCATGGACTCTTGCATCCCACCGAACGCCATTAAGCGCAGTGAGCAACTTAAAGGCCAGTGCGGAAACGTGACGGTTGTCCTGCGCTGGAAGGAGGGCTAATGTCATCGGTAGCGAACTGGTCTTACACCGCTACGGCGACCATCTGGCGCAAACTGGAAGGCAATGACGAATACGGCGACCCGCTGGGCTATGCCGAACCTGAGCAAATCCTCTGTGATTACGAGGGCGGACTCAGCAAGAAGTTAGCCAGCCTGGGCGCTGAAATCGTTGTTAAGAACACTGTCTGGACGGAGTTCGCTCTGGCGTCCGCCGGTGATTACCTGCTGATTGGCGTATCGACCGCAGCTGACCCGGTTGCGGCCGGTGCCGACGAGGTGCGGCAGGTTATTCGCTACGCCGACACGTTCGAGCGCCTGGCGGATGATTACGCCATCCTGACTGGAGTGTAGCCATGGGAATCAAAGTGAAGGGCATCAGCCAGGCGAAGAAGCACCTGAACGATGTCATCAACGACGTTAAGGGGCGCAAGGTAATTCGCGCGTTGCAGTCGGCGATGATGCTTATCGGTACCAGGGCGGCATATTACACCCCGATCGACACCTCTACCTTGGTTAACAGCCAGTTCCGTGAAATCGACGCTGGCGGGGTGCTCATTACTGGGCGCATCGGTTACTCAGCCAACTATGCCGCGTACGTTCATGAGGCGTCCGGCAAGCTGAAAGGCCAGCCGCGCGCGCACTTCGGTATAACCAGCAACCGATCTGAGTTCGGCCCGCAGAAACCGAAAGAGTTCGGCGGCGGCACCGGAAAGGGCAGCTACTGGGATCCGCATGGTGAACCGCAATTCCTGACCAAAGGCGCGAATGACGAGCGCGATAACGTTGATGCGGTGATGCGCAAGGAGCTTTCGCTATGACACCCATGATGCATGAGCGGGTGCGCAACATGTTCGGCGACGCCGGGCTAACTACCGGTTTCACGGTGCAGCAGCTGATGTACGACGACCCGGGAGACCTGTCGAAGGCGATCATGGTGTTCAGGCCAAACGGCGGGTCGAACATCCGCACTGACCTCGGTTCTGAGTATCACGTCCTGGTCGACATTGTCGGCGCGAAGGACAAGCGCAAAGACGCGCTCAATGCCGTGCAGCGTATCGTCGATTACGTCCAGGCAAACCCCATGGCTGACGAGTGCGTCGGCTACATCCAGAACATGGGCGCAATTCCCGCGCCGGTGCTCACAGAAGAAGGGCGAATAGTCTTCCGACTCCAGTTCGCCTGCACTTACGGCGAATAGCCATCCCAACCAATTAACCCGCTTCGGCGGGTTTTCTTTTATACGTCAAAGAGGAGTTTCACATGGCTAATTGCCAGAACTCGAACGAGCGCCTGTTCGGCGGTGCGGTCGTGCTGGAAGTCGCCGATGGCTGCCCGGACGTCAAACCACTCGAAGGTGAGTGGATGGCGCTGGCCGCTGGTACGTCGAAGGGCTTCGACTTCAACCCTAACTCGGTTACCTCTGATGCGGATGACGGCGGCGGCTATGTCGAGACCATCATCACCAACAGTGATTTCACCCTGAGCTTTGAGGGTGAAGTGCGCAAGAAGGATAAGCTGGAACAGTACGGTGTCGGCAAATTCATCAAGTATTTCGCTGACGAGCTGAAGGCCAAGCGTCAGCCAGGTATCTGGGTACGTATGGATTACGGTCCGGTCGAATTCGTCGGCTACATGAACATCACGGCGCTGAGCTCTGACGGCGGTACCAACGACATCGTCACATTCTCCACGGAGTTCAAAGTCGGCGATGCAACCACCATTGAAGTGAACGAACTGACTGCTGTAGCAGTGACTGGCGTAACGGTAACTCCGGCGACCAGCACCGGCACGGCGGGCGGCACCAGCACCTTCACGGTTAATATCGCACCAACCGGCGCCACCAACAAAGACTTCACTGTAGCGACTACCGACGCGACCAAAGCAACGGCCACAGCCTCCGGCAACACCGTTACCGTGACGCGTGTTGCCACCGGCAGCGCGCAGATCATCATCAACACCGAAGATGGCAACTTTGTGGCCGTACATACGGTTACCGTTACCTAACGGACATTCCAAAGGGCGGCGTGCTGCCCTTGATAATGACCGTTTACTGGAAGGCCTATGACCGCTTTAACCGATATTGGCGAACTTTCTATCAGCGACAGCCGCGAAGGCGGGAAAGATTACCTGTTGCGACCGTCATTTGAGGCCATGACCAGGATCGGCACTCCAGAAGAGATTGTGCAGGCGTACGCCACCATCCACGGGAATGATGTCGCTCAGCTCATTGAGGTGTGCGCAGGAACGCTTGGACGTTTCCCTGACTGGTTATCTCCTTCATTCAATCGCGCCGCTGAGAAGTTGTTATCAACGTGCATGCTGGTGCTGCAGGCGTGCTGCGATGACGACCTGACACCGATGATCGGAGAGTGGAAGGGGTGGCGGCACTGCGTCGTATACCGCCCTGGCCAGATGCCGAAGAACGACATCATCGTGCTGGCGCAGCACCTAATGCAGCACGGTATCGTCGGAAAGGCAAAGGTTCGCCAGTTGCAGCGCCACGAAACAGGCGAGCGCACTACTGAGTTCAAAGCCTTCGACTACATCAGCGCAGCACGTAGCCACTTCGGCATAAACCGTGCAGAAGCCTCTCAATTAACGATGACCGAATTCCAGATGCTGCTGGCGGCGAAATACCCGGACCAGAAAGGATTCACTCGCGAAGAGTACGACAGCATCGCCGACGAGTACCTGGCTAAACAGGCCGCACGCAGGGCAAAAGCTAAGCAATAACCGGAGAATGACATGGCAGGTGAGAAGAACGCCGGTAGCATCGTTTATGAAATCAGCGCCGACGTTGAGCCGCTGCTGCAGGGCGGGAAACAGGCCATTGATGCTCTGGATAAACTGGATGCTGCAGCCCAGCAGTCCGGCAAGGGAATGGATAACCTCGACCGGAGTACGTCTCAAACTGGATCCGCGTTTACTGAACTGGCCGGTTATGCCAACTCCATGGACAACCAGCTGCGCAAGCTGAACACCAACGTGAGCGGCATAGCCCGCGCTATGGAAGAGGCACGCAGCGGTACCGGCGGCGCGAGCAGCGAATTCAGCCGTGCCGAATCCATCATCGAGGCGCTTGGTAACCAGTTGGCTGTGCTGGATGAAGCGCAGGAGAATGGCGCGCGTAGTGCCGCAGTCCTGGCCGCGCAGTTGCGCGCAGGGTCGAAAGCCACCGACGAAGAGAAGCAGAAGATCGGCGAGCTTACTGGTCGCCTGTATGACATGAAGACTGGTGTTGAAAATGGCGCAAAAGGCACTGGTAGCTGGAAAACCAGCATGCAGCAGGCCGGGTACCAGGTTCAGGACTTCATTATCCAGGTGCAGGGTGGACAATCTGCTCTGGTAGCTTTCGCTCAGCAGGGATCACAGCTTGCTGGTGCATTCGGTCCTGGTGGTGCGATTGTCGGTTCAATCATTGCTCTGAGTTCTGTTCTCGCTGGCGTGCTTATCACCTCGCTCAATGGCGGTAAAAACGCCATGGATGCGTTGAAGGACGCAGCTGAAGCGATGGATAAGGTGATCACTATTTCCTCGCAAGGCGTGGCTGCGCTTTCCGACAAGTATGCTGCCCTGGCTCGCGTAAATGCCGACGTGGCTACTTTGCTGCGAAATCAGGCGCTGCTCGAGTATAACCAGGCCATCTCAAAGATTCCGAAGGCCATTAGTGACGCGTCTGATGCTTTCATTACGTTAGGCGATCGCGCACTGGCGGCGGTAGGTGGCGCGTCTCCAAGCATCAAAAAATTCAACGATGAGCTTTCTGCGCTTGGCGTTACCACAAATGACTGGAGCCAGGCCATTCAACAGGCCAACAGTCAGGGGCAATATGCCTCTGGCATTGTGAGCTCTTTATCTTCAACGGTAAGCACGCTTTCTTCTCGCCTGGGCATCAGCAAGCAGTCAGCGTTTGATCTGGCAAGAGAATTATCAGATCTGAGCAATAACCCATCACCGGAAGCACTCCAGGAACTGGCGAAAAAACTCCAGGAAATGCAGTCCTCCTCCAAAGATGGGCAGTCAGCTATTGCTGAGCTTGCTGGTAAGCTTGTCGATCTTGCGAGAGAGGCGGCCAACGCGAAGATCAACGTAGACAGCCTGAATAAGTCCACGGACAACCTTACCGCCGGACAGAAGAACCTTATTAAGCAGTCAGAGCGCAACCTTGCGCTGTCGAAGCTACAGGGTGAGGCTCGAGCCCGCCTGCAGGCGCAATATGCTGCCGAAGATGCCGGCTTTGCGAAGGATGATCCGCACGCCAAGCAGATGGAAGATGACGCTGCCGCTACGTACAAAAATACGCAGGCGCAGAAAACACTTCAGTCTGAGCAGAAGAAGGGGACATCACAGGCAGAAACCATTGCTCAGAAACTGGCGAACCTAAAACAGCAGTCAGAACTCGCTGCCGATTCAACGAATAAGCTGAGTCGAGAGCAGGCTATTCTGAATGCGCAGCAGTCGCTCGGGAAAGGTGCCACCAAAGAGCAGATAGCACTTGCCGGTCAGTATGCTGCCAAAAAATGGGACACGGCCAACGCCATTAAGGCACAGGCGGCAGCCGAGAAGCTCCTGCCAGAAGCGCGCGAAAACGCCAGCTATAAGCAGGATGTTGAGGATCTGAATACCGCTCTGGCTGCGAAGAAAATCAGTCAGGAGCAGTTCAATCAGACATCTGAGCGCCTGGAAGCAACACACCAGGCTAACCTTGCGAAAATTCGTGCCGATCAGGCTGTAAGCCCACAGCAGGAAGCTGCTGGTGGCGTGGACCCAGTGCAGCAACTGGCGAATGAAAATGCCCGCAAACTCGCGCTTATTCAGGCATATGAGCAGCAGGGGATTATCACTCACCAGAACGCACTTATGCTGCGCGCTACTGCTGACAGAGAGTACGAGCAGGCTCGCATTGCTGCACAGTGGGAGATCTTCCGTAACCAGAGTGCAGGAAATGAAGCGCTGGCGGCGTCCTTTGATGCACTGGCGGGTAATGCGTCCAATGCCTTAACCGGCATCATCACCGGGAGCATGTCAGCTTCTGATGCTCTGCGCTCGATCGGCAATACCGTCCTGAACAGCCTTATTAACACCTTCGTGCAGATGGGTGTTGAGTGGGTGAAATCGGCCATCATGGGGCAAACGGCCACCACTGCTGCGGTTGCAGCATCCACCACGGCACAGGCGGCAGGCATTGCCACCACGACGGCGACGTCTACCGCGGCGGCGGCGGCTACAACTGCAGCATGGACTCCGGCAGCAATCATGTCATCCATCGCATCATTCGGTGGTGCGGTGGCGATCGGTATCGGTGCTATGGCTGGCATCCTGGCACTGTCAGGAAAGCGTAAGAACGGCGGGCCTGTCTCGGCTGGTGGGATGTATCAGGTCGGCGAAGGCGGCATGCCTGAGATTTACCAAGCCAGTACCGGTAAGCAGTACATGATACCGGGCGACAATGGCAGGGTGATCAGCAATAAGGATATGCAGAGCGGAAGTGGTGTAATAATCAACAATATCGTGCAGAATTATACCTCTGCTACCGTTGATTCTCAGGGTACAGTGAATTCAGATGGTAGCATTACCCTCACAACGATTATCGCGGATTTGAACAATGGTGGCCCGATAAGTCAGGGTATAACCAGTAATTTCAACGTAAAAAGAACCCCGAACGGTCAGGGATAAGGAGACTTACGTGGTAATTGAGCCGGGCGAAGTGCAGTCAATACCAACTGAGATAGGTAAACCACACAGGATACGCCCGAACAGGGCGGTCGAGTTTGTGTTTACTCTAAGTGATGGATCAACAATCAAGGGCATAACGCCTGCTGGGGAAGAGCTGGAATTTACCAATAATGGCGAAATCGTTGACATAAAAATCAATATCTACGAGGCACCAACCGGGCCCCGGCTTGTTGATTAAGCAAACCCGCTCAGGCGGGTTTTTTATTGCCTGGAGCTTAGATGCCAATTATCGACTATCCCGACTGGCTGCCGCTGGCGCAGAAGGCCAGCAAAAACATGACGCTCGATACCGGGTTCCAGACCGATCAGCCAGCCGTCGGCCCGGCTATCTTCGAGAACCAAACCGACGACCTGAAAGTGACATGGTCACTGACGTGGATCTTCACCCTTGCTGAGGAACGAGCATTCCAGCAGTGGCTACGCAGCCCTAACTATCTCAACCGGGGCCTGAACTGGTTCAGGATGAATATCAATCTGGGCGGCAGTGGCCTGCAGCTGCAGGAGCTTCACTTCACTCAGATGCCGGTGCAGACCAGTATCGACGGCGGGGTGGTGACCTGGACGGGGACAGTTATTGCGAACCACCTCCACAACGCTGACGACGAGTTCGACGACATCATTGTTGAACTGCCGCCGCCGTGGGATTCGTGGCTGGATATCGTAGTCACTGGTTATCCTGACGGGCGCGACCCGGAATCTTTACCGAGAGTGCCGTAATGCCTACCTTCAGAGCTTATAAGCAGCAGCGCCCGACGCGCGGCCTGTACGACACTATCACGTTCTACCATCCATCCTTTGGCTATGTCCGCCTGGTCGACAAGCAGTTCTTTCCGAAGACACTTGGCGGTCAGACGTACACGCCAGCGCGCTTTGAAATCGAAGAGAGCCAGCAGAGCGGTACGCCGGTGATCGACGCGACGGTGAAATTAGGGCGGCTGTCGTCGGACATCAAAGTGCTGATGAAGCAGTGGAAGGGTGCAGCCCGTCTGACGGCCATCACGGCCACGCGGCAGATCTTCGACAGCGGCGATGTGTCGGTGCCGATTAAGTCCTGGCAGTTATACGTCAAGACGGTGGATATCGATGCTGATGCCGCATCGGTCACGCTCTCCGTCACCAACCCTCTGAATAACAATATTGGTCGCCTTTATGATCCAGTCGAATACACGGGGCTTCAGTACCTCTGATTTTATCAGAATGATGATCGGCGTACCGTGGGCTAACCGGGCCTGTTCGTTCGAAAAGGTGGATTGCTGGGGGCTGGTGGTGCTGTATTACCGGAACGTTCTCGGTATAGAGCTGCACCAGACACCGGACTACGAAGCCGGTGAGGACTTCTTCACCTGTTATCAGGGTGACGTCGTCTTCTGGCGCCAGGTCGATAAACCGATCGAAGGCGGGATATTCGTCGGGTACCGCGGCGCGCAACCGGCACACGTTGGCCTGGTGCTGAACCGACAGGCGTTGCACTCGCGCGGCGAGAACGGAAGCGTGCGCATGGACTCGTTGCTGGTTATTCAGCGGGCATTCACCAAAGTGGAGTATTTTTCTTATGGCGTTGATTGAACTCCAGCGTTTCCCGGGAACGCCAAAAGAACGCTACAGGGTGCCAAACGGCACCCTTTTTTATGACTGGCTGGCAGCCAATGACGCTACTTTCCACCGCGACCTGCTGATCGTCCGCAATGGCGTAAAGCTGAGCGAAGATGATGAACTGGCGTTTGAGCTATGCGAACTGGACACCATCCAGATATTCGACCAGCCGAAGGGTATCATTGGCGACATTCTCAGCCCGATTTTCAAAGTTGTCGGCGCGGTCTTCTCGTTCCTTGCTCCCAAACCGGCGATCGCTAATACCGGCGGCAACACGATTGACTCGCCAAACAATAGCCTGACCGGCCAGACGAATACTGCGCGCGTCTATAAAGCAAAACCGGACATTTACGGGCAAATCCGCTCGTTCCCTGATTTAATCCAGGAATCGCTTTTTGAGTATGTTCGGCAGAATGAAAATGATGGTGGACTAAAGTTCGTTACAGAGTGGATGTGTGTAGGCATAGGAAAATACGGCTATGAGTCGGTACGTTACTCAGAGTCAAGCCTTGGAAGTATGCCAGGAGCCGAATTCCAGTTTTTCCAGCCTGGTGAGGTAATCCCCACCATCAACGAAGGCTACGGATTCGACGACGTCGACGGCCAGGAAGTGCCTGGCCAGAACGAATCGGACAATTTCCCGATCGAGACAGCCACCGCCAATACGGTTGTTAGCGGAACGTACTCCGGCGGGCAGATTGCAATAAAAATCATCAAGCAGGCTGAGTTTGATTACTTCATGGGCCTCGTCCTTCCGCATGCGGTTACATTCACGATTAACGTCACCTACAGCACACCAACCGGCAACGTCACGCAGGATGTCGATTTCTCCGGCACGCTGATATCGGCTGTCGAAACGAACGACGGCGCGGTGGTTAACCCGGTCCAGTGGTACACATTCACGATGGCGGATCTGATTGGCCCTCCTGACGTGCCAGCAACGGCGACTATCAACACGACTAAGTTCATCCTCAACGATAACGAAGCGCTCGTGGTAGGCCCGTTCTTCTCGCCGGTCGAGTCTTCTCAGTTGTGGCTGCACACTCAGGTGCAACTGGGCGGCAAAAAGTCAGCCGACTGGAAGGTCACGATCTGGAAGATTGACGATGACTACAACCAGGTGCCGGGTACTCAGCAGACGTTCACGTATCACCAGGGGACGCCGCACAAATCATCCAGCGAAGTGTTTTATCGCACTGACAAGCTGACGCCGACCGGCGGTTTCGGCAAGTACGCCATTAACTTCCAGCGCACAGATAACTCAAGTGATGCTTCTATCCTGAAGGTTGAGGAGATCCACTCGGTCAACGTCAGAACCAACGTAGTGCATCCAACCGATACGCTGGTGCGCGTGAAGGTAAGGGCGACAGAGAACGCCCTCGGAAGCCGTGACCGCAAATACAACGCCCTGGTGACGCGTCATACCATCACATACGACCTGGACACGCAGACGGTGGATTACACGCTGCGTCCTTCGCGTTCGTTCGCTGATGCGGTGGCGCACACCTGGCTGATTATGGGTGAACAGCCGGTAAGCAGCATTGACCTTTACGGGCTGTACTCGATCGCCGAAAGCCTGCAGGATGAGCGCCTGGGTTACTTTGACTACACGTTTGACGACGAAAACGACTCGCTGGGCGACCGCGTGCAGGCGATCTGCAATGCGGCGTCTGTGGTGGCGTACTGGGACGACGGCGTACTGACGTTTACCCGGGATCAGAAAGTTGACTACCCGGCAGCCGTATTCAACCGGGCCAATATGAAGACGGACGAGTACAAAATGACGTACGAGGCCACTCTTCCTGGCGGCTACGACGGCGTGCAGGTGTCCTACGTTCACCCGACCACGAACAACAAGACGTACATCAACTACCGCGTGCTGAACGGCGCCATCGTCGAACAGGAAGCGGAAAACCCGAACAAACTGGAGATCGTCGGCTTACGTAACGAGTATCAGGCGCGGGAACGCGCGCTGCGCGAAACGAAACGCTTGATCTACTCCAGGGTGAAGATGAACGCCAAAGTGTTTGAAGATGGAATCATTCAGGTTGGTAGCGTCGTGCAGATAGCGGATATCTACGACAGCAACCAGCAGCAGGGTTACATAACCGGCCGCGCCGGGAATAACTTTGATACCAGTGAGCCGATCACGTTTGCCGGTTCGATGTATGTGCTGGTGACCGACAGCCTGGGTAACCCGACACTGCGCTATCCGGCGACGGCCCGCGCTGATACGAAGTACGGCTTCACCGCGGCAATACCCGACATTCAGCTCAACATATGGAACGGAGACACTGTGCAGCTCCCGTCGCGATATCTCATTGCGACAGTTGAG
>OIEQ01000375.1_pt1 | contig 26796 bp, 32 predicted proteins | sample 1581841 | NCBI WGS metagenome assembly OIEQ01 (sample SAMN03281020, study PRJEB24777) | human gut metagenome | isolation source: fecal sample PR170 from 1 month old male Malay infant, vaginal delivered... | place: Singapore | collected 2005-12-29
GCTCCGTTCAATGAGTGACGATTTATCGTCCCACTGTGGCACAAGAGATGGGAGGCGACCATTCCATTAACAAAGCCACTATAAATAACTGGAGGCGTAAACTCGGCCTCAGGGCTGATATAGTTAATAACGCCAGCAATGGGCTCAGCGCAACCATCGCATATAAGTTTTACCTTAGATCCGATTTTAAATTTACCGAGCTTCGCTTCGGGTATAAAGAAGCGTACTTTTATATTCTCAGGAGGTAACAGACTGATTATTGGTTTACCAGCAGAAGGGCGCTCCCCGGCACGATAAATAATATCGAAGACTTTAGCATTGACCGGAGAAACAATCGTCGTTTGCTGGACATCCCACAGCGCCTTATCCCGTTCGAGTTTTGCCGCGGCCACCATTGAGCGCTGCTTGCTAATCTCATCCTGCCGGGCAGGGAGTTTCCGTGCTTTGAGTTGATTAATTAACTCTTCAACCTGTGCGCCTTTTTGAGTTAATTCATCCCGGATATCCTCCCATTCCGCAAGCGATATGGCATGATTGGCGTAAAGATTACGATATCGCCCAAGCTGCCGCTTTACCTGGGATTCTGCCGATTGTGCTTTTTTAATCTGCGAACGTATAATATCCAGCTCTTCAGGCCGTTCTCCAGATTCCAGATTTCGTAATAGAGCGCTCTCTGCTGATAGTTTTTCCTCAGCGCGCAGGAAAATATTTTGCGCATCGAAGGACTCAATCTTCACTAACTCCTGTCCTGCGGCGACGTTATCTCCTTTATTGATCAAGATCCGTTCTATTTTTTCATTACCAGAATATGAAAGGTATACAAATTCTCCATGTGAATAACCGGATAACATGTTATCTGGTTTGTTATCACACCCGGTGAGTATCAGCACCGATATCAGTATAATAAATACATTTATTGGCTTTCGCATTAAAACGCATCCATACGCATATCATTTCCCTTATCACTACGGTCTGGATTGAGGCACGCTCGCTCCAGGACCGGACAATCATCGTCAGTTTAATCTCTTAAATAATGCTTAACGTAGCTTTCATTCAATTTATCTATAGAGCTCAGATTTAACCCAGCTATCGAATTAAAAGAATCATCTTTTGTGAATGCAAGAATCGACGATCCGCCCGGGGAGAACCATTTAGCACTCTGTTTAAAAGGCCAGGGAAGTTCATAACCTTCTTCTCTCAGCAGGTGATTAAGCATGCTCCAGTCTGCTCTAAAATCTTCGCCACAAAATGGAGTATCATCCTGTACATTTTCGGCAGTGAACAATGCTATCGGCGTACAAAAATCAGCTGTCGAGGAAAAGTATATATTATAGAAACTGATGATGAGTTTCTGTACTTTTTCAGGAAAAGTTCCAGGAATGGTCAGCACACCCAGCAAGTATTTATAGTCCGGATATCTTTTTATAAAGTCAAATATCCCTTGCCATAAATAATCAAGCACCTTACTTTTTTGATAAGGTTTCTGAATAAAGCCGCGGCCAATTTCCACACACTTCTCTAAACAGGAATAGGCATTATCATGATATTTAAACAAGCTGTTGCTATAGAGGCCTGTTACACCATGTTGGGCCAGCTGCTCGCCAACGGGCATAACACGATATGCTCCCAGGATTTCCACATCAGAAGGATCCCACAAAATGATATGATAATAACTTTCATCAAAAACATCGTTATCTCGGTCGTTACCAGTTCCGGCACCAATATCGCGATAACAGCGTTCGCGTAAGCGCCCTAACTCATCAATAATAGGTGAGGTTCGGTTAGTATTACAGCGATATATCACTAGTTTTCTACCGTCTTCAAACTGCCTTAATATTTCGCACTCCTCTATTGCGCTAATTAGCTCCTTTTTACCTGGTTCTAATTCTTGCGGCGCAATCGTATCTAACAGAGCCGGGCCATTCTTCGCTATACTCTGGAGGTGCGTCAAACATACATTTGCCGCGGCAGAAAGATCTTTATTGTATTCTTTAAACGAGGATAAGGCTATTTGCTGTCCTATATTGATTTTCATGGTCTTGCCATGATGGCGGAGAGCTTCACGAATAACCATCATGTTCGACAGTTGCCGCCAGAATGTTGCAGTAAGATAATAAATCTTACTGTTTGCTCCCGTAATATGAATTGGTACCAATGCTGCATTATTTCTCATAGCAAGCTGTAAAAAACCGGGGTTCCACTTATGCTCCTGTAACCCGGAAAGAGACCAGTTAGCTAGCTTACCCGCAGGACATATAATCAATACGCCTCCTTTTCGCAGGTGATCGTTCATCTCGCGGAATTTTTTATGGCTCATCTTACCGGCCATATTCTCAATTCCAATGGTAAGTTCCGATACCTGGGGGAATATAATTGGCAAAACGTGATTAGCTATTATTTTTATATCACTCCTGACTCGGGAGACCGTATGTATTAAGCTAAGTCCATCGATAACCGTCGGATGATTTGAAATAACAACCGTAGCCCCATGCTCAGGTATGTTGTTAAGTTGGTGGTGTTCGCTTTCACATTTCAACTCAAGGAGTTCAACAACTGCATTAACCCACTCGACCCCATTTTTATTAACGAGTCGCTCGTTATATATTAAGCGAGAAAATACCTTATTGCCAAATGCCGTCCTGAACAGCCATTTTTTCCAAAAAGGTATGGTTGTATTTGGAAAAAATTCTCTTACGACTCTGTCAAAGATAGCGTCCATATTAAAATCCTTTTTATAGAACTCATCTTAAACGACTATACTAGCGTTCTTTCAGTCGGACAATACCGCATAAAACTTAAAAAGGCCAAAACAAAACAATTAGATATAATTAATACAACAGTATTCTCACCATAAATACAATCACCAAAGTTTTAATAAATTTATAGTAATCAATGCAAAAAAAACATACCTAATGCTTAAAGGTAATACCCTATCTCATTTCTGGTGGTTATACTTCCTAAAACTCACAGAATAGCTTTTCTGGCGGTATATGAATTTGTACAAAGGCATCCGAATTCCATGCCCGCATCTAATACCAGAAAATATTAACTACGGATTCCCATAATATATAACCCCACCTACAGCCCCTGGCGAAAATAACTTTGCGGCGATATCCCTTAAAACAATCGTCCTTGAAGTATTTCATCACTATTCCTGTTAAGTCACCGCCCGCACGGCTATAATCCTTGCATTCATTATTACGAAAACAGGAACGCCTATGATCCGCAGTATGACCGCCTATGCCCGCCGTGAAATCAAGGGTGACTGGGGTAGCGCCGCATGGGAGCTGCGCTCGGTAAACCAGCGCTATCTGGAAACGTACTTCCGCCTGCCGGAGCAGTTCCGTAGTCTGGAGCCCGTGGTACGCGAGCGCATTCGCGCCCGCCTGACTCGCGGTAAAGTCGAATGCACCTTGCGTTTTGAACAAGATCCCAGCGCTCAGGGTGAACTCATCCTCAACGAAAAGCTGGCTAAACAGCTGGTAAACGCTGCCAACTGGGTGAAAATGCAGAGCGATGAAGGGGAAATCAACCCGGTTGATATCCTGCGCTGGCCGGGCGTGATGGCCGCCAAAGAGCAGGATCTCGACGCCATCGCCGCCGACATTCTGGCCGCTCTTGACGGCGCGCTGGACGACTTCATCGTCGCCCGCGAAACGGAAGGCCAGGCCCTGAAAGCGCTTATCGAGCAGCGGCTTGAAGGCGTGAGCGGCGAAGTGGCGAAAGTTCGCGCTCATATGCCGGAAATTCTCCAGTGGCAGCGCGAGCGCCTGGTCGCCAAGCTGGAAGATGCGGAAGTACAGCTGGAAAATAACCGCCTTGAGCAAGAGCTGGTGCTGATGGCGCAGCGTATCGACGTTGCCGAAGAACTGGACCGTCTCGAAGCGCACGTTAAAGAGACCTATAACATTCTGAAGAAGAAAGAAGCTGTGGGTCGCCGTCTCGACTTTATGATGCAGGAGTTCAACCGTGAATCGAACACCCTGGCGTCAAAATCGATTAACGCCGAGGTGACCAACTCCGCGATTGAGCTGAAGGTACTCATCGAGCAAATGCGCGAGCAAATCCAGAATATCGAGTAAATATTTAAGAGCTATCACAAAGACGCACAAAACCAGTAAAGCCCGCACTAAGCCGGGCTTTTTTGTTATCATCGGCTATCATAAAGACGCAACAAAGCGCATGATTGCCGTGTACATAGTGGTGTACATAATGGGTTTTATGTACATCGGTTTATGTACACACCCCCATTCAATGTTCAGGTATTCGCAATGCCAAAGATTACAGACATGCAGATCCGCGCATGGATAAAGGCCGGAGATAGATTTGAAGGAAGGGCCGATGGCAACGGCCTTTATATTTGCTACCCCAAAAACTACACAGTCCCTTTCTGGCGCTTTCGCTATAAATTCGCAGGTAAGCAGCGAGCAATGGTTATCGGCTCATATGCCGAGCTATCACTATCAAAGGCCAGAGAGACAGCCAAAGAGCTATCGGCTCGCGTTGCGCTGGGTTATGACGTTGCCGGGGAGAAGCAGGAGCGCAAAACCGAAGCGCTGGCGAAGATGGAAGCAGAAAAAAACGCCATGCGCGTTTCAGAGCTTGCCGCTGAATACTTTGAGCGTCAGATACTGCCCCGCTGGAAGCACCCAGATATACTCCGCCGCCGTATCGACAAAGATATAAACCCCTGCATTGGCAGCATGAAGGTGGAGGACGTGAAGCCGCGCCATATTGATGACATGCTGAAAGGTATTGTTGACCGTGGAGCGCCGACCATAGCAACGGACGTGCTGAGATGGACGCGCCGCATATTCGACTACGGAATCAAACGGCACGCGCTGGAGATTAACCCCTGTTCAGCCTTTGAGGTGGCAGACGCTGGAGGGAAGGAGGTTAGCCGCGACCGCTGGCTGACACGCGATGAGTTAATCCAGCTATTCAAAGCCATGCGCACGGCTAAGGGTTTCAGTCGCCAGAATGAAATCACGTTCAAATTACTGTTAGCGTTATGCGTCCGAAAAATGGAGTTATGCGCCGCCCGCTGGGAGGAGTTCGACCTTGATCAAGCCGTCTGGCGCTTGCCAGAGGAACGCAGCAAAAACGGCGACGCTATAGACATCCCATTAGCACCGCCAGCCGTCGAATGGCTGAGAGAGCTTAAAACGTTCTCATGCAATAGCGCATGGGTACTGCCAGCCAGAAAGATGCAAAACAGGATGATCCCCCATATTCAGGAAAGTACCCTGCCCGTTGCGCTGGCGAAGGTTCGCGCTGAAATGCCGGACGTGCCGAATTTCACTATTCACGACTTCCGGCGCACGGCCCGCACCCATTTAGCCGCGCTGGGCGTTGATCCTGTAGTCGCAGAAAGATGCCTTAATCACAAAATTAAAGGCGTGGAGGGTATCTATAACCGCCACCAATACTTTGATGAACGCCGGGCCGCGTTAACACAGTGGGCGGGATTGCTGGTGGCACTGGAGCGCGGCGAAGAATACAACGTTACACCGCTGAGAAAGGCGAAGTAACCAAGATATGTAAAGAATCAGAGGACAGATTGAGCCTAGCCCGACGGGGCGAAAAGCGGGAAGCCTTACCGCCTGGCTCAATCACTCTTTAAGGCACAGCGTGAAAGGTGACGCGATGAACAAAAAAGAAGCCCACAGCAGCATTAAAATCCCACCTATGGAATACTTTACGCTCGACAGGGCAGCTAGTATTTTGCAATGCGATATAGATGATTTACTTCACTATGGAGTTATTGGGGCTATACCGTTATGCGTAATGATGAGGGGTTTTCCCTCTGCCTTGATTTTTATGGGCGGTAAAGATATACAAGACCCAATTGAGTTTTATCACGAACACAAAGGAAACTCATCATTTCTTTTTCGTGATAGCAACTATGTATCTCATTTTAATTCCACGCTCACCGAACATGACGCATACAAAACAGATGGTGGGTTTATTTTATTTAGAGGATTGGCGCACGGGCTATGGTGTCTGGGACATGGTGAAATAGAAAGCCTCCTTTATTCTAAGAGGGCAAGGGTGATAGATGCGACAATATTTAGGCCGTTCGGATGGGACACTTTCCGCGAGAAGACTGGCCTTTCGTGTCATATAATTAGCGATAGATATTTTAATCAGAGCTGGCTACCGACGCTAAACAGACAACTAGCCGAAAGCGCAGGGTTTCAGTTAAGAGAGAGCCGAAAGCCCGCGATTAATGAGATTTTGACAACTTCCGATCTATTTATTGCCAGAGATACCATTTTAAAACTCAAAGGCGCAATAGACACAGGCGAGCCAATGAAAAGCATGATTAACGGAGGTGTTACTCCCTCATCGCCGACGGAAGAGGATGTAGGAAAACCAGTAAAAATAACAGAAAAACAGACGAGACTTATTGTCGCCTTACTTAAACGCATAGGCTTAACCGATAGTGATTTAAAAGGCAGCATTACACAACTGAGAAATAAAGCTAACAATAAAGGTGAGGAGCTACCACTCCCGGATGATGATAAGACGCTTATTGATTGGCTGCGAAAAGGGGGAATCAAGCGATAACGGAATTATGAAAATTCCGGGGAGTTTTCTAATAATTCCGATACATTACAATCGATTGTGCCCATCATACCCGTAACGAAGCAGCAACCATCAAAAAGAGGTTACGGTACATATGGCAACACATAACGCAGCAATCCACACAATCCCCCAATCTGGCTATATCCGACGCTTCCGCCTTGCTGAATTGCTGGGCGTTAGCGTTTCCACCATTGATCGCAAAGTTCGCAGCGGCTCACTACCGCGCCCGGTAAAGCTGGGCGAGAAGATTACCGCCTTTGATGCGGTAGAGATTAACAACTGGCTGGCAGAGCGTCGGGGAAAGGTGGCCTGATGAAAAAAGAAAACCGCCCCGGACAGCAGGCGGCTAACAGCATAGATATTCGCGGATCTGATGTTACGCCACCAGCGCCCACCACACAAGTGAACCATAACGCCGACGCTGGTGGCTATCAGGGGCTTTCTCAGCCTGAAATTTCCGACATTATGAACCTATACCCGGACAGCTTCACCGCCGCATAACGGAGCCGAAAATATGACTATCGAAAAAAGCCGATTCAATTCGGAGGCCGCCCCGCAACCCAACGTTAACACGGGAGTAATTAACGGCAACGACTTCGCCGCTATTGTTCCCGTTATTGCCGGACGCATTGGCGGGCGTGAAGCCAATATTGTGAGCGCCAGAGCCTTGCGTAAGGCGCTGGGGGTGGGCCGCGACTTTACTAACTGGATTAAAGGCCGAATTGACCAGTACGGTTTTATTGCCGGAACCGATTTTATCCGTGTTGAAAATTTGAGCACGCCAAAACGGGCGAGCGCAAAAACTCGCCAGCAAGTAGAGCATGATTATCTGCTATCGCTGGATATGGCTAAAGAAGTGGCAATGGTTGAACGCAACGAGCAGGGCCGCGCCGTTCGACGTTACTTCATTCAGTGTGAGGAAGCACTACAGCGCAGCGTGCCAGAGATTGCCGCTCAGTATCGCCGCCAGCTCAAAGCCCGTATCGGTGCCGCCAACCTGTTTAAACCGATGTGCGTAGCACTTGAAAGCGCCCGCGCAGAACAGGGCAAACAGACACAGCAGCGCCACTACAGCAACGAGAGCAACATGATCGCCCGCATTGTTTTGGGTGGCATGACGGCGAAGCAGTGGGCGCAGGCGAATAGCATTACTGGCGAACCACGGGACAGCATGAACGCCGCACAGCTTGAACACCTCGCCTATCTGGAAAGCACCAATATCACGCTAATTGAGCTGGGGCAGGACTACGACCAGCGCAAAGCTGAGTTAATACGACTGTCTCAGCGCTGGCTGGCGAAGCGTATGGGGGTAAACCATGCGTAACCATAATCCGATGCCGGGAAGCCGTTACAAGGATTCTCACGGGGCTGTAGTGACCGTTGAGCGCGTCGAGCATAACCGCGTGACGTTCTACCGCGACGGATATCAGCACCCGTGCGTACAGCCTATTGAGCGATTCATGAAGGAATTCCGGGAGGTAGCACCGTGATACTGCGTAAATCAGCCGTCCAAGAAGGAGCCTTTAATCTGGCTGGCCTGTTAGCAAATGTTAACCCGCAGAACCTTATAAAACCTGATATTCATCGCCGCGCCGTAGCGACAAATTACGACATTTTAGAGGCGTTTTCTGGGCTGAGAATTGGGCTGCGAATCCTAATAAATCCTAAGTTTTTTTCGCATTTCGTGACCAGTACGCGCGAGAAAGTTTTTTCTGACAACACTACGCCAGTGGAAAATTATTCCGCTGTCTTGAGTTTTCGGAGCATTACGCGCCCGTCTGGGAAGTTTTCGGACTATGTAAAAAAGGGTATCGCCTACAGGTCAGACCACCAGCAGGGGAATCAGTGTTATAGTCCTAACGTTGCTGCAAAATCAGCAACCGGGCGTAGGAACCCGAGTAAGCAAAAGGCGATACCAGACGCCGAAAGCGTCTTTTTTTGTATCGTAGCCACAGCGCACCTATCCAATGCGGGGAAGATCCGCACCTTGTCTATGGTGGCGTTAGTGGGGAGGCGTTCGCGCCTGCCGGATTCCTTTTGCTCCGGTATTCCTACCCCCGCTAACGTCACCGCCATTTCAGAGCGTAGGAACTCCGGCGGTGACTCCTTAAAGCAAAAGGAGGCTGCCGCTATGCTGGCTACTACCCCTACCCAAAATCCGCAATTTATTTGGTTAATCGCAGCCGTTCGCCGCGATATGCCGACAATTACCGCCAAAATTCACCATATCGCCGCAGAGACTGAGCAGGAAGCCCGCCGTTCACTGGCGCGGGATCACGTTTGCTTTTTCGCCGGACGTATTCGCACAGGGGGCGCACATGCTTAATTACTTCCGTGTTGCAGGATGCGCCACCGCCCGGAGCGGCGAATTAGTCGAGTTCGTTTATATCGTTGACGCCCGCAGCGCGATCAGCGCCAAAGCTGAGGCGCTAAATCAGGCCAGAAATGAACGCCTTTCCCACATCCAGATTACCCGCATTCGTGAGGTGGCAGCATGAGCCTGTATAACGATTTAGTGTCCGGCAACTTTGATGGTTGTACACCTGATGATCTGAAAGGAATTGAGAGCCGCGCCAGTGATGCCGCGAGTGATTTAATGCTGGGCGTCAGTGCCATTGGTAGCCTCATGTTCTGGGCGGCTGATAGCGATGACTACCCGGAGGAAGGCGCTAAAGCTGATATGTACAGATTAGGCGCAATGCTGGGACGTATCGGAGAGGTTGCGCAGGCGCTGAATGATAGCGCTACAAACGCCGCATTCTTGCGCTCAATCAGTGAAAAAGAAGCCAAAGGGAGGGCGGGCAAATGAACACAAATACCATCTACCGCCACCCGGCAGAGCTGGAAGCCGAATCGATGCTATCTCGTAAAGAAGCATACCCGGATGATTTTACGCTGGCAGACCGAACAGCAGAACGCATGACCCGCGCCCGCAATGGGCTGGCTCACGTTATGACTGATTTAGCCACTCAACTAAACGATGAACAGGCCGAAATCGTGTATTGCTGGCTGAGTAAAGTTCTGGCGATTGTCGATATAACCCGAATTGATGCAGAGGCCAGTTTATGAGCGGAAAAATCACGATGAAAAGAGATGTTTTCGAGGTCATCACTGATGCTGAGCATGCCATTGGCTACTCCAACCAGGTGCTGGCGGTTCTTGACCTATGGCTGGATAGCGTGGGCATTGAAGACGATACCGAAGCGAACCGTATCGCGGCGGTTCACAGCCTTGTGTGTGAGTCTCTGACCTGGCTTAAAAAAGCAGCCGGTATTAACGAGGAATAAAAATCATGGTGAAAAATAATTCTGGCTCATCTGCCAGTGGTCTCGCTCACCCTGAAATCCTCCACGGCGATAAATGGGCAGATAAAAGCGGTGTACGGGTAATTATCGAAAGCTGCCAGTTCAACAGGGTTAAGTTTTACCGCGAAGGCTATCAGTCGCCGTGTATTTACCCAGAGCAGCGGTTTATCAAAGAGTTTTCACTAATACAGGGAGCAGGCCATGAATAAACAACCTTATCCAGAAGCCGGCCCTGAAGGCGTTATTACCGGAGCCGGGCTGGTGGGCTTTCTTTCGGTAACGGAAAGCCTTAGCCGCGGTGATTATGACCGCAACCCGGAGGAAGGCATGGGCCTTGCCTGCGCTGCGCTGGATGGCGTGGCCCTGACGTGGTTCGCGGCAGCGCCAGAACAACATGCTGCTCTCTGGCGGTGGATTGTGGCGGCGGTATTTATCGAGGAACAAGTGAAAAATAACGGAAATATCGACGTAATAGGCGAAGATGGCCGCAAAGTTAAGGTCGCTCTCTATGCCGGGAAATGCGGCGCCATAACCGTTTATCCGGTAGCTGAGCGTGTTGCTCTTGCAAGCCAGGTTGAAGGGTACGCTTTACAGAAATACGGGCCTACAACGGGTATGGATCTGGCTATCCAGCATTACCAGACGATGCTCGAATGGCGTGATGGCATTTACTGCCTGTCAGATCATGGCCGGGATATTCTTTCCGATCTGCACGACAACCTTATCGCCACCATTCACGCCAGTGGTGTTCCTGCGATGCCAACGGAGCACTAAGCGTATGAAGCGTGCAATTGAGCTTATCCACGAAGTGAAGCGCCGGACTGCCGGACGCTGGGAAAGCGTGCTGCCGCAGTGCGGGGTGACGGTTCCGCCGAAAGGTCGTCACGGACCCTGCGCCATCTGCGGCGGTTCTGACCGCTTTCACTTTATTGACGACCACAGCGGCGGCGAGTGGCATTGTCGCCAGTGTGACGAACCGAATCACGGCGACGGTCTGGATCTCATCGCCAGAGCGCACGGTATTACCATAACCGCAGCGGCGCAGAAGGTGGCCTCTGTGTTGGGTGTAGATGCCCGGACACCGGAACCGAAGCCGGCCAGAGAGAAGCCTCAAACGGATATCGCCGGGAAAGTCGCCGGGATGGCCGCTAAAGCTGCGTCCGGACAGTCAGCCTATCTCACATCAAAGGGGCTTCAGTGCCCCTTCCCGTTGATGCCTGACGGGTCGCTGCTGATGGTGCTGAAAAACGGCGCTGGCGCTGTCACCGGCGCACAGGGGATTAAGCCAGACGGCAATAAGCGGCTGGTGGCCGGAACGGTGAAGAAAGGCTCCTTCTGTGTGGTTAATTCCGTTGAATCGCCGGAAACGGTGGTTATCGCTGAAGGGCTGGCAACCACGCTCTCAGTTAACCTGATGCGGCCCGATGCGCTGGCGGTCGTTGCCGTTGATGCCGGGAACCTGCTGCCCGTGGCGGAGGTTATGCGCCGGCGATACCCGGAGGCGCGGATCATTATCGCTGCCGATAACGACATAAAGCCGGGAGAGCCAAACACAGGCAAAGATGCTGCGGAGAAAGCCGCAAAGGCTGTCTCTGGCTGGGTGGCTTTACCTCAATCTGAGGAAAAGGCCGACTGGAACGACTGCCACCAGCAGCAGGGGCTTGCAGCGGCTACAGCAGCATTTAACGATTCGATGTACCAGCCGGAGGGCGAAGAAGTGGTTGTAAAACTTAAGGCGATCGACGGCGGTAAAGTCTCTGACAAAGACAGTGATCGGCTTAAACCGCGCATCGAGAGCCGCGCAGACGGAATTTTTTGGGTTACACCGAAGATGGACAAAGACAGTGGAGAGATTATTAGCCACGAAGCCTGGCTATGCTCCCCGCTGGATGTTGTTGGTACCGGCCGGGATGATAAAGACCAGTACCTGATTATGCGATGGCAGGCATTCGGCGCCGATGCGCTGACGACCGCAGCAATCCCGCTGGCTGACATTGGAGAGCGGGAGGGATGGCGCACCCTGAAAAATGGTGGCGTTAACGTCACGACCAAAAGCAGCTTACGGGCAATTCTGGCCGACTGGCTTCAGCGCAGCGGTGCGCGTGAACTTTGGCGCGTGGCCCATGCGACAGGCTGGCAGTGCGGGGCGTACATCATGCCAGATGGTGAAATTATCGGGACGCCCGAACATCCGGTATTGTTCAACGGTCGCAGTTCTGCCGCTGCCGGGTATACCGTTAAGGGAACGCCTGATAGCTGGCGCAGAAACGTGGCGCACCTGGTCGCTGGCAACTACTCGATGATGACGGCTACAGCCGCTGCGCTGGCTGCGCCGCTGATAGGGCTGGCGGGCGCTGACGGTTTCGGCATTCACTTCTATGAGCAGTCCAGCGCAGGCAAGACCACCACGGCAAACATTGCCAGCAGCCTCTACGGCAACCCGGATTTACTGCGCCTGACGTGGTACGGCACGGCGCTGGGGCTGGCGAACGAAGCCGCCGCACACAATGACGGCCTGATGCCGCTGGATGAGGTCGGACAGGGATCCGACCCGGTAAGCGTGTCGCAGTCTGCCTATGCGCTTTTTAACGGGGTGGGGAAGCTGCAGGGTGCGAAGGAGGGCGGCAACCGGGACTTAAAGCGCTGGCGGACCGTGGCAATCAGCACCGGCGAGATGGATTTGGAAACCTTCATCGCGGGCGCCGGCCGCAGGACCAAAGCCGGGCAGCTGGTGCGGCTGCTGAATATCCCGCTGAGTAAGGCGGTTCACTTCCACGAGCACCGGAACGGGAAGCAGCATGCGGATGCGCTGAAGGAGGCATACCAGCACCACCACGGCGCCGCTGGGCGGCTGTGGATTAAGTGGCTGGCCGACCACCAGCAGCAGGCTACAGAAGCTGTCCGGGAGTGTGAGGCCCGCTGGCGCAGCCTGATACCTGCAGACTACGGCGAACAGGTACATCGCGTAGCCGCCAGGTTCGCTATTCTGGAGGCGGCGTTGCTGCTGAGCGCCGGCATCACCGGCTGGGATGCACAGACCTGCCGGGATGCGGTACAGCACAGCTATAACGCCTGGCTGCGGGAGTTCGGCACCGGCAACAAAGAGCATCAGCAGATCATCGAGCAAACGGAGGCGTTTCTTAACGCCTACGGCCTGAGCCGGTTTGCACCGTTTCCTTACAGCCCGGCCGACCTGCCAATAAAAGAACTAGCCGGCTACCGGCGGCGCCAGGGGGAACACGACGAGAGCCCGATATCGTTCTATACATTCCCGGCAACGTTCGAGAAGGAAATCGCCGCGGGCTTTAATCACAAGCAGTTTGCCGAAGTACTGAAAAGAGCGGGAATGCTGACGCCGCCGAGCAGCGGACGCGGATATCAGCGCAAGTCTCCACGTATCCAGGGGAGGCAGATCAACGTTTACGTCCTCAACTACCTGCCGGAGGACTACAACCAGCCAGAGGAATAGTATTTCTCACATACGAGTAAAAAGTGTTGGTTCAGTCAGTTCAGTTGGTTCAGTAATTAAAGGTTACTGTTTTATAAGAATTTTAATTATGAATCTGAACCAACACTGAACCAACAAATGCCTGTTTTGAACCAACGCCAGCGCGTAGAGTTTTTTCCCTGGCAGGCGGTGAACCAACAGAATGCCCCGCTGAACCAACGCAAAATTGCTGAAGTTGGTTCAGGAAAACCCAGTAACGGCGCGGGCTGGCGGGCAGTGAACCAACTGAACCAACTGAACCAACACTATTTCTGTTTATTATCAGAAAAAAAACAGAGACTGGCCGAGAGAGAGGTGAGCATGACAGCACAAATTTCAGCATACGGGCGGCTGGTGGCCGACCCTGAGACCCGGACAACGGGAAAAGGTACGAGCATGGCTATGGCCCGGCTGGCGGTATCGCTGCCGTGCAATGCCGCAGCGGACGGGCAGGCTACCTTCTGGCTGGGCGTCATTGCCTTTGGGAAGCAGGCCGATGCGCTGGCCAAACACCAGAAAGGCGATCTCGTGAGTGTGGCGGGCAATATGCAGCTTAACCAGTGGACGGGGCAGGATGGCGGTACCCAGCAGGGCTATCAGGTACTGGCAGACAGTGTGATCAGCGCCAGAACGGTACGCCCCGGCGGTAAGGTGGGGCAGCAGGGACAGGCCACTAACGCCCTTCGCCGGGCGCATGAGCAACACCCACCAGCGACCGGTCATGAGGATTTTGACCAGACGCCGCCGTTTGATGATGGCTTCTGACATCCTCGACAGTTATAGCGAACTCACGTCGGAACGTAGACGCCAACAGCACCGAAGATGATAAAGAGGATTTTGATGATAAAGGACGGTAAAGCGGAATCGCTCGAAGCCAGAGGGTTGTATCGACGCGCCGCTGCCAGGTGGTCAGAGGTTATGCACCTGTGCGCTGATGATAAAGAGCGAGAACAGGCAAAGCGTCGCTGCGATGAATGCCTGGAGAAAGCGAAGCGCCCACCAGCTAAACAGGTTGTTTTTGCCGATCTGCGCGAAGCAGCAAAAGAGACCCAGAAGCGCATGGGGCTGGGCAGGACCGGCGGGGAGGCGTTCAGAGCCTATAAACGGTAACCCCAGCAACCCCCGTCAGAGCGAACTACGTCAGGGCATGCACCCGTCAGACATGCCCGGTTTTCAATCAAATTCCTTTGTGCTCACGATCAAATTTACTCTTTCATTTTTTGCAATATAAGCAATGATCATTTCATTTTATGCAATTATAATGACTGTATAAATATCAGGGGGTGGCATATGTCCAGACAAAACGTAAACGTAAAACCGGTATTACTCAGTCACGAGCAGATAAAGGCGCTGAGTGACATTCAGGAGCAGCACCGCAAAACATCCAGTATCGGCGTTGCGCCAACTATCCATGAGATTGCACGCGGTCTGATGGATAAAGCGCTGGCGTCTCTCTCCGACGGAGTGAAAGTATGAATGCTGAAACTCTGAAGGACTTTTTAATTAGCCTGGGCTTCAAAGTAGATGACGCCGGCGCCAGAAAATTTGATGCCATCGTTACCGGCGCGACACTCAAGGCGATCGAGCTCGGCACCAAAGTAGAGCTGGCCGCTGCGTCTGTGGTGGCCTTTACCGCGAAAGTCGCCAGCGGTCTCGATAACTTGTACTGGGCCTCTCAGCGCACTGGCGCAACGGTGCAGGGCATCAAGCAGATCGGCTTTGCCGTCAGCCAGATGGGCGGCAGTGTGGATGCCGCCCGCGGCTCTCTCGAAAGCCTGGCTCAGTTCATCCGTACCAGCCCCGGGGCCGAGGGTTTCCTGAATCGCCTTGGCGTTCAGACCCGCGATGCCAGCGGCAACATGCGGGATATGGCGACGATCTTTACCGGCGTCGGCCAGCGTCTTAGCAGCATGCCGTATTACCGCGCGAACCAGTACGCACAGATGCTCGGCATGGATGAAAACACGCTGCTGGCAATGCGTCGCGGTATTGGTGAGTACATGGGCCAGTACAACGCCATGAAAAAGGCCATCGGTTTTAACCCGGATCAGGCAGCAGCGGCATCCAACCGGTTTATGACCTCGCTGCGGTCGTTCGGCGAAATGGCCGGCATGGCACGCGACAAAATCGGCTCTAACCTCGCTGGTGGTCTCGCCGGCGCCATTGATAACCTTCGCCGCCAGATCCTCGATAACTTCCCGAAAATAGAGCGCACCATTAACGCAGTGGTGAAGGGTATTCTTTGGATGGGGGAGGCCGTCGGACGGGTGGTCTATCGTCTGATACAGGCCGCGGGTGATATCCGGGACTGGTGGAAAGGGCTTGATGAAGACTCCAGGAAACTCATCGGCACGCTGGGTGGAATGCTGGTGGCCTGGCGACTGCTGAATGCCGCTATGCTCGCCTCTCCGATTACCTTGGTTCTGGCGCTTGCTGGTGCGCTTCTGCTGCTCTATGACGATTACAAGACGTGGAAAGAAGGCGGTAAAAGCCTCATTGACTGGGATAAGTGGGAGCCGGCGATAAACTTTGCGCTGACTGCCATTGAAAAACTATGGACTGGTGTGAAGCGTCTTAAAGACGAGTTGATTAAACTTTTCGGTATCGACCCTAAAACATGGTCGATTAAGTTCGAATTCGACAGTCTGAAGAAGCAGTTCAATGAGCTGAGCAAGATGCTGGATACCATAGGCAAGCTTCTCAATGCGATTGATGAAGGTCGCTGGTCAGACGCGGCAGCTTACGCCAGACAACTGCTGAATCAGGGCGGCGAGCCGACACCATCAAACGCGGTGACAGACAGCGCCAATAGCGCTGCGGACTGGATTCAGAATAAAACCGGGTTTGACCCCCGCAGTATTGGTCAAGCCGTTACTGGCTGGTTTGGTGGTGAAGCTACTCAATACGGGCAGTCTGTTAAACGACCTCAGGCCTCTAAAGCTGGCGCTCAGCTGCTGGGTTGGATGGCTCCGATGATGGGTAAACTGGAGGCGTTGTATAACCTCCCTGCGGGCCTGCTCCGTAGTGTTGCTCTCGCTGAGTCAAACGGCAATCAGTTTGCTGTGTCTGGCGCTGGCGCACAGGGAATGTTTCAGTTTATGCCGGGTACTGCCCGCGATATGGGCCTGCGCGGCAACGATGTGTTTAACCCGATGAAAGCGGCGGAAGCGGCGGCGCGGTATCTCTCGATGCTCCTGCAGAAGAACGGCGGCGATCTGAATAAAACTCTGGCCTCCTATAACTGGGGCATCGGTAATGTGCAGAAGTACGGCATGGCGCTGATGCCCGGGGAGACCCGTCAATATATCCCGAAAGTGCTCAGCAATATGCCGGGCAGCGGGGCAACGCTGAACCAGGAAACCAATATCCATATTCACGGCGTCAATAATCCGCGAGAGGCGGCCAATCTGGTGGTTGAAAGGCAGAACACTGTAAACAATCGGGCAACCCAGGATCTGGGGAGGAGTAACTGATGGATATTCTTTCAACGCTGTTTCAGCAAAATAGCCGCAGAATCGGGTTAATGGTGCCAAGCGTTGTTGTTTCTGAAAAACACACTGACATGCTGGAGATTACCGAGCATCCCGTTGAACGCCCCACATCTGCTGGGGCTGGTTTTATTGCTGATCATGCGTATCGCCGACCCTCTGAAGTGGTAATGGAAATTGGCTTTGCTGGTGGTGGTTCACTGCTGGATTTCTACGACACCCGAAATATTGGACTGTCGACGCCGCTCAACAGCATGGGCCCGAAAGAGGTTTATGCGGAGCTGCTGAATATGCAGCAAGGTAAGCAGTTGCTCGACGTCACCACGGGCAAGCGGTTGTACAAAAATATGCTGATCCGCTCTCTGGAGGTTACCACTGACCGAACTACTGAAAATGTATTATCGGCCACAGTGACACTTCGCGAAGTCATTATCACTCAGACAAAAAGCATCAAGGTGGCTGATAAAGCCGATATGAAATATGGCGTAAACACCTCAGCCGTAATTAACACCGGAACTAAAACGCCAGTACCGAAAAATGAGTCCATTCTTTCCAGCGTGTTTGGAGGTTAAATGTCCGTATCGGAAATTCCGTTAGCGCCCGATAGTCAGAGTTTTAATATCACCCTAGCTGGCGTTGATTATCAAATGCGCGTGGTCTGGCGCGGGGTATGTTGGTTCCTCGACCTGATGGACAGTACCGGTACGCTGATGATTGGCGGTATTCCGCTGATCACCGGCACTAATCTGCTGGCGCAGTACCATTATCTCGGCCTCGGGTTCTCGCTTTATGTGGTCTGTGATGACCCGGCCAGCGAAAACCCAACGCAGTTTGATCTTGGCATTAAAAGCCACCTGTACGCGAAAACTGAGGATTAACGATGCCAAGAAACTGGAACCGACATTTTGAACTACAGCTCATCGACGATAACGGCGAGGGTATCAGCCTTAGCGACTTTAAAGTTACCTTTAGCGTAGAGCGAAACGATAACCGATGGCCAGCTATGGCGCTGGTCAAAATCTATAACCTTGCCCCCGAAACCCAGAACCGTATCATGCGCCGTGAATACAGCAAGATAACCCTGATAGCGGGTTATGACGGGCTGGATAGTGCTTCCTCTGATACCGTAAGCGCCAGCGAGGTAGGGAAGGTGCGCTACGTAACAAATGACACCATAAATAGCCCTGATGGCTCAAATTACGGTGTCATTTTCAGCGGTGATATTGCTTTCACTGTGGAAGGCAAAGACAACATTACCGATCGGTACGTCCGTATACAGGCATTTGACGGCGACAAGGCCTTTATGGAAGCGCAGATCAGCACCTCGCTGGCCGCCGGCTATACGCTGAGCGATGAGTACAATTTGCTCATGAAGCACCTTGAACCGTTCGGTATCCGTAAGGGGGTTGAGCCGGTTTTCCCTGGTACAGTCTATCCGCGAGCTGCGTCATACCACGGCCTTGTGAACAACTATCTTTCCCGACTGGCTGATGACCTTCGTGCGACATGGCAATTCAGCTTTGGAAAGGTTGACTTCATTCAGCAGGATGTGGCGAAACACCGTGCAATCGTCCTGAACGCTGATACCGGGCTGGTGGGCATGCCGCAGCAGACCATTGGCGGAGGGGTGAATGTTACGTGTCTTATTAATTCCTTCATTCAGTTACACGGGCTTATTCAGTTGGATCAGGCGTCAGTGTATCGTGCACAGTTGAGCAATGAGCAGGTTTTACAGGCTGGTGGTATTGCGCCGGAACAGGAAATTAACGGCAACCTTGTCACAAGTGGTCTGGCGCAGAGAGAGAATCCGGCGAGTGTTGCGACAGACGGTGTTTATATCGTCCGCTACCTCTCATATCGAGGCGATACGCGCGGGCAGGACTGGTACATGGATTTAGCTTGCGAAGCCCGAGGAAATGCTGACGTTCCCTCATCGTCTTACTTACTCAAACAGGATTCTTAATGAAAAAAGCAATTCTCATTATTGGCATGGTTGCTTCAATGGCGTGCAGCGCGAAAGCGCCCTTAACGCATCGGTATGATTGCGGAGCCTTTCGGTTTGAGATAATCGAAAACTCCATGTCGAAGATAAACGGCGAGTATGTAACTTCACAAAAAATAGCGTCGCTGGGGGAGCGTGGAGCCAAAATAGATATGACCCTCACATCTGCTAAAGACGGTAATTTCTACGGCTTCGAATATGTTCATCCTGACGGCAGCAATAAGCGTTGGCTAAATGTTGAGTTAATCCGCAGTAGCATGGATCAGCCGAGGATTATTGGTACGTTTATGTGCAAACGTGTTGAGAGTTGAGGGGGAAGCATGGCCACAGCAAGACCAATTGAAGATCGCGAGGTGTATGACTCCATCCTGAAGGGGGCGAAACAATCAATTCGTGTGTCAATGCCGGGGGTTATTAAGTCTTTTGACCCGGAAACCGTTACATGCGTTGTGGAAGTCTCGATATATATCCCTAAGCCAGAGTCAGCGGAAGGCAAATCCATTGACCGGCTGGCGCAGGACAATGTTTTCTACCCGCTTATTTTAGATGCGCCGGTTATTTTTCCCCGCGGTGGCGGCTGTACGCTAACGTTTCCCATTAGTGCCGGCGATGAGTGCCTGGTGATATTCGCCGATCGCTGTATCGACTTCTGGTGGCAGAATGGCGGGGTGCAAAATGGCTCAAGGGGGAGAATGCACGATTACTCGGATGCGTTTGTTATCCCCGGCCCGCAGTCGCAGGCGAAGAAAATCAGCGGTATCAGCACTACGGCCGCGCAATTGCGTACCGATGACGGCACCGCATTCATTGAGCTGTCCGCCGGAGGGGATATCACGGCCACCACGACCGGCAACGCGACTATTAACGCCCCGGAAATCGTCCTTAACGGCAATGTGACGATTAACGGCAACCTGTCGCAGGGCATGGGAGACGGTGGCGGCACAGCAACGATGCGCGGACCGGTTACCGTAACCAACGACGTGACTGCAGGTGGCAAGAGCCTTATGACCCACAAGCATGGCGGGGTTGAGACTGGCAGTGGGAATACAGGAGAGCCGCAGTAAGTTATTTTCCTCTGGCTGGCAATACTGGCCACCAGCGACAGGCACAGGGATGCGCTACCGCCTTCATTGGTAAGAATTGGTAAGGTTAAAACGAGGTTTGCGCGCCACCGGCAGTGGCTCACAACTTTGCGCCTGCGCAGTTCGTACACGCCAATCAGCTGCGTACGTTTAACGTACGGACATCGTAACCTTTTGATAGAGTCGATTATCGCGATTCGCGATAAATGGCTAACCCTCTGATTCTTTCGAAAACCTGCATCGCAGGTGCTCGCACAGCTGGCTGATAACGCGTGGTTATAACGATTCGTTAGAACCAGATAGCCGCTGCCGAGCTAACCGGCTTGCCTGAACCGGTGTGATTGAGTGCTATTTCTGCCCGGGCTGGTGGCTATCGGTTTCGACTAAACCCACGATGAGTTGTGAGCTATCACCAGCAGTCATCAGGCCGCACTTTACAGCGCGCATTATTCTGGGTTATATGCGACTATTAACGACAGTAGATGGCGTTAGATGAAAATAAACAGCAGGAGATTGGATCATGGCAGTTACAACCCTAAATAGCGTGGCGGACTATCTGCTGTGCTTTGCTCAGGAGCACGGGGATGTTATGACGCCGCTGAAACTGCAAAAAATGGTGTTTTATGCCGATGCCTGGTACATGGCTCTGAACGATGGCGAAGAGCTGATCGCCGATCGGTTTGAGGCGTGGGTACATGGCCCCGTAGCAAGGGAGCTGTACATCCGGTTTGCTGACTATAAGTGGCAGCCGATCACCGGTGAAATAAAATGCCCGGAACTCACTAAGGACGTTACCGAGCATCTGGACGAAATTTATAAAGTCTTTGGCGGTTACTCGGCTTATGAGCTGGAGCAGATGACCCACCAGGAAGAGCCGTGGCTATTGGCTCGCGCAGGGATGCCATCTGATGCTCCGTGTCGAAATGATATCGACAAAGGCGTCACCGCTAAATTCTACCGCGGCATGATGGATGCCTGACCGTGGGTAGAGGAAAGATTAAAGCAAGTAAGATTCCGGTGGCGGGCAATCAAATCGTCGCCGGAACGCCCAACCCCACCACGTCAACACTTAGCTTCTCTTTCCAGTACATTGATCCAGCCCATGCTAAGTTCGGTTTTGCAGGACAGGCGGCCGCTTACTTTTGCAAAGTGCTGGAGCGCCTTAAAGATATATCAAGCCTGACGCCGCTAGAGTTTACGACAAACCGAAATGCGGCACTCAAATCGCACTGTATCGAGTGGAAAGCTACCTCCGAGCCTGACGGCTTTACTCACCTTAACGAGCAGTTCCAGAGCTATACGCCTTATCAGTTCGCCATATCTCGCAATGAGCACGGGCGTATACACGGCTTTTTCATTGGCAATGTGTTCTACGTCGTGTGGCTAGACCCCAACCACCAGCTCTACCCCGGCGAATAGCCAACCCATTGTTTATTCCGAAAACTGCCAAAGGTGTGAATCGGACTCAATCTGTATATGGGCAAAACAACGTTAAACGTAGTTGAGAGGTTCCGACGAATTCGCCGGTAGCTGTGAAGATGATGGAAAGAGCCATCATGAGGAAAATCAACAAAGTCCAGCGTTGGACCGTAATCCAGATTTGGCTTACGAGAGGGTAGTACCTCAAAGTCACGAGGTTAACCAACTATCTCTGAGCGAGTCGGATATCCAACCCTCTTTAAGAGGGGAGCCTTTGTGCAACCCATTAAGAGTTATGCAAAACAGCCCCGAAATTATCGGGTGTGTTAACGGAATTACTGAGGGTAACCCAGTTCACAGCGCAAACGGCATTAGCCCCGTTCTGGGTTCACTCGCCAACGGTGGTCGGACAGTGGATAAGGGCAGGATTTCAGATCCGACCCTCTGGCTGGTGGGCGAATCTTTACATTTCTTGGTGCCGGAATGTTGGTTTGGTTTGCTCGCGTCATTGCGACAAATTGCGACGTTTTCCCCATGCTCAAACAGGGTCAAATAGCGACAAATATAGACGTTTACTCGGCTGGTGATCCGTAACTCTGCAAGCAGAATGTTTACAAATGTTGGTGTTCAGGCATTTCTCAAATGCTGCCCCACTGATAGGATCAAATAGTAACGTCTTGGCGAAATTCTCCCTTTCCGGAAACAGGTGGCTAACATGCTTAAATCTGATGTCATTGAGTCGGCAATTGCTGAGATGGTCACGAAGCAGGGATTCGCATTGAGCGCCGCCGATATGCTGGAGCTACGTTGTAGAGTGGCCGGTACGCTCGCAGCGAAGGAGCGCCACCGCCGGCGGATGACGGCCCCAGCCTACCAGTGGAAGAAGCCGGATAATCCGCGTAGCTAAAACACACGCGTAAATTCGCCTTCTATCGCCCCACCAGCGCCATCTTTATCGTGCACCACTGAAACGGTACCCGGAAGGCCATAACGGACGACTGTAGCGGTCGTCTCGCCGCCCAGAACGATACTCCGCACCTCACGGCTACGGTACCTTTCCAGCAACCCGTCTTTCACCATAGCCTCCAGCGTTCGCCTGGTGGACTCAAGCCAATGCCGGTTATCTTTGAGACCCATACCATGTAGCAGGCATGCTACGCCGGACACATCGAGCGGAGGTGCGCCGATCTCGACCGTCACCCATTCCCGGTTTTCCGGCTCAAAGTAGCTGAGTATTGTCTTTTTGCGGCTGGTCAGTCTCATGGTGGGAGATTCCTTAATGTAGGATGGTGCTATCATACATTAACAGAACGCCACCAGGGTACATCCGGAAGTACGCAGACTGGTACGCAGGTACGCAAAAGTGGTACGCAAGCCGGTACGCAAAAAATAAAGTGCGTACCATTGAAAAGCTGATGGGGTTTCCAGCGAGGTTTCTACTCAGTGGAAAGTTTCCAGTGGAAACCCCGTACACTGCGCAGTTAATTTGTGAACTGCGCAATTCGAAATTTCTGCGCAAATCGGCCTGCACCCCTCGACACCACTGGCTTTTTCGGTGATTGATTAGGGGGAATTCGCAGTTTTATGCGCAAGAAAACGCAGGGTTTCAGCGTTCAATTGCGCAATAATTTGTATCGGAATGTACCGTTTATGCCGCTCAGAGGCGAACCAGAATGAAAAAACCTGACCAACAATCAAGATCCGGATGGGGTGGAAAGCGTGCCGGCGCCGGGGCACCCTACGGAAACACGAACGCGGTTAAGCACGGCGAACGCAGCCGTCGTGCATTCTTCCCGCTTGAAGGCGCTGACGAATTTTCTCCGTTGCTAAAAAACCGGATACGCAACCTGATGCTGGCTGAACATCTCGGCTTGCTCATACAAAGCGACCCGGAGTACGGAACAGAGGCATGGCGGGAAATGACACTTCTCTACGGGATGATGGGTCTGCATACCGACCGCATCATGAGACTGGAGCTGATGAAAGCGAAGGCTGGTCGGGCCTATGCGAAACGGGAGCTGCAAAGGATTAAAAAGCGTCTACCCGCCAGATGAGCGATTTGCTGGCTGGCGGTTGTGAGAATTCTGGACAGTTCTGGACGGATGGGGAATATGGCAACGTTAAAGGCTGAGTGCAAAATATTTATTGTCCAATCCATTGCGTGCTACGAAACGCCTACTCAGGTTGTGGAATCCGTAAGGGAAAGATTTGGCATTGAAATAACCCGCCAGCAGGTCGAGTCACACGATCCGACGAAGGTCAGCAGCAATGGGCTGGCTCAAAAATGGGTAGACATATTCAACGCCACCCGCGAGCGCTTCAGAAAAGAAACATCGGACATTCCGATCGCCAACAAGGCCTACCGATTGCGCGTCCTCGACCGCATGGCTGTAAACGCCGAGAGAATGAAGAACTACGGAATGACGGCCGATATTCTGGAACAGGCAGCGAAAGAGGTTGGCGGAGTGTACACCAGCAGGCTGAACGTGGAGTATGCTGGCAAAAGCAGCAATACTGCTCAGACCCAGGCTACAGGACTTAGCCCGCAAGAAGCCGCCGATGGCTACAAAAAGATGATGGATTGAGATGGTAAGCGCCAGCCGACAACTACCCACCATCTTTATCACGGATAGTGCTTAGTTCAAAGTGAGCACCTCTTAAATTCGCGTACACAAGGGTGTACACAAAACAAAATATCAGTTTTAATATATATAAATATCAATGTACTTACGGGTTTTGTTGTCTTTCACATCAAGAAAAGCAAATAATCATTAAACCCGCTTCGGCGGGTTTTTTGTGGCCGCCATGCCGGTAAATGTCAAAACCTTCCGCCATAATCCCGCGATACTTCGCCGGGAACAGAGCGGCTCAAAGGTGGACTTACTATGCAGATTGGTTTTATCGGCCTCGGCGCGGTGGTGGAAACCGCCTATTTACCGGCGCTGCGTCGCCTGGGGGACGTCATCGACCGCTGCCAGGGCTATGACCTGGACTGCAGTAGAGCGCTGCCGGGGATCCAGCGCTGTAGTTCGCTGTCGGCGCTGCTGGCCGAACCCCTGGATACGCTCTTCATTACCACCTCATCACTTCAGCATCTGCCCGTACTGGAGAGGGCGTTAGCCAGCGGCATTTCCCGCATCGTGGTGGAAAAGCCGATCGTGGCCAACCTTGAGCAGGCCGCCCGGCTGCGGGCGCTGCTGGCGCCGCCTGAGCAGGCCGCGCGGGTGCTGGCTCTTGACCACTGGATGGCGCGAGGCGTTGCGCTGAACGCTCCTGGCCCGCAGTGGCGGGCGGAAGGGGAGGCCAGCGGCCTGCCTCCGCCGCACCTGTCAGCGCAGGATATCGTCTGGCTCGAAGGTTATTTGCAGGAGCCAAGCGGCTTTAACAGCGCTGGTGAGCCGGTCGCACTCAATTTTGCCACCGGGGAGCTGGATACCCGGCAGCTGCGTCACCCTGATGGGGTGATCCTCGATATCGGCACCCATGTCCTGGCGATGCTCCGCGAAACCCTGCACGCCAGCGGAGGCGATACGGCGCTGAGCCTTTCCCTTCGGGTGGCGAAAGACCGCCTCGGCCATGACATTGCTCCTGGGGATACGAGCACTGCCGAGGGGGAGGCGCATCTGCAGGGAACCCTGGGCACTATCCCGCTCAATATCTGGCTCAACAAATACGCGGGTCCCGCGGGCGGGCAAAAGGGAATGCGGATAGGACTGCGGGACGGGCGAATAATTAGCTTCGATCGCGCCCCTGAGGGCGAAGTGGTGACGCTACAGGACGGCGAGCGGGTGCAGCGCTGGACCCGGCCCGGGGCGATCTATACGCACTGTCTTGATGAGCAGATCCTCGGCGCTGATAATCTGTTTATCCGGGCGCCGGATAGCGTGGCCGGGCTAACGCAGCGTAGGCTTGAGGAAGTGGAATGGCTGCTCAGGTTGCAGCAGCAATTACGCGGCCCGCATTAAACCCGGAACATGATAAAATAGGTGCAGATAAACGTTGAAAGGAATGGTTATGGAACTTGATTGCCCTCTGTGCCACGCGCCGTTAGATGTCAAAGGCAGTAGCGCGCATTGCGCCCAGTGCGAAAGGGTATTTACCCTTGAGGCCCGCTGCCCGGAATGCCACCAGCCGCTGGATGTGCTGAAGGCGTGCGGCGCGGTGGATTACTTTTGCCAGCATGGGCATGGCCTTATCTCGAAAAAACGGGTGGAATTTATTCCGCTGGTTTAGTGGGCGAAGGCTTTCTGGCCCGCGTTTTTTTCACCGTCGCGATCTGCTTCACTTCGCTTTCGACCCAGCCGTCTTTCAGGCGGGTGGTGAGCAGATCGCCGGTTTTGACCTGTTTTGTCTGCTTCAGCACCGTACCGTCGCTCACCGAGGTGACGCTGTAGCCCCGCGCCAGGGTGGCTAAGGGGCTCACCGCCTCCAGATGGGTCACCGCGTTGCCAAACCGTTCACGCCGCTCGCTGAGGCGGCCACGCATAATTTCCGCCAGCCGGTATTCCAGCTGCTGGATCCGCGACTGCGCGCGGTGGATCCGCGGCTGCGGGTTGTAGTGATTCAGACGCTGAACGGTGCGCTTTTGCCGCTGTTCTGCGCGCTTAAGCTGTGACTCCACGGCGATACGCATCCGCTGGCGCAGGCGTTCCAGGGCGGTCTGCTGGCGGGCCAAGCGCAGCTGTGGATGCTGTTGCTGCAGGCGATGGAACAGCTGGGTAAAACGGCGCTGGCGACTGGCGAGGAAATAGTCCATCGCCATTTCCAGCCGCTGCTGTCCGGACTGCAGCTGGCGCAGCAGCTCCTGCTGGTTGCGGCTGACGATTTCCGCGGCGGCTGAGGGAGTCGGTGCCCGCAGGTCGGCAACAAAATCAGCGATCGTGACGTCGGTTTCATGGCCGACGGCGCTGACGATAGGGATCTGGCTGGCGAAAATAGCCCGCGCCACCCGCTCATCGTTAAAACTCCACAGATCCTCCAGCGAACCGCCGCCGCGTCCGACAATCAGTACGTCACACTCCTGGCGCGCGTTGGCCAGCGCGATGGCGCGCACAATCTGCCCGGGGGCGTCGTCACCCTGGACCGCGGTTGGGTAGATGATCACCGGCAGCCCGGGATCGCGGCGCCTGAGGACATGGAGAATATCGTGCAGCGCGGCACCGGTTTTCGAGGTGATGACGCCGACGCAGTGGGCGGGAGAGGGGAGCGCCTGCTTATGTTTTTGCTCGAACAGTCCTTCCGCCGTTAACTGCGCTTTCAGCTGCTCATACTTCTGCTGCAGCAACCCTTCGCCGGCGGGCTGCATGCTTTCGACGATAATCTGGTAGTCGCCGCGCGGCTCATACAGCGTGATGTTGGCGCGAACCAGCACCTGCTGCCCGTGCTGCGGGCGGAACGTGACCCGGCGGTTGCTGTTGCGGAACAT